>Ga0247819_10001079_pt1 | contig 15105 bp, 22 predicted proteins | sample 13C_Xylose_Day6_FD_193428 | JGI IMG/M metagenome (GOLD analysis project Ga0247819, IMG submission 193428) | Soil microbial communities from agricultural site in Penn Yan, New York, United States - 13C_Xylose_Day6 | ecosystem: Environmental > Terrestrial > Soil > Agricultural land | place: USA...
CACGACTACTATCTAATTTAATGACATAAATCGGATTATGCTATTCTAAGGTCTAACCGCAAAGCTAATGTGTCTCACATTGGCAATTCAGTAATGTCACAGTTCCCCGATTGAAGCATCTGGGCCAAAGTCGGAGAACAGGCGTGGGATGGGTGATGATGACCGGAGGTGATCTGAAGCGCATGTCGGTTCTGAAGGACGTCGAGGCCGGGCTGCTGCGCGCGACCGATGCGGCGGCGCTGCTGAATCTCATCCGCGTCAGGGTCGCGGCTCGGCCTGTAACCACAAAAAAGTAGAATTGTCGCCCTCTGTCTGAGGCTAAGGTCACGCTTACGCATTTCCCGTAGTGGGCGCTCTATCGTTTCCCCCGATATTTTACATATTTCCACGTCCGAGAAGATGCGCCGTGGAACGCCAAGCGTGATGCGCGATTTGCGTGAGCTTTCTGGCCGCTTCGATCTGCGCAAAGGCATCCGCTGCGGTCATTTGTCCCGGCGAGACGGAGGCCAGCGCCGCAGAGCGATGATCCCGTTCCAGAATGGAAAGCTCCCTGGTTGCTCCCTCCAGGTTGGCAAGCGCTGCTTCCATTTCAGTCGAAACGTTCCAGCCGATAGGCGACGCTTGGGCGCTGAGGCCACTTTCCGAGGTGATCGATCTGCACACTGCCTGGGTCTCATACATGGCCTGGACGCAATGTTCGGCAGCGCGCAGGTCACGGGCAACTCTGACCTGTTGTTCCCGAAATTCGTCAGACGCCACCGCTTCCACAAGGCGCGAGGCGTGATCGAGCGCGTGCAACATGCTCGTCATGTGTAATCGCTCGGCCTCCGTCTCCGGAGGCTGCTTCAACTCTGTCAGGAAATCTCGCACGCTACTGAGGGCCGCGCCTGCCGCTGCGATGTCCTGTGATGCGCCGCGAGCGTCGCCGCCAAGCGCATCGGAAACTGAGGCGGCAGTTTGCGCGACCACGCCCGCCACGACACGCCGTGCGGTTTCTATTACAATCACCGGGTTCTCGAGAGCACTGGGATCGAGCGCGCGCTCGAGTGCGGTCTGCTTGGAGGGCAATATCCGCTCCACCAGACGCGTAAATCCTGCGGTTACGGGCAGGAGCACGGCAACGCCCACGACATTATAGGCAGTGTGGTAGGCGGCGAGCAGGGTTACCCCATCGACTGACGCCGCGAGCGCTTTCATCAACATGACCGCGAACGGAAAAACGATGATTGCCAAAAGTGCCGCTATGACCTTGAATAGCACATAAGCCAAGGCGAGGCGTTTGGCGGTCGTGCTGGCACCGATCGCTGCCAATGCAGAACTCGTTGCCGTCCCGATATTTTGGCCAATGATCAGCGCGGCGCCTTGCTCCAGACTGACCGCTCCGGCGTAGAAGGCCGAGAGAGTGACGGCGATTGCCGCAGTTGAGGATTGCATGACTGCCGTCATTGCCAAACCGACCCCGATCAGAATCATGAGGCCGATTGACCCCGTGATCCAATCAATTCCCGATGCACCGAGCACTGCCGGCAGATCAGAAGGTTGCAGTCTCTCGGCAAGCCCGCCCATCCCTTGTTGAAGGGATGTTAAGCCATAGAGTACGAGCGCGAAGCCTGCGAGCGCACTGCCTGCCCCCGCGATCCGCGCCCCACCCAACAGTCGTGCCATTGCTCCGATGAAGATCATCGGCAGGGCGTAGGTAGAAAGCGAAACCCTCACGCCAATAAGTGCAACAAGCCATCCGGTACCAGTTGTCCCGATGTTGGCACCGAACACGAGACCGAGCCCTTGTGGAAAGGTGAGAAGCCCGGAGCTGACGAGGCCGATTGTCGTCATCGTTACCGCGCTTGACGACTGTACCAGCAGCGTCACTACTGCACCCCAGAAGGCGCCCGAGAGAGGCGTGGCTGCTGCCTTGCTGAGAACTTCCCGCAGCGCGGAACCGGCCAGGGCCTTCAGGCCGTCGGTCATAATCGTCATACCGAGCAGGAACAGCCCGACGCCACCGAGAATGGACATTATGGTCGACATGCAGATATCCGCCTCTGCGTTTGGATAATGAATAATCCGATACTACGACGGAGCGGCTGACCAGCTGCGAATAAAGCGTGATTCCCTGCCGATTGCCAGCTTCTCTGGTGTGTAGGGTCATCAGTTTTTAAACCGATCCAATTGAGTAAAACCGCTTCGGCTTCGAAGGCCGAAAATTTATCAATATGGTCGACCCACCCCAGCGCTGCAGGATTGTTTGAGAGCTCCCAATGACTTCGGGACGCGTTGCCCCCGGATAGGCGCTTCCATGTTGATGCAATGGTGTATGGGAGGGAGGACGAGCGAGCGTAGTCGGCCGCCGGTTTTCGGCACGCTCTGACTCTTCACTTAGAAAGGATCGCGTAGAGCTACCCGCAATCTCGGCGCATACCTCCGCGTAGTCGATCTCGCATCGTCAAGAATGACACCGTGAACAGAACACCGGACGGATAGGCCAGGCACTCACCGGTCTGGCTCCTGTGTCATCACCCATCCCGTCCGGCTTGCAATGTCCCGCCAGTGAAAGCCAGTTTCTCACATACACGCGACGACGATGGCGAGCGAGCGTCAAGGCCATCGACAGGTTTATGGGAAGGGAAAGGATCCGGCGCAGCGGCCCCGTATCGTGCGGGAGGCGGAAAACCACGCGACACGGAGCCAGCACCACGGGCGAGGATCAACCCGCCGGCAGCAGCACCTTGTCGATGACGTGGATGACGCCGTTCGACTGAACGACATCGGCGATGGTCACTTTGGCCGTACCGCCGGTCTCGTCGGTCAGCATGACCATCCCGTCCTTCACTTCGGCGGTCAGCTTGCAACCGCCCAGCGTCTCGATCACATGCTTGCCCCCATCATCCGTGATCATCTTCTGCACATCCGCCGCCATGGCCTTGGCACCGACGACATGGCAGGTCAGGACCTTGACCAACTGGTCCTTGTTTTCCGGCTTCAGAAGGGTGTCGACCGTGCCTGCAGGCAGCGCCTCGAAAGCGGCATTGGTGGGGGCGAAAACGGTGAAGGGGCCAGCCCCTTGCAGGGTTTCCACCAGTCCGGCTGCCTTAACTGCGGCGACCAGCGTGGTATGATCCTTCGAGTTCAGGGCGTTTTCGACGATATTTTTGTCAGCGAACATTGCCGCGCCACCGACCATTGGATTGTCCTGCGCCAGCGCAGTCCCGGCGGTGGCAAGGGCGAAGCAACCTGCGAACAGCGCCTTGGTGATCGTGTTCATACGCTTTCCTCCATTGGATAGCCGCCTCGAGATCGACGGACAGGAGAAGACACGGCGGCTGCGCATGGAAAGTTTCAGCCCTCGACGATTACTTTTGAGAACTTGTGTCAATATGTTGATATAGCTTTAAAATAATGGTCAGATATCCAGCAGATCGCCGACGGCCACCACTGCGCCAGTCGGCTGGCCGGTGGGTGAACCGCCCGGTGGCTCGAGGCTGATCGCCATCTGCGCGCGTGAGGTCAGCAACGCGCGGAACGCGTCGCTTATCGGTATCCGCACCGTCGCCCCCGTCGGGATCACCCCCAGAGAAACCGGGGCGGCGCTGCCCTCGACCACCCACAACTCAAAGACCCGACCCGCGGCGGGTGTGCCCGACATATGGGCCAGGCGGACCGTTCCAGTGCCCGCATCATAGACCGCCATATAATGCACATCGCTCGCCTCGGCGGAAAGTGAGGCCATGACATCGGGAGGCGGCGCCGGTTTTGGCATCAACTGCGGCACGATCAGTGCCAAAAGGAAGGCCGCAATCGCTGTGCCGGCCAAACCGCGCCACAGGGCCAGGCTGGCCCAGAAACCGGGCCGAGGGGCAGGCCCGGCAATCCCGAACAGATGCCGATCCAGCGTCTGTTTTACTCCGGGTGGCAGATCGGCAGGCACATAGCCGTCGGCCAAAGGCAACAGTCGTTCCTCCCAATCGGCCACCGCCCGCGCGAAAGCCGGGTCCATTTCGGCCCGGCGGGCTAGTGCTGCCAGTTCAACACCCGGCAACACGCCCAGAGCAAACTCGGCGGCCAGAAAGTCATCGCCCCCGTCATCAGAACGGTCGGGTTCCATCGCGCTCATCGCTCCAGACACTCCTTGAGGCGCATCAGACTGCGCCGCAGCCAGGTGCGCATTGTATTCAAGGGCACGTCATGGCGGGTCGCCAGATCGGCATAGCTGTCACCCTCCAGATAGGCGGCACGCACCGCGCTGGCCTTTTCGGGGTCCAACTCCGACATGCAGCCGTTGAGCAGCCGCATTTCGCCTGCGGCCACGGCCATTGCCTCGGGACCTGCGGCCGGATCGCGCATCGCCAGTGCTGCCTCATCGATGCCGCCCGCGGTCTCGCGCCTGGCGCGCAGAAGGTCGATCGCGTGATGGCGCGCGATGGCGATCAGCCAGGTCATTGGGCTTTGTCCGGTCACGGCAAACCTGTCGGCTTTCAACCAGACCTTGATGAACACCTCTTGCACGGCCTCCTCGGCCTCGGGCCTGTTTCTCAAGATACGCAGGCAGGTGCCGAAGAGTTTCGCCGAGGTAGCGGCATAAAGACGGTCGAACGCCGCGCGGTCCCGCAGCGCAACCCGAAGGATCAAGCCAGTGACCTCTTCTCGCGCATTGTCGGGCGGCATACCCCCCTCCAGAGTGTCCTTCTGCAGAACATGCACTCAGCTCTGGCATATCACAAGAGAAGGCACCCTCTGAGCATTGGCCTTTAGCCCGTGTCGGCCTTCCCCTTCATCTGGCGCGGTTCAAGAAAGTCGGGAAATCGCGAACGTTGTTGAGGTTCGGGATATCCCAGCCGAGTTGGCACGCTGAAATCTCCTTCCCGGTGGCATCAGAACCAGTCGGACATTATTGCGGGCACGTTTGCATGGTACCCAAGATTGTCAGACCAGACCAAGTGCTCCACCCTGAGAAGCACGACAGTCACACCGGCTGCAATCTCGAGTGTGGCTCCGATGACATGCGGGATTCTGGATTCAGCAAAGACTGACAATACGCCGCCGCGCAGGAAGCGTCCCATGAATGCAACAAGCAGGGTAAGGCTGGCCGTGCCCGACGCCATGGCAAAAGCACCGGCAATCCCGGCCTCAAGGATGCCCATTTTCCAGGTCAGTACCAAAAGCAGGATTGCACCGCTGCATGGAGGTATGGCGATTGCCAAAATGACCGACGCGAGCTCTCGTGCACTGGATGCGGCGGCAATCACCTGCGGCGAGGGAGCGTGAGCATGGCCGCAACTCTCGCAATGCCCATGAACATTGTCCTGATGGTGATGATGCGCGGATCCATCCCCGGCCACGACAGGACGCACGAGGGGCGCTCTTGATGCAATAAGCCCTGCGCTTCGCGATGCTCCACGTAGTATCAGCCACAGCCCGATGAGCATGATCGAAAACAGGCTGAGTTGCGTAAATGTTGTCTCGGGTCCAGCAGCTCGGGCAGGACGGGGGCGTCGCCCACACGGCTCCCTGTGACCTCTATGGCTCGGATCTCCAGCGTCTGTTCATCCACGCCGATGTGGATCTTGCGCCAAAGGCGGCGTTTCCCGCCATCATGCTTGCGGGCATGCCACTCGCCTTCGCCCTCGGCCTTGATGCCGGTGCTGTCGATCAGCAGGTTCAGCGGCCCCGGCGAGCCACGGTAGGGAATGCGGACGGCCAGGGTCTTCTGGCGCCTACTCAGCGTGCTGAAATCCGGCACCGTCCACTCGAGGCCGACCAGGCGCAACAGGCTCTCGACGAAGCCGGTCGTCAGACGAAGCGCCATGCCGAACAGCACTTTCATCGTAAGGCAGGTCTGGATCGCGGCGTCGCTATACTGAGGCTGTATTTCGCGGCTCGCCGGTCGGCGGCGGCACCCACGCCATGTCCGGATCGAACCAGATCGTCAGGGAGCCGCGCGGCTTGTGGGCTTCATTGTAGGTCGGCCAGTTCTTGGTCTTGTACTTCGGCGGGATCGGTCTGCTCATGTAGACCAGCTACCACACTGGATTCACGAGATGAATCCCATCGTTCTTTGCGCAACAAAGCCCCTCAGTTGGTAAAGGCATCGATAACGTTCATGACCGCCAGCACCTTTCTGGTGCCGCTGTCTACGCGGTAGATCCGGTCGTCATCGCGGTAATACTCCCATCCGCGCCGCCGCTCCAGATCATAGCGGCTTGGGTCCCGAACGACGATGTAATCCCCGATGCGAAGAGTGTCGCCGACCCGGTTTCCGTATTTCCTGGCTTGTCCGGGCGGAACGCATGGCGGGTTCTTCTTTGCAAGACCGGGCGGGCAATCGGCAACATAATTCGCCCTTGCACGATCGCTGTGACGACCACGATCCTCGTGCTTCTGCGCGTTCTTCTTTCCGTTGCCATCGCCATGGCCTTTCCCGTTTCCGGGATCTGCCGCCACCGGTGCGACGCCGAGCGTGGCGAGCACCAAGGCTGCGGCCAGATATTTTGATGTGAGCGCCATGTTCATGCTCCTGAATATGTCGACGGGATATAACGCGCGCGCATCGTTTTCTGCCCCTCACGATTTCGGGCGTAGGCGACAGTTCGCCCGTCGTTCGATCAGGTGCTTCCGCTCGCCGCACAGAGAAGCTCCATTGTACGTCACCGCGGTTTCGATGCGCCAAGGCCGGGGGAGATTTCGCTGAAGGCGAGCCCTATCCGCAGCGACCCGTACCTTCACCCTACCTTACTCCCGGTTGCCCTGCAGCCTGTCCCTGATATCGTCGACCGAGGCCCTGATGGCGTCGATCGTTTCGCCGTTAAGCGCGAGCGCGTCCTCGACACACTTCATGACGTCGGCGGCTTCGCTTTGCAGCGCGCGGCCTTCCTCCGTCAGGGTCAGCAGCACCTCGCGCTCGTCCTTGGGGTTTCGTTTCCGGGTGATCAGTCCCGCTGCATCAAGACGCTTCAGCAGTGGCGTGAGCGTGCTCGAGTCAAGGAAAAGGGTGTTTCCCAGCTCTTTCACGTTCTGACCGTCCCGTCGCCACAGTGTCAGCATGACGAGGTATTGCGGATAGGTCAGCCCGATCTTGCCCAGAAGCGGGCGATAAAGCTGCGTGAAGGCGTGTCCGGCGGAATAGATGGAAAAGCACAGCATGTCCGTCACTTGGGGCGCGACATGATCCGGGGTGCCTGCGGTCTCAGTCATGGCAGTCTCCTTTCATGACAAAAATAATTCGTGCACGATTGAATTGCAAGCGATTGACAGGAGGCCGAATCATCGGCATATACACCGTACACCAATTGATTGTGCACAAACGAAACTGACCGGGGAGACTAACATGACCGACTTCACCACCGCCGACGGAACGCGCCTGTTCTTCAAAGACTGGGGCACTGGCCAGCCCATCCTGTTCGCCCACGGCTGGCCCTTGTCGTCTGATGCCTGGGATCAGCAGATGCTGTTCTTCAGCCAGAACGGCTTCCGGGTCATCGCCCATGACCGCCGCAGCCATGGTCGTTCGGACCAGACCTTCGCCGGCAACAACATGGACCAATATGCCGATGATCTGGCCGAGCTGATCGAGGCGCTGGATCTGCGTGATGTGATCCTTGTGGGCCATTCGACCGGCGGCGGCGAAGTCTCGCGCTACATCGGTCGCCATGGCACCGAACGTGTCGCCAAGGTGGTTCTGGTCGGCGCAGTCCCGCCGCTGATGCTGCAGACGCCGGAAAACCCGAACGGCACGCCTCTGGCCGTGTTCGACGAAATTCGCGCCAACACCGCAAAGAACCGCTCGCAGTTCTTCTTCGATCTGACCGTCCCCTTCTACGGCTTCAACCGCGACGGCGTCGCCAGCAACGAGGGTCTGCGCGAAAACTTCCGCCGGATCGGCCTGCAGGGCGGCATCAAGGGCCAGTACGACTGCATCCACGAGTTCTCGCAGGTCGATTACACGCAAGACCTGAAGCGGATCGACCGACCCACCCTGATCATCCACGGCGACGACGACCAGATCGTGCCGATTGCGGCATCCGCCCATCGTGCGGCCGAGATCGTCGCGGATGCGACCTTGAAAATCTATCCCGGCGGGTCGCACGGGCTGGCAGAAACCGAGGCCGACCGTTTCAACGCCGATGTCCTGGCGTTCATCCGCGCCTGAACCACCTGCAAACCCGATCCCCCATATCACCTACGAGGAAACCAATCATGTCGAAACTCGCCGCCGCTGTTGCCGTTACCGGTGCCCTGCTGTCCGGAACCGCCTATGCCCAATCACCCAAGCCCACGGTCGTTCTCGTCCACGGCGCCTTTGCCGACTCGTCGAGCTGGAACGGCGTGATCGGAATCCTGCAGAAGGATGGCTACAAGGTCGTCGCCGCGGCCAATCCGCTGCGCAGCGTCGCAGGCGACGCGGCCTACGTCTCCAGCGTCGTTGACGGCATCGAGGGGCCGGTCGTGCTTGTCGGGCACTCCTATGGCGGGCAGGTCATCTCGACCGCCGCGAACGGGCACGACAACGTCAAGTCGCTGGTCTATGTGGCGGCGTTTGCGCCCGATGCCGGCGAAGCGGCGGCCGAGCTGGCCGGAAAGTTCCCCGGCGGCACCCTTGGGCAGGCGCTGGCTGCGCCGGTGAAGCTGGCCGGGGGCGGGGTCGAGCTTTCGATCGATCAGGCAAAGTTCCATGACCAGTTTGCCCATGATGTTCCGGCCGAGGATGCGGCACTGATGGCCGTGGGCCAGCGTCCGATCACCGAAGCTGCGCTGACCGAGAAGTCCGGCGAGCCCGCATGGAAATCGCTGCCTTCCTTCTTTGTCTATGGTGACGGCGACAAGAACATCCCCGCGCAGGCCCTGAGCTTCATGGCCGAGCGCGCCGGCTCGAAACGCACCGTGGTGGTCGAGGGGGCCTCCCATGTCGTGATGGTCTCCCAGCCCCAGGCCGTGGCCGATCTTATCGTGGAGGCCGCGCAGTAAAGGGCGACCATGATCGCAGGCCTGCGGCTCTGGCTGCGTCTCAGCAATGGGTTCGACCATCTGCCCGAAGCTGACATCGCGACCAGCGCCGGGGCCTTTGCGCCCCTCTCCAAGCGAGAGACGAACCGGCTTTGCGTCCAGCTTGTGGGGATGGCATGAGCATCCAGGTCGCATTGTGAGCTACTCCCCGTTCCTTGGACAGATTTCCGGCTGATTTAAGCTACTGCCTGCGCCTGCCGATCAGTTTCGATGCTGTTGAAGTAGACCACGGCGGGCGGCTTCCCGCCATGGGCGGTGTGAGGCCGCTGGTGATTGTAGAAGGTGATCCAGCGGCTGATCGCGGCCCTGGCCTGCGAGCCGGTCTCCCAAGCGTGCAGATAGACGCATTCATACTTCAGGGACCGCCACAGGCGTTCAATGAAGACGTTGTCGATGCAACGCCCCCTGCCATCCATCGAGATCCGGGTGCCGACCCGCTTCAAGCGATCAGTCCAGACGAAGGATGTGAACTGCGCACCTTGATCGGTATTCATGATCCCAGGCGCACCGAAGCGGTGGATAGCCTCGTTTAGCGCCTCGACACAGAAGTCAGCTTCCAGCGTGTTCGAGATGCGCCAGGCCAGCACCTTGCGCGTAAACCAATCCATAATGGCGACGAGATAGAGAAAGCCGCGCCGCATCGGCAGGTAGGTGATGTCAGCGCACCAGACCTGGCCCGGTCGATCCACCCGCAACCCGCCCAGCAGATAGGGGTAAGTCTTGTGCCCTTTTCTCGGCTTGCTAGTGTTGGGCTTCTGGTAGATCGGCATCAACCTCATGAGCCGCATCAGCCGCCGGATCCGCTTCTGGTTCACGGCGTGTCCCTCGTTCTGCAGATGCCAGGTCATCTGCCGGACGCCGTAGAAGGGGGTGTCCAGAAACTGCCGGTCGATCTGCCGCATCAGCCCGAGGTTCATCTCAGTCTCGCCCGCCGGCGCGTGATAGAACGACGAGCGCGAGATCGACAGCAGACGGCACTGCGCCCCGATCGACAGCGCGGGATGGCCCCGCTCGATCATTCCGCGCCTCACTTGCCCGTCCACGGCTTGAGCTTTCTGGACAAAAAATCGTTGGCGACAGCCAGCTCTCCGATCTTGGCATGCAGCGACCGAACCGTTTCATCGTCCATCTCCGCCGCGGACTTCTTGTTGCCCCGCTCGAAGATATCCGCAGCCCCGTCGAGCAGGGCCTTCTTCCACTGGTGGATCATCGTCGGATGCACGCCGTATTCGGCCGCCAACTCCGACACAGTGCGCTCGCCTTTCACGGCTTCCAGCGCCACGCGCGCCTTGAAGCCCGCGTCATGGTTCCTGCGTTTCCGCATTCCTGGTCTCCTCGTTCTGGGAGATCAGCAAACGTCAGATCGTAGCTTCCGTCACTGTCCGAGTTCCGGGGAGTAGCTCACGCCTCGTCCGAGAGCTTGAAAGCATGCTGCAGATACATCACCCCTGCAACCAGGCGTGGAGAGGTCGCCGGTCGGCCCTGGTGCGAGGGAAAAAACTCGCCCATTCCCGTTCGAAGAAATCCCAGTCGATCAGTGCCGCGAGTTTCACCAGTTCATGACGGGCGTCGATCATGTCGACCAGCCTCGGGCGAAGTAGATCATCTTGTTCGGGCACGCGGGAATGGGGCTTCATCGGCGACCTGAAATTGCAAGGTTTCTGCCCAAAGCATACGAAACCCTGCAATTCAAAGCGAACAAAACCGTCACTTCATCACATAAAATCAACGTGATAAGAGCTGTTCAGGCCGGACGAAATAGGGGCCGGGATTGGATTCCACACCAAGCCCGTCCACGAGATTGCGGAAGCGTTTCACGCAGATGGCGATGCAGCTTAGCTTACGGCCCGATCATGGGGTCTAACACTCTCATCACTCATCCTGTCTTGCGACAGTTTCGCCCAGCAGGATCTGCCGCAACATGTTCCGGCTGGCGATTAGCAACTCAACCAAGAATGCGACGAGGGACAGTATCAATGAAACTAAAGCACCACCGAAGAACCAGAATAGATTTTCTTCCCGCAGTCCGATAGCAAGGGCCCCGCCAAGAAGACTCACCGTTGCCCCCGCCGTACAAATGCCGGCCATCACGCCCAAAACAACTGCAATTTCGAGCACGAGCGCCCGTCGTCGCAGGTACGAGAGATGCATTCGGAATTGCTTGCTGTGATCGTTCTTCTCCGCGACCTCGTTCAAGCGATCCGACACTCTCCCAAGACGTATGGCATAGATGTTAACAAAGGCCGCCGTGCCCGCCAATAAAAAGACAGGCGCGAGAGATATCTGGATCACTTCGGCAAAATCATTGATGATAGGGGGCGTATCCATTAGCTTTCCTTCATTTGCCGGTCGTCGAAAGATTTGGAACAGATGGCCTGATTTTGGACAGGAGAGTTCTGGCGCACCGGTTTGGGATTATGCCGCCTGACGCTGATGGTTCAAGCGGCGGTTCTGGATGGTCCCCTTTTCTGGGGTTCTGTCGCGACTTTTGCAGGGCGTTGTGTGCCGTTATCAACGCTTCTGGAAAACTGAGAGGCGGCGGGTCGTGTCGATATCGTTCAAGTGGGCGCAGTATCCGAAGAGTGTCATCCTCTTCGCGGTGTTTTTCTATCTGCGTTACCCCGTCTCCTAGAGAGTGTCCGATCTTCTGTGTATGATTGATCCGGTCCATGCTTCACCGAAAGGAAGCATGCATGACGATCTCCAAGGAACTTCTGGATGAACTGCTGAAGGGTGTTGAGCGCCCTGAGGATCTGCTCGGCGATGCCGGGCTGATGAAGGAGCTGAAGATCCGGCTCATGGAGCGGATGCTGGGCGCGGAGCTGACCGCGCATCTGGGCTATGAGGAAGGCAAGGAAGCACCTCCGGGCCAAGCGAACCGGCGCAACGGCTCGTCGACCAAGGTCTTGAAGGGCCAGGACGGCGAACTGCCGGTGGCTGTGCCCCGTGACCGCGACAGCAGCTTTGAGCCGGAGCTGGTGAAGAAAGGCCAGACCCGCATTGACGGCATGGATGACAAGATCATCGGGCTCTATGCCGCCGGGCTGACGGTGCGCGACATCCAGGCGCATCTGCTCGATCTCTACGGCCTGAAGGTTTCCCCCGACCTGATCAGCCGCGTCACGGATGCCGTTCTGGACGAGGTTCGGGAATGGCAGAGCCGGGCACTGGACCGAATGTATCCGATCGTGATCTTTGATGCGCTGCGGGTGAAGATCCGCGATGCCGACAGCCGCACGGTCAAAAACAAGGCTGTCTACATTGCCCTTGGCGTCACCCGCGACGGCCTGCGCGAGGTCCTGGGCCTGTGGATCGCCGAGAACGAGGGCGCCAAGTTCTGGCTGTCGGTGATGAACGAGCTGAAGAACCGGGGTGTTCAGGACATCCTTATCGCGGTCGTGGACGGGCTGAAGGGCTTTCCTGAGGCGATCACCGCCGCCTTTCCGGACGCCATGGTTCAAACCTGCGTTCGCCAGCGGGCTCGGACCGATGGCGCCTTCGCTGGCTCACTGCATCTGGTCCGCCACAGCCTGAACTTCTGCTCCTGGAAGGACCGCAAGGCTGTGGCCGCCGATCTGCGCCGGATTTACGTGGCCCCGACTGCCGACATGGCGGCCGTGGAACTCGACGGCTTCGAGGAGAAATGGGCCGGGAAATACGCCTCCATCGCCCCGGCTTGGCGCCGCGCATGGCAGGAGGTGATCCCGTTCTTTGGCTTCGATCCGGCGATCCGCAAGATCATCTACACCACGAATGCCATTGAGAGCCTGAACCGGGTCATCCGCAAGTCGATCAAGACCCGAGGGTCATTCCCGACAGACGAGGCGGCGACAAAGCTGATCTACTTGGCCATCCGCAACTTCGAGAATGACGGCCGAAACGTCCGGGAATGGTTTGCGGCCCGTAATCAGTTCGCCATAATGTTCGGCGAGCGCTTCGACGCTTGAGTATCTGAAACCGCGTGGACCGGGCCAGGTACACAAAGTTCAGGACACTCCCTTGGGTGGCGCGGCATTGGCCTGATGGCGGATGCCGGCCATCATCGCGAAGGCCAGCATGACCAGCGAAACATGTCGGTGCCAGCCATGCCAGGAGCGAGTCTCGTTATGATCGAGGCCGAGCTCACTCTTCGCGGTCTCAAAGCTGTCCTCGATCGCCCATCGATGCCCTTCAACGCGGACCAGGGTTTCAATCGTGGTGCCCCGCGGTGACCATGTGGTGAAGAAGGCCTGATCACCTCACGTAGCGAGGAAGCCCAAAGCTCCAGCGTGTCTTCGACCGACAACCCCACCATCCATGATCCCTAACTTAGTCATGGTAGCGCATTGATTCAGAGCGGAAAAGAAAATGCAACTGTAATGCTAGGTGAGGGTGAGTTTAACAGTTACTTACACAAGTGCGATGGAGAATTGCATCCGCAAATCCTAGGATTTCGGTTAGGCGGGAGATAACGCCGTCTGCATTATGGGAGTTGAAAATGTCAAAACTTACTTTGACCATCGCAAGCGGGATTGCTCTGTTGTCGGTTGCTTCTGCACAGGCTCAAGATCGTGAACTGCGGATCGATTGTGGCGAGACCGATGTGATCATGAGCGCGGATACGGCGGTGGTCATAAAAGAGAATACCGACTTGACCGCGGAAGAGATCGCAGCCCGTACGTGCGATATCTTCAGGCAAGTCGACGCCTCGGCATATACCGAGCCGACAGACGTGACGGTCACAATGCCATCTGGTGCTCAGGTCACGGCGAAGATGCAAGTAAGTCAGAAGTGACATAACGCGCATCCCGGATCAATTCCGCTGCTGGCCTTACACGAACCGGGCCAGCAGCGCCGGCCACCAACGGCTCTGATGATGTGTCCACCCCCGTCGGGTTAGATCTGGCGTAGACCGTGTTCCAGTTTTACGATGCGCTCGATCGCCTTGCTTTGGCGATCATTCAGCTGGTTCCGATGCAAGTCCTCCAGAAAGGCGTGGAGGTCGCCGCCGGACGGCGGCATCCGCGAGGGCCTGAACGCGATACTCTATGTTGCCGCAAGCGGATGTGCGTGGCGGCTTCTGCCCAAATGCTTTCCTGCCGTGTCGACGGTGCGGCGCTACTTATACGCCTGGCGCAACGCCGGTTTGTTCGAAGCGATCAACACGGTGCTGGTAATTAACTTGCGCGAGATTGAAGGGCGCGAGGCCTCCCCCAGCGCTGGAGTGAATGACAGCTAGTCGGTGAAGAGTAAACGCCGTCTCTGACCCATTGAGTTTGGGTATTTCTGGTCTTGGGTGCGTTTGCCAGAAGTTCTCCGAAACTGATGGAGAGGCGACATGGCAGATGAGTTGGAAGGGTTTGTTGGGCGATGTGAGGTGGTTGAGCCTCGGCGGGGGAACCGCCGATGGCCTGATGATGTGAAGGCCCGGATTGTTGCGGAGAGCTTTGCGCCTGGCTCACGGGTGGTGGATGTGGCGCGCCGATATGGGCTTGCGGCGCATCACCTTTCGGATTGGCGACGACTGGCCCGCCAGGGGGCTCTGGCTCTGCCGGCCGAGATGGTGGCGGGGCTTTCGCTGACGACGGTCCCGGTCCGCGAGCCGGCCTTCGTTCCTCTGGCGGTTGCGGAGGATGCGACCGCGCCGGTGACGCGCCCGAGGCGGAGCAAGACCGCGTCTCGCGTCATGAGCGTCGAGATCGGGCAGGATGTGGTGTTGCGTATTCCGGATGATGTCGCGGTGGATCGTGCGGCCGCTTTGATTCTTTCCCTTCGCGGTGCGGTATGATTGTCGCGGGCCAGCGCCTGCCGATCCTCATCGCGACACGCCCGGTGGATTTCCGTTGTGGGCATAATGCCTTGGCGTTGATGGTGCAGACCGAGTTGGGGCTGGATCCCTATTCCGGCGTGACGGTGGTGTTTCGATCCAAGCGCGGTGACAGGTTGAAGATTTTGGTATGGGATGGAACAGGCTTGGTCCTGACCTACAAGGTTCTCGAGACTTCGAAATTCTGTTGGCCCAAGGTTCGGGATGGGGTGATGCGGCTGTCCCGTGCCCAGTATGAAGCCCTGTTCGAAGGCGCAGCCTGGCTCGGGATGAACCCGCCGAAGGTGCTGCCGCCGTCTGCG
>Ga0247819_10001080_pt1 | contig 15104 bp, 15 predicted proteins | sample 13C_Xylose_Day6_FD_193428 | JGI IMG/M metagenome (GOLD analysis project Ga0247819, IMG submission 193428) | Soil microbial communities from agricultural site in Penn Yan, New York, United States - 13C_Xylose_Day6 | ecosystem: Environmental > Terrestrial > Soil > Agricultural land | place: USA...
CCCACAGGAATCGTCCCGCCATCCGCATATGGTCCACAGGGATGTGTTCTTCGAGCGCGATGAAATGTTGCAGGCTCATCCTGCACCCCGTTTCGATGGTCGTGTAGTCGTGCCAGGGACGATACCGTCACGGGGCGAACATACCGCGCAAATCATCGCGGCAACTGACGCCAATGGCGAAGGTCTTTGGTTGTGACACTTTGCCAGTCGCTTTCGACGGCCGAGCGTTAATCAAAGGGATGTTTATATGTCGTAAGTTCAATCGTGTGAGCGAGTGAACTAACAATAGCCACAATAATAAGAAACGCTATCGAGGTATTTACATGACTGTATTGACCGCTACTGCACCTCCTGAATTAGTGAACGCTGATCGCCTTTACCGCAGAATCACTTGCCGATTACTGCCGTTTCTTTTCATTTGTTATGTCGTCAACTATATAGACCGTGCAAATATCGGCTACGCCAAGCTGCAATTTACTCATGATTTAGGCTTCTCTGACGCGGTATATGGCTTGGGTGCCGGTCTCTTTTATATCAGTTACTTGTTGTTCGAAGTGCCGAGCAATTTGTATCTGCAAAAAATCGGAGCCCGCGCAACGCTTACCCGCATCATGATTATCTGGGGTATCGCTTCAGGAATGACGTGCCTGGTCACGACGCCAATGCAACTGTATGTAGCCCGCTTTATTCTCGGGGCTGCCGAAGCCGGCTTCTTTCCCGGTGTTGTCTTGTATCTCAGCTATTGGTTCCCGGCAGCACGTCGCGGACGCATCAGTTCGATTCTGTTAATGGCGGTCGCTACCGCGGGTTTGCTTGGCGGTCTGGTGTCGGGGTGGATCATGCAAGAGGCCGAGGGGTTATTCGGTCTGCGTGGTTGGCAGGCATTGTTCATCATCGAAGCAATTCCAGCCGTGTTGCTAGGTCTGAGCGTTTATTGGGTGCTCGACGATTCGCCGCAAAAAGCCAAATGGTTATCGCCAGCCGAACGGGAGCTAATACGTCAGGATCTGGAAAACGATCAGGCGGCCAAGAAGATGAACGGGCATTCCGGTTTGTTCAGCGCCCTGCGTGATAGTCGAGTCTATCTTTTGGCACTGGTTTATTGCGCGATTTGCGCAGGTTCCGGAGTGATCAGCATCTGGGGGCCGTCGATGGTTCAAAGCGCGGGAGTTACTGATCTCAAACAGGTCGGCCTGTTGATGATGCTCCCGTTTGCAACGGCGACCGTCGTAATGTATCTGGTTGCCTTGAACTCTGATCGCATGTTGGAGCGTCGCTGGCATGTGATTGTACCGTCCTTGATGGCAGCAGTTGCCTTTTTCGTGCTTAGCCTGCCTGATCTCGGCGCACCGGTTACCGTAGTGATGTTGTGTCTTGCGACGGCAGGCGTGTACTCGGCCTCGTCAATTTTCTGGGCTATCCCTCCCACCTATCTTGGCAAGAACACCGCAGCAACCGGAATCGCTTTTATCAGCAGTGTCGGCGCAGGAGCCGCGGGGTTCGGTGCCGCTGCTTTGCTGGGTTGGATAAAAACAGAAACGGGTAGCTTGAGTGTTGGTTTATCATCAGTCGGCATCCTGATCATTCTAGGATGTTGGCTTTTAATGGTTTGCATGCCTGCTCATTTACTTGGGCTAAAGCGTGCATAACACCTTTGGTGTTCGGCTATAGACACCTCTGCTTTTTCGTTTTGCCATTTAGCGCGACCAGTCCTAAACGGTGGCGTTGCAAAACGAATGCTCACTTGCGGCATTTTTCGCAATCAAGACAATGGGGTTTCGATCGGAGGCAGAACGGCACTCGTTGAGGGGCATTCGGAGGACGTCAAAATGTCGACTGCTCCGCTGGCTAGATGACCGCTTTTGGCCGATTCTGTTGAAAAAGTAGCTCCCTTGTCTGGCCTGCGGCAAAATCTCGGCATTGGCCAGCAGGGAAGCACGCAGCATGATGGGACAGTTATCGAGTGGGCAGGAGCGGCTGTTTTACTCGTTCAACCTTGAAGATCACATTCCAGCCAATCACCTTTTGCGCAGCATTGATCGGTGTCTCGATCTGAGCGACCTGCGCCATTACCTAGCCGACTTCTACAGCCCAATTGGGCGTCCTTCGATTGATCCTGAGCTGATGATCCGCATGCTGATCGTGGGCTATTGCTACGGCATTCGCTCAGAACGGCGGCTGTGCGAAGAAACCCATCTGAACTTGGCGTATCGCTGGTTCTGCCGGTTGAGCCTTGAAGACGAAGTCCCTAATCACTCGACCTTTTCCAAGAATCGGCACGGCCGTTTTCGGGACAGCGATCTGTTTCGCTGGTTGTTCAATGAGGTGTTGCGCCGCTGCATGGACGCGGGGTTGGTCAAGGGCGAAGGCTTCGCCGTGGACGCCAGCATCATCAAAGCGGATGCGAGTCGGCAGCGCGGCGTACCGGGTGATGAACAGGTCAACTGGAGCGATCCGGCCCTGAGAACCCGCGCCGTGCGTGAGTACCTTGAAGCCCTCGATGAAGAGGCTTTGGCCGAAACGCTACCGAAGCGTTTATCACTGACTGATCCTCAGGCTCGCTGGACAGCTGCTCCAGGCGGCCCAGCGTTCTACGCTTACTCCACGAATTATCTGATCGATACCGAGCACGGCGTGATCTTGGACGTGGAATCCACACCGGCTCATCGAACCGCAGAAGTCGAGAGCACCAAGACGATGATCGATCGGGTCGAAGCGCAGTTCGACATCAAGCCGGAACGCCTCATTGGCGACACCGCTTACGGTACAGCGCCGATGCTGGCCTGGATGGTGGAGGAAAAAGACATCGAACCGCATGTGCCGGTATGGGACAAAACCGAGCGCAAGAACGACAGCTTTTCGAGTAACGATTTCCACTGGAATGAAGAGGCTGAGGAATACCGCTGCCCAGCCGGCAACGTATTACGCAGCGAATGGCGAGCTTTCAAGAATGAGCGTTCGCACGTCACCAAAGCCAACACCATCATCTTCCGATCCCGGCAGACCGACTGCGCTACGTGTCCGATGAAAGCCAAGTGCTGCCCGAACACAGCGTTCCGCAAGATCGCTCGCAGCGTCCATGAAGCCGCTCGCGATGTGGCTCGGCGCATTGCAGCAACGCCGGCATATCAGCGCTCTCGCCACGAACGTGAAAAGGTCGAAATGTTGTTTGCCCACCTCAAGCGCATCCTGAAACTGGATCGCTTGCGACAACGTGGCATGAGTGGCGCGTCCGATGAGTTCACGCTGGCGGCCGCGGTGCAGAACCTGCGACGGCTGGCCAAATTTTCATCTCAAGGGCCACCGGTCACGGGATAGGTGCGCCCGCACCAAGTAAAAAACCTCAAATTAACCCAATAACAAAGCAGCAAAGGTCAACGAAGGGCCGAAAAACCACTCTATGTGGTGAGTAGGTTCTCCGGTGGTGGTCGTGCCTGAGTTCAGGCCATTTGAAAATCCGACTTTTTCAACAGAATCGGCCGAAACCGGCCATGCCCGCCGCCCCATTCTAATGCATCCACTAGAGCCTCTGCGTCACTCGGCACTTGGGAAAAGCCGAACAGCCCCAGAACCGTTTTCCCGCATTCGGGCCGGACTTCACGGTGCGAATGAGTAATGCACTGCCGCATTTTGGGCACTTGCGCTCGGCTGTTGGATCATTGCGGCGCTTGAGGTTTTGCACATGTTCACGGTGGGTGGCCAGACCTGGAGGGCGCCGGCCGCTTCGCAGAGCTTGCACAAGCGCTTCAACTTCAGCTTCAGTGAATACCGGCTGCTTGAATGACTTTATGTAACGAATGAAGCCACTACCCTGGGTGACATTGGCGGGCATCTCGGATTTGAAGGTGCTTGCGCCAACAAAAGTGACAACCGAGTGCAGATGTTCCGGTTCTACGCCGAGAGTGGTTTGCAGAGCCTTGAGATGTTTGTAGTTCTGCCGCAGTGGGTTCTGGAACGTGTATGTATTTTTATATAACTTCTGTGTCCACTGCGATTGCCTTTCGCTACCGAATATCCAGCCACTTTTGTTCTTGGTCTCCACAACGAAGATTCCGTAGGGAGACAGGAATACATGGTCAATTTGGGTGGTGCCATCGATCGTATTCAGCGTGATGTTGTGCATGCGACGGTAAGTCCGCTTGTCCAGCCGACATCTGGCAACCAGCCGTACCAGGAGCTCGCCCATGTGACCTTTGGCCCAGCGTGATTGCAGTAGACCGATTAGCAGCAAAGGCGGGAAAAACCAGCGAAGAGCATCCCAAACCTGCATGAAGCTATGAGTGAAGTCCATTCCTCTGCCTCAATGTGTAGCCGAATCGAGCATCAATGGACCATAGCCCGACACCAGAGTTTGTCCATTTCGAGTTTACTCTCGAGAATTTTGTGAACCGACCCTGCATTTGTAGGCACACGGAGTGGCTGCTTTTGGCTGTGTTGTTGCCTGTCGAAAGGGAGCGCATGGCCCATAGTAAGCGTTCAATCCTCTATTTCCGAACACGGGCAAGCGCTTATCTCTGCCTGCAACTCACCGACCCTGCTGCGCCTGTGTGCGTCGCTGCGCGACCAGACCGCGCGCTATCGATTTCTGTCGATGCATTACGACGACAGCAGCGAACGCGATGTGCCTGACGAGCACCGCCAGTTGATGAACGCGGCGCTGGGCAAGGACATCGACCAAGCCTGCGATTTGCTATCACGCCACTATCAGACGACCACTGACTCGGTGCTTAAACACGCCCTGTTAGTGCAGGCCTGACCGAGTGGGCAATGAAGGCGACTAGATCGAATAAGGAATGCCCGGAGCATCAGAACAATCACGGTTCACATGTATACAGCTGACAGTGCTCACGATACGGTTGATGCGGTGTACCTGAATCACTTCACCTTGATATCGATCTGCGCAGCGGTTTGGACATCAAATAACTGATAAAACGGATGAGGAACACCATTTGGACTGATTTCCAGAGCGGGCTGTTGGCGGTGCACATGGGCACTCGTTCACTCTGGTAGGACTACCAGGGTTTGTGGTGCTATAGCTGCTAGTCACTGCGTTACAGCCTTGCCACGTGGCTCAATGCTAATGAGCGTGGAGGCATTGATAGTATGTATCGGCCGGGGCGATGTGCACTCGGCCTACAGCACGCGGGCGTCGGTGAGTCCTTTAGCGAACGGCAGACTGTCGCAGTAATATTTTGCCAGCAGCAAGAACAGTTGGAATTAAAGCGCAGGGACCTTCAATTTATTTGGCTGAATGCAGTCTTCATCCACGTGGGAATTTTGCTGTCTGTAAGCTGTTCAAATTCAGCTTGGTCCAGCTTGGCTCTGATCCTGGCAATAGCGGTGTCATTGATTCCTGCTTTACCTATGTAGAAAAGGGCGGCAAGAGCCAAACCAACGTTCGTCCCAGAATGCTGTAATTTTTGAGCGGGGACGTGAAGTAGTTGAATGGTTGTCTGTCCAATTTCTACCTTGCGGCTGGCACCACTGGTGTAAAAAACGGGTTCAATTTGCATTTGAGTACTCAAACCGAAAGCCCTGACTGCCTCAGCCCCATGAATGGCAATTGTTTCACCAGTCACCTGGGCAAGGACTCGGAGTAAGGAGTTGACGTTAGGACGCACCTGGCCAGCGAAGTGGCTAATTTTCGGCCGCATATAAATGCCGCGCATCAGTCGCTCCAATTCACCCGCTGCAGCTAATCGCGACAAGACCTTGGCCACAGTCTTCCGCGAACCTTCGTTAGCGAAATGATTGATGCAAATAGGCTTTCCTTTTGGCATGCGTTGAATGCGTCTGCGGATATTGCCGGCCACGGACATGCGCGCCTCCTGCGTTGCGCTCCAAGTTAGTATTAAGGCTGAAAAGATTCATTGTGCGACATTGCCTGCAGAAGCCTGAACGCTCCACGAACGCGACAATCAAATCACGCTATGCCGAGCTTTACCGACTCGCTCCTAATACTGAAAGCTCCGCGCGTATTTGGTCAAACAAATCCTCGAGGCTGAGATCTTCATTCTGTTGTAGGTAGCAGGATGCCAGTACTGTCATGGGGTGAACCCCTAGCGTGGATGCTAGTTCCTGCACTTTTTCAATGGTCGGTCCCTTCAAGCCTCGCTCCAAGGTGCTGAGATAGGTACGACTGCTTACCTCGGAAAAATCTTCCTGAGAGAGCCCCTTGCTCTGCCTCAATCGTCGTAATGCTATTCCAAAGGCTTTTTTCAGTTCCATTTGCTGTGCTCGCAAAAGGAACAATGAGGCCTTTGTGAATACTATAGAGCTACAATCTATAGTGTTCATTTTCTGGGGGGTATTATGTTCTTAACATATCGTGAGACCGAAATGCCGATGGGCAGGTTGTTTAGCGATGCCAACGTCCAGCATTGGCGCTTTGCAGAGCTGCCTGTGTGCTGTCATTGGTTTTTTGTTGGCGTCGGCTATGACCAAGATGGCGAGGGAATCTCCAGCACCTTGTTGATCACCAGCACCCCTGAATTCGAACGAATATTGACCGCACGGCGCGAGGGCGTATGGGTCGAGGGCGTAATGTTGGTGAGTCCAGGGCATATGAATGGCAGTGGGCGCTGGAAGATGGAGCGCCTTGAGGAGCTGCGTGAGTCTATCGACGACCGGGACGGCTTCCAGCATTACGTGTATGTGCTAGAAGGTGGGCATAGCTATATCGAGGGAGTCTGTTCTGATCTGTCAAAGCTACGCACCGATCGCGTCGTTTTCTCTTTTGCAGAGCACCTTCGCCGATGAATTTAGTCACTTAATGATGGAGCTTCCGGCCTAATCAGGATCGGTAGAGCCACCATCTGCTCTATTTTCTTGCAAATTCATCCCTCATCGAAAGCCGTTGTTTGATAGGAGGAAAACATGACGATGCCGAGCGAGCGCACACGAGCGCTGATTCATACTCGAGACTTTCTGGTCGCGCTTTCGCAAGATCCCACTCTGTCAGAATCTATTCGACGTCAAGCCCGCCAGCTTTTACGGCATTATCCAAATTCAAACGAGATATTGCGGGCAGGGCAACTCGAAGAGCGAAGGGTCGACCGAATGACCGAGCCATTCCTGAGCTCACTTATCGATTAACTGCATTGGTTGCTCATCATCGTCCAAAAGTCGTTAATCTTGAATGGAGATTGTTCAGCGCAAGCAGTCGCCCCAGCAACCCGCTGTCAGACAATTTAAAGGCTTTCTAGATCACGTCGGTGGAGAGGCAGCCAGCGAGCGAGTGTTCATCGCCATGATGGAGGAGGGCAGCATGTCGGGTGCGGCCAACCGTCTGGGATTTTCCTGTCGGATGTCTCCCAAATGGTCAGGCAGTTTGAAGAGGAATTGGGTGTCGTGCTGGACAATGGTGGGACCTGGCCAATGACCCTGACGGCTTTCGGCCTTGCTCTGCACAATCGCCGTTCGGTGCTCAGTGAGGAACTGTTCAGCCTGAAGTCGCAAGCGCTCGAAGCACGCAGGGGGGGCAAGCCAGATCTGCGGATCGGCCTGGTGGATTCGTTTGCTGCCACCTGTGGGTCGGCGTTGACCACACAGTTGCTCGGGCAGGTGTCGCTACTGTCCGTGAAATTCCTGCTCAGTAGCGAAATGCTTCCAGCACTTACCTTTGGTAGCTGCGTCGAGCTCTTTGCCGCAGCTACTGGAATGGCTGGTGGGTATGCCCTCTGGAACATTGGCATCTTGCGTGGAAATCGCACCTTATTGGTTACAGCTTCCTACTTCGCCCCCGTGCTGTCGTCAGCATTTGCTGCAGTATGATTGGGGGCTTTGCTGAACATTCAGTTTTGGCAGGAGCAGTGCTGGTTACAACAGGGTCGCTCATTTTTTGGCTAGCTACTCGATAGCGGCGTAGTCCAGTATGAACAGAACGCCAGACAGGCGTTACAACCATCCCAGGGTTGCTGCATAATTCCGGACATCACCAATGAGGATCGTCTACCTGTTAGCCGTTCTTGAGTTTTTTCTGCGGCTCACGGATCGCTGGGAGAGGAGCCATCAGGCGCTCGCGTGAAAGACCCGCGAGCGTGGAGTTATAAATAAGTCGGTTTGCCATCTCGGCCATTTTGGACAGTTCGGCTTTTAGTGCGTCGTTTTCTGTCTGGAGCCGAGTGATCTTTTTCATGGCATCCAGAGTGCTCCGCGGCTTTGATACCCCCTGGAGCTTTTGTTTCTCGAGCTTTAGTTGCTCTTTCTTGGCCTTGTAAGCGACCTTAATAACCATTTTCTTGTCGAGTGCTTGGCGTGTCGGCGGGCTCTCCCACCCCAATATGACTTGCGCGCCGATACAGGCTGAGATCCAGTCCAGCGGATGCCCTTCAGGCCAATTGCGAATCATCTGTGCGATTTTCCTTTCATGCTGCTGGGTGATTGTCTTAGGCATTATCAGAGCTCCGAAGAAGGTCAAGGCAAGCGAGCAGATCATCGCCGTAGGAGATGCCCAGCTCACTTCTGTCCAAAAGCCTCACCCCTGCGGCTTCAGCCTTCTCGGATACAATTACCTTTTCATGGCTGAAGTCTTCTCCGGCAATTTCGATGGGGCTACCGTCAGGGAGGTCGTGGTTGTGCAAAATGGTCAGCAGTTGATTGAGTCGTTCGATTTGCGGCCCTGCCTTTTCCGTCCAACGCGATGCAGCCCGTTCGCCGTTCGCTATCGCCTGTTGGGCTGCCGTGTATGTTCGGAGAAGGTTGTCCCGATCTGTTTTAATGATCTGTGTGGCGATCTTGTCGCCCTTGCACATCAGCAGCTCTGAGCAATTGAGACAGTCGGCGAATTTATTGCACGGTCCAGCTCGCCAACTACGACGGCAAATGCCGTAGCGGCTGCGATGGAACGGGCCCTGGATGTAGAGCTCAGCTTCTTCGTCGGTGACCGGCTTCAGGGGCTCTTGCTGCTGAGTAGTACTGAGCACGACTGCTCCTTTGGCGGCAGCGTTGGTCGGGTTGTCGTGCAGATAAGTACGAGTTTGCTTGGTGGTGGCACGACTGCTCCACTCGGTGAGCACCTCTACGGAGATGCCTTTGCTGCGCCCCATCCTGTTGAGTAGATGGCGGAGGCTGTGTGATTTGAACTTGCTTGTCTCGTAGCCGTGCCGGGCGAAAAAATTCATTGACTCCACCCTTTTTTTACCGGTCTTAAAGCGCCCGGAATAAAAGCCCCCATCAAAGGGTGCTAGCAGCACGGGGCTTGTGCTGGACCTTGTTGCCAGTTGAAAGCGGCGAAAGCACAGAAGGGACTCGGACATTTTCAATGGCGGCTGAGTCGAGCTATCCGGGGCCTCTTGGTAAGGGAAGTGTGGGTTGAGCGCGCGGTGCTCCGTCAGTACTAGTTGCCACAAGGCGTCCAGAGTAAAGCCAGTCAGGGCATAGGAGCCGGTGTGCCTTTTAATGAAGCTTTCGCAGCTACCTTGGCTGGAAAACCCCAGCGCTTGCGCCATCTGTTCAGGCGTCATTATCTGGTCATCAGCGATATTGGGACAGTTCGCATGACGGTAAAACTTCGCTGGATTGGTTTCCATGTAAACGGCCAGGCGGCGCCCCTCCTCGGTGATTACGCTAAGCCGCCTAACCGCTTCCTCTGTAACTTCGGCCATTGTTCGGGGGATGGGCTTGCGAGCGAATTCCCGGGTCTTCGGTACCCAGTACGCAAGGTAGTGCTGGCGATCTCCATTCCTGTCGCTGTCATCGCGCAGGCAGTCGATGCGAAATCGCAGGGATTCGCCAATTCGCGCGGGTGCGCTCATCAGAATCCCGGTAATGCAAGTCACCATGACGTCGGAGTCTTCCTGCGCTTCACTTGTGCCTCGTGAAAAAACTTCGGCAATGGCCAGCAATGCATCCTGGTCGGGTATCTTCTTCGCCTTGACTTCATCCGGTGCCCTTGCACCATTGGCAGCTTCGTAGCTGTACTGGCCCACGTAGGGGTGTTTCCAGAACCGCGGTTCGACGGTGAGGATGCACAGGTCCGCTAGCGTTTTTAGGATGCCCCGCATTACATCGCAAATAGTCTGGCGGGCCGCGGCAGGTTCAAGGAGGCCGACTGCTCTCTCCCAGTGCCGTTGGTCGAACCTAGTTAAATCCGGCACGTCCATGTCTAAGCGCAAGGCGAATTCCATTACTCGCAGCGCACGCATTTCATGGCCTATGCCTTTGTGTGGGCGCAGCGTATGCCTGTAGCGCAGGTAGGCTTTGGCTCCCTCCATAAAGTCCGGGTGCATGAGTTGATGTGGTTCGATGGGCTTGCTGTGGTGCAAGTTTCCGTGTTCAAAGTTAATGAAGCGAACGCCTCCATGCCTCGTTGGCCATCTGTGTCCATCCCAGGCAAAGCCATGAAGGGTAGTCCAAAGTGTCAGGTGATCGCGGGCCAGGGTGATAAACTCGTTGAGGTTCTGCTGAGCAGACAACCGGTGGTTGGGAGTGAACTGGATTACCTGACTCAAAAATTTATCTCCCGTTCGGCTTTGCGGGCGTTGCAGCGCGTAATGCAATTTTCGACGGCGCGAATGTCAGATGACAAATCAATGGGCGTCAGCAGGATTCGCTGGCCGCCAATCTTTAGCATCTGTTCCTCGGCAGCCTGTCGCTCCTGCAGTGCCTCCAGCACTTCATTGTGCGGCGCATCGACTAGCGGTTCGAAATGTTTGCAGCGATAGCAGGGGATGGGTACGGAGGTTGTGGCGCAGAAACTATGCTTTCCGCAACGTCCGACGCTCTGAAGCTCACCAGCCCGGGAGAACTCCAGTTTGCTGGTAGGGTCGCTGGCTCTTTTGGCCTGATTCTCCGAATCAATCAGAGTTCCGGTAAAAGCCATTGCCAGCGGCGCCAATGCCGGCGACATTGCCTCATCGAGTTCTCGTGCCAGCTCGGCGGGATCGTTGTAGTAGGCACCCAACGATTTCTCAGACGTGTGGCCAAGCCAGTTTGAGAGTACATGCTTGGGCACACCCTGTCGGGCGAGCTGGCGTGCTCGCGTATGGCGCATCCGCGTCGCGGTGACAACCATAGTCTGGCCAGTGCGTAGACTGACCGGTAGCTTAGGACGCAACGACCTTGAAGGGTGATCTGTTCCGTAGCTGCAATTAGGTGTGTTGTTCGTCCAGTTGATTATGTTTATTACATAACCTTTTCTCAGATGAAAAAGTTTGCTATCTAAATTATCCAAAATATTGAGCTGGTACTTAACTTCAATTAGTTCGCGAGCTTCTTTTATTCTGATTTCACTGCAAAAAAACGGTAGCTTGTTTAGCTGAGCGTCAGAGAGTGAAAAGCCCAAAGTGCATTCATACAGTGCTTTGACTTCGTGACGTTGAACTTGGCATAGATTCCAGAGATGATCGGCCAATGGGTGAGGCTCAAACTTACTGTCACGAAAATCAGTTTCAGCGGTGATATCCTTGACTCCCGGAAAGTTTATGATACGCCCTTTGAGACCTTGGCTGTCAGAGCCATCGCTCTCACAAATGTCACCAACTTTGAGTAATGCGATCTGTCTGGGTCTTCGCGAATATTGCATTGATAGCAGCTTAATAAGTGTCACTTGCGTGCCAGAGATGTCATTGTCATAGTTGTCCCAAACGGCGCTAAGCAAACTGTCATATTCCGAGTTGGTGAGCCAGCTTTTTTCGGGGTCGTCAGAGAGCACATTGCGCGGCCCGGTACGGCGTGCGGCAGTATCAATCAGCAAGCGTAATGCGTCTGGACTTATGGCTGCGTTGTCGTGTTTCTGCCAGTGTAGAAAAAACTGCGTAATTGGGTGTTTGTATCTGTGGAATGAAGAGTTGGCCAGCGCCCGCGAAATCCAGTCGGAATCAATAGTGCTGGTGGGAATTGCCTTGAGCACTGTCTTCAGCGTTGCGAAGAAACCGGATAAGCTGTTGGGCGAGTAGTTGCCTAGCTTCGAGAATGAAATGATCTGTTGTTTGAATGACGCCTTGAGCGAGGGACTCAACTGCGATATGGCTTCGGTCATTTTGTTTCGTCCTTGGCCTGTATGTACGAGATCATCGCCTTCCCAATAATAGTTGTCAGTCCACTGTTCTGGGCGTTCAGTTCTCTGGAGGTCAACTTGGAGCAAAGTTTCCGGGTCCTTCAAGCGGGATTTACTATTCATACTGTAATCCTTGCCGTGTCGGAAGCGACCTTTAGGGCAATTTCATGTGATTTTTCTTCGATATGCCGGCGGTTATAAAGTTGTGACATTGGCGAGTCTGGTGCCCAGCCCATTAGTTGCTCTCTCAGTGTGCGCTCTTCCGAAAAAAGGATTCCCTCGATATCCACTTGCTTTGAAAAGCGGTAATTCCAATCGTGTCGAAGTAGGTGTGGGTGAAGATGCATGAGGGCTCGAAAGGATTGCTTGAGGTTGGCAAGTCCTATACCGAATGCTGTTTTGGGGAGTGCTTGACCCTGGCTGCGTCCGCCACGATGGACGACGAAAATAAAGTCCTCATCCGAAAACCCGACTTTTGGAACCTCTGCTCGCCAGTTGTCTCTATATTCCTTTAGCTGATCTTCGAGGGCTTCCGATATCGGGACTTTGCGCCCCAGTGTTTTGGCAACTGGTTGATGAAGACGGTTGTCGACCACGTCGTGATGGTTGCGGCCGATTTCCAAGTAGGCGCTATCACCGCCACCTGCTTCAATGAGGTCCTTGAGCTTCAGGCTCAGCAGTTCACCGACTCGCATGCCCGTTTCGTACACAACACGTAGCATCACTACATTACGCAGTCTCGGCGCCAAATCTTGCGGTTGCTGAACGCCCGTAAAGGGCTGTTCGAACAAGTCCAGTAACTGCTTGCGGGCCTCGACAGATAATTTCGCCGCTAAAATACGTTGTTCACGTGCGGACTTTGACCCGGCCTTACGCCTCTTTTTTCCTAGCAGCATCTTGTCTTGCTTTTCAACAGCATCCCTGATGTCGCGCGTGTTGGAGTCGGTGATGACTTCGTGTGCTAGCCAACGTAGATATACAGCAGCATAGGCGACGTAGGTGTTGTACTTAGGGCTGCTGATCACACTTCCCCGACTGCCCAATTTGCTGGCGCGAAGATAGTTTGCTAGGTCATCAATCTGCATTGCGCTGAGAAATTTGCGGCTTTGGAAACACATAGCTAGATCGATATTTCTAGTGGACTCCCACTCGCAGATTCGCTTAATCACAGCCAGGTAAACCTTCTGAGTCTCGTGGGTAGTGGAGGGACGGATCGAGCGGGCGATAAAGGCGGTTGGATAAAAGAGGGGGAGCCCGGGTTCGTCAGTTTCGTAGAGCTGAGAGAATCGTTCGCCGTTGTTCGCAATGAAGGTCTTGATGGTGTAGTTCATGTTGTTATGTCCGAATATTCATGGTGCTTCCAAGCGCCAGGTACAGGTAGGCCTCGCCTGTCACGATGAGTGCACTTGTAGGATGATTGGGCATGCGGCCCACTTTTAAACCGAGAGGGGGCGCAGGATAAGCCTATCGGCGTTGCTAAAGCTAAATGGTAGTCACGCCTGCAGTATTGAACTAGTCGTAGTGTTAGAGGTATTTTTACTGTATCTGCCGTAAGCTGAGTAAGTAAAAATGAATGATTTTCAAAGGGTTAATCAGCTTTATCTCGATTTCTTATCAAGTGCGCGAATCCATGAGGGGCATGGGGCCTCCGAGTGGTCCGAACCGCTGAAAAGCCTTCGCATCCGATACTGGTTCGAAGTGCTACGTCAGCGCACTGCACTAAATAATCCCTATCAAATGGAAATGAACTTTGAGCCCGAGTCGTTCGTGCGGAATCCTGATGGTTCCATTCGGCACTACAAAAATAAATGGACTCTCTATAAGAATGGGAAAAATCTCCCTCGAGAAACCTTGCTAGAAAAAGTTGAGAAGAAAGTTCCAGGCTCGACACGGGAGCTTCACCACCCGCTGTGGTTAGTGCTGGACCTTCAAAATACGCAAATCATGGAAGGCGATGCATTCTTGCACCAGTTAGCCCCTGCAGTTCGGGATATCCTTTTTATACCTGCTCGTGAAGGAATGCTCGGTTACTTGTTGCGGGTGCCTGTGACAGAACTGGTACTGGAAAAACTGGAGCGCAGAGCTTGTCTGGATGTGCTGGCCGGTCTGACCTGGCTGTTACGTGAAGCAGCAAAGCGGCAGAGTGGGGATGCTGTAATGATTGGCCATGCTTTACACAACGTGCTGACCATGATGGCTCTGGAGCTGTATGCGCTAAAGATTGCCCTCCCGCTACTGCAGTTGTTCATTGATCGCGTTCTTCCATTAGGGCTTCCGTCTCATCATCGGTTGGGAATGAGTCCGATCGACTACATGCATTCTTCCGGACATCTTTATCGATTAATCTATATAACACCAAAAGGTGGCCGACGGACGCTCGATTGGATAGCAAAAGTCAAGATCATGCAGCAACTGCTACAAGGTAAATTCGGTTTTGATGTTCGTTTTGCTATGCGTCAGAAATTTGAACTCGATAATGCTGGGGGAGAGGTTCCTGCTGACATTGTCAGTGCCTTTGATCGAACAAGTAAGTTGAATGCATGGGGCTGGCTTTGCGTACAGACAGGCCTGCGGTTTCCGCTTCCATCATTCCATTAACTTCAGATGTTTGGCTTCCATCTTCGGGCTGATCCAATCGCTGTACGTTGGTGAGCTTCCTGGCGAAGTGCTAGGTGTGGTGACTTTTTGACTCTACAAGGGAGAAGATTTTGAGTTGTGGGTTCAGCCCGCTCGATTGCCAAAACTCTTCCGGCAGTAACTACGTCGACCGATCATCTCTGACGCCGAAATCGCTATTTGCTTGTGATGCTCCACCACCAATGGTGTGCTTACACATTGGCGCACTTGAGTGGAAGATACATGGTGGTTTACACCTGAACATTTGTCATTGAGATCGCTTTCGTGTGATGTGGTAAGATCTGGCGCGTGTTTAGAGGCGGATATGCGATGACGGTTTACAAAAAACCTGCTGACAGGTCAGTAGTACTCGATACCGAAACCACCGGCATGCCGGTGACCGACGGCCACCGGATTATCGAAATCGGTTGTGTCGAGTTGATCGGTCGGCGCCTGACCGGCCGGCATTTTCACGTTTACCTGCAACCCG
>Ga0247819_10001081_pt1 | contig 15104 bp, 8 predicted proteins | sample 13C_Xylose_Day6_FD_193428 | JGI IMG/M metagenome (GOLD analysis project Ga0247819, IMG submission 193428) | Soil microbial communities from agricultural site in Penn Yan, New York, United States - 13C_Xylose_Day6 | ecosystem: Environmental > Terrestrial > Soil > Agricultural land | place: USA...
CCGATGCGGGCGGTGGGGGAGTTGACGCTGGTGAAGTCGTTTAGTTATCCGTGAGGGTAATTCCTTGACCAGTTTTTAGCAGGCATTAAAAAGCCGGCTTGTGGTTAGCTTTTTGTTGATGCATCTTTTTGAATTTAAATGATTTATAACTTTTAGGAGCTGCTGCGTTCCCCCATTTGTTCCCCCACTTTTCAGCAGTTTTTATACGGCGGTTGACCGGCTTTCTTGTCCTCTGATACTTCGAGTTTTTGTCCGTCTTTTTCTCACCTTGTCTGCCGTTAAGAAAGGATCACGGATGGTCTCGTTCACGCGATAAAAAATGTTCGGGCACAAGGCGTCGTATGGAGCTGACTCGGGTGATTTAACTTGCAAATAGGCTGCAACCCAAACGGTTTTTCATCACATTTGACTGAAGCATGGCAAAGTCCGCTTACTTTCACCTTAGCTCACACATAATCCAGATAAGGACACACGGCGTGCCGATCAAGACGGATGTTTGGACTGTCGGCTCCATGCCGACCAGATTGCTGCAAAGCAAGCTCGCAACCGAGCAGTTGCTAGAAGACATGATCGTAAACGCTCCGAGCATACTCTCGGATGAATGGATGCTTATAGGGAGACAAGAAAGCACTGGCATGGGCGGGCGAATCGATTTGCTAGCCATAGCGCCTGACGGTGCGCTAGTGCTGATTGAGCTCAAGCGTGACCGCACACCCCGCGAGGTGGTTGCCCAAGCACTTGACTACGCAGTTTGGGTTGAAAGTCTTCGCGGTGATGAGATTGGCGCTATTTACAAGCGATTCCGACCTGGCTGCATCTTGGACGACGACTTTCGTGAGCGCTTCGGCCGCGCCTTGGACGATGACGAATTGAACAAGAGCCATCAGCTCATCATTGTTGCTACTGAGTTGGATGCCAGCAGTGAGCGCATCGTTGCGTACCTCAGTGAGCGAGACATTCCAATCAATGTCCTGTGTTTTCAGATTTTTCAATCAGGGGGGCAGCAACTATTGAGCCGCTCTTGGTTGCTCGACCCTATCCAAACTCAGGTCAATGCAGTGTCGGCGGGTGAGGGGCACAACGAGCCTTGGAACGGCGAATTCTATTGTTCGTTCGGAGATTCCACTTCCCGCTCTTGGGAAGATGCTGTTGAGTTTGGCTTCATCTCCGGAGGCGGAGGTGCCTGGTACAGTCGAACCCTTCAATTGCTTTCACCAGGGGATAGAGTTTGGGTAAATATTCCCCAGCAAGGCTACGTTGGTGTCGGTCGTGTTCTTGGATCGTCCACACCTGCGGCGGACTTCACTGTCATGCATGAAGGAGTCGAAGTGCCGGTGCTTGAAGTCGCGACCCGCGCAAACTATCACGCCGAGTTTGTCGACGATCCTGAGCGCTGTGATCACTTTGTATCAATCGAATGGCTTCAGACAGTATCGATAACTCAAGCGGTGCGGGAGGTTGGAATGTTCGGAAACCAGAACACAATTTGCCGCCCCACTACGCCAAAATGGCGCTGGACTATCGAGCGATTAAAGCAGCATTTTCCCCACTATGATGATCTTGATGCGGCAAGAGTGAGAGGTCTTTAGCTTAAAGGGAACGGCGTGGCCGATAGACATCAGGATGGCTAATTGATAGCGTTAGGTGATACGCACGCCATCTCCTTGGAGCTGTCGGCATCAAGGAGGACCGCGTTTTGCCCCCACGGAAGAAAACCCGAACACTGAACGTCCGGCTGCTTCGTAGAGCTTACGAGCCTGAAGGGTCGTTTACTGAGAGTTTTAGCCCCGACGGTGATCGCCCGTTGTCGCGTATGGATTGGTCCGGAGTGGACGGCGGAGAGCTTTACGTCGGCCAAATATTTCGAAAACGTCCTGACTGGTTAGGTTTTTTAGAAGCTAATACTGATGAGCTTCCTGATAATTTGAGCGCAAGCGGGGCTGGTGCCGTACTGTTCCTGCCAGTTGCAGGGCGGGTGTTCGCTTTATGCTTCGGCCATGCTCACATGACATTGAATGATGATGCATTTGTTCCCCACTTTGGTCTTAAGGTCGCGCTAAATAGCGTACCTCGTGACGGTTTGCGTACTCTGGACCTGGCAACACCTGATGCTGTGACGTTTCAGAAACGTGTTCAGGCGAGTAAGGACAGTGATTTGCAGGCTTTCGGGGTTGATCTGCTTCGTGACTTGGCGAGAGTCGCAGGTGGTACACCGACTGATCGACTGTTTGCAAAATTCGTGGCTGGTAAGGATGCGCTCTCCATCACTTGTGAAGTAGAGGCGGATGGCCTTGTATCTAAATGTGAGGAAATTCTCGATTCATTTAGTGCAAAGCGTTATCGCAATGATTTTGCTTGGGTGGATAACATGCAGGTTGTTACCCTCAAAGCAACTCTGACGAGGCTTGATGAAAAATTGTTTCAGGCATTGGATGAGCTGCGCCAGGGTGGTACCAACGAACTGCACATGGCCCCGCCGGAGATTGTTAATTACACTGAGGGTGGACAACTTCACTACAACGGTTTCGGTAGTCATGGCATAAACTTCAACGGTCTTTCTATCGAAGACTATGTATCAGAGTTAAACCGTTGTGGCTGTACTGATGATATTGATCTGATCAAGAAGAATCATCGAATCCGAGCGCAGACGGATGCAAGTGGTGAGTTCAACGAGCGTTGGAGGGTGTACGACTGCTTTACGTTCGAGACGTCGCTGGGTAAGCAAGGGGCGGATCGCTATCATGTTCTTTTTGCTGGGAAATGGTATCGGGTTGAAAAAGGTTTTAGAACTCGAGTTGAAGCACACTTCAATAGCCTCAAACAAGTGAGTTTGATTGGTGCAACTGGATGCAGAAACGAAAGAGAGCTGATTGAGGATCTAGTTAAGAATCGGCCAGATATACTAATGCTTGATCAGACAAAAATTAATCCGCAAGGGGTGCGTTATGCGAACATTGAGCCCTGTGACTTTTACTCGAAAAATAGAGAGTTCATACACCTGAAGGATGGTCATTCTTCGGGTCCCATCAGTCATTTGTGGTCTCAGGGTGTGGTGAGTGCTGAGGCGCTGGTAAGCGATGCGGATTTCCGTTCGAAGCTGCGCGAAGTGGTGAGAAAAAAAGGCGGAGGATTTGAAGCTTTCTTACCCTTTGGTAAAGCCAGCAAATTTCCTCGTCAAGACTACACCGTGGTTTATGGAATTATGCGAAAGCCATATGCCGATGGATCGATTGACTTGCCATTTTTTAGTAAAGTCAGTCTGCAGGCAGCTTGTGAGCGAATCCGTCAATTCGGGCTGTCCATTGCAATTGAACTTATAGAAAAGCCTGCTTGACGACCTTCTGAGAGTGTTGAACGCCACCTGTGGTGGAGGCTCGACGCAGTCCGACCTTTTACAGCCCTTCTACCTCAATCCCATGCTCCGCCAGCCATTCCTTGCGCTGTGCGTAATCGGGCATGGCGCGCTCGAGCCGTAGCCAGAACTCTGGGGTGTGGTGCTGCTCGTGTAGATGGACCATTTCATGGACCACGACATATTCGGCGATGCGCTTGGGCAGAAGGATGCTCTTCCAGTGGAAGTACAGGATTTCACCTTTGCCGCATGATCCCCAGCGATAGCCAAGATCCTGCACCCGCACTCCGGTGGGGGAAACGTCCATACGTCCTTGGTACTCCTTTGCCCGCAAGGCAAGCCAGTTACGGGCATGCAGGCTGTACCAGCGAATAAAGTGCTCCCTTGCCTCTGGCAGCTGGCTGCGTAGCAGCAAAAAGCGTCCCCCCGTCAGTTTCAAGGGCACGTCCTGCTCGTCCACCAGCTTGAGCCTGTAACTGCGGCCGAGGTACAGGAAGCCTTCACCATCCACATATTCCTTGGTAGGCACGGCACGCAGCAGGCGTTCCTTCTCGGCCAGGCGAGAGTAAATCCAAAAGCTCTTTTCCTGCACGAATCGGCTCAACGATTCTTCGTCTGCCTGAGGCGGTGCCGAGAGCACCAGAGTGCCGTCACGTTCGACAGTGATCTGTAGCGTCTTGCGTCGGGCACTGCGACGCAGCGTCAGGCACAGATCATTTACCGTCAGGCGTGTGGTCATGCTTAAACCTGCATCAACTTATCGTGGCTGGCCCGAGCCTGATCGAGCAATCGGTCGGCCAGTATCCCCGCGGTGTCGGTATCGACAAGGGGTGGTCGCAAAAGCATCAAGTGGTCGAACAGCTGGCCGGTAAGGTTCTCCTGGGCTACTCGCTTGCGAGGGCTCCAGATATCCCTGTGGCTCTGCAGTTCATCGACCAGTAAATCGACCAACTCCACCGTCACATCCTTGAGTCGCATCAGCTCTGCTGGTTGCGGGTTTGTATCGACACAGACGACCTCCAGTACGGTACGCAAGAAGGGGGCGTAGTGTTCTGGAAGATCCGTTGCCGTAGTGTCGTCGTTGATCTGACCAGAACGCAGCTCAGAGATGATTTTCTGTAACTGGGCGACCAGCGCATCCCATTGTTCATCCAGTGACTTGAGGATGTCGTTCAGTCGCTCGGACAGTTTGCGAAAGAGAACAGGGTCTTCATCTGCATGTTTACGAATGTGCGACCGGATAGCGTGTTCCATTTCCGACGCTTTGGCGCGGTCATTGGCGCTACGTGATAGCTGCTTCTCGAAATCGGCGTCTGTCAGCTGGATGGGTGGGATTTTCGGGTCGACTCCCAGGGAGATGACGTGATCGTCGATCAGCTTACGCACCTTGGCCCCAACATCCTTGCCCAGCACTGGCAGATCCTTGTAACGGTTGCGGGCACGAGCATGGATATAGGCCAGACGTTTGGCATCTTTGACGAAGGGAAGACCCTCTGGGCGAGGCAGTACGGTATCGAGCGACGCAAGGAAGGCCTTGAGTTTGACGGAAAACTCCGCTCGCACCTTTTCCTGCTCCAGCGCGATCAGGCACGCTTCGGTATCCTCCAGCGACTCGACATCCTGACGGCGCAGCACATCCACCACCCGCAGATGGCGATCGCGCAGGATCGGTACTTCATCTCTGATGCTGGCCAATGCTCCTTCGATGTCCTCGTCAGCATAGGCAGCCAAGGCTTCTTTCAGGTGATTTGCCACCCCGTAGTAGTCCACCACAATGCCGCAGCGCTTGCCATGACCGATCCGGTTCACCCGAGCAATGGCCTGCAGCAGCTCGGCTTCCTTGATCGGTCGGTCCAGGTACATCACGCCTTCGATGGGCGCATCGAAGCCCGTCAGTAGCATTGATTTGACGACCAGGAAGGCCAGCGGATCAGCCTTATCCGGTTGGCTATGACGTAGCGGCTTCTTGAAACGTTTGATCAACTGTTCGTGTTTTGCGCCATCGGTCCAGATTTTCCAGGACGGATCATCATTGTTGCTACCCGAGATGATCGGGGCAAACTCCAGGCTGCGCAGCGTTTCCCGGTAGCGCCAGGCCTGGATGCGTGCCTGAACTTTGGGCGGACGTTGGCATAGGCTCTCATCGTCGAGCAGTTTTTCTGCAGCGGGTAATGCCTCTGCTTCCGCCAGCAATTCGTTACGGGCGTTATGCAACGCGCTGAAGTAGCGGATGGCGGCCAGTCGGCTGTAAGCCACTACTTGGGCCTTGTAACCATTAGGCAGGATATTCGTGACGTAGTGATTGAGAATATCGCGTGCTTTATCGCCAATGAGCGCTGGGGCGTCGAAGATATGGCCTTTGGTTGCATACTTTTTCTTGATCAGCTCAAGCTCTTCGGCACTGTGCTCGCTGAATAGATCCTCGAACAGTCCATCCATACTGGCGCCGTCCTTGACTGCACCTCGGGCAGTACGTCCCTCGTAGAGTACGGGCACAGTGGCTCCATCGGCTTCGGCTTCTTTGATCGTGTATTTGTCGATGAAAGCACCGAAAATTTCATGGGTACGTTTCTTGTCGCCCATGATGATCGGCGTGCCAGTGAAACCGATACGTGCGCAATTGGGCATTCCCGCCATCAGGCTGGCCTGTAGGTCGCCGGCCTGGGTGCGGTGTGCCTCGTCCACCAACACCATAATGCTCTCATCGGCGTTCAATACTTCGAAGGGCTTGTTGACTTGGTAGATAGGGCGATCTTCGGCAACCTTGTATTTGGCGACTGCGTCGGGAATAACTTTCTCGCCTGAGGGCGTATCGCTTTCCAGTTCATCATTGCGGTACTTCTGGATAGTGGCGAAGACCAGACCTGGGCCTTGACGCCGGACCAATGCCTTCACGCCCGCTGAGCTGGTAGCGACTTCTGGTCGCTCGCCGGTCAGTGTGGCGGTCGCCGCTAACTGACTTTGCAAGTCCTTGCGGTCGGTTACCACGACAACTTTAAAGCGCCGTAGCTGGGTGTCTGTGCGCATCTTGCGGACCAAAAACACCATGGTCAGGCTTTTACCTGAGCCTTGAGTGTGCCAAACGATGCCCCCGCGCTGGTCGAACTCCCCATGTTCGTGACGGGTTTTCCCCGTTTTCAGCCGGGAGATGGCGCGGTTTACGGCGCGGTATTGTTGGTAGCGGCAGACGGTCTTGATGGTCTGGCCACCGACCTGCATGAACAGCATGAAATGTCGCAGCACATCCAGTAGATGTGTCGGGGACAGAAGACCGGCTATCAGTCGCTCCTGTTCGGACAGGGCAGACTTTGCGAGTCCGCTCGCGACTTCCTGCTCGCTGCCTTGGCTGTCTGGTCCGACTACACTCTTCCACTGTGCGAAATGAGCGAAGCTGGCACCAATGCAACCCACCCGGGCTTCATCGAAGCTACTGGCAACCAGTAACTGCACGCTGGCAAAGAGCGTTTCGTTACCTTCGTTGTCCTCAACTTCGAAAGCAGCTTTGCGTTGATTGCTGTAACGCCGCAATTGGTCGACGGCGTCTGCCAGTGGCTCGGGGATGGAGGGGCTTTTGCATTCCACGACAACCAGAGGAACTCCGTTTACCAGCAACACCAGGTCAGGAACGATGAACTTCTTGCCGCTGTTGTAGCCTGGCGGGCAGTCCACTCGGTACTGGTTGATGACGGTGAAGTGATTGTTGCTCGGCGTTTCCCAGTCAATGTACTGGATCGTCTGACCCCGCCCACCGTCCCAGCCAGGAAGACCACCCACAGTAACTCCCTTGAGCAGCAGCTCGGTGGCCTTTTGGTTGGCCTCCATCAGCTTGGTGGTGCCAAGGCGGGTGATCGCGGCAACGGCTTCGCTGATGCGCTCGTCATCCAGCCAAGGCTGAGCATCGCGCAGGTTGATGGCCCGCAGCCGTTCGCGTAGCCAGGCGTCCTGAATAACCTCGGTAAAATTGATGCGACCTGTCACGGCCGGGGTGTCAAGGCTGCCCTCAATGTGAGTCCAGCCCATGCCTTGCAACTGAGCGACAAAGGGTTGCTCGACATCGTCCAGTTCCCAGCCCATCTCGGTACTCCTTTTCACTTGGACGAGAGTTGTTCGGTCTCACCCGATTCCATTCGATTTATATAGCGTCGTTGCGGGCAGATGACTGCTTACAGCCGATCAACTATCGGCCAGCTCCTGCTCGATCTGCTCGATGCTCGGTAGCGTAGTTTGCAGCTCTGCCGGCAGCGATGCCATCAATTGGTATTCTGCGATGCCCATGGGTTTGGCACTGTCGCGTAGGGCATATTCGGCCACTACCTTGTTTTTGCTCCTGCAAAGCAGCAGGCCTATGGTTGGCGCATCGTGTTCGCCTTTCATTTGTGCATCCACAGCTGTCAGGTAGAAGCCCAGCTGACCCAGGTGTTCAGGTTTGAACTTGTCGGCCTTGAGCTCAATCACTACGTAACAGCGTAATTTCAGATGGTAGAACAGCAGGTCGATGAAAAAGTCGTCACCGCCAACCTCCAATGGCACCTGCCGCCCGACAAAGGCAAAGCCTGCGCCTAGTTCCAACAGGAAACGGGTTACATGCCGCACCAGAGCGGCTTCGATCTCGCGTTCGTTCGCCTCTCGGCTCACATCAAGAAAGTCAAAGATATAGGGGTCTTTCAGCGTTTGATGGGCCAGGTCTGAGCCTGGTGCTGGCAGCAGCGCTTCGAAATTGGTTTGCGCTTGACCTTCGCGGTCCAGCAGGCGAGTTTCGATGTGCATGGCCAGCACGCTGCGCGACCAGCCGTGCTCGACGGCTTTTTGGGCGTAGGCTAGCCGCTGCTGTGAGTCTTTCAGCTTGGCGAGCAGCACCAGGTTATGGCCCCAGGGCAATTGTCCAACAGCCTGTTGGACAATTTCAGCGTCCGGCCAGGCCTCGGCAAAGGCTCGCATGTACATCAGGTTGGCGCGGGAAAAGCCTTTCATATCAGGAAAGGCCGTGCGCAGGTCGTGAGCCAGCCGCTCGATTACCTTGGCACCCCATCCTTCGCGGTTTTGTCGTTCGAGTATGTCACGGCCGATCTGCCAGTAAAGTTGCACCAACTCGCGGTTGACTGTCTGCACCGCCCGCTGTTGGGCGTGGTGAATGCGGGTTTTCAGTTCGGCCAACCAGTCGGGGTAGCCGCTGGGTGGGTCCTTTAGCGAGATGGGGCTTGGGTCCGTCATGGGGTGAATCCTTCCAGTAGCGGTGTAACGTGTACGCGGCCGGTGAGGAGGTCGTTCATAAGGCCTTGTTTGAGCTCGCGCAGTTGGGTTGAAAAACGCCCCTCAATATCAATGCGCTCATACGCGCAAGCAATTCGTTCGGTGATAGCTACTCTCTCGTCTTCCGGCGGCGATGGTATGAAAAGGTTTCGCAGGTTTTCGAGATTAAGCCCTGGCTTGCTTTGGCCATACTGGGCATTAATTATCTGTTGATTGCCTGGAGCACCCTCCACCAAATAGTGCATTGCCAAGAGAGAAAGCTGCGGTTCGCTAAAGCGAACTAAGCCGACGTGTTGACTTACAAATGCGAGCTCATCCCAAGTCTCTGGGACATGAGCGACATTGCCAACGCCATTACCGGTGATAGTGATCAGAAGATCTCGACTATTAAGTTTAGTGCGTTGCCCCTCGCCTCCGTTAGGTGGTGAAACATGCTGGCGATCGCTAAAGTCGAGATAACCCATTCGCACGTTCTGACTGCGTAGAAAGAGCGCTCCAGTTTCGACGTAGTACGTGGCCCAGCCTCGCGAACCGCTTGTGATGAGTGTAGTAATATTCCGCATCTGCAGTGCGTCCCACTCTTTCGGAATCCACCCTAATGGCGAATCTTTGTAGAGTCGCGGTGCCTCGTTCTGGGGCGGACGCAGTTCGCCGTTGGCGTCGGTGCCTCGGGTTAATAGATCGTGCAATAGTCCCTGCAGGACAGACTTAAGTTTGTCGACAATTGCCTCTGTCCTTCGGATGGCGGTATCGAGGGTATCGAGGATTTGCGCAATTTTACTTTGTTCATTTCGGGACACGACTGGAACAGAGGTTTTCCCTAGCTCGCCAAGATAAAGCCCGGCTTGTGCCGTCGCATTGCTTCGGCGTTGAAGCTCGGCAAAGAATTTTGGATGGTCCATCCAGTGAAAGAGAAAGCTGCTTTCCACTTTACTTTGATTGGGGCGAACATAGGCCACGCTGCGCTGAAAAGTTACGCGCTCCCCTGAATAAATAGCACGTCTACCAAGAGAACCGACGATTGTTAGGAGTACATCACCAGCCTCTAATGGAAACGAATTGTTCAGTTGAAAGTATTCTGATTCTGTGATTTTGTCATCCGAGCTGTCCCACTCAATGGTTCCGATAGCGGTGATATTCTTGGCGCTCAGAAACGGGACGCCTTCAGCAACACGCATATGTGTGCCGTGCGTTCCATCTTTAATAGCCGTTGCAACTTCAGATAGTGGCTGGAACTGAAAAAGTTCATCAGACATACCCCAGCTCCTTTAGAAATATCTGCAGCTCTTTTGCCGCCGAGTCACGTGTACGCTCGATCTCAATTAGAGTCACCCGGTATTTGTCCCACCAGTTTTCAAAGGCATCGACTATCTGCTTGCGCTGAATCGCTATATAGCGTCCGAGAATGTCCTGCATGTCGTTATGCATTATGGTCAACAGCAACGCGGCAGCGGTCTCCGAGGTCAGTCCATCTACAGCTTGATTGAGTTGGTTAGTAAAGTTGTCTTTCTTGAAAGTGAGCTGTTTTTTTACCTTAGTCAGTTCGGCTTTCCAGGCTTTGAGCTGGTTCTCGTCGATGGTGCCTTCTTCTTCACCTTCGTTTGTATCGCCTTCAGTCTCTTCGCCATCCTCGCCCTTGGCTGATACGGCGGCTTTAAGCTGACTTTCCAGCTCGGCTTTCTTCGCATCCAGTTCCGTTAACTCGGTCACAAAGTCACCGAGCAAAAACTTGACCAGTTTGTGCTCCAGGGGGCTTTCCTTGCTGCCTTTGTCTTCCATGGCAGTGATAATACTGATACGCCATGCATCGGCCACCCCCTCAGCACCACGAGCCATCAATGTGAGGAAGTCATTTTTACTCTGATACCAGAAGCCGGCGACGATGCCGCGTACCTGGAAGGAGTCTAGAAGGCCGATGCTTTCCAGTGACTGGCTGAAACTCTGCAGCAGCTCACTGCGTAGGCTGACCAGCTTGCCGGAGTTGTCTATTTGCCCCGTCAGATCGGTAATGCGTGGACTGTGTGCCTTCCACCAATCTTCGAATGCATTGCGGATTTTGTTTTCTTTGGCCACCAGGCCGGTGTTGCCTTCAATGGCCGGTCTTAGTAACTGGCGGTTGTCCAGCCCAGGGCGGAAGTCGAAATAGTGCTCGCCACGATCAACGAACACGTCTTTTGGATTCAGGCCATGAGCCTGGAACTGGCTGGCCTTGGCTGCCACTTCGGACTTGGGGATGCCGCCGAGCAAGTGCGCACGTACATCATGCGGCTCGGGTTCAGGTGCGTTGTCCACGTAGCGGCGGATATTGAGGTTGTAACCGCTCTCGCGCAGAGTATCGATCTCTACGACATCGGACAGCCCGTCGATCTGGCGGAATTCGTCGAACGCAGTGGCAATTTTCTCAATATGTTCGGGCAGCAGGAAGTTCTGCGCCCGGCCCTCGAAGTATTCACGGTCGGCATTGATGAACAAGACTTTGCCTTGACGTTCGGCAGACTTGCCGCTGACTCGATTGGCGCCGACCTGCTTTCGTTGGCGCAGAATAAGAATGCAGGCAGGGATAGGGGTGCCGTAAAACAGGTTGGCTGGCAGACCAATCACCGCTTCGAGCAGGTCATCCTCAATAATGCCGGCGCGGATGCCTTTTTCTTCGCCGCCGCGGAACAGCGCGCCGTGAGGGAGAACGGTTGCGACCATGCCTTCATCGCGACAGACACCCAGCATGTGCTGGAGAAACATCAAGTCGGCTTTCTTGGCGCCTAGCGGCACCTGACCGTACTTAAAACGTTCCGGGTGCTGCGGACTCCAGGCCGGCTGGCCATTGGCGTCCTTATCGGTGTTTCCCCAATTGATGGAAAATGGCGGGTTAGTCAGGATCCGGTCAAAGCGCCGCAGTTCGCCACCTTCGACATGACGCGGATCCGACAGGGTGTCGTCGTTTTCCAACCAGGCGGTACTGATGTCGTGCAGCAGCATGTTCATCTTGGCGATGGACCAAACAGTGCCGTTGAACTCTTGACCAAAAAGGTTGGCCTTGCGGCCATCCTCTCCGTGCTCGTCGATAAATTCTTTGGCAGCGATCAGCATGCCGCCCGAGCCGCAGCAGGGGTCATAAATGTCGTGTTTCAACTCGGGTTTGAGCAGCCGCACCATCAAGCGCACCACCGAACGAGGGGTGTAGAACTCACCACCTTTCTTGCCAGCAGAGTCGGCAAACTCTCCAATCAGGTACTCGTAGGCCGCGCCAAGCAGGTCTGGAAACTCGAAATCGGAGTTGCGCAGCCGAACCAGTTCGAAGTGGTTGATCAACTGACGCAGCTTGATGTCGGGGATCTTGTTCTGGCCGACTTTGCGGGTGAAGTCGATATGCTCCAGCACCCCTTCCAGCGAGGCGTTGTTCGCTTCAATCCCCGCCAGCGCCTTATTAAGCTGATCGCCGACATTGATATGCGCTTCATTGAGCAGGTGCTTGAAGCGCGATTGGCCGGGCACCAGGAAGCCACGTTTGTACCAATGCGTTTTTTCGGCGGAGACAAAGGCTTCGGCCTGGCTTTTACCTGCCTTGATTTCTTGTGCCACGACCTCCTCGTAACGCTCCTCGAACACGTCAGAACAACGTTTCAGGAATAACATGCCGAAGATGTATTCCTTAAACTCCGAGGCATCCATTTTGCCGCGCAGAATGTCGGCGGCCTTGAACAGGTGACGTTCCAGTTGCTGAAGCGTGAGGGGCATTGTGCGGTTTTCCTTTTCGTCGTTCTGTGAGCGACGCATTCCCAAGGGTATAGATGATGGGCTGGATTCTAACCCAGGATGCCTCAGCAAGCTGTCTGACAGTATTGGATACGGTTATACGGCCGGAATTGGGAGTGCCGGACGAGGCTGCATAACCGTCCCCTAATGCCCGCGGACAAACAGATCGCGCAGAGCTTGTAGTACGGCGTAACTCATATGTCGGCCAAATCCGACATTGCGCCCGTCGCGCCTGCCTACCAATGCCATGATCAATTTCCACTCGAAGCCAAAATCTTTGAAACCTTCCCCACGTCATCCCGCCATGAATGTTGAGTGTTGTCAGGGATCAAGGCCCCTGCGACCTGTGAGGGTTGTCCACTAACGCGGGACTGACGGCTCTTTACGACCGGGAGCTTGGGCATCTCATGATCTGGCCTCCTGAGCACTTCCGAGGAAGTGGGCGGGTGGAGGCTGCACGGGTTGACGAGACCGGCACCGCGAGATCCTGAGTTGGGTGAAGGCAGCTATGCGATGACCGGGGCATGCCTGACTGTCAGTCAGGTGCAGTCCATTCCTTGGGCTGCGGCACCATCATCTGCGTCGCTGTTGCTGGTGACTTCGGTGTTTGTCACGCCGATTGTCACGAGAGGGAATGCCGCAAAGCCTTGTACGAGTTGGGCTGCAGCAGCGGTAGGAGCGCCCGTCTCTTTCCGGGAGAAAGAGACGGGCGCAGGTTGGCGCAAGGAAATGGCCAAGGGGATAGGTTGCTGCAGGGCAGCTATAAAGGGGTATGAGTTGCCGCATTGGGCACACTGGTAAAAGTAGGCATCCATCACATTGCTGTGACCGTGCGAGCCGCCGGACGCTAATCGCACTTTGGGAGAACCACCACGGTGTGGCGTAGCCTTAAAGGTTCGGGCTACCTGGGTTGCTGTCAATGACAGCGCTTTGCCCGATCTTTTCTACGCCGGTGGATAATTTGGGTCAAGGCTCGATTTTTCGGGAACTCTGCGGCTGTGGATGAAATTATCCACCGGTGGAAATCTGTGGTTTTCCACAGACAGTTGCGTGGGCTTTAGATTTTTTAAGTGAGGTCCCTTTAAGCAGGGAGGCTACGCATCCCTGCTTAAAGGGACCCGGCTTTTAAAGTCGGTAACCAGAGACCTCGTGGTCTTACACCGATGTTGGTTGCGCCGTATTTACGGGATTGTCGCCTTGATGCATACGCCCGAGGGGCCGACCCAGCGATCGGTGCCTCATCATTCCCCCGATGTTTCGCATTGAGCCTCATCCGGGTGTTCAGGTCTGGATGTAGCGTATATGGCCCACGCGTTCATTAGCTCCCGCCGCTTATCAAAAAAATCTGATCGAGAGTACGCGCTTTCCGTTTCCCCGCGCTCGTCATGGGCCAGCGCGAGTTCGCAGATATCTCTCGGGAAAGGCGTCTTTTCACCTGCCCAGTCTCGGAAGGTTGAGCGGAAGCCATGACGAGTGATGTGCTCATAACCCAGTGTATGTAGCAAACTACGAATGCCATTAGCGTGCATCACGCCGCTTTGGCCGTGGCCGGGGAAAACGTAGGGACTTCTGGTGTTGATTTTCGGAAGGCCCTTCAGAAGTGAAACCACCTCTGGGGCCAGGGGGATCGCGAACGCTTGCCGGGTTTTCATGCGCTCATCAGGCAGAGACCATCGACCCGATTCCAAGTCAAACTCATCCTAGCGTGCGAATCGGACCATATGCGAACGCGCGCCAGTTAGAATCAGTAACTGAGCCGCGACAGAAGCGTGGCAGGGATCTTTACGTAAGGCTTCCATGAGCTTTGGCAGATCCTGCCATTTCAGTGCAGGATGATGGTGGCGTTTGCGAGCTTTCTTTTTCTCTTGCCGGCTGAGCAGGTTTTCCAGATGGCCGCGCCAGCGAGCCGGATTCTCTCCGGTCCTGAGGCCTCTGGCTCTGGCAGCATCCAGGATCTGCTCGATTTGCCCACGTACTTCGTCAGCCGTTCGCGTCTTGGTCGACCAGAGTGGCTGCAGGGCCTTGATCAGATGTTTGGTCTCGATCTGGTCAGCTGACAGCTTCCCTATTGTAGGGAAGGCATAGAGCTCTAGTTTCCGCAGCCAGCCCTTACGCCATTTCTCCGACCAGCTCGAACCATGGGCATCTCGATAGTCGGTGGCCAATTTCTCAAAGGTAATCAGCTGCGCCAGTTCTCGGCGTTCAGCTTCCCGTTGAGCAGCTTGTTCAGCCTGTCGTTTTGCGAGTGGGTCAGTGCCTTTGAAGATCTGGACTTTGTTTTCATATGCGGCTGCGCGGGCCATTTTTAGATCGAGCTGGGGGTAGCCACCCAATCCCATCTCCCGTCGTTTGCCGTGTAGCTGAAACCGCAGCACCCAGTTTTTTCGCCCTGTAGCTTTGACGATAAGGCGCAGCCCTTCACCGTCTTCGTAGGTGCCTGGCTCGGTCACATTTTCGACATACTTTGCGGTCAGCTTGCCCATCTTTTCGGCCCTCTGGTCCCCCACTTGATCCCCCACTTGGCTGTGGAAGACGATGGATGAAAACGGAAGTCACAGGAATAAAAATAGGCTGAAACCCTTGATCTAGCAAGGCTATCGCGATTGTCAGTAGATGAGGGTGGCTTTCAAAAAGACATTAAAAAGCCGGCTTGTGGCCGGCTTCTCGGGGACTGGCTTGGATCATTTTTGGTAAACCGCGCCAGCCTTCAAAACGTACACCCGGATCTTGCGTCCGGCTGTGGGACTCG
>Ga0247819_10001083_pt1 | contig 15074 bp, 11 predicted proteins | sample 13C_Xylose_Day6_FD_193428 | JGI IMG/M metagenome (GOLD analysis project Ga0247819, IMG submission 193428) | Soil microbial communities from agricultural site in Penn Yan, New York, United States - 13C_Xylose_Day6 | ecosystem: Environmental > Terrestrial > Soil > Agricultural land | place: USA...
GGCCGAGGCGCGGGCATATTCCCCGATCACGTCGTTGGTGTCGGACGGATTGATATTGGCAACGCCATCACCGCCAACCCATTCGCCGGCAATCAGGTTTTGGTGCAATGTCATGGGCCTCAGCCTCCTTCATCTACTTTTCGCGGGCAACCGCGCCTGTCGCGGCCTGCCACTGGCATACCGCATATGTCAGAGCTGATGTATGGCGACCGGTTCGGCGGCGGCGATTGCGAGCGGATTGCGCAAGGGAAGGCCGAATTCGGCAGCCTCGATCTCGAAGACATCCCCCTCTTCCGTGCGGATACCATCGCCGAAGGAGAGCGTCGCCGTGCCGAACATGTGGACGTGGATGTCCCCCGGCTGGCGGAACAGGCCATATTTGAAATGGTGATGCTCGAGGTTGGCAAAGCTGTGCGACATGTTGGCTTCGCCCGATAGGAACGGCTTTTCCCACAGAACCTTGCCGCTCCGCAGGATACGCGAGGTGCCTCTGATATCGTCGGGTGCTGCGCCGACGCGGATTTCCGGCCCGAAGCTCGCCTGGCGCAGCTTCGAATGCGCGAGCCAGAGATAGTTGACCCGCTCGGTCTTGTGATCGGAAAACTCGTTGGCGACGGCAAAGCCGATACGGAACGGCATGCCCTTGTCAGAGATCACGTAGATGCCGGCCATCTCCGGCTCCTCCCCACCGTCTTCGGCAAAGGCCGGAGAGACGAGCGCCGAACCGGGCGCGACGGCGGAGGTGCCGTTACCCTTGTAGAACCATTCCGGCTGCACGCCGGTTTCGCCCGGTTGCGGCTTGCCGCCTTCAAGGCCCATGCGGAACATCTTCATCGAGTCGGTCAGCGTCTCCTCCGCCGCCTCGGTCGTCTTTTTGTGCATGGCGTCGCGGGTCGCGGCTGAACCAAGATGCGTCAGCCCCGTTCCGGTCAGATGCAGGTGCGCGGGGTCGGGGTGGGTGATCGGCGGCAGAAGACGGCCTTCGGCATAGGCCTTTTCGAGATCGACGGCAGCACCAAGACCCTTTGCCTCGATCGTGTCCTTGAGGCTACGCCCGGCATTGGCCGCGTCCATCGCCAGTGCATAGACGCTCGCCGCGCCGTTGACTGCGCGGGCAACCTCGCCCGGCGCGCGTACCGCGACCGTTGTCGATCCGTCTTCGTTCCTGATCTGAGAAATCAGCACGATCCTGTCCTTCCTTGCATCGTTCGGGCCTTGCTCGCGCCTGATCTCAGGCAAACCGCGGCCCCTCGGGTGGCTCTCGCCACCCAATCCTGACAGTCCGGGCTGTCACTCCCGGCAGCCGGAGCTGCCCGTTCAATGGTACTGGTTCGATCCGGGCCGTTCGGTCGCTGGTCAGCCCTTGTTCTTGTTGTAGACGTCGAAGAAGACGGCAGCGAGCAGCACCAGACCCTTGATCAGCTGCTGGTAGTCGATGCCGATGCCCATGATCGACATGCCATTGTTCATCACGCCCATGATGAAGGCCCCGATCACCGCGCCGATGATCTTGCCGACGCCGCCGGACGCTGAGGCGCCGCCGATGAAGCAGGCCGCAATCACGTCGAGTTCAAAGCCTTGGCCGGCCTTCGGCGTTGCCGAGTTGAGGCGGGCGGTGATGATCATGCCGGCAAGTGCGGCCAGAACACCCATGTTGATGAAGGTGTAGAACGTCAGCCGCTCGGTGTTGATGCCGGAGAGCTTCGCCGCCTTGACGTTGCCGCCCATGGCATAGATGCGACGGCCGATCGTCGAGCGCGTGGTGACGAAGGTATAGAGCGCGATCAGCACGCCCATGGCAATCAGCACGTTGGGCAGGCCGCGATAGGTCGAAAGCTGATAGCCGATGAACAGCGCAACGACGGCGATGACCGCCATCTGGATGGCGAAGAAGACGAAGGGCTCGTTTTCGCTACCGTGCTGCTCGTTGACCCGGCGATTGCGCACGCCCGCATAGATGGCGTAGCCGACGAGTGCCAGCACCGCCACCAGCGCCACCATGTTCTGGATGAGGTCGGGCCTCGGATTGAGGAAGTAGAGGAAATCCGGAACGAAGCCTGTCGAAAGCAGCTGAAACTCCTTCGGGAACGGACCGATCGGCCGGCCGCCGAGCACCACGTAGGTGAGCCCGCGGAAGACCAGCATGCCGGCAAGCGTGACGATGAAGGACGGGATCTTCTGATAGGCGACCCAGTAACCCTGCGCCGCCCCCATGATGCCGCCGACAACAAGACAGGCAGGAATGACGACGAAGGCCGGCAGGCCCCACTTGACCAGCATGATCGCCGATATCGCCCCGATGAAGGCGACGATCGAGCCGACCGAAAGGTCGATGTGTCCGGCGACGATGATCAGCAGCATGCCCAGCGCCATGATGACGATGAACGAGTTCTGCAGCACCAGGTTGGTGATGTTGACCGGGCGGAACAGCACGCCGTTGGTGACGAACTGGAAGAACAGCATGATGACCACGAGCGCGACCAGGAGGCCGTATTCGCGGATGTTGTTCTTGAGATAGTCCCCGATCGAGGGTTTGTTCGGTTGGGTGCTCGTATCGGCGACCATTAGTGTTTCTCCCCTGAACGCATGATGGCACGCATGATGGATTCCTGGCTCGCTTCGGCCTTTGAAAGCTCGGCGACGATGCGGCCCTCGTTCATGACGTAGATGCGGTCGCAGGTTCCAAGCAGTTCCGGCATCTCCGATGAAATCATCACGATGCCTTTGCCCTCGGCTGCAAGCTGGTTGATGATGGTGTAGATCTCATACTTCGCGCCGATATCGATACCGCGTGTCGGCTCGTCGAGGATGAGGACTTCCGGATTGGTGAACAGCCACTTCGACAGCACCACCTTCTGCTGATTGCCGCCGGAAAGATTGACCGTTTCCTGATAGATCGAGTGCGAGCGGATGCGCAGCTTCGAACGATAGTCGGAGGCGACCTTGACCTCCTTGCGATCGTCGATGACGCCGTTGGACGCCACCGCCTTCAGGTTGGAGAGCGTGGTGTTCTCCTTGATGTTGTTGATCAGCACGAGACCCAGTTGCTTGCGGTCTTCGGTGACATAGGCGAGACCAGCGTCGATGGCGCGGGGGATGGTGCTGACGTCGACCGGCTTGCCGCGCATCAGGACGTCGCCGGTGATCTTGTGCCCCCAGGACTTGCCGAAGATGCTCATCGCCGTTTCGGTTCGCCCCGCCCCCATCAGGCCGGCGATGCCGACGACTTCGCCGGCGCGCACGGTAAAATTGACGTCGTGCAGGAACTGCCGGTCGCGGTGATGCTGGTGGAAGACGTTCCAGTTCTTCACTTCCAAGAGCGTCTCGCCGATCTTGGGCTCGCGCGGCGGGTAACGATCTTCCATCGCACGACCGACCATGCCCTTGATGATCCGGTCTTCGCCGATATCCTCGGTCTGACAGTCGAGCGTTTCAACGGTTCCGCCGTCGCGCAGGATGGTGATCTGGTCGGCGACCTTGCGGATCTCGTTCAGCTTGTGCGAAATGATGATCGAAGTCATGCCCTGCGCGCGAAACTCCATCAAGAGCTTCAAGAGCGCGTCAGAATCGTTTTCGTTGAGCGAGGCGGTCGGTTCGTCGAGGATCAGCAGCCGCACCTTCTTCGACAGCGCCTTGGCGATCTCGACCAGCTGCTGCTTGCCGACGCCGATGTCAGTGATCAGCGTGGCGGGCGGCTCGCTCAGGCCCACCTTTTTCAGAAGTTCCTGCGTGCGGGCAAAGGTCTGCGGCCAATGGATCACCCCATTGGTGGCGATCTCGTTGCCGAGAAAGATGTTTTCGGCGATCGACAGCAGCGGAACCAGCGCCAGTTCCTGGTGGATGATGATGATGCCGAGATGTTCGCTGTCAGAGATGGTCGAGAAGCGGCGAGGCTCGCCGTCGTAGTAGATCTCGCCGTCATAGGTGCCGGCGGGATAGACGCCGCTCAGTACCTTCATCAGCGTCGATTTGCCGGCACCGTTTTCACCGACCAGAGCGTGGATCTCACCTTCGCGAACCTTGAAGCTGACATTGTCCAGCGCCTTGACGCCCGGAAACGTCTTGGTGATGCCACGCATTTCGAGAATGATATTGTCCATGTTCAGTCATTCCAGCGGCAGTCGGCAAGAGAGTACAGGCTCCCTCACCGGGATAAAAGGGTCCGCGATGGATCGCGGACCCTCAGGTGCGTCATCCTATCAGTTGTTGATCTGATCTTCGGTGTAGTAACCGGAGGAGACCAGCACATCCTTGATGTTGGACTTGTCGACCGCGACCGGCTTCAGCAGGTAGGACGGAACGACCTTGACGCCGTTGTCATAGGTCTTGGTGTCGTTCACTTCCGGCTCCTTGCCTTCCATGATCGCATTGACCATGCCGACCGTGACCTTGGCGAGTTCGCGCGTGTCCTTGAAGATCGACGAATACTGTTCGCCGGCAAGGATCGACTTGACCGAAGGCAGTTCGGCGTCCTGACCGGTAACGGCAGGCATCGCCATGTCGCCGGAACCATAGCCGACGCCCTTCAGCGCCGAGATGATGCCGATGGACAGGCCGTCGTAGGGCGACAGAACGCCATCGACCTTGGCATCGGTGTAGTTGGAGGACAGCAGGTTTTCCATGCGGGCCTGGGCAACGGCACCATCCCAGCGCAGCGTGCCGACCTGGTCCATGCCCTTCTGGCCGGACTTGACGACGATCTTGTTGCTGTCGATCAGCGGCTGCAGGACCGACATCGCACCGTCGTAGAAGAAGAAGGCGTTGTTATCGTCAGGCGAACCGCCGAAGAGTTCGACGTTCTTCGGCTCGGTCGCGCCGTCGAGCTTCAGGCCCTGCACCAGCGACGTTGCCTGCTGCACGCCGACCTGGAAGTTGTCGAAGGTGGCGTAGTAGTCGACATTGCCCGAATCGCGGATCAGACGGTCGTAAGCGATGACCTTGACGCCGGCGTCATGGGCCTTCTGCAGGATGTCGGAAAGCGTCGTGCCGTCGATGGCGCCGATGACGAGAACCTTGGCACCCTTGGTCACCATGTTTTCGATCTGGGCGAGCTGGTTCGGAATATCATCGTCGGCAAACTGCAGGTCCGGCGTGTAACCGGCTTCCTTGAACAGCTTCTCCATGGTCTCGCCATCGGAGATCCAGCGGGTCGAGGTCTTCGTCGGCATGGAAATGCCAACCGTGCCTTTGTCCTGTGCGAAGGCGGGCGCAGCAAACGACGCGACGGAGATCGCGGCCGCTGCGAGAAGCGAAGTAATCAATTTCATCTGGTCTCTCCCAAAAGTGTTGAAGCCGGCAGGCCCGCAGCCTCCCCGTCCTATGCGCAGCGATCCACCGGCCCGGAGATCGCGTCTCCGGCGGTGGATCCAGGTGAAGGAAGTCCTCCCCGCCCGCATGCTCCCACATGCACTGGCACATGGGGAAAAACTGGAATCAAAAGCCATAACTGTCAAATACAATATCGCTTTGCTACCATACCAATATTGATATACTACTCGAAAACAGTGTGATTTTTGAAACATCCTGAAAACTGGATTGCCCACGATGATGAAAGAAGGAAAGCCCGGCACGACAGGGATTGCCGCCGAACAGTTCGACAGCGGGCTCTTTCGCTCAGGGCTGAAGATCAATCACCTCCGGCTGATCCTGGCGATCGACGATCATCGTCGCATCAGTGCGGCCGCCGAGACGCTCGGCATCTCCCAGCCCGCCGCCTCGCGCATGCTGGCGGAGATCGAGACGATCCTGAAGGCGCCGATCTGCGAGCGAGTGGCACGCGGCGTAGAACTGACCCGCTACGGCCAGGCGTTGGCGCGGCGGGCGCGCACGATCTTTCTGGAACTGCGGGAGGCCTCGCGCGAGATCAGCGAACTGAAGACCGGCAGCGGCGGCTCGGTGTCGATCGGCTCGGTGACCGGGCCGGCGCTCAACCTCGCCGTTCCGGCAATCCGCCAGGTCATCACCGCCTATCCCGGCATCGAGATCAACATCCAGATCGAAAACAGCAATGTGCTGACGCGCGAGCTGCTCGCCGCCCGCCACGACTTCGTCGTCGGACGCATCCCAGACGATCTCAGCCCGCGGCTCTTCAACATGGTCGAGATCGGCTACGAGGAGGTCTGCCTGATCGTGCGCGACGGCCATCCGCTGCTCGACAAGCCCATTGCCGGCGCCGAAGATCTGCCCGCCTACGACTGGGTGTTCCAGCCGCCGGGAACGCTGCTGCGCCGCGCCGTCGAAGACAGCTTCATGTCCGCGGGTGTGCGCCTACCGGCGACCGTCATCAACACCTCGTCGATCATCCTGACGCTGTCGATCGTGCGCAACACCAATGCGATTGCGCCGGTGGCGCTCGATGTCGCCAACCTGATCGCCGACAACGGCACGCCGGCCGGCGAGATCCGCATCCTCAAAACCGAGATCCCGATCCGCATCAAGCCCTATGGGTTGATCACCGCCGAGGGACGCGCGCTGCCGCCGAGCGCCAAGCTGCTCTACGACCTCATTCTCAAACAGGGACGAGCATGATCAGCCAGCATTGGTTGATCAGCCTGGGCATGATCAAGTTGATCAGCCTGGGATAATCTCCATCCGGCATTTTGCGCCGGGATAGCGGAGGCTGCATGTTCGGAATGTCGGTGTTTCAGTCCGTGCTCGAGCGGCTGAAGACGGAAGAAGACGAGGAAGAGACCGCCAATGCGGAGGTTTTCGCGACGTCGCGCACGCCTCTGTTCGCAACCACGTTCGTCGCCGGCGGCGCCGACAGCGCGTCTGCTGCGCGCAGCGCCGTCGAGCGAGCCTATTTCGATGCGTCCTTCGTCGAGCCGCCGCCGATAGAGCCGATGCCGGAATTTCTCAACCGCATCAGCCTTGCCGAAGTCGCCGAGGAACTTGACCTTGGTGAAGGGGAGACATTGACGACGCTCGCTGCCAAGCGGCGAAGCTTCGCCGCCGCCAATCATCCCGATCGCCTGCCGCAGGACTACCGCGCCAATGCGACGGTCCGGATGAAACTCGCCAACATGCTCATCGACGAGGCGTCGCGCCAATTGCAGGCGGCCTGACCGCCGCTCACGCGTCGTTGTCAGCCTTGGGCGTCTCGTCTTTTGACGCCGAGCCCTCAGCACCGGCAGTCTTGTCTGTCGGCTTGTAAAACAGCAGCAGAGAGGACCCGACATAGGCGGCGATCGCCAGAGCGATGATGCTGAAGAACGGCTGGTCGTGATAGAATTCGAGCGCCGCCCAGCCGGCGCAGACTAAAAAGATCAAAACCCGCCGCCACAAGGGACGGTAAAAGGCGTGGTCCGGGTCGATGAGTTTGATCATCCTGTCCTCTGGGTGCTTGCGCTCGTGATCGGCAACGGATGTCTTGTAGGGGAAATCCACCGGCCGCCGCAAGCCCGCGACCGCATCACGCCCTTGACGGGCACCATGAAAATAGAATAAAAATTCCGAAATTGTTTTCTTCGACCATTTCATTCCGAACAGATGGCGCCGGACGCCCGCACGGAAGAAACGGTCGGGCAAGGGAGAGGAAAGCGCGCGGCATCCGCTCGGGCACCATCGCTGACAACCACCTTGCAACCCAATCGCGGAATTGCCCCTCCGCGGCGCCTTTGCGCGATGAGCGCCGATCATCACGCACCTTCCCGGTCGAGGACCGGATTTCGAGAGAGACAGAGATGACAGTGAGATTTGGTCTTCTGGGCGCCGGACGCATCGGCAAGGTTCACGCAAAGGCCGTCAGCGGCAATCCCGATGCCGTGCTCGTCGCCGTGGCCGACGCCTTTCCGGCCGCCGCCGATGCCATCGCCAAGGCCTATGGCTGCGAGGTCCGCACCATCGAGGCAATCGAAAAATCGGCCGATATCGACGCCGTTGTCATCTGCACGCCGACCGATACCCATGCCGACCTGATCGAGCGTTTCGCCCGCGCCGGCAAGGCGATCTTCTGCGAAAAGCCCATCGATCTCGATGTCGATCGCGTGCGGGCCTGCATGAAGGTGGTGGCCGAGACCAAGGGCAAGCTGATGGTCGGCTTCAACCGCCGCTTCGACCCGCATTTCATGGCCGTCAAGCAGGCAATCGACGCCGGCAAGATCGGCGACGTCGAGATGGTGACGATCACCTCGCGCGATCCCGGCGCGCCGCCGGTCGACTACATCAAGCGCTCGGGCGGAATCTTCCGCGACATGACGATCCATGACTTCGACATGGCGCGCTTCCTGCTCGGCGAAGAGCCCGTATCGGTAACGGCGACCGCCGCCGTCCTCGTCGACAAGGCAATCGGCGAAGCCGGCGACTACGACAGTGTGTCCGTCATCCTGCAGACCGCCTCCGGCAAACAGGCGATCATCTCCAACTCGCGCCGCGCCACCTACGGCTACGACCAGCGCATCGAGGTTCACGGCTCCCAGGGTGTCGTCTCGGCGGAAAACCAGCGCCCGGTGTCGATCGAGATCGCCAATGGCGAAGGCTACACCCGCCCGCCGCTGCACGATTTCTTCATGACCCGCTACACCGAAGCCTATGCCAACGAGATCGAGAGCTTCATCTCCGCGATCGAAAAGGGCACGGAAATCACCCCGTCGGGCAAGGATGGCCTGGCAGCGCTCGCGCTTGCCGACGCAGCCGTGAAGTCGGTCATCGAAAAGCGCCAGATCAGCGTCGCGTAAAGCATTTCGAGGAAAAGTGCGAAGCGGGTTTCCGTTTGGCAAAGACAAACGGCCGGGCGCGACACGCCCGGCCGTTTCGTGTTTCAGTTCATTGCCTCAGCCGTCCGCGCGCAATGGCGCATTCTCCCATCCGCCTGACTGCTCCTCCTGCCCGGTGCTCGGGGCAACGCCGGGCCTGCCCGTGAGAAAGCCCTGAACCTGGAGGCAGCCCTCGTCGACCAGGATCTGCCTTTGCCGCTCCGTTTCCACGCCTTCGGTTACGACAGGCAGGTTGAGGCTGTTGCCAAGCGCAATGATCGCCCTGACGATCGCGTGCGCCGAAGGGTCCTTGTCGATCACGGCAGTGAAGCTGCAATCGATCTTCAGCTTGTCGAACGGGAACGTCTGCAGGTTGCTGAGCGAGGAATGCCCGGTGCCGAAATCATCCATGACGATGCGCACCCCATGTATCCTCAGTCGTCCGAGGGTGGCGAGAACGTCTTCGCGATTGTGCAGAAGGGCCGCCTCGGTGATCTCCAGCTCCAACCGGCGCGGCTCCAGCCCCGTTCGCCGCAGGATACCAAAGATCTGATCGAAAAGATTGGGAAGCAGGAACTGCACCGGCGAGATATTGACCGAAACCGGTAGAGGCTCGTTCCATTTCGCCGCCTCCCTGCAGGCCTGCTCCAGCACCCATTCGCCGATCTGGATGATCGAACCGCTTTGCTCGGCGATCGGGATGAAGACATCGGGGCTGATGAGGCCACGCTCCGGATGCATCCAGCGCAAGAGCGCCTCGTAGCCCAGGATCCGATCGCCGCGCAGATCGACAAGCGGTTGATATTCAAGGAAGAGCTGCCGGCGAAGCACGGCATGGCGCAGGTCGTTTTCGATCTGCCGTCGCGTGCGCACGGTCTCGTCCATTTCCGTGTCGAAGAAGCAGGCGATCCCCTTGCCCGATTGTTTGGCGCGGTAGAGAGCGGTGTCGGCATTGTTGCGCAGCCGGTCAGCCGTGTCGCCATCAGCAGGGTAGATCGCAGCACCGATGCTGACGCCGACGGCGGTCGGATCGCGGTTCGTATCCATCTCGGCGGCAAAATAAGTCAGGATGCGGTCCGACAGGTGACGCGCCGCGTCGGGCTGTTCGCCACCCACCTGAAGAATGGCAAACTCGTCGCCGCCCAGCCGGGCGACGGTATCCCCCTCGCCGACCGCCTTGCGCAGGATGTCGGCGACCTTCATGAGGATGCGGTCCCCCTCGCCATGGCCGAAAATGTCGTTGACGGCCTTGAAGCGGTCGAGGTCGAGGCAAAGGATGGCAAGCTGCTCGTTCTTCGCCGCCGCCACCGTCATGACCTGGGCCAGGCGCCGGTCGAAGAAACCACGATTGGGAAGATCGGTCAGCACATCGTGGTGGGCCAGATGCTCGATAGTGCGCTCGGCTTCCTTGCGCGCGCTGAGGTCGCGCACGAAGATCACCTCGCATTCGCGGCCGCGATACTCGACCGTCCGGCACATGAACTCGACCGGCACGGACTGGCCGGCCACATTGATCAGATCGATTTCGCCGGGGCCGTCGCCGCGATGATGGCTCTGCAGCCCTTCCTCACCGAAGGCGAAAACCTCCGCCGGATCTCGGCCGGTGAGCTCCGAAACCTTCCATCCCGTCAGGCGCGCAAAACGCTCGTTGGTGTCGATGATGCGGCCTTCATGCACGATGGCCATGCCTTCCAGCGATGCATTGGCAAGCCCGCGCAGGTCGGTCAGATGCCGATCGACGAACAGCGCGCCGAAGGCCAGGATGATCAGCATGGTCGAGGCAGCAATGACCCCGCCGGCAAGCCAGGCCGGATGGATGGTATCGGCTGCCGGAATATCCGGCGCCGGTACCAGCGTGATGCCACTCATCGAGGTGAAGTGCAGGACGCAGATGGCAACGACGAGCAGCAGCGTCGAGACGACAAGCCTGCGGGCGTTGCGCAGCACATGAAACGCATGCAGCGCTGCCATCGCCAGCAGGGTGCCGGCGACGATGCCGAAAACCGTGAACCTTGCATCGTAGACAATGTGTCCCGGCATCTCGAGCGCCTGCATGCCGGTAAAGTGCATGGCGGCAATGCCGCCGCCCAGGATGACACCGCTAGATGCAAGGGCGTAGTGCGAGCGAGCGCCAAGCCCGACCGTGAAAGCAACCCAGGCGGCCGCGATCGCGAGAACGATCGAAAGCGTCGTCCCCCAGGCGCCATAGGAAACCGTCATCCCGCCATCATAGGCGAGCATGGCAATGAAATGAGTGGACCAGACGCCGATGCCGCAGGCAAAACCACTGACGGCGGTCCAAAGACCGCGCTGACTGCCTTCGCTTCGCTGGGCACGCAGCAGCAACAGCATGGTTGCGACGCAACCGGCCAGGCAAACCACGGCCGCCACCAGCACCAGACGCCAATCGTGATCATCGCGTATGCATGCAATCACTGAAAACATCATCGTCTCCCGCGTCAATGTCACATTGACAAGGAGTTGCTAAATAACTGTAAATTGTATTAGCTGGTTTGTTCGCCCTTGATACAACCCCAAAAATGGTTGCCTCGCCCGTCTCGCCAAAGCGGCTGTTCCTTAGTGCGATCCGGCCGTAGCAATCTCGCTGTCGATCTTGCCCAGAGCACGCTCGAGATGGCCGTCGAACACGAGCCGCTGTTCGTCGAGCACGACCGATATCTCGGGCGCGCCCTGAAGCCTGAGCTGGAGTGACTGGGATACGCCCTCCTCCAACCCGCCGCGCAAGAGATCGAAGTAGCGCGTGCCGGGGCCGGTAACGTAGATCGGCATACGCTCGTAAAGACTGAGCATGCGCGAGACGCCGTTGCCGAGCGCGATGCCAGCTTGGCGAAAGGCATAGCCGGCCATGCGATGCCCCTGGCGCGCACTCGCTGCGATCTTGTCCATTTCGGCAATTGGCACGAATTTCGCCGGGATCGTGTCGGCCGGCACTTCGAAGGCGGCCCGCAGAATGCCGTAGAAACCGGCAGCCGCTTCGATGCAGCCATAGGCGCCGCAACGGCACAGTCCGGCCGATGGCGCATGCAGCATGTGGCCGAAATTCGGCGCCGTCACGTCGATCTCGCCGAACCTGCCCTTGCGGGCAACGCCGAGGCCGATGCTGTGGCCGAGCGAGATGGCGGCAAGCGATCGAAATCCGCCGTCCGGCGCGCGCTCCGCTTCGGCCGCCAGCGCCTGTGCCACCAGCAGGGTCTCATTGTTGAGCATCACCCTCGCTCGCCATTCCGGCGCAAGCAACGCGGCAAAGTCGAGCTGCTCGCTGCCGAACACCGGAGACCAGAGCAGCCGTGCCGCGTCCGTATCGGCGTCGACCAGCCCCTTGCTGCTGATGGAGATGGCCAGCACGCGGTCGCGCGTCAGGCGCGAGCGCTGCAGCAGGCGCTCCAGCGCCTCGACGAAGGTGCGCGCAAACGCGTCCGTGCCGCGCTGGTCGTGATTGCGGCCCTCCTCGAAGCGGTCGAGCAGCGTGCCGCCATAGTCGGTCAGCGAATACTGCACCACATCCGAAGAGATACGCACGACGACGATGTAACCGCAGTCGCGACGTGGCGTGAACAGGACGCGCGGGCGCCCTCGTCCGCCCTGCACATGCTGTTCCGCCTTGGCGATCACTCCGGCGCGCTCGAGCTCGGCCGTGATCGCCGACACCGTCGCCGAGGCGAGCCCGGTTGCGGCGGAAATTTCGGTATGCGAGAGATTGCGGGCGCGCCGGAGCGCGGCAAGGACCAGCGCACTGTTCTGCTGACGCACGAGCTCAGTGCTGGACTTGGTCAGCATCATACGTCCTTGCCGGTGGCGGGTCCTTCGAACACATGCCCTCCCAAAGCATCTGTTGCACGGCGAGGCAAGGCACTGATCGCCTTGTCGACACCTCGTCAATCTCTGCCATTGATTTTCTCGACTGTCGAGAAATAATCCACAGACCCTTTCCGGCAGCGATGAGTGGCAATGAACTTGCTCGGCGCTGAGCGAGAAGGCTGTCATCAGAGCTGAAACGCACGGCCATTGATCAAGACCGAGCGGGGTCGCCGGCAAATCACGCGGCACCCGACCCGAGCTTGGCGGCCGGAACTGTTGAAATGACACAACAATCCCCTTCCCGCCTGCGTCCGTTTCACCCGGACCCTCACCGCACCCCCGGTGACGAGCCCAGGAAACCGGCGCATCGGCAGTCCATACGCAACCGGGTCGGCCGTGTTGACAGGCCGTGGATTCTCTGACATTCATTTTCTCGACTGTCGAGAAAATAAAACCGGACGATGTTTACGGTGGCATTTCGACAGCGTTGCAAGGCTGGTCGAGGATGGTGCGGGAGGTTCGCACGCTCAGCCGGCCGCCACTCGGGAGGATGAAATGAAATCCGTTTTGAAGCTGATGGCAGGGGCTGCCATCATCGCGTCGATGCATTCCGCAGCCATCGCCAAGGATCTGGTGGTCGGCGTTTCCTGGTCGAACTTCCAGGAAGAGCGTTGGAAAACCGACGAAGCCGCCATCAAGGCAGCACTTGAGGCATCCGGCGACAAGTACATTTCCGCTGACGCCCAGTCTTCCGCTGCCAAGCAGCTGACCGACGTCGAGTCGCTGATCGCCCAGGGTGCCAACGCTCTGATCGTGCTTGCACAGGATAGCGACGCCATCGGCCCGGCCATCGAAAAGGCTGCCGCCGAAGGCATTCCGGTTGTCGGCTACGACCGCCTGATCGAAAATCCGGCCGCCTTCTACATCACCTTCGACAACAAGGAAGTGGGCCGCATGCAGGCTCGCGAAGTGTTCAAGGTCAAGCCGGAAGGCAACTATGTCTTCATCAAGGGCTCGTCTGCCGACCCGAACGCCGACTTCCTGTTCTCCGGACAGATGGAAGTGCTGAAGGAAGCTGTCGACGCCGGCAAGATCAAGAGCGTCGGTGAAGCCTACACCGACGGATGGAAGCCGGAAAATGCCCAAAAGAACATGGAGCAGTTCCTGACCGCAAACGACAACAAGGTCGACGCGGTCGTCGCTTCCAACGACGGCACCGCTGGCGGTGCGATTGCAGCCCTCGATGCCCAGGGCCTCGCCGGCTCCGTTCCGGTCTCCGGCCAGGACGCCGACAAGGCAGCCCTCAACCGCGTCGCCCTCGGCACCCAGACCGTTTCGGTCTGGAAGGACTCGCGTGAACTCGGCAAGCGCGCAGCCGAAATCGCCGCCGAACTGGCGAGCGGCAAGAAGATGGAAGAAATCGCCGGCGTGACGGCCTTCAATGGCGGCCCCAAGGGCGTCGCCATGCAGTCGGTCTTCCTCGCACCGCTTCCGATCACCAAGGAGAACCTCAACGTCGTCATCGACGCCGGCTGGATCTCCAAGGACGAAGCTTGCCAGGGCGTCAAGGGCGACGTCGCTGCGTGCAAATAAGCCGCCCGGACAGAGTTGAGCTCTAACCTTCGACAAGCGCCGCAACGCAACCCGTTGCGGCGCTTGCGCAAGGTGTGACCGGGGCGGACAATGCCCGCTGCATGATCCCTTAAATCGGAAGCGATCTGAGGAGAGGATCATGAAGCATGCTTGAAGTTTTACAGCGTCCTTAGCGCGTCATATTTCACACGCGGCGCTGTAAGACCTTCAGGCACGCGTTGGCACGAACGAGAGAAGCGCTCGACAACTGTCTTCATCATCAGACTTGTCGCGTCCCATTCCGGTCTTTGGCGCCGGCGGATGCGGTGACATCAACAGAAAGTGGGGGGAAGGCACGTCCATGGCCGACATCACACAAGGCAATCAGACACAGAGCCAGGCCAACCGTGCCCGCAACGCGGACGAGAACCCGGTGAAGCGCTTCTTCCGCGCCACCGAGATCGATACCCGCTTGCTCGGCATGGTCGGCGCGCTGGCCATCATCTGGCTCGGCTTCGAGATCATGACCGGCGGCCTGTTTCTGACGCCGAGAAACCTTTGGAACCTGACGGTTCAAACCTCGTCCGTCGCCGTGATGGCGACCGGCATGGTACTGATCATCGTCACCCGCAACATCGATCTGTCGGTCGGCTCCGTGCTTGGCTTCTGCGGCATGATCATGGCGGTCATGCAGGTCAAGGTCCTGCCGCAATATCTCGGGCTCGAGCATCCCGCCATCTGGATCATCACGCTTGCCTGCGGCATCGCCGTCGGCGCCGCGATCGGCGCGCTCCAGGGCTCGATCATCGCCTTCCTCAACGTGCCGGCCTTCATCGTCACGCTCGGCGGCCTGCTCGTCTGGCGCGGTGCCACCTGGTTCGTCACCAGCGGCCAGACTGTTGCACCGATGAATTCCACCTTCCGCCTGATGGGCGGTGGCACCGAGGGGTCCATCGGGGCGACAGCCAGCTGGATTGTCGGCATCATCGC
>Ga0247819_10001085_pt1 | contig 15062 bp, 14 predicted proteins | sample 13C_Xylose_Day6_FD_193428 | JGI IMG/M metagenome (GOLD analysis project Ga0247819, IMG submission 193428) | Soil microbial communities from agricultural site in Penn Yan, New York, United States - 13C_Xylose_Day6 | ecosystem: Environmental > Terrestrial > Soil > Agricultural land | place: USA...
GCCTTGAGCTTTGAAAGGTCGCCGCCTGGATCGGTGAACGTGCCGCGCATCGTCTTGGTGCACCACAGCAAAGTGCAGTTCTGCTGCAGCGGGGTCACCGGCAGGATCGCGGCGCGCAAAGGCTGCGAAGCATTGGTCATTGGGCGAGCAGGGTCTTTTGCCAGAACATCATGGTGGCCCAGAACTGATAGTCCTGGTTCTCCTTCTTGGCGAACCCGTGGCCCTCATTCTGACCGACAAGATACCAGACGTCGGTACCGCCGTCGCGGACCGCCTTCACGATCTGGTCGGCTTCCGACTTCGGCACGCGCGGGTCGTTAGCGCCCTGGACGACAAAGAGCGGCGCCTTGATCTCGGAGATGCGGCGCAGCGGCGAAATCTCCAGCAGCTTGGCGCGCTGCTTCGGATCGCGCTCATCGCCATATTCGACGCGGCGCAAGTCGCGGCGATAGCTCTGCGTGTTCTCGAGGAAGGTCACGAAGTTGGAGATGGCGACATTGCACAACGCGCCCTTGAAGCGGTCCGCGTACATGATCGCGGAGGCGTAGCACATGTAGCCGCCGTAGCTTCCGCCGGTGACCGCCATGCGGCTTCCGTCGATTGCCGGATCGGCGGCGAGGCGATCGAGGAAGGGCCCCACGTCCTTGACGCTTTCCTCACGCTTGAACGGACCGTTATCCAAGCTGACGAAACGCTTCCCGAAGCCCGACGAGCCGCGGACGTTCGGGTAGAAGATGGCGATGCCGAGCTCGTTCACGAGATAGTTGTTGCGGCCGAGGAAGCCGGGCTTGGTCTGGCTTTCGGGGCCGCCGTGAATGTTGACGAGCAGCGGGCGCTTGCCCGGGAATTTTGCCGGATCGGGCCGGTAGAGGAAGCCGGACACGGGCTCGCCGTCGAAGCTCTTCACCTCGATCAGCTCCGGCTCGACGTTGCGGTTCGGGTCGAGACCGCCGGTCTCGCTCTCCGTCCAGCGCGTGACCTGCAGGGTGGCGGGGTCGAGCGCATATGCGTCCGAAGGGCTCTTCGCCGACGTGAGCGCGAAGCCGAGCGGTCCCCAGGGCGCGAAATCGAGATTGCCGATCGATCCGGCAGGCAGGTTGGTCACAGGGCGAATGGAGCCGCTGGCAACGTCCAGCAGGGAGAGCCTATCGACGCCCGCCTCGTTTGTGACGAAGGCAATCGTGCGCCCATCCTCGCTGATCTCGAAGTTGTCGACGTCCCAGCGGGCCTTGGGACTGACCGGTGTGAACCTGCCGTTCGCGGGGTTGAGGCGGCCCAGCCGCTGTACGTCGCTGCCCTCGTCTGAGGTCGCCCAGAGCGTCCCGTCCTGCGCGTACTTGAGACTGCCGTAAGCGACGTCCTTCTTGTGATTGCCGATCGGCGTCAGCTTGCCGCTCGCGATGTCGAGAAGATACGGATTGCTCTTGGTGATCGAGATATATTCGATCACGGCGGCCTTGCCGCCGCCCGGAGCGAAGTCGCTGATGCCCCAGCCGCCGCCCTTCACCTGCGCGACCAGACGGTTGGTGCCGGGATCACGTGGGTCGACGACATACAGATCGCTGTCGGTGCCGTTGCGCCGCGTCGAGCTGTAGCCGATCAGCTTCCCTTCCTGGTCCCAGCTGCCGAATTCATTGCGGCTTTTGCCGTCGGTGAGCAGGTTCAGGCGGCCATTCGCCAGAGTGTAGAGCTGATAGAATTCACCGCCGCCGATGTCCTTGGAGACGACGAGCAAGTCGCCCTTCGGAGACCATTCGCCGCCCACCGGATCGGATTCGAAGCTGATCTGCCGGCGAGCGCCGAGCGGGGTTGCCACGCGATGCAGCTGGTTCGTGTTTCCGAAGCGCGTCGTGATGAGCATCGAGCGGTCGGCCGAGTTCCAGCCGGCAAAGCCCGCGGTGCGGAACTCCATGTAGGGCCTGCTCTCAGCCGCCAGCTCATCGGGTATCGAGGGCAGTCCGTCAGCGGTCAGCGCAGCGGGCTTGGGAACTTCGGCGATGGCGGCAGTGGAAAGCAAAGCAGCGGCGACGAGGACGGGACGGAACGGACGCAAGGCTGGACTCCCCAAGAAGGATCGGCGGGTTGAAGCAGAGCCGGGTTTAACCGGCAAGCGACGGCTGTTTATTCGGACTTTGCCGGTTCCAGAGCGGCCATCGACGGCGGCTCGTCTTTCATCGACGAAGCGACAGCCTCGGCCCGTTTCATGACGCGAAGGATGTTTCCTCCGGCAAGCTTGGCGAGGTCCTTATCGTTCCAGCCGCGGCGGATCAGCTCAGCGAACAGGTTGGGATAATCCTCGACGCCCTTGAGATCCGGGACGGCGTAGTCGATCCCGTCGAAGTCGCCGCCCAGGCCTACGTGGTCATGACCGGCGATCTTCACCACATGCTCGACGTGGTCCGCTACCAGCGAGATGGGAACGTCCGGCCTGGGATGCGCCGCATCCCACTCCTTCAGCCCCTCCTCCACCTTCGCTTTGCTGTAGGAATAAAGGCTCTTCAGCCGCGTCTCCTGCGCTGACCGTTCGCGCGACCAGGCCCAGAAGTCGCTCGACAGGAAGGCCGGAACGAAGGTCACCATTACGACGCCGCCATTCTGCGGAAGCAGCTTCAGGATGTCGTCCGGGACCGTGCGCGGATGAGGATTGATGGCCGACACGTCCGAGTGGGAAAAGATGACGGGCGCTTTGCTCGCCGCAATCGCGTCCGCCGCAGTCGCGGGCGAGACGTGGCTGAGATCGACCAGCATCCCCAGCCGGTTCATTTCCTTCACCACCTCAACGCCGAATGGGCTCAGCCCGTCGAACTTGGGCTCGTCCGTTCCGGAGTCAGCCCATTCGGTGGTCTGGTTGTGGGCCAGTGTCATGTAGCGCGCGCCGAGCCGATAGAATTGCCGAAGCGCCGCGAGTGAACCGCCTATCTGCCGGCCGCCTTCGACCCCGATCAGCGATCCGATCCGGCCTCGCTTATGAGCGCGCTCCATGTCGCGGGCGGTGAAGGCCAGCTCGAGATCGTCGGGATAGGCCTTCGCCAGGCGAGTGACGGTGTCGATCTGCTCGATCGTCATTCGGATCGCCTCGTCGCCCGTGTAGGTGCCGGTGATCCAGACCGACCAGAACTGGCCGCCGACGCGCCCCTGACGGAGCCTGGCCATGTCTGTCATCAGGGGTTTCTCGCGCTCTGCGCCCCCGCTGGCGAGACCCTCCACGCTCAGCTTGTAATTCTCGCGAAGCTGCTCGGGCAGATCATTGTGCCCATCGATCAGCGGCGTGCGCCTCAGGATGCGGTCGATCCGTTTCTGGACCGAGGGCGCAATCGGCTGGGCGAAAGCGGGGGTGGCGATGAGCAGCGTGGCTGCGGCGGCGACGGCGCGGGTTCTTACGGACATCGGCGCAATGTCTAGGCAATCAGCAGGGCTTGTCCAATCGCTGTTGTCCGTGGATGAAGGCGTCAATGAGCCAGCCAGCCCCGCGACCTGATCTGTTCGTGACAATGCGCTTCGACCCGGAAGACGGGATCGCCGATCTCGACGTCCATCTCGAGGACCTGAGAAGCCAGGCTGAAGAAGCGGGTTTCAAGTTCGACCATCATGCCGCCCGCAATGAGCTTCAGGCCGCTACATTTGGAAAGCGAACCGTCTCGACGGCCCGGCTGGTCCTGTCGCCGACGGGGGCGATGGCGATAGAAGTTCGCCCCGCCTGATCCAGGTCTCGACGATCGCCGCGATGCGATCGGACGCGACGCCGTCGCCGTAGGGCAGTGAGGGCCTGCGCATCGACTCCAGCGCTTCTTCATTATCGAACAGCATTTCGACGGTGCTCAGGATTTGCTCGGGCCGGCGTCCGACCAGGATTGCATTGCCGCTGGCAATACCCTCCGGCCGTTCGGTGCGGTCGCGCAGGATGAGCAAGGGAATGCCGAGCGCGGGCGCTTCTTCCTGCATGCCGCCGGAATCGCTGAGGATCAGATCGCTCCCCTGCATTCGCCGAAGCATCTCGACATGTCCGCAGGGGGCGAGAAGGGCGATGCTCCGCCGGCCGCCGAGCAGCCGCTTCATCTCGTCGGCGACGCGGGGGTTCGGGTGGAGCACCATGTCGATCGCGACATCATCAAAGCGGCGGACGAGAGCGATGAGGCAGTTCGCGATGCCGGCCAGGCCCTCGCCCCAGCTTTCCCGGCGATGGCATGTGACGAGCAGCCTCCGCTTGCCGCGCTTATCCTGAACGGCGCCACGCAGTGGAATCCGCTCGAGCAGGGCGTCGAGGCCGGTGTTGCCGGTGACGTGGACGGCACCGGTCAGACCCTCGCGCCGGAGGTTCGCCGCATTCAGCCACGTGGGAGCGAACAGCAAATCGGACAGGCGATCGATGGCGATGCGAAAGTCTTCCTCGGGCCATGGATTCCTTCGGTCGTGGCTGCGCAGTCCCGCTTCGACATGCGCGATGGGAATTCCGGCCTGCTGAGCGCCGAGCGCACCGCCGAATGCGCTTGAGGTGTCGCCCTGCACAATGACCAGATCCGCCCCGGCGATGGCCGAGCCGATCGCGCGTGAGACGAGCCTGGCGTGCTCGATCGGATCCGGCTGTCCGCCGCAGCCCAGCTTGGTCGTGGGGAGCATGGGCATGCCGTAATCGGCCGGGCAAAGATGCAGGTGCTGGCCGGTCAGCACGAGATGCGGTCGGATACCGTGATGAAGTAGCGATTTGGCTAGAGGTGCGAGCTTGATGGCTTCGGGACGCGTACCGACGACGAGCGCGACATTCTGGTCGTTCAGCCTTCCCCCTAGCTCGGCGCGCCACCTGTGGCGGCCGGGGCGTTAGCTGGCAAGACCTAGCGGAAGTTGTCCGCGTAGGCCTGGATCTTCATCATCACCGGGGCGGCCGGCACGAGATGATATTGCAAGCCCTTCTTCTGGCAGAACGCGATTGCATCGTCCTTGGTCTTGAACGTTATCCTGACCTGCGTGTTCGTGTCGCCGGAACCGTTCCAGCCGGTCAGCGGATCGGGGCGCAGCGGCTTCTGCCTCTCGAACTCCAGAAGCCACAGGCCGGAATTGGCCTTGCCCGACTGGGTCGTACGGCGGTCGAGTTCGGAGATGCGTGCGATCGTCATCGGGCGCGGGTTGGCCTAGCCGGGCTTTGGAATCAAGCCCCGCCCTCGTGCACCAAATTGCAGTCTGTGCTATTCCGCGCGTCCTCCCGAAACGAGGAGGACAGCATGAAACATGCGGGATTCACGTTGCTGGCGGCAGCCGCAATGTCGTTCACTTTGCCGGGGTGCAATCAGGACCGTGCGGCCGGAGACCTGCCGCAGGGCAATGAAAGCGCCAAGCCCACGGCGACGGCGGCGGCCGACCATAGCGATCCGCTCGCCAGCGCGATGTCCGCGGCGCCGGCATCGATTTCCCAGGGTGCTGCGATCGTCCAGGCGCAGGCCGACGGATCGATGAAGACGCTGCGCGAGGGGAAGAACGGCTGGACCTGCATGCCGGACAGCCCGGCGACTCCGGGCCCGGACCCGATGTGCATGGATGCGAACGCCGCGAAATGGGCTCAGGCCTGGATGGGCAAGAAGGACCCCCCGGCGAATACGGTCGGCGTCATGTACATGCTTGAGGGCGGCACGGATGCCAGCAACACCGATCCCTATGCGACAAAGCCGACGGCCGAGAACAATTGGGTCAACACCGGCCCGCACCTGATGATCGTCGGATCCAGGGAGGTGCTGGCGGGCCATCCGTCGGGGGCGAAGCCCGACACGTCGGCGCCCTATGTGATGTGGGCGGGTACGCCCTACGCGCATTTGATGGTGCCCGTCGCGGCGAGCGCGGCCACTCAGTAGGCGCGCGAGATCGCGAACTCGACCGCTTCGGTAAGGGCGGACTTGGCCTTGCCGGAGGGAAAGGAAGCAAGCGCGTCGATCGCGCGGCGGCCGTAGTGGCGCGCCCGGTCGACCGTCTCCGACAAGGCGTCGCCGTCGCGCAGCAAGGCGATTGCGTGCTGGAGGTCGGCGTCCGAAATGCGCTCGCCGCTGATCGCTGCGCGCCAGAATGCGCGGTCCTCTTCGGACCCGCGCGCGTAGGCGAGGATGACGGGCAAGGTGACCTTGCCGTCGCGGAAGTCGTCGCCGACGCCCTTGCCCATAACGTCCTGGTTCGACCCGTAGTCGAGCACGTCGTCGACCAGCTGAAAGGCGATGCCGAGATATCTGCCGTACTTCTCCAGCGCGATTTCGGCTTCATCGCTTGCTTCGGCGACTACGGGAGAAATGCGACAGGCTGCGGAGAACAGAGCAGCGGTCTTCGCAGAGATGATGGTGAGGTATTGCTCCTCGTCCGTTTCGATGCGGCGCTGCGTCGTCAGCTGCTCGACCTCGCCTTCGGCGATCACTGCCGAAGCGTGGCTAAGGATTTTCAGCACGCGAAGTGATCCGTCCTCAACCATCAATTCAAAAGCGCGGCTGAAGAGGAAGTCTCCGACCAGGACGGTCGCCGGATTGCCCCAGATGAGGTTGGCGGTGCGCTTCCCGCGTCGGAGGCCGGAGCCGTCCACCACGTCGTCATGAAGGAGCGTCGCGGTGTGGATGAACTCGACGGCCGCAGCGAGCTTCCGGTGGCGGGTTCCGCTGTAGCCGAGCAGCGCTGCGCATCCGAGCGTCAGCATGGGCCGCATGCGCTTGCCGCCGCCGGCGATCAGATGGCCGGCGAGCTCCGGAATCAGACCCACCTTGCTCTGCATGCGGTCGAGAATGACTGCGTTCACGCCGTGCATGTCCTCGGCGACCAGCGCCATCAGCGGGTCGAGCGACGGCGCAGTCGCGCCGTGCAGTTCGTGGATAGTTGCAGTCATCTCGGCGCGCGCCCTAGCTGGAGAGCGGCGGTTTTCCTAGCCCGCGGGCAGGCTGAGGCGAGCGAGGAGGCCGCCCAGGTCTTCGCTTTCTTCCAGGCTGACGCGGCCGCCGTATATTTCGGCGACGTCGCGCACGATGGCGAGGCCGAGACCGGTACCCGGCTTGTCGGTGTCAAGCCGGGCGCCGCGCTGGAAGATCGCCTCGCGCTCCTGCTGCGGAATGCCCCGCCCGTCATCCTCGACGATGATATCAACCACGCTGTCCTTCGGCTCGACCGTCACGAAGACGCGGCCGCCGCCATATTTGGCGGCATTTTCGACGAGGTTGCCGACCATCTCGTCCAGGTCCTGGCGCTCGACCCGAACCTGTGCACGCTTGTCGCCGGCAATATCGACGGTGACGTTTTCGTAGAGGCGGTCGACGGCGCGCTGCACCGCCTCGACGCTTTCCCACACATGGGCCCGCGCGTGCGCCGAAGCCCGGCGGCCGATTGCCCGGGCTCGGGCGAGGTGGTGGTCGACCTGGCGCCGCATGACCGTCGCCTCCCGGCAAACCGTGTCGGCAAGGTCCGGAGCATCAGCGGTCGCAGCATTGGTGATGACGGTGAGGGGTGTCTTCAGCGCATGTGCGAGGTTGCCGGCGTGGCGGCGGGCCTCTTCGGCCTGGTCCTCATTATGGGCGAGGAGCTGGTTGATCTCCTCGGTCAGCGGCTGGACCTCGTTGGGAAAGGCCTCCGTGATGCGAGTCTTGGCCCCCGATCGGATCGCCGCGACGTCCTGCCGAACCCGGCGAAGGGGCCAGAGGCCGTAGAATGTCTGAAGCGCGGCGAGGATCAGAAGGCCGATGCCCAGCGCCAGGAAGCTCCAGAACAAAGTCGAGCGAAGCTGGCGGATCTGCGCATCGATCATCTCGCGCGACTGGGCGACCTGGAAACGCCAGCGGACGCGCGATCCGGGCAGGATCACGTCCCGCTCGGACACGCGCAGCGGCTCACCTTCGAACTCGTCGCTGTTGTAGACGTGGACCTCGACGTCGCGGTGCTGGTCCTCGACCCTCAGGCGCCGGTCCCAGAGAGAGCGCGAAGGGAAGGTGTCCGCGCCTTCGCCGCTGATCTGGAAGTACACCCCGGAATAGGGCTCGATGAATCTCTGGTCGGCCGGCTGGCGATTGAAGCGGACCTCGCCGTCGGGGCCGATTTCCGACGAAGCGATCATTGCGTTGAGGACATATTCAAGCTGGTCGTCGAAATTCTGGATGATCGACGCCGAAAGAATGCGGTCGAGCGCGAAGCCGCCCATCAGCAGCAAGGCTGTGATCCACAAGGCCGCGACGACGATCATGCGCCGCGTCAGCGACCCGACGCGAGTCCGCCTTGGCGGCGTTACGGCTTTCTCATCCGCCGCCGTCACCGGGGCGGTCTGATCGTTCACCCGCGTCCATCCTCCGGATCTTCGAGCGTATAGCCGAGCCCGCGAATGGTGGTGATGACGTCCGCGCCCAGCTTCTTGCGGATTCGGGTGACGAACACTTCGATCGTGTTCGAATCCCGGTCGAAGTCCTGATCGTAGATGTGCTCGATGAGTTCAGTGCGGCTGACCACCTTGCCCTTGTGGTGCATCAGGTAGCTTAGCAGCTTGTACTCTTGCGCGGTGAGCTTCACCGGCTCGCCGCCCTTTGTCACCTTGCCCGAACGGGTATCGAGACGGATGCCGCCCGCGTTCAGCTCCGACGAGGCATTGCCCGACGCGCGGCGGATGAGAGCACGCAGGCGTGCGATCAGTTCCTCGGTCTGGAAGGGCTTGGCGAGATAGTCGTCCGCGCCGGCGTCAAGACCGGCGACCTTGTCCGACCAGCTGTCGCGCGCCGTGAGGACGAGAACGGGCATTCGCCGCCCCTCCTTGCGCCAGCGGTCGAGGACGGTGAGGCCGTCGATCTCGGGAAGCCCGAGGTCGAGGATCACCGCGTCGTAGTTCTCAGTCGAGCCCAGATAATGTCCGTCCTCGCCGTCCGTCGCGAGGTCGACGGCATAGCCCGCCCCCTCCAGGGTCGAGCGGAGCTGCCGCCCGAGATTGGGCTCGTCTTCGACGATCAGCACACGCATGTGCGTTATTCCCCTCAAAACCGTGTTCGAAGCCTCAAACCAACGCGAAGCTGAACGGTTGCTTTAGCGGAATGAACTGGGACGGTCGGCGGAAATGTCAATGCGGACCCGTTGCTAAGCCTGCGACAATAACGGATGTAAGCGTGCAGTTGCGGCTGGAATCCGGGGGTTCATGCCAGTCTGGCTGTGCTTGTCACTTCTGGCGGTAGGTGCGGCCTCGCAGCCGGACGCTCCGCCCGAAGCCGCATATTCCCGCGAGATTATCGTGACCGGCGAACGTGTCTCCCGGTCACTGCGCGAAACGCCGTCGAGCGTCGCGGTGGTCAATGAAGACGAGATAGAAGCCAATGGCGCGAACCGCGTTGACCAGATCCTCGCGCTGATCCCGAACGTCCAGCTTGGGAATGGGAGCCAGGGTCCGGCCATTCGCGGCATGGACACGACCGGGCCGCTTTACGCTCTGCCCGCCTTCCTCGGCGGCAATCGACCCCGGATGACGCTGGTCGTCGATGGACGGCCCGTCAGTTACAACGAATTCGTCTTCGGCACCTTTCCGGTCTGGGATGCCAACCGGATCGAGGTCTTTCGGAGTCCTCAGACGACCACGCAGGGGCAGAATTCGATCGCGGGCGCGATCTTCGTCAATACCAACGATCCCAGCCTTTCGCCCGAATATGGGGCACGCGCGATCGCCGGCAGTCTGAAGATGCGGCAGGTCTCGGCCCTGATGTCCGGTGCGCTGGTCGGGGACTCGGCCGCTTTCCGCGTAGCGGGCGATTTTCGCTACAGCCGCACGAGCAGCAAGCTCGAGGATGTAATTGAGGGCGGCGACCCCAGTCATGACGTGTACGGCCTGCTCCGAGCCAAGCTGCTGGTGAATCCAGCGCCGCTCACCCGGATGGTGCTGACCTACGTTCATTCGGAATCGCAAATGCCGCAGACGGTCGGGGTCGACGCGCCCTTCGATAAACGTCGGGACGACAGCGTCGGATACGGGGTGTTCCGAATTAATGTGGACTCGCTCACTGCCGGCATCCGCCATGAGGCAAGCGATGATCTGACGGCGAACCTGATGCTCACGGCCGGTAACAGCAAAGCGCGTCGGCTGGCCATCCGGGACTTCGGCCAGACCCGAAATGACGGAAGGGATTGGTCTGCGGAGGCTGTTTTCAACTGGTCGCCGGACGGACCGCTCAGCCTGGTTGCGGGCGCATCGCACACCCACGCCGAGCTCAAGCAATTCATCAACCTTCAACTGCTGTCGGGCTCGATCGGCCGCTTCCGCGACTGGCAGGACGGGACGGGATTGTTCGCGGACGCGACCTACAAGCTTTCGCCCAAGGTCACCATGAGCGCGGGCGTGCGGTATCAGCGAGATCGTCAGAAGAGGGAGGGCGCACTGACTGCCACCTCCTTCGTGGTACCGATCGACTTCCTCGGTGTGTTCGAGGCTTGGTTGCCGAAGGTGACCCTCTCCTACGACCTGACACCCGATTTCCGTATCGGCGCCATGGCGCAAAAGGCCTATAATCCGGGAGGCACGACCATCCGCGTCGATACGCTGCAACCGGACGAGTTCAAGGCGGAGCGTCTCTGGGACTATGAGCTGTTCGCCAGAGGCAAATTTGCCGGTGGGCGTGGGAGCGCGGCGATCAACGTCTTTTATTACGACATCCGGGACGCGCAGCGCGCCCAGGACATCTTCGTTACGACGCCAAGCGGGCGAACCGCCGGCTTCGCCAATCTCTTCAATGTGCCCAAGGCGCGAAGCTATGGCGCCGAGGCGGAGCTAAGCTGGCGAGTGACGGACTCCTTCTCGACGCGGCTGGCGATCGGCCTTCTCGATACGAAGATCGTACGAACGGAAGGGGAGAGCGCTGTCTTCGACGGCAACCAGTTCGACCGCTCGCCGCATTTCACCGGCGCCGCAGCTGCGGACTGGCGGGCGACGGAGAAGCTGCGCCTGTCCGCGCAGCTGCGGCATCACAGCCCCTATTTCAGCGATCCGCAGAACCGGCCTGCTTTTCGCATCGATAGCGGCACGAATGTCGACGCCCGGTTCGAATATGCCGTGGGCCGGCTATCCATCTTCGGACAGGTCCGGAATGTCTTCGATACGTTGAACATGTTGAGCGTGAGTTCGCCGCTCTCCGCCGAGGCGGAGGATCCGCGTACTTTCGCACTCGGGATAGAAGGCCGCTTTTAGCCGAAGACCTGATAGTCGGGCCTGACCCTGCGCTTGGTCCAATATTCCGTCAGGCCGCTTTGATTGCAGATCGGAGCGAAGCGCGCGTCACTGCGGAGCGCCGCGGTCGGCGGGATGAACAGCCAGGGCGTGAAACGCCATGCCGTGCCTTTGGCCGGCGGTCCGCCCCCGTCGGAAACGGCAAAGAGCGAATTGACGATCTTGAACGCCGCATCCGTCTCGCCGAGGGCCGACAACGTCATCACCGCCTGGTTGGACAATTGCGGGCTATGCAACGCCCTCTCGAGATTGGCGCTGCGGGCCGCCGCGATGGTTGCCGGCGTGCGCTGGTCAAGCGCCGCCAGCGACACGCGCCACAGTGCGATCGCTTCGGGCGTATATTGCTGCGGCGCAGTTTTCGAGCTCTCCAGCATGGCAAGAGCTGCTCGGGGGCGGTTGGTGAACGCGAAGATTATGAATCGGGCAAAGCGCACGAACCTATGGTCGGGCCAGTTCTCCATCGCCTGATCGATGACCCGGTCCGCTTCCGCGGTCCTCCCGGTGATCCAGAGCAGCTGTGCCCTCGGGTAATGGCCTGCTGCGCCGAGCGGCTCCACGGCAACCGCGCGCTCGGCCAAGGCCAGGGCGTCTCGGCTTCGGCCGACGCATTGGAGCACGTTCCATAAATGACGCATAGCCGCAGGGTTCGTCGGATCGGTCTTTAATATTGCGCGGAGCCGATCCTCGGTGCCGGCGAAGTCGAGCGACGGTCGCTGAAGCAAAACCATTGCAAGGCGCGCGTTCGGCTCTTTCGGATCCACCGCAAGTGCAGCCCGCGCCGCGCTGTTCGCCTGCCGCAACTCGTCGGCGGATGTCGGCACATTGGTCGCTCCGAACGCATATGTATACGCAAGGAGTCCCTGGGCCCGAGCGTCATTCGGGCGGATCGCCACCGAACGTTTGAAGTATGGCGTCGGATCGAGTCCGGGATCGCCGTAGGCGACAGCTTCCTCACCGCGAGTTATGAGCTCGTTGAACTGCCGGTCCTCCCGCGAGCGAACGGACCAAAAACCGATTCCGCCCAGGATTGCGGCCGTAGCGGCGGCACCGCCCATCAGCATGCGCCGTGACAGGCCCGGCGACGCACTTGTAGTGCCCGATGAATCTTCTGACTGTCCGGAAAGGTGCTGGAGGATCTCGCCGGTCAACCGATAGCCGGTCCTGGGAATAGTCTCGATTTCGAAGAGACCCGGAGCGATCTGCGCGCCGGTTCGCCGGACCTTCGCGATCGCCCGGTTTAGACTATCGTCCCCCACCATCACGCCGCCCCAGCACTGGTCGAACAGTTCGGTGCGGGTGACGACCTTTCCGCCCGCGTCGAGCAGCAGGAGAAAGACCTGCATGATGAGCGGTTCGACGTGCGCGTGTCCGCCAGGCCCTTCGACGAGCCGGCGCGACGGGCTTACGAGCATGGGGCCGAGCTGAAGGTCCGGCCTCAAAGCCAGGTCGCTCAGCTTAAGCATTCAAACCCGCACCTCCGCCGGCCCAACGAAGATCAGCAAATGATCATAAGATCATCGGCAAACCTCCATCGCACATCCGCTGGGCGCTTTCTACGCCCGCTCGGTCAAAACCTGAGCGAGGAAGTCATGCGTAGAATCATTCTGAAGCAAGCATGTATTTTTGGGGCGAGCGCGTCCGCGATGGCGTTTGCGACCGCGGTTGCGGCGAAGAATTGGGACGACTGGCCGACGCCGGTGAACATCGAAAGCTTGCCCGGTTCGAGCTCGGCGGTGAACAGTCCCGCGGTGGACGGGTGCGCCAGTCACTCTCCGGATGGACTGACCCTCGTCTTCAACTCGAACCGCGGCGGCAATCAGGACCTCTACATGGCAAACCGGTCGAGCACGTCCGAAGGCTTCGGCGCGCCGGTCCGGCTTCCGGATCCGGTGAACACATCGGCCAACGAATCCTGCCCGACGGTCGGCAACGGGAACCGCCTCTATTTCTCGAGCGACCGGGACGACCCAGCCTATGACATTTACGTAAGCAAGCGCGGTCCGAACGGCTGGAGCGAGCCGCAGAATCTTGGACCGAACATCAACACGGATGGGTGGCTGGATGAATCGGCCGCCTTCTACGAAAATAGCGCCGGCAACCAAGTCATGCTCTTCTCCAGCCGGCAGGGCAGCGGCGCCGGGGACGGCAACATCTATGAAAGCGTAAATGGGGGACCGAAGAGCCTGGTCGCGGGCGGGGCCAACAGCTCCGCATCGGACAATCGACCGAGCGTCACGCGTGATGGTCTGACCATTTTCTTCGATTCAACGCGAGCGGGAAGCTTGGGCGGGCCGGATCTTTATTATGCGGTCCGATCGAAGACGTCTGAACCGTTCGGTCCTGCAATCCACCTCGGCGGACTGAGCTCGTCTGCTTTCGACGCACGCGCGTACATCAGCAAGGATGGTTCGTTTCTGACGTTCGCGTCGCAGCGCCCAGGTGGAGAGTCCGCGGCACCGGATATGTATTATGTCACGCGTGAGAAGATCACCGGCAATTGAGGGCGTTGGGGCGCCTTGTCCGTGGCCCGTTCGTGAATCGAGCGGGTCACGGGCTTTAAGGCCTCGACCTTCCCTTGATCCGTCCGGTCGCGGCGTCCACATCGACCCAGATGACGCGGCCGTCCTTGACGAACTTCAGCCGGTAGGTGTCGCCGTTGAATTCGGGGCCGAGATAGTCGGCTCCGCCCATGAAGGGCATCACGCGCCGCTCGATCTTGGGAAGAGGCATTGCGCGGCCTTCGCGCGCCGCATCGAAAGCGCGATCGGCATCGCGCGGCTTATCGGCCAGCGCAGGGCTGGACAGCAGGCCTGCGCAAAGCGCGGCCAGAGCGAATCTACGGTACAGGCTCATGGCGTTCTCTGGGGCGCTTTTACGCACAATGCATTGAATGCCTTATGAATGGTCCTGACGACAGCTGTTAAGGTTGAAGCCTGCCGTAAAATTCTGATTAACGGAAGAGCGCCGGTCAGGAGGCGGCGGGCGGCTCCCACAGCTCGATCGGATTGCCCTCCGGATCATGAACCCGCGCGAAGCGCCCGACTTCGGGATGAGCGTCCCATTCTGCTTTGGTGATGACCTCAATGCCCGCGGCGTTCAGCTGCTCCAGCAGGCTATCGAGATCGCGGACACGAAGGTTGATCATCGCCTGCTTGTCGGCGGCGAAATAATCGCTGTCCTGCTTGAACGGCTCGAACGCAACCGGTCCCGCCTCAGGATACCAGAACCATTCGTTGGAATTGCCTTGCTCGTCAGTCCCCATCCCGCCGCCGACGCCGAGATGTTCGCGATACCAGGCCTTCAAACCTTCCGGGTCTTTGCAGCGGAAGAAGTATCCGCCCATTCCCACTACCGGCATCAAATTCTCCTTCGCATGGGCGTGACGGTACCCAAATCCTTTCCTATCTGGCCCGCATGGCTGCGGCGATACTTTCCTACGAAGACCTCGGGCTCATTCAGGGCGAGGGATGGCTGTTCCGGCATCTCGACGTCCACATCCGTCCTCGCGACCGGCTCGCTCTGATCGGCCGCAACGGCGTCGGAAAAACGACGCTTTTGAAATGCCTCGCGGGCCTGATCGATACGGACGAAGGGCGGCGAACGATCGTCCCGGGAAGCCGCGTCGTGCTGCTGGAGCAGGATCCCGACATGGGAGACCATGCGACCCTGTTCGACTGGGTCCTGGACGGGGCGGATGCGCCGGAGACCCACGAGGCGGCGGCCATCGCCGATCAGATCGGACTCGATCTGTCGCGCTCGGTCGAAACCGCCAGCGGGGGCGAACGCCGCCGCGCGGCCATCGTTCGCGCCGTCGCTCAGGAGCCGGACGTCCTCATGCTCGACGAGCCGACCAACGAACTCGATCTCG
>Ga0247819_10001086_pt1 | contig 15058 bp, 18 predicted proteins | sample 13C_Xylose_Day6_FD_193428 | JGI IMG/M metagenome (GOLD analysis project Ga0247819, IMG submission 193428) | Soil microbial communities from agricultural site in Penn Yan, New York, United States - 13C_Xylose_Day6 | ecosystem: Environmental > Terrestrial > Soil > Agricultural land | place: USA...
GGCATGACGGAAATCCGCAATGCCTTCGAGCGGCAGGCCGCCTTCGAGAAGATCGTCCAGATCGGGAACGCCGAGCGCCAGCGCCTTGCGGCCAGGCTCGTCTTCTTCCCGTTGACGGAAGCCGCCGGGATCGGCCGCCTTGGCGGCGCGCACGACGCCCGGAAGCCGACGGTTTTCGATCCTGGCTATGGTTTCTCGGAGCGAAAGTACCGTCTCCCGCTGCACGGCTGTGTCGGCCATGACGGTCAACTCCCATCAGAATGTTCATGTTATGTTCTATTAGATTCCAGAGCTTCCTAAATGAGTCAACAGCCAATTCTAAGAATTTATTCCTGTCCCTGTGGTCAAGGAATTCAACACTCGAAAAACAAAGGCAAAATCGCTATATGGAGGGCAACAAGGAGTGCCTATGGCCCGCATTGACCAGACCGATGATTGGCGGGAACGCCACGCACCGACGCTCACGACATTCGAACAACTCGCAGTGGAAGCCTACAGCCACCTGCCGCAGGAGTTCCGCCAACTGACGACCGACCTCATCATCGAGGTTGCCGATTTTCCAAGCGACGACGTCTTCGAGGACATGGCGCTGGAGACGCCGTTCGACCTGCTCGGCCTGTTCGAAGGCCGTGGCATCAGCGAACGTTTCACCATGGAGACAGGTGAGTTTCCGAACCGGATCATCCTTTATCGCCGCCCGATCATCGACTATTGGGCGGAAAACGAGGAAACGCTGGGCGACATCATCACCCATGTGCTGATCCACGAGATCGGCCACCATTTCGGCCTCTCCGACGACGATATGGAACGGATCGAGGCGAGCGTGGAGCACGTGGGCAACTAAGCCCCCATCCGCTCCGAGGCAGAGCCCCCGAAAAACAATCGGAAAACAAAAAAACGCTCCGGCCGGAAAGTCGAAGCGTTCCTGCTTTTTACTGTTCCGACAGCTTGATGTCGGGGTGGTAGTCCTTGCCTTCGACTTCCTTGAATACGGCCTGTCCGCATTGCATGTGCTGCGTATCCGCATTGAAGGCGTAGGTCGGTGAGCCGTGCAGGGACCAACCCTGGTTCAGTGCCGCCGTCACCTTATGGCAGAAGGACGCATCGTCGGGGCCGGTGAGGAAGCGGTAAAGTTTCAAAATCTTGCCTTTCGTTTTTCAATCATCTCCGCCTTGGCGGCGAGCTTCAGGGCCTGATCGAGATGCAGCCGCTCGATCATTCGGCCATGAAGATTGATGACACCTTTTTCCGCGTTCTCCGGCAGCGCGAAGGCGGCGATGATGGCGCGCGCCTCGTCGACGGCCGCCTGCTCGACGCCGAAGCGTTCGTTGGCCGGGCCGATCTGCAGCGGGTGGATCAGCATCTTGCCGTCATAGCCCATGTCGCGCCCCTGCCGGCACTCCTCGTCGAAACCGTCGGCGTCACGGAAATCGTTGAACACCGCATCGATGACGTCGAGACCGCTCCCGCGTGCGGCCAAAAGGATCTGCATCAGCCAGGGGATGAGGTACGGACGGCCGGGCCGGTCGGGAACACCGGTTTCCTTGCGCAGGTCGTTGAGGCCGACGACGAAACAATCGAGCCTGCCGCCGAAGGTGCGGCCGGTCTCGGCGATAACAGGCGCATTGACGACACCGCGCGGCGTTTCGATCATCGCCCAGAGACGCAACGCCTCCGGCGCATCGTTATCGGCCAGCCAGTCGGCGACGATCTGGATATCGGCCGGACTTTCGACCTTGGGCAGCAGGATTGCGTCAGGCTTTGCCGAAACGGCCGCCGCCAGATCCTGCTGGCCGAAGCCCGATCCGAGCGCATTGATGCGGATGATGACCTCACAATCCGGCCTGTTTTCGACGAGGTGGCGAACGAGGCCGTCCCGCGCCTCGGCCTTGCGCTCCGGCGCCACCGCATCCTCAAGGTCGAAGATCGCGGCATCGGCCGCAAGTTCCGCAACCTTGGCCAGTGCGCGGGCATTGTCGGCCGGCACTGAAAGCACCGAACGGCGCAGGCGAACGGGGTGATGTTCGATCGATTTTGTCATGCGGCCAGTTGTGCCCGCCTTTCCTTTTTTCCGCAAGACGAGGCGAACGGCCGCACCCCTCTTGCAAGCGGCGGCGGCAACACCCACATCCCGAGCAGAAAGGTGACGATCATGCAAAGCATACGTTCTGTTCTTTTTACGGCTCTCGCCATCACCATTACGCTGGCAGCCTTCGTCTTCACCGCATCGCTTGCGCTTGCGCTCGCCGGCATCGCCGCCGTTGTCGCGATCGGCAGCGCCATTGCCGCCCGGCTGAACCTGAAGCAGGCTCGAGCAACGGCCCGCCCGACCTCCGGCGCCGCCCCGCGCGAAATGCGCATCTGGAACGACGGTCGCGGCACGATCATCGATCTCTAGGCATCGATCTCCAGAGCGTTTCCGGTTTAGACGACGTCGCGGAAGCGCTCTATCTCCTTGTTTCTACGCACTTCCTGACGGGAACCGCTTCGCATTTTTCCCGAAATGCTTGAGTCTGCCCGACGCGGCAGCCCAATCTCGCTCGATTTTTTTGCGACACCCGTGTCGGCAAGACCCGCTTGCGTTCGTCCTTGGGTCAGGCCAGCAAAGGTCATGGCCACTGCATCATTCCCTCAACAGGAGCATGACATGGACAGCACGACGCAGAAAACAGACGCAAACCAGCTGCCGAAGGCCCTCAACGGCCTGGTGCCTTATCTCCAGGTCGACGGCGCGGCCAAGGCGGCGGAATTCTACAAGCACGCCTTCGGCGCAAAGGAAGCCTATCGGCAACCGGTCGACGACCAGGGCCGGACGATGCATATCCATCTCCACATCAACGGCAGCTCGCTGATGCTCAGTGACGCCTATCCGGAATACGGCCATGCCCTGGAAAAGCCGCAGGCCTTCAGCCTGATGCTGCCGGTCGACGACATCGACGCGTGGTGGAGCCAGGCGGTCGCCGCCGGCGCCGAAGTCGTGATGCCGATCGAATTGATGTTCTGGGGCGATCGCTACGGGCAGCTGCGCGACCCCTTCGGCGTGCTCTGGGCGCTGAACGCCCCAGTAAAAGCAGGCTAGAGTCAAGACAGGCTGAGACCGAAGCCAGACACCGGCCGATTTCGGCAAAACCCTCGGGCAAGGCGCCCAACGGATAAAACAACCGCGACAACACTTGCCGGGCAGGCGATTTCACCCGCCCGGCAAGCATCTTCGGGATAGATTTTCCTTCATTTCGGCGCAAAACTGATCTAAACGCTTACGCAACATTTCGCTGAAATCGAAGGCCTGAAGTTATGGAAAAGTTCGTCAAGCTCACCGGCGTCGCCGCTCCCCTCCCCGTCGTCAACGTCGACACGGACATGATCATTCCGAAGGATTACCTGAAGACGATCAAGCGCACCGGCCTCGGCACCGGACTTTTCGCCGAAGCGCGCTACAACGAGGACGGCTCGGTCAACCCGGATTTCGTGCTCAACAAGCCCGCCTACCAGAACGCCAAGATCCTGGTCGCCGGCGACAACTTCGGCTGCGGCTCCTCGCGCGAGCACGCACCGTGGGCGCTTCTCGACTTCGGCATCCGCTGCGTGATCTCGACCTCGTTCGCCGACATCTTCTACAACAACTGTTTCAAGAACGGCATCCTGCCGATCGTCGTCAGCCCGGAGAACCTGGACAAGCTGATGGACGACGCCTCGCGCGGCTCCAACGCCATCCTCTCGGTCGACCTGGAATCCCAGGAAATTACTGGTCCGGACGGCGGCACGGTCAAGTTCGAGGTCGATGCCTTCAAGCGCCACTGCCTGCTGAACGGCCTCGACGACATCGGCCTGACGCTGGAGAAGGCAACGGCCATCGACAGCTTCGAAAAGTCGACCACCGCCTCGCGCCCCTGGGCGTGAGCGACGGGATGACGCGCAAGCTCATCTCTTCCGGTTCGCCCTTCGAGAAGACGGCAGGCTATTCGCGTGCCGTCGCCAAGGGCGACTGGTGTTTCGTCTCCGGCACCACCGGCTACGACTACGCCACCATGACCATGCCGGAAACGGTGGAAGAGCAGGCGCACAATTGCCTGAAGACGATCGAGGGCGCGCTGAAAGAGGCGGGCTTCTCGCTCTTAGACGTGGTGCGCAATCACTACTACGTCACCGATGCCAGTTTCGCCGACCGGGTTTTTCCGATCTTCGGCGAGATGTTCGGCGAAATCCGCCCTGCCGCCACCATGATCGTCTGCGATCTCATCCGCCCGGAAATGCTGATCGAGATCGAGGTTACCGCCTTCCGCGGCTGACGTCTGACGGGTCGCAGCCAGCGGCAGTGACACCTGCACCGCTTATGCGCTACTGCAGAAGCATGACGACGGCCCTCGCCCGCAGGACCGTTTTCCGCATCACTATGACCGGAAGAAGCCCATGCAATTCGAAGGCACCGCCGACTATATCGCCGACAAGGACCTGATGATCGCCGTCAACGCCGCGATCCGGCTGGAACGGCCACTGCTCGTCAAGGGCGAGCCCGGCACCGGCAAGACCGAGCTTGCGCGGCAGGTTGCAGCTGCTCTGGGACTCGACCTGATCGAATGGAACGTCAAGTCGACGACCAAGGCGCAGCAGGGACTTTACGAATATGACGCCGTCTCGCGCCTGCGCGACAGCCAGCTCGGCGACGAGCGCGTCAACGACGTCAAGAACTACATCCGCAAGGGCAAGCTTTGGCAGGCCTTCGAGGCCGGGAAGCGTGTGGTGCTCTTGATCGACGAAATCGACAAGGCCGACATCGAGTTTCCGAACGACCTGCTGCAGGAACTCGACCGGATGGAGTTCCACGTCTACGAGACCAACGAGACGATCCACGCCCGCCAGCGGCCGATCGTCGTCATCACCTCCAACAACGAGAAGGAACTGCCGGACGCTTTTCTGCGCCGCTGCTTCTTCCACTATATCCGCTTTCCCGACGCAGACACGCTCGCCCGCATCGTCGAGGTGCACTATCCCGGCATCCGCAAGACGCTGCTTTCGGCAGCCCTTGCCGCCTTCTACGATATCCGCCAGGTGCCGGGGCTGAAGAAGAAGCCCTCGACCTCCGAAGCGCTCGACTGGATCCGCCTGCTCGTCGCCGACGAGATCGACCCGGCCGACCTGCGCGCCGATCCAAAGACCATGCTGCCGAAGCTGCACGGCGCGCTTCTCAAGAATGAGCAGGACGTCCACCTTTTCGAGCGCCTGGCCTTCATGGCACGCCGCGACGGATGAGACCGGACGCCAACAAGGTCCTGATCTACGCCACCTGGCGAGGGCATCTGCTCGTCTTCGACGAGCCGGACTTTCCCGATGTAGATCTGCAGGTCCCGGGCGGCACGATAGAACCGGGAGAAAGCCCTGAAGCGGCGGCCTTCCGCGAATTTGTCGAGGAGACCGGGCTGACGCCGCCGCCGGCATTATTGCCATTTAAAACGCAGGACTATCACTTCACGCAGAACGGCCGGAAAATCTGCCATCGCCGGCACTATTTCCATGGGCCGTTAGCCGGCGAACAAAAGGAACCCTGGCTGCACCGCGAAATGACGCCGGAGAGCGGTGGCCCGCCGATCCGCTTTCGCTTCTTCTGGCTCAGTCAGAGCGAGGCCGGCAAGCGGCTGGGATATGGCATGCAGAACGGTCTGGACTTGCTGCACCTAGCAACAGATTGCCCCTCACCCTAACCCTCTCCCCGCAAGCGGGGCGGGGGAACGCGGCGACCGCAACCTCATCACCTGCTGTAAGCCTGAAAGGGAGCCGAACGGCCGCGGCAATGTCCCTTCTCCCCGCCTGCGGGGAGAAGGTGGCGGCAGCCGGTAGAGGGGCCAACCCACACGAATCGTTTTTCATTGACCCCCGCGGCCTTGCCGCGCTATCAAACAATCCGTGGTGATTTGGCCGGCCGGCTTGCAGCCACGTTAAACAAATCGCTAAAGGGCCGAGGAAACGTGGATTTTCCGAGGACCGGTCGCGATCAATCGCCGCCGGTTTTTTTGTATTGATCGAGTGGAAGCCCCATGCCCATCAAGATACCCGATACGCTGCCCGCATTCGAGACCCTCGCGACCGAGGGCGTGCGGGTGATGACCGAGACCGTGGCGATCCGTCAGGATATCCGCCCGCTCCAGATCGGGCTGCTGAACCTCATGCCGAACAAGGTCAAGACCGAGATCCAGATGGCGCGCCTCATCGGCGCCTCGCCGCTGCAGGTCGAGCTGTCGCTGATCCGCATCGGCGCGCACCGCGCGAAGAACACCTCCGAGGAACACCTGCTTGCCTTCTACGAGACCTGGGAGGAGGTGAAGGCCCGCAAGTTCGACGGCTTCATCATCACCGGCGCCCCGGTCGAAACGCTGGAATACGAGGACGTCACCTATTGGGACGAACTCAAGCGCATCCTCGACTGGACGACGACCAACGTGCATTCGACGCTGAACGTCTGCTGGGGCGCGATGGCGGCGATCTATCATTTCCATGGCGTGCCGAAATATCCGCTGAAGGAGAAGGCTTTCGGCGTCTACCGCCACCAGAACCTGCAGCCCTCCTCCGTCTATCTCAACGGCTTTTCCGACGATTTCGCCGTGCCGGTGTCGCGCTGGACCGAAGTGCGCCGCGCCGACATCGATGCGGTGCCCGACCTTGAGATCCTGATGGAATCGAAGGAGATGGGTGTGTGCCTCGTGCACGAGAAGAAGGGCAAGCGCCTCTACATGTTCAATCACGTAGAGTATGATTCCACTTCGCTATCGGACGAATATTTCCGGGATGTGGATGCGGGCGTACCGATCAAGATGCCGCATGACTACTTCCCGCACAATGATTCAACCCTGCCGCCGCAGAACCGCTGGCGCAGCCATGCGCATCTTTTCTTCGGCAACTGGATCAACGAGATGTACCAGACGACGCCCTACGAAATGGACCTGATCGGCAGGAACGAAAGCTAGGGCCGGAGCCGCGGATGTTCATCCCCTTCTTCCTCGAATTGAAGGCCGCGAAGATCCCGGTGACGCTCCGGGAATTCCTGTCCTTGATCGAGGGCATGGAGGCGGGCATTGCCACCTTCGATATCGAGGCGTTCTATTTTCTCGCACGCACGGCATTGGTGAAGGATGAGCGCCATATCGACCGCTTCGACGGCGTATTCCGGCATTGTTTTTCCGGCCTTGAGGCCATCAATCCGCCAGACGAGTTCGCGCAGGGTGAAATCCCCGAAGAGTGGTTGCGCAAGCTTGCCGAAAAATATCTGACCGAGGAAGAGAAGCGCCTGGTCGAAAGCCTTGGCGGCTTCGAGACCCTGATGGAGACCTTGCGCCAGCGGCTCAGCGAACAGGAAGGGCGCCACCAGGGCGGCGCCAAATGGATCGGCACCGCCGGCACCTCACCCTTCGGCGCCTATGGCTACAATCCCGAAGGTGTGCGCATCGGCCAGGACGGCTCGCGGCACCGGCGCGCGGTCAAGGTGTGGGACCGGCGCGAATTCAGGGATTACGACGACACGGTCGAACTCGGCACGCGCAACATCAAGGTGGCGCTCAAACGGCTCAGGCGCTGGGTGCGCCAGGGTGCTGCCGACGAACTCGACCTCTCCGGCACGATCCGCGCCACCGCCGAGCACGGCTATCTCGATGTCGTCACCCGGCCGGAACGGCGCAATGCTATCAAGCTCTTGATGTTCTTCGACGTCGGCGGTTCGATGGACGACCATATCCGCATCGTTGAGGAGCTGTTTTCGGCGGCACGCGGCGAATTCCGCCACATGGAGCACTTCTACTTCCACAATTGCGTCTACGAAGGCCTGTGGAAGGACAATCGCCGCCGGCGCGCCGACATCACCCGCACGGCGGAGCTGCTGCGCACCTTCGGCAGCGACTACCGCGCGATCTTCGTCGGCGACGCATCGATGAGCCCCTATGAGATCAGCCACCCCGGCGGTTCGGTCGAGCATTGGAACGACGAGGCCGGCGGGCTCTGGCTCTCGCGTATCGCCGCCCATTTTCCCCGGTCTATCTGGCTCAATCCGGTTGCCGAGCAGCATTGGGGCTACACTCAGTCGATCGGCATGATCAGGAGCCTCGTAGGCGGACGGATGTTTCCCTTGACGCTTGCCGGACTGCAGGACGCGACGAAACAACTATCACGCTGAATCTACCGCAGAAAATCTCGATTTCCGGTTGCCGATCCACCTGAAATGACGCAGGTTGCTTGTCGTGAGGACTGCATGTTTCCGTAAATCGTAGAGCATCCCGCTTTCAAGTGGAATCACTGAAAGCGGATAAGATGCTCTAGAATCAAAGTGCTAGAGCGTCCTTTGTGTGTTCATCTGAACGCACGGCGCTCTAGCCGATTTAAGGATACAACATGCAGCAGTTCTAGAGTGTACAGCGACCTTTGCGCGTCTGCTAAGACGCGCGGCGCTGTGGGGGAGCCAGGCGATGGACAAGCATGCGGATACGGAAATCTTCGGACACCTGCCATCGGGTGAGCCGGTTCATCGTGTCGTGCTCTCCGGTGGTGGCCTTACTGCCTATATCCTCACCTGGGGCAGCGTGATCCAGGATCTGCGGCTGGATGGCCATGAGCCGCCGCTGGTGCTCGGGTTCACCGATCTCGAAAGCTATCTCGACCATTCCCCCTATTTTGGCGCGACGCCCGGCCGCTGCGCCAACCGTATTGGCGACGGTCGCTTCACGCTCGACGGCAAAACCTACCAGCTCGAATGCAATGAAAAAGGTGTGACCCACCTGCATGGCGGCAGCGACAACATCGGCAAGCGCAACTGGACGATCGTCAGCCACACACCGGACAGCGTCACGTTGGCGATCACCGACCCGGACGGCCGCGCCGGCTATCCCGGCAGCTGCCAGATCCGCTGCACCTACCAGCTCAAAGCCGGCGGCGTGCTCAGTGTCGTCTACGAGACGGAGACCGATCGGCCGACACTCGCCAATGTCTGCCAGCACAGCTATTTCAATCTCGATGGCGGCACGGACGCGCTTGGCCACGACATCATGATCGCCGCCGACCATTATCTGCCGACCAACGAGTTCCAGGTCCCGACGGGCGAAATCCGCCCGGTCGAAGGCACCGCCTTCGATCTCAGGGAAATGACCTCGCTCAAGCGCCAGACCGAGGGCGAACGCATCGCCTACGACCACAATTTCTGCCTTTCGCCGGAGCGCATGGCAAAACACTCAGTCGCCTTTGCCCGCAGCCTCAATTCCGGCGTGACGATGGAAGTGCTGACGACCGAGGCTGGCGTCCAGCTCTATACCGGCTTCAAGCTCGACGTGCCGGTGCCCGGCCTCGAAGGACGCCGCTACGGCGCCTTTGCCGGTTTCTGCCTTGAAACCCAGGTGTGGCCGGACGCGGTCAATCACGAGGGCTTTCCGAACGCGGTTCTGCGCCCCGGCGAACTCCGCCGCCAGGAAACCGACTATGTCTTCATGAAGAGCTGACAGGCGAGCGCATCGGCGCTGACAGCAGAGACAAGACGGCTGCTGCGTTTCGCCCGGGGCGAATGCATTGGCCGAAGCCAAAAGCATTTACAAGTAAAATGGTTGGGAAAATTGGAGCGGGTGAGGCGATTCGAACGCCCGACCCCAACCTTGGCAAGGTTGTGCTCTACCCCTGAGCTACACCCGCTCATTACCTCGGTCCGGGGGTAGTCGGTGGACCGTGGGTGCCGCGCTGTCTTGCGGCGACGGGCGCTATATGGCCTAAGCGATTTTGGAATGCAACAGGGAAATGTCGAGAAAGCGAATATTTTTTGGAAGCCTCCCCGGGAAGCCCGCAAATGCCGCGTTTTCGCGCCGCGCCGCCGTCTCTGAGATTGCACGCCGCGGCCGTTCTCCCCTAAAGCAGACTGGAAAAAAACGGAGCGGCAGGAGAATCACCCTCATGAACGAAGCGCAGCCGAAGACCGCGGACGAACTTTTCCGCTTTCTCGACGACCTCGGCATCGAACACAGCACCAAAAAACACGAGCCGGTGTTCACCGTGGCCGAATCGGTGGCATTGCGCGACGAAATCCCCGGCGGTCACACCAAGAACCTGTTCGTGAAGGACAAGAAGGACAACTACTTCCTTTTGACCGTAGAGGAACACGCGACCGTGGATCTGAAGACGGTACACCAGGTCATCGGTGCTGCGAGCAAGGTTTCCTTCGGCAAGCCGGAGAAGCTGATGGAATATCTCGGCGTCATCCCGGGAGCGGTGACCGCACTCGGCGCCATCAACGACACCGGCGGCAACGTCAAGGTGATCATCGACGAGGAATTGATGAAGTTCGATGTGATCAACTGCCACCCGCTTTCCAACGACGCGACGACCTCGATCGGCTCGAACGACCTGTTGCGCTTCATGGAAGCGACGGGACATGAACCGCTTGTCTTGAAAGTGACAGCCTGACATACGATCTTTGGCGCGAATGCAGGAAGCCGGATCACGAGCCGGCGAGGAGAGAAGAATGACGGGCAACGACAATCCCTATGCAGGGTCCTTCGGCAACCAGATGACCGCTTCGGCTTCCTTCGGCGGCCAGCCGGCCGCGGCCGCCGCACCGGGCGGCGACCTGATCAAGGAAACGACGACCGCCAACTTCAGCAAGGACGTGCTGGACGCCTCGCGCCAGCAGCCTGTTCTCGTCGATTTCTGGGCGCCCTGGTGCGGACCGTGCAAGCAGCTGACCCCCGTGATCGAAAAGGTCGTGACGGAAGCCGCCGGCCGCGTGAAGCTCGTCAAGATGAACATCGACGACCATCCGTCGATCGCCGGCCAGCTCGGCATCCAGTCGATCCCCGCCGTCATCGCCTTCGTCGGTGGGCGACCGGTCGACGGTTTCATGGGTGCCGTGCCTGAAAGCCAGATCAAGCAATTCATCGAAAAGATCGCCGGCCCCGCCGTCGACGACAGCAAGGCCGAGATCGAGGCAGCACTTGCCGACGCCAAGGGGTTGCTCGAAGCGGGCGATGCCGAGAACGCCGCCGGGCTCTTCGGCGCCGTGCTGCAGGCAGACCCGGAGAATGTGGTGGCTATTGCCGGCATGGTCGATTGCATGATCACGCTTGGCCAGATCGCCGAAGCGCGCGAAGCGCTTACGAGCCTGCCGGAAGATCTTGCCAAGGATGCCGGCATCAGCGCGATCGCCAAGAAGCTTGACCAGATCGAAGAAGCCCGCAAGCTCGGCGATCCGAACGCCCTGGAACAGCGGTTGGCGGCAAACCCTGACGACCATGAGGCGCGCATGATGCTCGCCAAGATCCGCAACGTGGAAGGCGACCGCAATGGCGCGGCCGACCACCTGCTGACGGTCATGAAGCGCGACCGGGCTTTCGACGACGATGGCGCACGGCGCGAGCTCGTCTCGTTCTTCGAAGTCTGGGGCCCGAAAGACCCGGCGACGATCGCCGCCCGCCGCAAGCTGTCGTCGATCCTCTTTTCCTGAGCAGAGCAGCAAGATCGGTGCGTTTTTCCCTTGAGATTTTCGAAGGGCGCACCATTTCTTGATCTGGTTGGCTATGCCTATGGGCGTGGCGGGGCAGAACCGGACATCTGCAAGGTCAATTGGAATGCATGTCGGAAATGCACGTTATCTTGGTCCGCAGGACTTGCCGGAGATCATTCCGGTGTTTCCGCTGACCGGTGCGCTGCTGCTCCCGGGTGCCCAGCTGCCGCTCAACATCTTCGAGCCACGCTACCTGGCGATGCTCGACGACGCTCTTTCCGGCAATCGGCTGGTCGGGATTGTCCAGCCCTCCTTCTGCGAAGGCCGCAACGACATCGGCGTCGGGCCGGTGCCCGCGCTCTGCGAGGTCGGCTGCATCGGCCGCATCACCTCCTTTGCCGAAACCGGCGACGGCCGCTACATCACCTCGCTGACCGGCGTATGCCGCTACCGACTGTTTAACGAGGTGGCCGGCACACGCGGCTATCGCCGCTTCCGTATCGGGCCCTTCACGGCCGATCTCGAAAATCGCGACGATGAAAGCCTTGTCGATCGCTCGGCGCTGCTGGCAGCCTTCAGGGCCTATCTGGAGGCCAACAAGCTGAAGGCCGACTGGGAGAGTGTCGAGCGCGCCAGCAACCGCACGCTGGTCAACTCCATGGCGATGATGTCGCCCTACGGACCGGCAGAAAAACAGGCGCTGCTGGAGGCCCCCGACCTCAAGACCCGCGCCGAGACGCTGATTGCCATTACCGAGATCGTGCTTGCGCGCAATTTCGGCGATGTCGACAACATTCTGCAGTAAGCGAGGGGTCATGGACGTCAACGCCAGCAAGGTCGATCCGAAACTGCTCGAACTGCTCGTCTGCCCGTTGACCAAGGGCCGGCTCAGCTATCGCGCCGAAGCCAATGAGTTGATCTCGGAAAAGGCACGGCTCGCCTATCCCATCCGCGACGGTGTGCCGATCATGCTGATCTCCGAGGCACGCAAGATCGAGGACTGACGCCAGCGGCCGATCCCACATCCTTTGACGATCAGTCAAGGAATAGCCCGTAAGTTGCCTGGACTATCGGTAGCTCGGCGGGACACGATGAACATCTGGCACTACGTCGTCGCGATCGTGACTCTGACCGCGCTTGGCGCGGCGGTCCATGTCTTCCGCTCGTCGTTCAATTTCATTCCCGATCGCTTCAATGCCGCGCCCGGCCAGTTCTGGCGCAATCACGCCATCGACGACATGCTGAGTGCGAACTACGGTTTCTGGGACATGGTCGCCGGGACCGAATACGACGAGGACGGATTTTACGAGTTCTTCAGCCGCAGAAATCTACGCATCTGCTGCACGTGGACGATCGCCATCGGCATGACATTGCTGTTGTCGTACCAGGATCTGCAAGACATGTTCACTGCCGTCGTCGATGTCGCGCCCGGCTGGCTCTGGGCGCTTTTCGTCTACCGGATCGAGAATCTCACCATCTTCTGACCCCTCAGATCGGCTGGCCGGAAAGCAGCCGCGGGTCCGCGTCGCCGGCAACGCCGGCCGCCTGGCGGATGAAGAAGCTTTTGAGGGACGGCAGCCGATCGACAAGACCGAGACCGAAGTCGCGGGCGATCCTGACGGGTGTAATGTCGTTCGAAAACAGTCGGTTGAGCACATCCGTGGTCACCCCCATGCGGAAGGTGTCGAACCGGCGCCAGCTCTGGTAGCGCTCGAGGATAGCAAGCGAACCGATATCGAGCCCGAGACGATCCGCCTCGACGATCGTCTCGGCCAGCGCCGCCACGTCCTTGAAGCCGAGATTGAGGCCCTGGCCGGAGATCGGGTGGATCCCGTGGGCGGCATCGCCCGCAAGCGCAAACCGCGGTTTTACGAAATCGCGCGCAAGGGTCAGGCCGAGCGGAAAGGCGCGACGGCCGCCGACAACCTTGAGATGGCCAAGCCTGTGGCCGAAGCGGCGCTCCAGCTCTTCTTCGAAGAGGAAATCGTCGCCCTTGACCAGGCGCTCCGCGTCCGCAGTGCGCTCGGTCCACACCAGCGACGAGCGATTGTTCTTGAGCGGCAGGGTGGCAAAGGGGCCGGCCGGCAGGAAATGCTCCTCGGCCGTGCCTTCGTGCGGGCGCTCATGCTCGACGGTGGTAACGATGCCCGACTGGCCATAGTCGAATTCGACCGTCTTGATGCCGGCCGCATCGCGCAGCTTCGAGCGCACGCCATCGCAGGCAACCAGCAGACGGGCCTCCAACTGCTCGCCGCCGGTAAGCGTCACCGCAACCGCATGATCGCCGCTCTCGAAGGTTTCGACCATGGTCGACTGCCGCACGGTTACACCAAACTCCTCGCAGGCGGCGCGCAGCGCGCCGACCATGGCCGTGTTCGGCACCATATGGGCAAAGGGCCGCCCCTCCTCCCCCTCGCCGTCGAAGGTGAGGAAAACCGGGCGCACCGGATCGGATGTCTTCGAATCGGTGATGACCATGCGCCGGATCGGCTCGGCCTCCGGCACAATCGCCTGCCACACGCCGAGAACATCGAGCATGCGCTCAGCTGCCGAGGCGACGGCAGAGGCGCGCTCGTCGCGCTTCCAGGCGCCTTCCGGCGCACCGTCTATGACGGAAACTTCGAGATGCGGTGCCGCCTTCTTCAGCGATACCGCGAGCGAAAGGCCGACATAGCCGCCACCGGCAATCAACACATCGATCATCCGCTTTCTCCCGTCGCACTTGAGCATCGTTTCATGCCTATATAGATCAATGCCATCGCCGTTCCTACCATCGGAGACAGCCGAAATGTCGCGCCCCACTGAGACCGCAACGCCCATGGATGCGCTGCTTGCCACACTCGACCTCGAAAAGCTCGAGGAGAACCTGTTCCGTGGCCGCAGTCCCCAGGTCGGCTGGCAGCGCGTGTTCGGCGGCCAGGTGATCGGGCAGGCGCTGGTCGCAGCCCAGCGCACTGTCGACGAAGGCCGCTACGTGCACTCGCTGCACGCCTATTTCATGCGCCCAGGCGATCCGTCCGTGCCGATCATCTACGAGGTGGACCGCATCCGCGACGGCTCGAGCTTCGCCACGCGGCGTGTCGTCGCCATCCAGCACGGCAAGGCGATCTTCTCAATGTCGGCGTCGTTCCAATATGACGAGGACGGCTTCGAACATCAGATCGACATCCCCAACGTGGCGATGCCGGAAACCCTGCCGGGCGAGCAGGAGCTGAAGGACAAGTTCCTGGCGCACGCCCCCGAAGCGATCCGCCGCTACTGGGAGCGGCCACGGCCGATCGAGATCCGGCCGGTCTCGCTCACCCACTATTTCGCCCGCAACGATGGTAAGCCGACCCAGGACGTCTGGGTCAAGGCCGTCGGCCATGTGCCCGACGAGCGCCACCTGCAGGCGGCCGTGCTTGCCTACCTCTCGGACATGACGCTGCTCGACACGTCGCTCTATGCCCATGGCACGTCGGTGTTCGATCGCAACCTGCAGGTTGCAAGCCTCGATCACGCCATGTGGTTCCATCGCCCCTGCAAGATGGACGACTGGCTGCTCTATACCCAGGACAGCCCCAGTGCCCATGGTGCCCGCGGCATGACCCGCGGCAGCCT
>Ga0247819_10001087_pt1 | contig 15057 bp, 13 predicted proteins | sample 13C_Xylose_Day6_FD_193428 | JGI IMG/M metagenome (GOLD analysis project Ga0247819, IMG submission 193428) | Soil microbial communities from agricultural site in Penn Yan, New York, United States - 13C_Xylose_Day6 | ecosystem: Environmental > Terrestrial > Soil > Agricultural land | place: USA...
TCGTCAAGGCCTACGCCTGGACGCTGCTGCTGGCCCACATCGGCATCATCACCGCGATGTAGAAAAACGCCTTGGTCTTGCCGGTGGTGTAGCGCGCCATGTAGTAGGCAATCGGGAAAGCGACGATGGCGCTGGCGATCGACACGACAATGGCCATGCTCAGGGTGCGCAGGATGATGTCGAAGTTAGATGGCTGGAACAGTGCGGCGAAGTTGGCCAGGGTCAGGTCCGGGGTGACCGTCATGGTGAAGTCGTCGAAGGTGTAGAAACCTTGCCACAACAACATCAGCAGCGAGCCCAGATAAATCGCGCCGAACCACAGCAACGGCGGCACCAGTAACATCGACAGGTACAGGTTGGGCCGGCGATACAACAGGTTGGAAAACCTGCGCAACGGCGAGCCGCCCGATGAGGTTTGAGAGATAGCCAAGGTGCTCATGTCACACCCCACCGGCAACGGTGTCATGCAACTGGACCATCGCTTCGCGTGCCCAGCGTGCGCTCAGGCGCTGCCCGGTCTGGTGTTGCGCGCTGCTGTCGATCCACTGATTGTTGGCCTGGCTGATGTTCAGGGTCTGGCCGTTTTCCAGTTTCAGTTCGTAGCGGGTGGCGCTGCCCTGATACTGGATGTCGTGCAGCAGACCGCTGACTTCGATCTCGTGGCTGGCCAGCGGACCTTCGGCGAACCGCACGTGTTCCGGGCGAATCGAAAACGGCTGCGGGTTGCCGCTCAACTGCTTGGCCAGGTCACCGCGAATCACGTTGGATGTACCGACGAACTCAGCGACGAAGGTGGTCGCCGGTTTCATGTACAGGTTGCGCGGGGTGTCGACCTGTTCGATGCGCCCCTTGTTGAACACGGCCACGCGGTCGGACATCGACAACGCTTCGGTCTGGTCATGGGTGACGAAGATGAAGGTGATGCCGAGCTGGCGTTGCAGCTTCTTCAATTCACTCTGCATTTGCTCACGCAGTTTCAAATCCAGCGCGCCGAGTGGTTCGTCGAGCAGCAGTACGCGAGGACGGTTGACCAGCGCGCGGGCCAGGGCCACCCGCTGGCGCTGACCACCGGAGAGTTGCACCGGCTTGCGCTCGCCGTAGCCGCCGAGGGCGACCATGTCGAGCGCTTCTGCGGCGCGCTTGAGGCGTTCGGCCTTGGCGACACCTTTGACTTTCAAGCCGTAGGCGATGTTGTCGCGAACGTTCATGTGCGGGAACAGCGCGTAATCCTGGAACACGGTGTTCACGTCACGCTGGTACGGCGGCAGGCCCGCGGCCTCTTCGCCATGAATACGGATGGAGCCTGCACTCGGCTGTTCGAAACCGGCGATCAGGCGCAAACAGGTGGTTTTGCCCGAGCCGGAAGGCCCCAGCATGGAGAAAAACTCGCCGTCCTGGATGTCGATGGAAACCCGGTCTACGGCTTTCACTTCGCCGAATAGACGGGAAACGTTGGTGAACTGGACTGCAAGCGTCATGGTGCGGTGCTCCAAAAAGGCGAGGGCCGTCGCAGCGGCCCTGCCTGGACTTCTGAAAAATCTGAAACTGAATCGTCTGTTAAAAGATCGCAGCCTGCGGCAGCTCCTACAGGATTTGCAGAAGACGCCGCATCTTCGGTGCTCGCAATCGGCGTAGGAGCTGCCGAAGGCTGCGATCTTTTTATCTGAGAGGGCTTACCTGCCGCCCATGATCGCGATGTAGTCCTGGGTCCAGCGGCTGTACGGCACGAACTTGCCGCCTTCAGCCTGCGGGGTTTTCCAGAAAGCGATCTTGTCGAACTGGTCGAAGCCGTTGGTCTTGCAGCCTTCGGCGCCGAGCAGTTCGCTCTCCTTGCACGCCGCCGGCACGGCTGGCAACGAACCGAACCACGCGGCTACGTCACCCTGGACTTTCGGTTGCAGCGACCAGTCCATCCATTTGTAGGCACAGTTCGGGTGCTTGGCCTCGGCGTGCAACATGGTGGTATCGGCCCAGCCAGTGGCGCCTTCTTTCGGGATAGTCGAAGCGATCGGCTGTTTCTCGTTCACCAGACCGTTGACCTGATACGGCCAGGCGCCGGACGCGACCACGCCTTCGTTCTTGAAGTCACTCATCTGCACGGTGGTGTCGTGCCAGTAGCGATGGATCAAAGGCTGTTGGGCGCGCAGCAGATCAAGCACAGCTTTGTACTGGGCTTCGGTCAGTTCGTAAGGGTTCTGGATGCCAAGTTCCGGTTTGGCCGATTTGAGGTACAGCGCCGCATCAGCGATATAGATAGGGCCGTCATAGGCCTGCACGCGGCCCTTGTTCGGTTTGCCGTCCGGCAGGTTTTCCGCGTTGAACAACACACCCCAGCTAGTAGGCGCAGTCTTGAATACGTTGGTGTTGTACATCAGCACGTTCGGTCCCCACTGATACGGGGTGCCGTAGGTCTGGTTGTTGACCACGTACCACGGCGCATCTTTCAGGCGCGGATCGAGGTTTTTCCAATTCGGAATCAGCGCCGTGTTGATCGGCTGCACACGCTTGCCGCCGATCAAACGCAGGGATGCATCACCCGACGCCGTCACCAGGTCGTAACCGCCCTTGGCCATCAGGCTGACCATCTCGTCGGAGGTCGCGGCGGTTTTCACATTGACCTTGCAGCCGGTTTCCTTCTCGAAACCGGTCACCCAGTCGTAGGCCTTGTCGCTTTCGCCACGTTCGATGTAGCCCGGCCACGCCACGATATCCAATTGGCCTTCGCCCGCCCCGACAGCCTTCAGCGGCTCGGCGGCCTGGACACTGGCACTGGCCAGCAGCGCGGTGGTGATTGCACTGAGCAGTGCGGTCTTGTGCACGAACATGGGGATTCCCTCTTCTTTAAATTATGGTCGGGGCAGTTGTGAACGTGGTGAAGCATGCCGTTAGCGGCTTGTTATTAGCGTAGTCAGAGATGTTGCCCGTGGCGCGCCATGATGTGCCGCACCACGCTGTAGTCCTGGAGCGAATCGCTGGACAGGTCTTTGCCGTAACCCGAGCGCTTCAAGCCGCCGTGGGGCATTTCGCTGACCAGCATGAAATGGCTGTTGATCCAGGTGCAGCCATACTGCAATCGCGCGGCGACCTGCATCGCCTTGTCGAGATTCTGGGTCCAGACCGACGAGGCCAGGCCGTATTCCGAATCGTTGGCCCAATCCACCGCTTGTTCCAGTTCGTCGAAGCGGGTCACGGTGACCACCGGCCCGAACACTTCGCGCTGGACGATTTCATCGCTCTGCTTGCAACCGGCCAGTAACGTCGGCTGGTAAAAGAACCCGGCACCGGAATGCACTGCCGCGCCGGTCACGCGTTCGATGTGCGGTTGGCCCAATGCGCGTTCGACGAAACTGGCCACGCGGTCACGCTGGCGAGTGCTGATCAGTGGGCCGATTTCGTTGTCGGCATCACGCTTGCCGGCGAAACGCAGGCTGCTGACGGCGGCGCCGAGTTCGGCCACCAGACGGTCGTGAATTCCGGCCTGTGCATAAACCCGGCACGCGGCGGTGCAATCCTGCCCGGCGTTGTAGTAACCGTAAGTGCGCACGCCTTCGACGACCGCTTGAATGTCGGCATCGTTGCAGACGATCACCGGGGCTTTGCCGCCGAGTTCGAGGTGGGTGCGCTTGAGGGTTTTGGCGGCAGCCTGAAGGATTTTCTGCCCGGTGACGATATCGCCGGTCAGCGACACCATCCGCACTTTAGGATGACTGACCAAATGGCTGCCAACGCCTTCACCGCCTCCACAAACAATGTTGATGACGCCGCGCGGCAGGATTTCGGCGAGCGCCGGGGCGAGGGCCAGGATCGACAGCGGCGTGTGCTCCGATGGCTTGAACACCAACGTATTGCCGGCCGCCAGGGCCGGGGCGATTTTCCACGCGGCCATCATGATCGGGTAGTTCCACGGCGCGATCGACGCGACCACGCCAATCGGATCGCGACGGACCATGCTGGTGTAGCCCGGCAGGTATTCGCCACTGAGCTGGCCGGTCTGGCAACGCACGGCACCGGCGAAGAAACGGAACACGTCGACCGTGGCGCTCAGGTCGTCCTGGCGGGCCAGGTGCAGCGGCTTGCCGCAGTTCAGGGCTTCGAGGCGGGCGAGCAGGTCGGCGTTTTTTTCGATGGCGTTGGCGATGTCCAGCAGCAGGTTCGAGCGCTGTTGTGGTGTAGTCCGCGACCAGCCGGCAAAGGCGCGGTGGGCGGCGAGGATGGCGGCTTCGACTTGCTCGGTGCTGGCTTCGGCGATTTGTGTCAGGACCTCGCCGGTGGCCGGATTGATGATCGGTTCGGCACAGCCTTGCCCGGCGACTAATTCACCATCGATCAACAATGCGGTGAACAACGGGGTCTGCGCGCCAGCCATTTTTCGGGTTCTCTTTTCTTGTGTGGCCATGTTGCTCCCTGTGACTGGGGCTGGCCGTCTTATATAGATGCAGCAAGACTAGTGCTCGGCCCCGAGGTCGACAAATACTAAATACTGAAGGTGGCGTTCGATTAAATAGATGGCTTGCGACCGCCATGGGGTTGTTCCCGCGCAACGGTCAAAAACGGGTCGACCAGCGCCGGGCGTGCGGTGCCACGACGCCAGGCCAGGCCGACGTCGAGGGTCTGGCTCAGGTCGGCAATCGGTCGTGCTTCAATGATGTCGCCCTCCAGCGACCACGGGCGATAGGTCATGTCCGGTTGAATCGAAACACCTAAGCCTGCCGCCACCAGGCTTCGCACCGCTTCGGTCGACGCCGTGCGCAATGTGATGCGCGGTTGCAACGACGCAGCCGCCCACATGCGCTGGGCATTGCGGTCCATTTCATCCACGTTCAGCTGAATCAACGGCTCGCGGGTCACGTCGGCGAGGTTGATGCTGTCGTGTTCCAGCAGCGGATGCTGGGCCGGCAGCCATAGCCGATGGGGCGAGTGGGTCAGCACTTCGGTCTGCAAGGCGTGGCGGTCTTCGAGGTTGGAGAGAATAAGAACGCCGACATCGATCTCGCCGCTGACCAGCAAATGCTCGATGTACGGGCGCTCGTCTTCCATCACGCGAATTTCCACGTTGGGGTAGGCGCGCTGGAAACGGGTGAGCAAATCCGCCAGGTAATAACCGGCAACCAGGCTGGTCACTCCGACAATCAACTGCCCAGCCACCTGATCGGTGCTCTGTTGCAGGCTGCGCTTGGCGTTATCCACCGTGGCCAGAATCAAGTGAGCCTGACGCAGGAACTGATGGCCCTGATGCGTCAAGGTCATGCCCTTGGCGTGGCGATTGAACAAGCTGACGCCGATCTCCTCTTCCAGTTGCTGGATCGCCAGGGTCAGGGTCGATTGGGAAATGAACGCGGTTTGCGCAGCGGCCGAGATCGAGCCGGTTTCGGCCACGGCGATGAAATGACGGATTTGACGCAGGGTCATCATGAGGGGCGTACCCGGTGGGCGTTTTTTATAGATGGCTTCGAGTGTATATCCATTTTTACGAAAGGCGCGCTGCCTTGGAGCAACATCTGGAAGCACTCTCGCTCGCCGGGTTGCGGCACTTTCGATCTAGGCTGGTGGCCTCAAGGTTCGGTTAAACCTTTTAGTGGAGACGAAAAATGAACACCCGTGGATTGCTCGACCAACTCCTTAAATCCGGCCAGGACATGTTGCAAAACAAGGCAGGCGGGACGCAGAACAAGGCGTCCGGTGGCGCTCTGGGCGGGTTGCTCGGCGGTAACGGCGGCTCGGGCGGCCTTGGCAGCCTGCTTTCCGGCGCGGGTGGCGGTGCTTTGGCTGCCGGGGCGATGGGCCTGCTGCTGGGCAACAAGAAGGCGCGCAAGGTCGGCGGCAAGGTCGCGGTCTACGGCGGCCTGGCTGCTTTGGGCGTGATTGCCTACAAGGCCTACGGCAACTGGCAGGCCCAGCAAGGCTCTGCGCCGAAAACCGAACCGCAGACCCTTGATCGATTGCCGGCAGCGCAAGTCGAGCAACACAGCCAGGCGATTCTCAAGGCGCTGGTGGCGGCGGCCAAGGCTGACGGGCACATCGACCAGCGTGAGCGCGAGTTGATCGAAGGCGAGTTCACCAAGCTCGACAACGATCAGGAGCTGCAGCACTGGCTGCACGCTGAACTCAACAAACCGCTGGACCCCAGCGACGTCGCCCGCGCCGCCAGCACACCGGAAATGGCTGCCGAGATGTACATCGCCAGTGTGATGCTGGTGGATGAGGAGAGCTTCATGGAGAAGTCCTACCTCGATGAACTGGCACGTCAGCTCAAGCTTGAGCCGGGTTTGAAGGCGGAATTGGAGAAGCAGGTTCGCCAAGCCTCTATGTAGACTCTGAAAAGATCGCAGCCTGCGGCAGCTCCTACATTGGATCGTTTTCCACTCGTAGGAGCTGCCGCAGGCTGCGATCTTTTTATCTTTCAAGCAGTACTCAATTGCTCAATGACCATTCCACGGTCCCTTTCTACCGAATCGCCCCTAACACCCATCCCCTCAATTAACGGAAAGTCCCAACCCAGAGCCCATCCCGGCTTTTTCCGGCGGGATGCGAAGTGGCGCGCAACCGTCTTATAAATGAAACACCGCCCTCGGCTATACTCCCCGCATTTCGAGATACCCCGAGGACTGACTGTGAAGAACTGGACGTTGCGCCAACGCATTTTGGCGAGCTTTGCGGTAATTATCGCCATCATGTTGCTGATGGTGGTCGTCTCGTACTCCCGGCTGTTGAAGATCGAAAGCAGCGAAGCCAGCGTGCGTGAGGATGCTCTGCCAGGGTTGTATTACAGCTCGATGATTCGTGGCGCGTGGTCTGACAGCTATCTGCGCATTCAGGCCATGCTCGGTCTGGAGGAAGGGCAGGGCTTCAAAGCCGAGGACGCCGAAAATTTCAGGGCTTACGCCGCGCGGCTGAAAGAACAGATGGACCTCTACCGTGGGACGATTGCGGACGAAGAAGACAAGGTCGAGTACGCCGCATTCGAAAAAATCCACGAGGACTACCACCGAATTCTGGCCGCAGTGATCGAGTTGCATAAACGCAATCAGAGCGCTGAAGCCATCAGCCTGTTTAACGGTGAACTGACCCCGGCCTGGACAGCGGGCCGAATGAAGGTCAATGAGATCCTGCGTCACAACAAATCGGTGGCGGACGCGGACATCGCGGCCATTGACGATGCAGTGGTCACGGCCAAAGTCATCATGGGCATTTCCCTGCTGGTGGCAGTGCTGGCCGCCGCCCTCTGTGGCCTGCTGCTGATGCGCGCCATCATGGCGCCGATGAACCGCATCGTGCGGATCCTCGAAATCATGCGCACCGGCGACCTCAGCAGCCGTTTGAATCTGGAGCGCAAGGACGAATTCGGCGCAGTCGAAACCGGCTTCAACGACATGATGACCGAGCTCACGTCCTTGGTTTCCCAGGCCCAGCGCTCGTCGGTGCAGGTCACCACCTCGGTCACCGAAATCGCCGCCACCTCCAAGCAACAACAGGCCACCGCCACTGAAACGGCGGCTACCACCACTGAAATCGGCGCGACGTCTCGTGAAATTGCGGCGACTTCCCGCGATCTGGTGCGCACCATGACCGAAGTGTCCACCGCTGCCGATCAGGCTTCTGTGGCCGCTGGTTCCGGTCAGCAAGGGCTGGCGCGCATGGAAGAGACCATGCACTCGGTGATGGGCGCAGCGGATCTGGTCAACGCCAAGCTGGCAATCCTCAACGAGAAGGCCGGCAACATCAACCAGGTCGTCGTGACCATCGTCAAAGTCGCCGACCAGACCAACCTGTTGTCGCTCAACGCCGCCATCGAGGCCGAGAAGGCCGGCGAATACGGGCGCGGTTTTGCCGTGGTTGCCACCGAAGTACGACGCCTGGCGGATCAGACCGCCGTGGCCACCTATGACATCGAACAAATGGTGCGCGAGATTCAATCGGCCGTGTCGGCCGGTGTGATGGGCATGGACAAGTTCTCCGAAGAAGTCCGTCGCGGCATGTCCGAAGTGCAGCAGGTGGGCGAGCAACTGTCGCAGATCATCCATCAGGTGCAGGCGCTGGCGCCGCGGGTGTTGATGGTCAACGAGGGCATGCAGGCCCAGGCCACCGGCGCCGAACAGATCAACCATGCGCTGGTGCAGTTGGGCGATGCCAGCAGCCAGACCGTCGAATCCCTGCGCCAGGCCAGTTTCGCCATCGACGAACTGAGCCAGGTGGCCGTCGGGCTGCGCAGCGGCGTTTCGCGATTCAAAGTCTGATGAGCGAACTCACGGCCAAACGCACTGCCGTGAAGCAGGCGTTGCACGCGTTGTTTCTGGTGTTTCGCATCGGCAGCGAACGCTATGCCTTGCAGGCCATCGAAGTGGTGGAAGTGCTGCCGCGTCTGCCATTGAAACCCATTGCCCACGCGCCGCACTGGGTCGCCGGGGTGTTTGCCTATCGTGGCGCGGTGGTGCCGGTGATCGACCTCAGTGCGCTGACCTTCGGCACGGCGGCGCAGGCGCGCACCAGTACAAGGCTGGTGCTGGTGCATTACCGCCCGGATGAGTGTGCGCCGGCAAAAATGCTCGGGTTGATTCTCGAGCAGGCCACCGACACCTTGCGCTGCAACCCTGCGGAGTTTCAGCCTTATGGCCTGGACAATCGCCAGGCGCCGTATCTGGGGCCTGTACGTGAAGACGCGCAAGGTCTGCTGCAATGGGTCCGCGTCGCCGACCTGCTGGATGAGCCGGTGCATGCGCTGTTGTTTCCGACGCCGCCCCTGGACTTGACGCTGCTTGAGGACCGGTCATGAGCAGCGATCAGCGATTTTTCGATTTCCTCAAGGAACGCATCGGACTCGACGTCACCTCCGTAGGCCCGGCGATCATCGAACGTGCGGTGCGTCAACGCAGCGCAGCATCGGCGGCGCAGACGGCTGACGAGTATTGGCGCACTTTGCAGGGTTCCAGCGACGAGCAACAGGCGCTGATTGAGTCGGTGATCGTCCCCGAGACCTGGTTTTTCCGTTACCCGGAGTCTTTCGCCACCCTGGCGAAACTGGCGAGCAAACGGCTGGCCGAGCTCAACAACATGCGTGCCCTGCGGATACTTAGCCTGCCGTGCTCCACGGGCGAAGAACCGTATTCGATTGCCATGGCGCTGTTGGATGCCGGCTTCAAGCCGCACCAGTTCAAGGTCGAAGGCATGGATGTCAGCCCGCTGTCGGTGGAAAAAGCCCGACGCGCGCTGTACGGCAAAAATTCGTTTCGCGGTGAGGACATTGCGTTTCGTGACCGGCATTTCACCGCCGATAGCGACGGTTACCGCCTCAGCCCGCGAGTGCTCGATCAAGTCCGTTTGCAGGTCGGCAACCTGCTCGATCCGGCGTTGCTGGCCCACGAGTCGCCCTATGATTTTGTGTTCTGCCGCAATCTGCTGATCTACTTCGATCTGGCCACGCAGAAGCAGGTTTTCGAAGTGCTCAAGCGCCTGACCCATGTCGACGGCGTGCTGTTTATCGGCCCTGCCGAGGGCAGTCTGCTGGGGCGCCAGGGCATGCGTTCGATCGGCATCCCGCAGTCGTTTGCCTTTAGCCGTCAGCCTTCAGGGGAACCGGAGCCGCTGCCAGTATTCCTTCCCACGCCATTGCCGATACCGGCGCCGGTGCGCAAGGTCGTACCGCCACCGGTCAGCCGGCGCCCGTTCGCCAGTGCGACGCCGACTGCGCTGGTGGCGCGGCCGGGCACTGCCGATGCGGCCACGTTGCTGGCGAACATCGCCGCGCTGGCCAACGAAGGTAAAAGCGCGGAAGCCCGCGCCGCGTGCGAGCGCTATCTGCGCAGTCACGAACCGGTGGCCCAGGTGTTTTACTGGTTGGGACTGCTCAGCGATGTCGCCGGCAGTGTCCTCGAAGCCCAGGGCTATTACCGCAAGGCGTTGTACCTCGAACCGCAACATCCCGACGCATTGATGCACCTGGCCGCCTTGCTGCAATCCCAGGGCGATACGGCGGGAGCCAGACGATTGCAGGAACGCGCCGCCCGCAGCGAGCGCGCCGCTGACAGTGAGCGTAAACGATGATCGCCGCCGACACCTTTAGCGTCACCCATGAAGATGCCCAGGCCATCGATGATTGCTGGAACCGTATCGGTATCCATGGCGACAAGTCCTGCCCGTTGTTGATCGAACACATTCATTGCCGCAACTGCGCGGTGTATTCGGCTGCGGCGACACGCTTGCTCGATCGCTATGCATTGCAGCAGGAAGACCGCGATCACGTGGTCGGCACGCTGGAAAGCGAAGTCAAAACCCGCTCGCTGTTGATGTTCCGTCTCGGCGAAGAATGGCTGGGGCTGGCGACGCGCAGCCTGGTGGAAGTGGCGCCGATGCAAGCCATTCACTCCTTGCCGCACCAGCGCTCCCGGGCCTTGCTCGGCGTGGCGAACGTGCGCGGTGCGCTGGTGGCGTGCCTGTCGTTGGTCGAGTTGCTGGGGCTCGACGGCGTCAGCAGTGTGGCGACGGGCGCGCGAGTCATGCCGCGCATGCTGATCATCGCCGCCCATGGTGGGCCGGTGGTGGTGCCGGTGGACGAGGTGGACGGGATTCACGCCATCGACGAGCGCCTGCTCGAAGCCGCCTCGAAATCCGGCCATCAGGCCAATGCCAAATACACCCGAGGCGTGTTGCAATTCAAAGGTCGCAGCCTGCGTTGGCTGGATGAAGAACAGCTATTGTCCGCCGTGACCCGGAGCCTCACATGACCCCCGAGCAAATGCGCGACGCCTCTTTGCTGGAGCTGTTCAGCCTGGAAGCCGAAGCCCAGACCCAGGTATTGAGCGCAGGCTTGTTGGCGCTGGAACGTGACCCGACCCAGGCCGATCAACTTGAATCGTGCATGCGCGCCGCGCACTCGCTCAAGGGCGCCGCGCGAATAGTCGGCGTCGATGCCGGGGTCAGTGTTGCCCACGTCATGGAGGATTGCCTGGTCAGCGCCCAGGAGGGACGGCTGTACCTGCGCCCGGAACATATCGATGCGTTGCTGCAAGGCACGGACCTGCTGATGCGCATCGCAACTCCCGGCAACGCGCCGGGGCCTGCGGACATCGAAGCTTATGTCGGGTTGATGGCGCATTTACTCGATCCTGCGGCGGCCGTCGTACCGGCCATGGCGCCGGCCGCTTCGGTCATGGCGGAGCTTCAGCTCGAAGCGCCCGTGGCAAAAGTCGAAGTCGCGGAACCGGTCATCGAAGCGCCACCGGCCTCGCCGAAAAAGACCAAACGCACCACTGAAAACGGTGAGCGTGTGCTGCGGGTGACCGCGGAGCGCCTGAACAGCCTGCTCGATCTGTCGAGTAAATCCCTGGTGGAAACCCTGCGGCTTAAACCGCACCTGGCCACCATGCAGCGCCTCAAGCGCATGCAGAACAACAGCCTGCGAGCGCTGGAAAATCTCAATGTTCATCTCAAGGAACACGCCCTGAGCCTGGAAGCCCAGGAAGCCCTCGAAGATGCCCGCCGCCTGCTGGCTGAATCCCAGCAGTTGCTGGCGGAAAAGAACGCCGAACTGGATGAATTCGCCTGGCAGGCCAGCCAGCGTGCACAGGTGTTGTACGACACGGCGCTGGCCTGTCGCATGCGGCCATTCGCCGATGTGCTGACCGGTCAGGTGCGCATGGTCCGCGATTTGGGGCGCAGCCTCGGCAAGCAGGTGCGGCTGGAGATCGAAGGCGAGAAAACCCAGGTCGACCGCGACGTGCTGGAAAAACTCGAAGCGCCCCTGACGCACCTGCTGCGCAATGCCGTGGACCATGGGATCGAAACGCCGGAGCAACGGCTGTTGGCCGGCAAACCGGAAGAAGGCCTGATCCGCCTGCGCGCTTCCCATCAGGCCGGATTGCTGGTGCTGGAGCTCAGCGATGACGGCAACGGTGTCGACCTGGAGAAGGTCCGGCGCAGCATCATCGAACGCCAGTTGTCCCCGGCCGAAACCGCCGCGCAATTGAGTGAAGAAGAACTGCTGACGTTTCTGTTCCTGCCGGGTTTCAGTCTGCGCGACACCGTCACCGAAGTTTCCGGCCGAGGTGTCGGGCTGGATGCGGTGCAGCACATGGTCCGCCAGTTGCGCGGTGCGGTGGTGTTGGAACAGACGGCGGGCGAGGGCAGTCGTTTCCATCTGGAAGTGCCGCTGACCCTGTCGGTGGTGCGCAGTCTGGTGGTGGAAGTCGGTGAGGAAGCCTATGCCTTTCCGCTGGCGCACATCGAACGCATGCGTGATCTGGAAACGACGGACATCGTTCAGGTCGAAGGCCGCCAGCACTTCTGGCATGAAGGCCGGCACGTGGGCCTGGTCGCTGCCAGTCAGTTGCTGCAACGCCCGGCGAGCCAGGGTAATCAGCAAACCTTGAAAGTCGTGGTGATCCGCGAGCGCGATACGATTTATGGGGTCGCGGTCGAACGCTTTATCGGCGAGCGCACACTGGTGGTGTTGCCGCTGGATGAGCGCTTGGGCAAGGTTCAGGACATTTCCGCCGGGGCCTTGCTCGATGACGGCTCGGTGGTGTTGATTGTCGACGTCGAAGACATGCTGCGGTCGGTGGACAAACTGCTCAACACCGGGCGCCTGGAGCGTATTGCCCGCCACAGCAATCAGGCGGCCGAAGCGGCTCGCAAGCGCATTTTGGTGGTCGATGACTCGCTCACCGTGCGCGAACTGCAACGCAAACTACTGCTCAATCGTGGCTATGACGTCGCAGTGGCCGTGGACGGCATGGACGGCTGGAACGCGTTGCGGTCGGAAGATTTCGACCTGCTGATCACCGACATCGATATGCCGCGCATGGACGGTATCGAACTGGTGTCGTTGTTGCGTCGCGATAATCGCCTGCAATCGTTGCCGGTGATGGTGGTCTCCTACAAGGATCGTGAAGAGGACCGTCGTCGTGGACTGGACGCTGGGGCCGACTATTATCTAGCCAAAGCCAGTTTTCATGATGACGCCCTGCTTGATGCAGTGGTTGAGCTCATTGGAGGAGCGCGGGCATGAAAATCGCAATCGTCAACGACATGCCCATGGCCGTGGAGGCTTTGCGCCGGGCGCTCGCCTTCGAGCCGGCGCACCAGGTGATCTGGGTGGCCGGCAACGGCAAGGAAGCCGTGCGGCTGTGTGCCGAACAGACCCCGGACCTGATCCTGATGGATTTGATCATGCCGGTGATGGACGGCGTGGAGGCGACTCGCCGGATCATGGCCGAAACGCCGTGCGCCATAGTCATTGTCACGGTCGATCGTCAGCAGAATGTGCATCGGGTGTTCGAAGCCATGGGCCATGGGGCCCTGGACGTGGTCGATACCCCTGCTATCGGGGCCGGCAACGCGCAGGAAGCGGCGGCACCGCTGTTGCGCAAAATCATGAACATCGGCTGGCTGATCGGTGACAAGGGCAATCGCGAACGACTTGCTCCGAGTCCGGCACGCAGTTCCGGTTCGCGCCAGAGCCTGATCGCCATCGGCTCATCCGCAGGCGGGCCGGCGGCGCTGGAAGTCCTGCTCAAAGGGCTGCCTCGAAACTTTTCCCCGGCCATCGTGCTGGTGCAGCACGTTGATCAGGTGTTTGCCGCCGGCATGGCCGAATGGCTCGGCAGCGCCAGCGGCCTCAATGTTCGCTTGGCTCAGGAAGGCGAGCCGCCGCAAAGCGGCACCGTCCTGCTGGCCGGCACCAATCATCACATTCGCTTGTTGAAAAACGGCACGCTGGCCTACACCGCTGAACCGGTCAACGAAATCTACAGGCCCTCGATCGATGTGTTTTTCGAGAGTGTGGCCAGTTACTGGAACGGTGACGCGGTCGGCGTTTTGCTCACCGGCATGGGGCGTGATGGTGCGCAGGGGCTTAAACTCATGCGCCAGCAGGGTTACCTGACCATCGCACAGGACCAAAACAGCAGCGCGGTGTACGGCATGCCGAAAGCGGCTGCTGCCATCGATGCGGCGGTAGAAATCCGCCCGCTGGAAAAGATCGCGCCACGATTGCTGGAGATTTTTCCAAAATGACTACCTTTAGCCGCAATCCTGGCCCAAGCAGTATTCAGGTGAACGCACATGAATGATTTACAGCTCGACGACTTCAAGACTGACGAAAATGCCGCCATGGTGTTATTGGTGGACGATCAGGCAATGATCGGCGAGGCGGTACGGCGCGGGTTGTCGAACGAAGACAACATCGACTTCCACTTCTGTGCCGACCCGCACCAGGCCATCGCCCATGCGGTGCGCATCAAGCCGACGGTGATCCTCCAGGATCTGGTCATGCCGGGCCTTGATGGCCTGAGCCTGGTGCGTGAGTACCGCAATCATCCGGCGACCAAGGACATTCCGATCATCGTCCTGTCGACCAAGGAAGACCCGCTGATCAAGAGCGCAGCGTTCGCAGCCGGGGCCAACGATTACCTGGTCAAGCTGCCGGACAACATCGAACTGGTTGCGCGCATCCGCTATCACTCGCGTTCCTACATGACCTTGTTGCAGCGGGACGCGGCCTACCGCGCGTTGCGGGTCAGCCAGCAGCAGTTGCTTGACACCAACCTGGTGCTGCAACGGCTGATGAACTCCGACGGCCTGACCGGGCTGTCGAACCGCCGGCACTTCGATGAGTACATGGAGCTGGAGTGGCGGCGCTCGCTGCGTGAGCAAAGTCAGTTGTCGTTGCTGATGATCGACGTGGATTACTTCAAGTCCTACAACGACAGCTTCGGTCATCTGGAAGGTGATGAAGCCCTGCGCAAGGTCGCTGCGGCGATCCGCGATGCCAGCGCCCGCCCGTCGGACCTGCCAGCGCGCTACGGCGGTGAAGAATTCGCCCTCGTCCTGCCCAACACCTCTCAAGGTGGCGCGCGACTGGTAGCGGAAAAGCTGCGCATGACCGTGGAGGCCTTGAAGATTCCGCACAACTCACCGACCGAAGGCTCAAGCCTGACGATCAGTATCGGCCTGTCGACCATCACCCCGAAAGCCGGCAGCAACTGCCGCGAGTTGATCTCGGCGGCGGACAAAGGGTTGTACCTGGCGAAGCACAATGGGCGTAATCAGGTGGGGATCGGTTGA
>Ga0247819_10001089_pt1 | contig 15043 bp, 15 predicted proteins | sample 13C_Xylose_Day6_FD_193428 | JGI IMG/M metagenome (GOLD analysis project Ga0247819, IMG submission 193428) | Soil microbial communities from agricultural site in Penn Yan, New York, United States - 13C_Xylose_Day6 | ecosystem: Environmental > Terrestrial > Soil > Agricultural land | place: USA...
GGGGACAGGTAGCCGCGGGCGTACTGCATGCCTTCAACTACCGTCAGTTCGTTTTCCAGGCCCGAGCCTTCTTCAACGGTGATCACGCCTTCTTTACCGACTTTTTCCATGGCTTCGGCAATGATGTCGCCGATGGAGTTGTCGGAGTTGGCGGAGATGGTGCCTACCTGAGCGATAGCCTTGGTGTCAGCGCATGGCTTGGACAGAGCTTTCAGCTCTTTAACAATAGCGATGGTCGCTTTGTCGATGCCGCGCTTGAGGTCCATCGGGTTCATGCCGGCAGCGACGGCTTTGAGGCCTTCGTTGACGATCGATTGAGCCAGAACGGTAGCGGTGGTGGTGCCGTCGCCTGCGTCATCGTTGGCACGGGAGGCAACGTCTTTGACCAGCTGCGCGCCCATGTTTTCGAAACGGTCTTCGAGTTCGATTTCTTTGGCTACGGAAACGCCGTCCTTGGTGATGGTCGGAGCGCCGAAGCTCTTCTCGATGATCACGTTACGGCCTTTCGGACCCAGGGTCGCTTTTACCGCGTCAGCCAGGACGTTGACGCCTTTGAGCATTTTCTTGCGGGCGGAATCGCCAAACAGAACTTCTTTAGCAGCCATGATCGATATTCCTTAAATACTTTGTAGTCGCGGGAAAATGAGCGGGAAATCAGTCTTCGATAACAGCGAGGATTTCGTTCTCGCTCATTACCAACAGGTCTTCGCCGTCGATTTTCACAGTGTTGCTGCCGGAGTAAGGACCGAACACAACCTTGTCGCCAACCTTGACGGCCAGTGCGCGCACTTCACCGTTGTCCAGTACGCGGCCGGTGCCTACAGCGAGGATTACGCCGCTGTTGGCTTTTTCAGCAGCCGAACCTGGCAGGACGATACCGCCAGCGGTTTTCTTTTCTTCTTCGCTGCGACGGATGACGACGCGGTCATGCAGAGGACGAAGCTTCATTGTCGATCTCTCCTAATTGTGGTTTTCATCGGCCGGTGTAGTCCCGGCGGGTTTAACAAAGTCCGGCGGTGCCGGGTGCGGTTCGTCAAGCGAACCGCGGAAGTCTGTCTGGCGTGTTCGCCAGAAACCTTGCGGTGACCGTTACATAAGGGCGCTCAAGCTGATTACAAGGGCGGGGATCGAAAAATTTTCACGTTGATGTCGCGCAAAACGAACACGGCACCCGAAGGTGCCGTGTCGCTGTGCGTATTACTTGGTGTCGCGGTGTTCGAATTCGCCTTCGATCACGTTGGGCTCGCGGCCCAGCGGCTCGCGCGGTGCAGGGCCGCCACGGGCCTGGAGGTCATCGGCGAACGCCCGTTGGCGGATCGCCTGTTCCTCGGCGCGCTGGCGCATTTTGTTGGCCAGCAGTCGACGACTGATCGGCAGCAGCATGATCAGGCCGACCACATCACTGATGAAACCAGGCAGGATCAACAGGCCACCGGCCAAGGCCAGCATCAGGCCTTCAAGCATGGTCTGGGCCGGCAGTTCGCCGCGGTTCAGGCTTTCACGGGCACGCAGCGCCGTGGCCAGGCCGGCGATACGAAGCACGAACACGCCGAACATCGAGCCGAGAATGATCAGCAGCAGGGCGGGGAAAAACCCGATCGCCCCTGCCACCTTGACGAATACGAACAGCTCCAACACCGGGAACAGCAGAAAGAGCAACAAAAAAGGGCGCATCAAATGGTTCCTCAACGCAAGAATGCCTTGCCAGTTCACCTTAGATGACGTCGCCGTTTCGTGAATTCAAGCGTCGGCCACTTCATTTTTCGGCCAATGTTCGGCGTGAGCCAGAAAAACCAAGGCTTCGCGAACTTGTGTCGGCGTATTACACGGTACTTGGAACGGCAGCCAGTACAGGCTTTGGCCGATGCGCAGGTGCATGCCTTCAGTGTCGATACCGACCATCTGCGCCGGCGAAGTTTTCGGTAAACCGGCCAGGTCCACGTAATGGGCAATGGCTTTGGCGTGATCGGCGTTCATGTGCTCGACCATGCTGATCTCAGCCTTGCCGGCAAACGGATTGGCCAGTGTCAGTTCGTTGACCCAGTGAATCGCGCCGAAACCACCGATGTAGCGGTGACGGACCGGGGTGAGCACCCAGAAATCGAAATCATGGGCATTGTGGTAGCCCTGCGATTCCGGGAAATAGCGGTAATAACGCTCGGCGGCTACCTGAATGGCAGCTTCGTCTTCGAGTTGCTGCGCTTCAGCCAGATAAGTCAGACGACCCACGGCCTGCACGTCTTCAGCGCCGCGCTCGCCTACGAACAGTGAGCATTTCGGATCTTTTTGCAGATTGTGCGTGTGTTGCGCGATGCGGCTGATCAGGATCAGCGGCCGGCCCAGCTCGTCCAGGCAGTACGGAACCACGGAGCCGAACGGGAAACCGGGCATCGCTTTGGAGTGCGTGGAGAGCACTCCACGGTATTCCTTGAGAAGCAATTCTCGTGCATGCTTAGCCGCTTCAACGCTCAATTTATGACTCCTTATATAGAATCCGTCAGAAAAACGGACGGGCTGCTGGTGGAAAGTCCCAGCACGCCATCGGGGCAGTTCTCATGTGCAGCCAAGCCAGGTCAGGCGCAGATCGAGAGGCTCTCTAAAGGAAACCACTCTGACCTGCTACCGGGGCATGCGAATGCAACTCACTGACAAAGTAATCATTATCACCGGCGGTTGCCAGGGTTTGGGCCGCTCCATGGCCGAGTATTTCGCCGGCAAGGGCGCCAAGCTGGCGCTGGTCGACCTTAACCAGGAAAAACTCGACGACGCGGTCGCGGCCTGCAAGGCCAAAGGCGTCGAAGCCCGCGCTTATCTGTGCAACGTGGCCAATGAAGAGCAAGTGACGCACATGGTTGCACAGGTCGCCGAAGACTTCGGCGCGATCCATGGCCTGATCAACAACGCCGGGATCCTGCGTGACGGCCTGCTGCTCAAGGTCAAGGACGGTGAAATGACCAAGATGAGCCTGGCACAGTGGCAAGCGGTGATCGACGTCAATCTGACCGGCGTGTTCCTGTGCACCCGTGAAGTCGCGGCAAAAATGGTTGAGCTGAACAACAGCGGCGCGATCATCAATATCTCGTCGATTTCCCGCGCTGGCAACGTCGGCCAGACCAACTACTCCGCCGCCAAGGCCGGTGTCGCGGCGGCGACCGTGACCTGGGCCAAGGAACTGGCGCGCTATGGCATTCGCGTAGCCGGTATTGCACCAGGCTTCATCGAAACCGAAATGACCTTGGGCATGAAGCCGGAAGCGCTGGAAAAAATGACGGCGGGAATTCCGCTCAAACGCATGGGCAAGCCGGATGAGATCGCCCATTCGGCGGCTTACATCTTCGAGAACGACTATTACACCGGTCGGATTCTGGAGATGGATGGCGGGTTGCGGATCTAAAGCAAGATCAACAGATCGCAGCCTGCGGCAGCACCTACATGGGCTTGATGTTCACCCTGTAGGAGCTGCCGCAGGCTGCGATCTTTTAACAGGCGACCGGAATCAATCGTCGCTGATGCTGATGTTCGGCATCGCCGGCGTCAGGGCTTCCTGCAACACAATTCGCGCGCCAACGTGGCGAGCCAGTTCCTGGTAGACCATTGCAATCGGGCTGTCCGGCTCGGCGATCACTGTTGGCTTGCCGCCATCGGCCTGTTCGCGGATGGCCATCGCCAGCGGCAGCGAAGCCAGCAACTCGACGCCGTACTGAGTGGCCAGCTTCACGCCGCCACCCTCACCGAACAAATGCTCGGCATGCCCGCAGTTCGAGCAGATGTGCACGGCCATGTTTTCCACCACGCCCAGCACCGGGATGTTGACCTTGCGGAACATCTCCACGCCTTTGCGTGCGTCCAGCAATGCCAGGTCCTGCGGCGTGGTGACGATCACTGCACCGGCCACCGGGACTTTCTGCGCCAGGGTCAGCTGGATATCGCCCGTGCCTGGCGGCATGTCGATGACCAGATAATCCAGGTCGCCCCAAGCGGTTTGAGTGACCAGTTGCAGCAAGGCGCCGGAAACCATCGGCCCGCGCCAGACCATCGGCGTGTTGTCGTCGGTCAGGAAGGCCATGGACATCACTTCGACGCCGTGGGACTTGAGCGGCACAAACCACTTCTGGTCCTTCACTTCAGGGCGGGTACGCTCCGGGATGCCGAACATGATGCCCTGGCTCGGGCCATAGATGTCCGCATCGAGAATCCCCACCTTGGCGCCTTCGCGGGCCAGGGCCAGGGCCAGGTTGGCCGCCGTGGTGGATTTGCCCACGCCGCCCTTGCCGGACGCCACGGCCACCACGTTTTTCACGTTCGCCAGGCCCGGGATCTGCGCTTGAGCCTTGTGCGCTGCAATCACGCTGGTGATATCGACACGGGCCGTGGTCACACCGTCCAGACCTTCGATGGCCATTTGCAGCATCTGCGCCCAGCCACTCTTGAACAGACCGGCGGCGTAACCCAACTCAAGCTGGACGCTGACGCGATCGCCCTGGATTTCGATGTTGCGCACGCACCCGGCGCTGACCGGGTCCTGGTTCAGATAAGGGTCGGTGTATTGGCGAAGGACGGCTTCCACCGCTGCGCGATTGACGGCGCTCATGGGCAACTCCGAAAACAGGACTTGGAAAAGATGACGGCTATCGTACCTTAAAAGATCGCAGCCTTCGGCAGCTCCTACAGATGTACGCCGATTCCCTGTAGGAGCTGACGAAGACCGCGATCTTTTGATCTGCTCTCGCTGCTCATCCAATGAAACAGGCTCACAGGGTGAAAAATATGCGCCGGCGCTTTATAGTGGCCGACCTCCGTTTCATCAAGTAGCCGAGCCCCATGTCCGAGCCACGCAAGATCCTCGTCACCAGCGCCCTGCCCTATGCCAATGGTTCGATCCACCTTGGCCATATGCTGGAATACATCCAGACCGATATGTGGGTGCGCTTCCAGAAGCACCGCGGCAACCAATGCATTTATGTCTGCGCTGACGACGCCCACGGTTCGGCGATCATGCTGCGCGCGGAAAAAGAAGGCATCACCCCGGAACAACTGATCGCCAACGTCCAGGCTGAACACAGCGCCGACTTTGCCGACTTCCTGGTGGACTTCGACAACTTCCACTCCACTCACGCCGAAGAAAACCGTGAGCTGTCGAGCCAGATCTACCTGAAGCTGCGCGACGCCGGGCACATAGCCACGCGCTCGATCACGCAGTATTTCGACCCGGAAAAGAAAATGTTCCTGGCCGACCGCTTCATCAAGGGCACTTGCCCGAAATGCGGCACTGAAGACCAGTACGGCGACAACTGCGAAAAATGCGGCGCTACCTACGCACCGACCGACCTCAAAGATCCGAAGTCGGCGATTTCCGGCGCCACCCCGGTGCTCAAGGATTCCCAGCATTTCTTCTTCAAGTTGCCAGACTTCCAGCAAATGCTGCAAACCTGGACCCGCAGCGGCACCCTGCAAGATGCCGTGGCCAACAAGATCGCCGAATGGCTGGATGCCGGTCTGCAACAGTGGGACATCTCACGCGATGCGCCGTACTTCGGTTTTGAAATCCCGGACGAGCCAGGCAAGTATTTCTACGTCTGGCTGGACGCGCCGATCGGTTACATGGCGAGCTTCAAGAACCTGTGCAACCGCACACCGGAGCTGGACTTCGACGCGTTCTGGGGCAAGGATTCCACCGCCGAGCTGTACCATTTCATCGGCAAGGACATCGTCAACTTCCACGCCCTGTTCTGGCCAGCCATGCTCGAAGGCGCAGGCTACCGCAAGCCGACCGGGATCAACGTGCACGGCTACCTGACCGTCAACGGCCAGAAAATGTCCAAGTCCCGTGGCACCTTCATCAAGGCCCGGACTTACCTGGATCACCTGTCGCCGGAATACCTGCGTTACTACTACGCGGCCAAGCTGGGCCGTGGCGTCGACGACCTGGACCTGAACCTCGAAGACTTCGTACAGAAGGTCAACTCCGACCTGGTGGGCAAAGTCGTCAACATCGCCAGCCGTTGTGCCGGGTTCATCAACAAGGGCAATGCCGGCGTGATGGTCGACACCAATGCCGCGCCTGAGTTGACCGACGCATTCCTGGCCGCCGCGCCAAGCATCGCCGACGCCTATGAAGCTCGCGATTTCGCCCGTGCCATGCGCGAGATCATGGGCCTGGCCGACCGTGCCAACGCCTGGATCGCCGACAAGGCACCGTGGTCGCTGAACAAACAGGAAGGCAAACAGGATGAAGTCCAGGCGATCTGCGCCACGGGCGTCAACCTGTTCCGCCAGTTGGTGATCTTCCTCAAGCCTGTACTGCCGTTGTTGGCCGCCGATGCCGAGGCGTTCCTCAACGTCGCGCCGCTGACCTGGAACGATCACGCAACCTTGCTCAGCAATCACCAGCTGAACGAGTTCAAGCCGTTGATGACCCGGATCGACCCGGTCAAGGTGCAAGCCATGACCGACGCTTCGAAAGAAGACCTGACCGCCAGCCAGACCGACACCGGCGAAGCTGCACCGGCCGGCAATGGCGAACTGGCCAAGGATCCGCTGTCGCCGGAAATCGAGTTCGATACCTTCGCGGCTGTCGACTTGCGCGTTGCACTGATCGTCAAGGCTGAACACGTTGAAGGCGCCGACAAGCTGTTGCGCCTGACCCTGGACATCGGCGACGAGACCCGCAACGTGTTTTCCGGCATCAAGAGCGCTTACCCGGACCCGTCCAAGCTCGACGGCCGCCTGACCATGATGATCGCCAACCTCAAGCCTCGGAAAATGAAGTTCGGTATCTCCGAAGGCATGGTGATGGCTGCCGGCCCTGGCGGTGAAGAAATCTACCTGCTCAGCCCTGACAGCGGCGCCAAGCCAGGTCAGCGCATCAAGTAAGTTTCTGCGTTGAACCGATCCCACAGTCGTGCCTGGCGCGACTGTGGGATTTTCATGTCTGGCCCATACTATCTATCAGCTCTGGTTCTTGTAGGAGCTGCCGCAGGCTGCGATCTTTTGATCGTGGCTTTCTCAAGGATCGCAGCCTGCGGCAGCGCTTACAGTGTCTTCCAGCATCGGATATGGACGATCATGACCGAAACGCTTTTGACGCTCATCAGCACAGCCTTGATCAACAACCTCGTGTTGCACTGGCCGCTGGGCGTCGACCCATTGGTAGCCAGCGAACGGCGGCAAGTCCATGCACTGGGCATTGCGACCACGTGCCTGATGCTGATCGCAGGCGTGTTCGGTTATGCGCTGTTCCATTGGCTGCTGGTGCCACTGGACCTGACCGCCCTGCGCCTGTTCGTGTTTCTGCCGTTGAGCGTTCTGTTGATTGGCCCCTTGCTCAATCTGCTTGCACGGTTGCTGCCCACGCTTTCTTTCGAAGGCCTGTGGCTGTTGTTGGCAGGGAATGCCGGGGTTCTGGGGGCGACACTGCTCAACGCTCAGGACGACAAAGGCTTGTTTCATGCCACGGCCCTTAGCCTGGGCGCCGGGCTGGGTTTCTGGCTGGTGCTGAGTCTGTTCAACGACCTGCGCCAACGCACACTTGATAATGATGTTCCCCTGCCCTTTCGCGGCTTGGCGATCGATTTGATCGGCGCCGGACTGATCGCAGTGGCCTTTCTCGGATTCAGCGGACTGATCAAAACATGAGTCTGATTCAACGCATCGACGCCCTCCTGCCGCAGACTCAATGCGGCAAGTGCGGCCACCCCGGATGCAAACCGTACGCTGAAGGCATCGCCAGTGGCGAGCCGATCAACAAGTGCCCACCGGGCGGCAGCGAAACCATCAACGCCCTGGCCGAACTGCTGAAGGTGCCGGTGCTGGAACTGGATGTCAGCCGTGGTTCGGCTCCGGCTCAGATTGCCTACATTCGCGAAGCCGAATGCATTGGCTGCACCAAGTGCATCCAGGCTTGCCCGGTCGATGCCATCGTCGGCGCGGCAAAACTGATGCACACGGTGATCATCGACGAATGCACCGGTTGTGATCTGTGCGTGGCGCCGTGCCCGGTGGATTGCATCGAGATGCGTCCGTTGCCGATGGAAACGGTGCTGCCGATTGTCGGTGGTCTGGCATTCAACCTGGATGAACAACGAGCCCGCGCCCAGAAGCGCAACCACGCACGTCGCCGGTTCGAACAGCGCAACGCCCGTTTGCAACGCGAAGAACAACACAAGGCTGCCGATCGCCAGGCACGCCTGCAGCGAACGCCGCAACCCGTTGAGCCGACGCTCAACCCGGTACAAGCGGCGCTCGAACGCGTTCGCGCCCAGAAAGCGGCGAATGCCGATGCGGCGCTGAAAAAAGCCAAGATTGATGTCGCCATGAGCCGGGCACAATTGCACAAATCGCTGAAAGCCTTCGGTCATCCACCCACATTTGAACAGCAGTCGCAATTAATCGTTCTGCAACAGCAATTTGAAGCTGCCGAGCGTGCCTTGGCTCAGCTGGAAAACGATGCACCACCGGCCCCGATGTCGCCCCCGAAAGGTCCGGCCGCAGCGACAAACGACGCTGAGCTGAAACGCGCGAAAATTCAGTTGGCCATGCGCCGCGCCGAACTGAAAAAAGCGCAAACCAGCGAAGCCTCCGCCGAACAGATCGAAACCCTTCAGCGTGCGCTCAGCGACGCCGAACGCCAGGTGGAAGCCCATGCCGCCCCTTGAATCGGTGGATGATCGCCTGCAGCAGGCCATGAAACTGGTACTGCTGGCCACGCTGCCCGGAACACTGATGATGTTCTGGTTGTATGGCTGGGGCGTGTTGATCAATCTGAGCCTGGCAGGCATCGCCGCGCTGACGGTCGAAGCCGCCATGCTGCAGTTGCGCAAGCGACCACTCAAACCGAGCTTGAGTGACGGCAGCGCATTGGTCAGCGCGACCCTGTTGGCATTGGCATTGCCACCCTATTGCCCGTGGTGGCTGACCCTCACTGCAGCGGCGTTCGCCATGGTCTTCGGCAAGCATTTGTATGGCGGCGTGGGTTCGAACCCGTTCAATCCGGCGATGCTTGGTTTTGCTTTGGTGCTGGTGACCTTTCCTCAGCAAATGACCCACTGGCCGTCATCCCAAGGCATGGACCTGTTGAGTGGTTTACAACAGGTTTTTGGCTTCGGGCAGGCACCGGATGCGTGGGTCCGGGCCACGGCGCTGGACAGCTTGCGGATCAACAAAAGCCTGACGATGGACGAACTGTTCTCGGCGAATCCGGCGTTTGGTCACTTCGGCGGCCGTGGTGTCGAATGGCTGAACCTGGCGTTCCTGGCCGGTGGCGCATTCTTGTTGCAACGCAGAGTATTCAGCTGGCACGCGCCGGTTGGCATGTTGGCGAGCCTGTTCGTCATCAGCCTGTTGTGCTGGAACGGTTCGGGCTCGGACTCCCACGGTTCGCCGCTGTTTCACCTGCTCAGCGGAGCAACCATGCTGGGGGCATTTTTCATTGTGACGGAGCCGGTATCCGGTGCCAAAAGCCCTGTTGCGCGCCTGTTGTTCGGCGTCGGCGTCGGGCTGCTGACATACCTGATTCGCACATGGGGCGGGTATCCGGACGGCGTAGCCTTTGCCGTGCTGTTGATGAACCTGTGTGTCCCCGCGCTGGAGAGGTTTGCTGTCGCCAGACAGGAGCAGACCGCATCATGAGTCGAGCGTCGAGCATTGCGATCCTGGCGCTGTTGGGCGCTTCAGGCCTGGGAGTGACCTATCTCGCGCAGCACAACAGTGCATCGCATATCGCCGCCGAGCAGCGCTTGATCGACAGTCGCAACTTGCTGGACCTGTTACCACCCGAGCGTTACGACAATCAGCCGCTTGAGCAGCCACTCACGCTCGAAAACACCGTACTGGGCAACAGTACCCTGCTGGCCGGTTACCGAGCGACAAAGGCTGGCCAAACGTACGCCGTGTTGCTGCGCAGCCAGACACTCGGCTACGCGGGGGCTATCGATCTGCTGATTGCCATCGATGCCAACGCCAGGCTGATTGGCGTCAAAACCCTCAAGCAAACCGAAACCCCGGGGCTCGGCGCGCGAATCGCCGACTGGCCTAACACCTGGCTGCAATCGTTTAGCGGCAAGTCTCGATCCGATCCTGGCGACCCGGGCTGGGCCTTGAAAAAGGATCGCGGGGAATTCGACCAGATGGCGGGAGCGACCATCACTTCAAGAGCCGTGATCAACGCTACCCACGAAGCGCTACGTTACTTTGATGATCACCGGCCACAACTGCTCGGAAGCTCGTCCCATGAGTAGATCATCATTGCTGGCCCATTCATTGATGCTCGCGCCGCTCATTGGCGCCACCGGCTCACTGGTCAATGCGCTGGGCCTGTGGCTGATGTTCGTTGTCGTGATCACCTTATTCGGCCTGGGCATCAATACCTTGCGACCACGCTTGCTCCCGTCGACCCATGTGTGGGCAAGTGTGCTGCTTGCCGCAACGCTGACCAGTTGCGCAGAACTCGGCGCGCAGGTCTGGTCGCTACAATGGCATCAACAGATAGGGATTTACGCAGCGCTGCTTGCTTTGCAATGTGTCGTGCTGGATTACAGCGGATTCTTCCAGAACACCTGGCGAAGTCGCCTGCGCACCTATGGATTGTTCGGCGCGTTGATGGTGGGCTTGGGCTTGCTGCGCGAACTCATGGGTTACGGAACACTGGGCATTCATCTGCCGTGGTTGATGGCCGAGACGCAATCACAATGGCAGGGCTGGGTACTAAACGCCGATGGCGGATTGCGCCTGGCAACATTGGCGCCCGGCGGGTTTATTCTCCTGGGATTGCTGATCGCCGCATGGCAAGCCTATCGCCCAACACCTACAAAATGATCGCCTTCGAGGAAACGCACTGCCCATGAATGCTGCAAAACGTCTGGAAATATTCCGCAGGCTGCATGAAGACAACCCGGAACCGAAGACCGAACTGGCTTACTCCTCACCGTTCGAATTGCTGATCGCGGTCATTCTTTCGGCGCAATCGACCGACGTCGGGGTCAACAAAGCCACGGCAAAGCTGTTCCCGGTCGCCAACACCCCTGCGGCGATTCATGCGCTGGGTGTTGAAGGCTTGTCGGAATACATCAAGACCATTGGCCTGTTTAACAGCAAGGCGAAAAACGTGATCGAGACCTGTCGCTTGCTGGTCGAAAACCATGCAGGCGAAGTGCCGCAGACTCGAGAGGAACTGGAAGCCTTGCCCGGTGTGGGCCGCAAGACGGCCAACGTCGTGCTCAACACGGCTTTCCGGCAACTGACCATGGCGGTGGACACCCATATTTTCCGGGTCAGCAACCGTACCGGCATTGCGCCTGGCAAGAATGTCGTCGAGGTGGAGCACAAGCTAATGAAGTTCGTGCCCAAACAGTTCCTGCTGGACTCCCACCACTGGTTGATCCTGCATGGGCGCTACGTGTGTCTGGCGCGCAAGCCTCGTTGCGGCAGTTGCCGTATCGAAGACTTGTGTGAGTACAAGCACAAGACCTCGGACGATTGAGGTTCTATTGGATTTGTTGATCCACCGATTGAAAAAATCTTTTTTACCCGCCAGAAGATTGTCGATATAAGGTGCCCCAAAGGCCTTCTTAGCCTGGAGTAACTAAATGAGCACTGGCAAAGAGCAATTGGACGTAGAAGACGACTTCACCCCCGTTGAGGCTGATGACGCCGAGCCGGTGGTCGAAGTAGCCAAAACCAACCTGAGCAAACGCCGTACCATCGACAATCTGCTGGAGGAGCGCCGACTGCAAAAGCAATTGGCCGATTACGATTTTGACTTATGACATCTAAAAGCCTCCCGAAATGGAGGCTTTTTACTTTGCGCTGATCAATGATAAGTGCCCGCTTATCGCATGTTATCAACGTCAGACCAGCCCATTGCGCTGAGCCAGTTCAATCAGGTCGACCAAAGAGCGCGCATTGAGCTTTAACAACAGCCGCGTTTTATACGTACTGACGGTTTTATTGCTAAGAAACATACCGTCGGCAATTTCCTTATTGGTCTTGCCTCTGGCCAACTGTTGCAGAACCATCATCTCTCGCCCCGACAAACGATCGACCATATCGGCTTCGCTGGCATTTCCCAAACTTGCACGTACGGTATGCAAAGCCTGGTTTGGAAAGTAACTGTAGCCGGACAAAACCGCTTTGATTGCACTGAGCAATTCAGTCAGGTCCTGTTGTTTGCACACATACCCGGCAGCTCCCGATTGCATGCAGCGCATGGAGAAATGCCCAGGCGCTTGTGAAGTCAGTATCAATACCTTCATCGGCAGTGCTGCTGAACTCAGGCGCGCGATAACTTCCAACCCATCGAGTTTCGGTATTCCAATATCCAGAATGACAATATCGGGCATTTGTTCACGGGCAAGTTGTAATGCATCCACACCATTGTCTGTTTCAGCAACGACTTCGTAGCCATGACGTTCCATCAGCATACGTACCGCAAGACGAATGACGGGGTGATCATCCACGATCAGCACTTTATTCATGGGCAAGTCCAATTTTCGCTGTTCGAATTTTTAGAGCCCGCACAATAGCCTAGTCGTTTCCCCCATGGCATGCCGTCGCCCCCGGACACCTACACCGAGAGACATTCCCTACAACCATCGCGGATTAGTCTTACAAAAATCACTCGAACTCAGCCCGACGAAAACTGTATCAGTAAAATGTACGTCTGTTTTCCTCCGCGTTTTTTGTATCAACTTACAACAAAAAACTCGGGCATTGCCCTTCAATCCCACGATCCAGCCAACAGCCTAATCTCGTATTTTCTTGTACGTAACATATATTTTCAGCGTAAATATTGATAACAGAAACATCATACAAAAAATGCCACCGCTTCTTACAGAATAAAACAGAACCTGAGCGACTATTAAAAACACAAACACCCAACAACATACAAATAGCGTATATTTTAATTGTGCTAAACATGCACGAGTACAACCCACCAGAAACCATAACCCCAAATAACAATCAACGCACAACAACCATTACCCCACAAACCATTAGAGAAAGATAATTCAACATGAGTAAAGGCCATGAAAAATATCAAAAAAAGAATTACCAACCCCATCACCGTTATCGCGATATTCGCAACACTTTCCGAAACTTCGGCAGCGATCACCTTGCCCTTTCTGGATAATAAAGAAAGAGAAGTCTATGTCTGGTTCCTGATCAGCTTTCCTTTTTATTTACTTCTTCTTTTCTTCGCCACGCTGAATTTCAATTATCGCTCGCTTTACGCACCCTCGGATTATGAAAAGAGCGAACACTTCATAGACGTTCTTGACGACATGGAACATCGCACAAACAGCGCCTGTGCTGCGTCTATTGAAAAAGCCGAGCAACGGGCCTCCCCCCTCCATACCGCACATCCGCCTCCAGACGAGGCTGGCTCCCTGCGGGATTCACCGGGAGAAAAAAGCATGCAGCTGCCGGACGCAGCGAAAAGCCTGCACATTATTGATGCGCGTGAAATTCGCGAAAAAATCGAACTGGGCACTTTGTTTCAGAAAATACAAAAGCCTCAGGAAAAACTGGCTCGCGTTATTTTGCTGCTCACAGATTCGGAGTCGGAAAAAGCACTGACAGAGTACGCAATCAAAATCGCAAAACAGACAAGAAAGCACCGCGGTGTCACTTTTTTTGTTGTTTACAATTTGAGTTCACAGGGAGCGACAGCCATAAAATGAGCATGCCACTGGCGTACACCACGTAACAGTGATGTCGCGGGGGAAGAGAGGTGACCAGGTAAGAATCGTGCTGTTGAAATATCAGGCAGGAAAAACCCAATTTCAGATGTGTGGCCTCTTCAACGAAGAGGCCACACATCCATTACCCACTCAAAGGTCTCAGAACAGCTTGCGACCTTTGTTCGCGGCGATGCGCATGCGCAAGGCGTTGAGCTTGATGAAGCCTGCAGCGTCGGCCTGGTTGTAGGCGCCACCATCTTCTTCGAAGGTGGCAATGTTGGCGTCGAACAGCGACTCGTCAGACTTGCGACCGGTGACGATCACGTTGCCCTTGTACAGTTTCAGGCGCACAACGCCATTCACGTGAGCCTGGGACGCATCGATCATCTGTTGCAGCATCAGACGCTCAGGGCTCCACCAGTAACCGGTGTAGATCAGGCTGGCGTACTTCGGCATCAGCTCATCTTTGAGGTGAGCGACTTCGCGGTCCAGGGTGATCGATTCGATCGCACGGTGAGCGCGCAGCATGATGGTGCCGCCTGGGGTTTCGTAGCAGCCACGGGACTTCATGCCCACGTAACGGTTTTCGACGATGTCGAGACGACCGATACCGTGTTCGCCACCGATACGATTCAATGTCGCCAGCACGGTGGCCGGAGTCATCTCGACGCCGTCCAGCGCGTCGATGTCGCCGGTGCGGTAGGTCAGTTCCAGGTACTGCGGCTTGTCGGGAGCGTTCTCCGGGGAGACGGTCCATTTCCACATGTCTTCTTCGTGCTCGGTCCAGGTGTCTTCCAGCACGCCGCCTTCATAGGAGATGTGCAGCAGGTTGGCATCCATCGAGTACGGGGATTTTTTCTTGCCGTGGCGCTCGATCGGGATCGCATGCTTTTCGGCATAATCCATCAGCTTCTCGCGGGACAGCAGGTCCCACTCGCGCCAAGGAGCGATCACTTTCACGCCTGGTTTCAAGGCGTAGGCGCCCAGTTCGAAACGAACCTGGTCGTTGCCTTTACCGGTGGCGCCGTGGGAAATGGCGTCAGCGCCGGTTTCGTTGGCGATTTCAATCAGACGCTTGGCGATCAGCGGACGCGCGATGGAAGTACCCAGCAGGTACTCGCCTTCGTAAACGGTATTGGCGCGGAACATCGGGAACACGAAGTCGCGAACGAACTCTTCGCGCAGGTCGTCGATGTAGATTTCTTTGACGCCCATGGCCTGTGCCTTGGCGCGGGCCGGTTCGACCTCTTCGCCCTGACCCAGGTCAGCGGTGAAGGTCACTACTTCACAGTTATAAGTATCCTGCAGCCACTTGAGGATCACCGAAGTGTCCAGGCCGCCGGAATACGCCAGAACGACCTTGTTTACGT
>Ga0247819_10001090_pt1 | contig 15036 bp, 12 predicted proteins | sample 13C_Xylose_Day6_FD_193428 | JGI IMG/M metagenome (GOLD analysis project Ga0247819, IMG submission 193428) | Soil microbial communities from agricultural site in Penn Yan, New York, United States - 13C_Xylose_Day6 | ecosystem: Environmental > Terrestrial > Soil > Agricultural land | place: USA...
ACCCGGTCGGGGATGCCGAGGCTGACGGCGAGATGTTCGAGGTTGCGCTTCTGGTCGCCTCCGCCGACGATTTCGACCTTGGCGTCGAGCTCTGCGGGCAGGAGGGTGAGCGCGCGCAGCAGCACGTCGATCTGCTTCTCACCGGTGACCCGGCCGACGAAGAGGATGCGATTCTCGTTTCGCTGCTCCCAGTTGGGCGAGTACTTGTGCGCATCGATGCCGCACGAGATGGCATGCACGCCCGACAGGCCGGTGTGCTTCTCGAGGAACTGCGCGGCCTTGCGCGTCGGGGTCGTCACCGACTCGGCGCGCCCGAACGTGCGCCGCGCCGCCTTCCAGGCCAAGCCGACCGCCCAGTCCTGCCATGCCGTCGGCAGCAGCGTGAACTCGAGCATGTTCTCGGGCATGAAGTGGTTGGTTCCGACGATGCGGATGCCCCGCTTGGAGGCCTCGAGCGAGAGTCCGCGCCCGGTGATGATGTGCGATTGGAAGTGCACCACATCGGGCTTCACCTGGTCGATGACTCGCGCACTGTTCTGCTTGATGCGCCATGGCAGCGCGAAACGCAGCCAGTCGTGCGGGAACCAGCGCCAGCTGTAGAGCCGGTGCGCGGTGATCTCCTGGCCTTCGTGGATCTCCTTCCACGTGCCGTGCTTGCGGCTCGCGGCCGGCGCCATGACGTGCACCTCGTGACCACGCTCGACGAGGCCTGCGGCGAGTCGCTCGGCGAATCGGGCCGCGCCGTTCACGTTGGGGGCGAAGGTGTCGGCGCCGATCAGGATGCGCAGTGGGCGCTCGGTCTCGGAGTCGCCGGCGCTGGTGGGGGTACTCGCACCGGGGGTGTCAGACACGTGGCGTTGTTCCTCACAGTTCTTGGGGGGCGGGACGGTCGGTCCCGTCGAGCACGGCGGCGCGCTGATGGGTGCTCGCCGGCTTCATCCGAAGATAGTCTACGCATTGCCGGGCTGTCGCCGCTGCCCGAGCATGTCGTCGGATGGCACGGAATCGCGCCCGTGAAACCGCGCTCAGAGTCGGGTCTGCGGGTGGTTCCTGGCGAGCTGGAAGACCCCCCAGACCGCGATCGCGCCCGAGATCACGTACAGCACGATCGCCCAGGGCGGCGCCTGCGAGGCCTCGCCGAGCACCACGATGCCGATGACCACGGCGACGAGCGGGTCGACGACGGTGAGTCCGGCGATCACGAGGTCGGGTGGTCCCGACGCGTACGCGTTCTGCACGAAGTACGCGCCGAGCGCGGTCGCGGCCAGCAGGCCGATCAGACAGAGCATGGTGAGCCAGCCGAACTCGCCCTGTTCGATCTTGCCGAGCACGACCTTCGCGAGCGTCGCGACGAAACCGTAGAGGACACCGGCCATGATCACGTAGTAGATGGCCCGGATGCTCGTGCGGAAGAGTGCGAACGTGATGCCGGCGACGGCGAGCACGACCGCCAGGATGATGAGGATCACGACGAGCTGACGGTCGGTGACGGGCTTGTCTACCGCAGTGAAGGCCGCGACCCCGACGAAGAGGAACACGCCGCCGACGCACATGATGATCGCCGTGATCGACTTGCGTTTCAGCTCGACGTGGTTGACGCGCGAGTTCACGATCGAGGTGATCACGAGTGCGATGGCCCCGAGAGGTTGCACCACGATGATGGGTGCGAAGTACAGGCTCGAGAGCTGGAAGAGGATCGCCAGCCCGAGCATCACCGTGCCGAGCACCCACGACGGTCGAGCGAGCAGCAGCATCAGCTGCCGCCCGTTGAGCCCCTTGCCGAGCGTGTCGGCGGTGTGCGCCTCGACCTTCACGACGCCGCGATGCTGGAACTGAGCCCCCAGCGAGAGGAAGATCGCACCGATCAATGCGAGCGGAATACCGATGAACGTCGACGGATCGAGCGGGATCTGCTCGGCGAGGTCGGTCAGGGGCACCACGCAACGACCCTACCCGTTGGCCGCCCGATATCCTTGCCGAATGGCCGTGCTCCCCATTCGAATCGCCGGTGATCCGGTGCTGCACTCCCCCGCCCTGCCCGTCGAGAACATCGACGACGAACTGCGCACGCTCGTCGTCAACATGTTCGAGACGATGGATGCCGCTCCGGGGGTCGGCCTCGCAGCACCGCAGGTCGGAGTCGGGCTTCGCCTCTTCACCTATGGCTGGGTCGACGACGACGGCACGCGCTGGCGCGGCGTCGCGATCAACCCCGAGCTGTGGATCACGCCGCCCCCCGCGGGCGAGGCCGATGTCGACGAGGAGTCCGAGGGCTGCCTGTCGTTTCCGGGCGAGCGGTTCGGGCTGCGACGGGCCGAGCGGGCGATCCTCCGCGCGACCGACGTCGAGGGCGCACCGTTCGAGATCGAGGCCGAAGGATGGCTCGCGCGGATCTTCCAGCACGAGTTCGACCACCTCGACGGCACGCTCTACATCGACCGACTCGGCGAACGCGATCAGAAGCTCGTGCACAAGATCAGCCGCAAGCTCGGCTGGGGCAAGCCCGGCGTGCAGTGGATGCCCGGCGTCGACCACCTCGAAGACTGATCGGCCGCGCACGGCATCGGGGGGCCAAGAGCGGATGTCCCGTGCGTCGCCTCGGGCGGAGCCGGGACATCCGCTCAGCTGAATGCCCTGATGCCCGCGGCGACTGCGGCCGCGGCGATGACGACCACGACGAAGGGCACCCGCAGCGCGTAGAGCGCGGCCGCGACGATGACCGCAGGAACCCGGGCGTCGATGACGATCGACGACCCCGCCGCGAGCGTCTGCACGGCGATGAGGGCGGAGAGCAGTGCCACGGTGAGCAGGTCGGCGATGCGAGCGGGACGTTCTCGTTCGAGGAACCCGGCGGGCACGAGATGGCCCGCGAGCTTCAATGCGAGCGTGGCAGCCGACGCGATGAGGATGATGTGCCAGGTGGTCATGGCTCGCTCCTGCGGCGGAACAGGTCGAACCATCCGACCACGACGGCGACGAGCGCCGCGACGAGCACCGGCAGCCCCGGCATCAGCACAGGCGTCATGAACGTGGCGTCGACGGCAGCGCCGACCGCGACCGCACCTGCCTGCACCCGCTTCAATCGTGGCCAGAGCAGCCCGAGGAACGCCGCCGCTGCAGCGGCATCGAGCCCCCAGGCCTTGGTGTCGCCCATGGCGTCCCCGATGAGCGCGCCCGCGAGCGTCGTCAGGTTCCAGCCGACGAAGATGACGACGCCGGTGACCCAGAACCCGACGCGGGCGGCCCGGTCGTTCGACTGTGCGAGCGCGACCGCGGTCGACTCGTCGATGGTGACCCATGCCGCGGCGACCCGACGCCACACGGGCACCCGCTCTCCGGCGGTCGGCGGCCCCTCGAGGATCGGCTTCATGCGCATGCCGTAGATGACGTTCCGGATGCCGAGCATCGCCGCCGTCGCGATCGCCGACCCGCCCGCCGCGACGCCGCCGCTCGCGAGCACCCCGACGAGCGCGAACTGCGACCCGCCCGTGAACATCACGAGGCTGAGGAAGCAGGTCTGCCAGATGTCGAGGCCCGCCGCGACCGCGAGGGCCCCGAACGAGATTCCGTAGACGGCGGTGGCAAGGCCGACGGCGAGGCCGTCGCGCACGGCGGTGTCGGGCGCTGCGCCGCCTTCGCCCCTGGAGGCCGCGGTCGGGGCGGATTCGGCGGACGCCGCGTCGCCGCGGACCCGGGTCGTCGAATCAGTCCCCGGCTCCGGGGCATCCGACGAGTCGTTCACCGTGCCTCCTGAATCGCAGAAGGGCCGCCCGATTCGCACGGACGGCCCTGATCGCTCCCCCACTTGGACTCGAACCAAGAACCTATCGGTTAACAGCCGATTGCTCTGCCAATTGAGCTATGGAGGATCGCTTTGCAGCATCGATACTCTAGCAAAGGGTTGCCCCGAGTCCAATTCGGCGGGCGCCGTGCAGGCGCGGCGCGACAGATGCCGAGATCAGTACCCGACAGCCGGGTCGATGCGCCCCACGAAGTCGCCGCCGGTGACGAATGCGCGCACGTTGACGGCCACGCGTTCGGCGAACAGCGGGGCGGTCATGTCGTCGGTGTCGGCCACGTGCGGCGTGATGATGCAGTTGCGCGCCGCCCACAGCGGATGCCCGTCGGGCAACGGCTCGGGATCGGTCACGTCGAGGCCGGCCCCGCCCAGCCGATCCGACCCGAGCGCGTCGAGCACGGCGTCGGTGTCGACGAGCGCGCCGCGCGCGACATTCACGAGGATCGCTCCAGGCGCGAGCGTCGCGAGCTCGGTACGGCCGATGAGCCGGTGCGACGCGTGCGTCAGCGCCGCGGCGACGAAGACCGCCTCGGCGCCCTCGAGCGCCTCGGCCAGACGCGTGCTCGGCAGGGTTCTCGCCGCACCCGACACCGCCGCGTGCTGCCGCCGCACGATCGTCACGTCCACGTCGAACGGGGTCAGCTGCCCCAGGAGCTCGAGCGCCACGCCGCCGGCTCCGACGATCACCACGCGGGCCCCGTACAGGCTGCGGCCGATCTCGTCTGCCTGCCAGGTCGTTGCACGGATGCGACGCGGCAGCACCCGCATGAGCGCGAGCGCGAGCGTGAGCGCGTGCTCGGCGACCGGCTGGGCGTAGGCGCCCTTCGCGCTCGTCCACACGCGGCCGTCGTCGCGGAACTCGTGCAGCACGCCCGAGAACGCGTCGACGCCCGCCCAGGGCAGCTGCACCCAGCTCACCGCCGGAGTCGCGTCGAGTGTCGAAGCGAGTTCGTCGGCGCCGGATGACGCGACCCAGACGATCCCGCGGGTCTCGGGCGAGAGCGGGGCGATCACGCCGCCACCCCGTTGAATCGCGTCAGCCACGCCCGGGTCGGACGTGGGCATGATGGCGATCGGGCCGGGCACGACCCTAGCGCTCGGAGGGGTCGCGCCGCCCGGTGCTCCGGCGACCGCACGGTGGCGCGGATGCTGCGGTGCAGTGCCCGGCTCGGTCGTCATGCCGGTGAGTCGGATGCGAGGTCGTCGATGATGGCGTGGCCGTCGTCGAGCGCCCCGGCGAGGGCCCTGACGTACGGATGAGGCGGGTCGTGGAACACCTCGTCGATCGTGCCGATCGCCGCGAGCTCGCCGCGGTCGAGCACCGCGATGCGGTCGGCGATGCTGCGAAGCACGGGCAGGTCGTGGCTGATGAGCATCGCCGAGAAGGCGTGCTGCTCGCGCAGTTCGCCGATGAGCTGGGCCACGACGTCGCGCACACTGAGATCGATGCCCGCCGTGGGCTCGTCGGCGATGAGCACCGACGGCCCGAGCACGAGCGCACGTGCGAGCGCGACCCGCTGTCGCTGGCCCCCGCTCAGCTCGTAGGGGTAGCGCTCGAGCATGCTGAGCGGCAGCCGGACCCCGTCGAGCATCGTCGCGACACGGGTGGTCAGCGCACGGCGGTTGTAGCGATGATCGCGCGCGAGGATGGGCTCGGCGATGATCTCGGAGACACTGCGATCGGCGGGCAGCATCGACGAGGCGCCCTGCGGCATGTACCCCACACGGAACCGGTACTCGGCCAGCTTGCGCCTCGGCATGCGACGCAATCCCTGACCGAGCACGTTGGCCTCGCCGCCCGTGATGACCGGCCGCACCTCGCCGCCGCGGGGTTCGAATGCATCACCCGAGAGGATCTTCGCGAGCGTGCTCTTGCCGCTGCCGGCACTGCCGAGCACGCCGAGCACCTCGCCCGGAGCGATCGTGAGCGTCAGCCCGTGAAGTGCGACGTGTGCTGGACTCGGGCCGTGCGGCGGGTATTCGAGCGACAGGTCGCTCAGGACGATCGGGTAACCGTGCGCCGCCCGCACCATCAGTCGGCCTCTCGCAACCGTCGAAGCTCCTCACGCCGCTCGGCCTGTGCCACCGGGTCGGGCACCGGGAGCGACGCGAGGAGCCGCTGGGTGTACGGGTCCGCGGGGGCGCCGAGCACTTCCACACCCGTGCCCTCCTCGACGAGCGAGCCCCGGTACATCACCGCGATGCGGTCGGCGAGCAGGTCGACGACGGCGAGATCGTGGCTGATGAACAACGAGGCGAACCCGAACTCCTGCTGGAGCTCGGCGAACAGCTCGAGCACGCGCGCCTGCACCGAGACGTCGAGCGCTGAGGTGGGCTCATCGGCGATGAGCAGCTCGGGTTCGAGCGCGAGCGAGCGTGCCAGGCTTGCTCGCTGTCGCTGCCCGCCGCTGAGCTCGTGCGGGTACCGGTCGCCGTATGCACGTGGCAACTGCACCGCCTCGAGCAGCTCGTCGACCCGCCGTCGGGCGTCGTGGGCGTCGCTCGCCCGGCCATGGATGACCAACGGCTCGGCGACGCAGTCGGCGATGGTGAGCAGCGGATTGAAGCTCGACGCGGGGTCTTGGAAGACGAAGCCGATGCGGCTGCGGGTGGGACGGAACTCTCGCTCGCGTATGCCGTTCATCTCGTGCCCGAGCACCTTGAGCGAACCGCCGGTCACCCTGGTGAGGCCGGCGATCGCGCGGCCGATCGTGGTCTTGCCCGATCCCGACTCGCCGACGAGCCCGAGCACCTCGCCGGGCCGGATCACGAAGTCGACGCCGTTGACCGCCCGGAAGCCGGGACGGCCGAAGCGACCCGGGTAGACGATCTCGAGGCCCGAGGCCTCGACCACGGGCGTCTTCAGAGCCCAGCCCTCGGGGCGGGCCTCTGCCCGGGCCGCAGTCTTCGCGCTACCCGTGCCGACGTACGGCACGGCGGCGAGCAACGCCTTGGTGTAGTCGTCCTGCGGCGAGGCGAAGAGCGTCTCGACGTCGGCCTCCTCGACGACCTTGCCCTGGTACATGACCGCCACGCGATCGGCGAGATCGGCGACGACGCCCATGTTGTGGGTGATCAGCACGATGCCCATGCCGAACTCGTCGCGGCACCGTCGCAGCAGGTCGAGGATCTCGGCCTGCACCGTGACGTCGAGCGCCGTCGTGGGCTCGTCGGCGACGATGAGTCCAGGGTCGAGCACGAGCGCCATGGCGATCACCACGCGCTGCTTCTGCCCGCCCGAGAACTGGTGCGGGTAGTGGTCGACGCGCACCTCGGGGTCGGGGATGCCGACGCGCCGCAGCACGTCGATGGCCTTCGCCCGGGCGTCCTTCTTCGAGATGTCGGTGTGCGCCTGCAGGCCCTCGATGATCTGCCAGCCGATGGTGTAGACCGGGTTCAACGCCGTCGAGGGCTCTTGGAAGATCATCGCGACGTCGGTGCCGCGCACCGACCTCAGGTTCTTCTTCGAGAGGGAGATGACGTCGTGCTCAGCCGTGCCCGCCTTGTTCGACAGGATCACCGCACCACGCGTCGTCGCCGTCTCGGGCAGCAGTCCGAGGATGGTCTTGGCCGTGACCGTCTTGCCACTGCCCGACTCGCCGACGATCGCGAGCACCTCGCCGCGCTCGACCGACAACGAGACGTCGTCGACGGCTTTCACGGCACCGGCGTCGGTCGCGAACGAGACGCCGAGCCCCTTGATGTCGACCACCGTGCTCACGGCTTGACCTCGATTCCGTGCTCTTCGAACGATTCGCCGTCTTCGAGACCGGCGATGCCCCCGGGTCCGGCGACGAGGGTTCCGCCGGGAACCACCGACGTCTCGGCGACGTCGCCGGCCGACTGCGCCACCCGACGTCGCCCGCGCAGGCGGGGATCGGCGAGATCGTTGAGGCTCTCGCCGACGAGTGTGATGCCGAGCACGGCGAACACGATCGCGAGGCCCGGGTACAGCGCCGTCCACCAGATGCCGCTCGACACGTCGGCGAGCGACTTGTTCAGGTCGTACCCCCACTCAGCGCCCGAGGTCGGCTCGATGCCGAATCCGAGGAAGCCGAGGCCCGCGAGCGTGAGGATCGCCTCGGACGAGTTGAGCGTGAAGATGAGCGGCAGCGTGCGCGTCGCGTTGCGCAGCACGTGGCGGAACATGATGCGGTTGCTCGAGGCGCCCAGGACCTTCGCCGACTCGACGTACGCCTCGGCCTTGATGCGCACCGTCTCGGCGCGGATCACCCGGAAATACTGCGGGATGAAGACCACGGTGATCGAGATCGCGGCTGCGAGTACACCGCCCAAGAGGCTCGACTGCCCGCCCGAGATGATGATCGCCATCACGATCGCCAGCAGCAGCGCCGGGAAGGCGTAGATCGCATCGCAGATGACGACCAGCACGCGGTCGAGCCACCCGCCGAAGTATCCCGAGAAGAGGCCGAGCAGCACACCTGCGAAGAGCGAGAGGGCGACCGCGACGATGATGACCAGCAGAGCGGTCTGCGCACCCCACAGCACGCGTGAGAACACGTCGTACCCGCCGACGGTGGTTCCCCAGATGTGCTCGGACGACGGCGGCTGCTGGCTGCCGAAGGGGCCTTGGGCGTCGCGCAGCTGCGCGAACCCGTACGGCGCGAGCCACGGCGCGAAGATCGCGACCAGCACGAAGATCGCGGTGATCACGAGGCCGGCGACGAGCATGCCGCGCTGCAGCCCCACGCTCTGCCGCAGCTGGTGCACGACCGGGATGCGGTCGCGCAGGAGGCGCTTGGGAGCGCCGACGACGACGGTGTCGGTCGCCATGTCAGTACCTCACCCTCGGGTCGATGAGCGCCGCGATGATGTCGACGATGAAGTTCGTGATCGCCACGATCACGGCGAGCAACACGACGATGCCCTGCACTGCCACGAAGTCGCGCGCCTGCAGGTATTCGGTGAGCTGGAAGCCGAGGCCCTTCCATTCGAAGGTCGTCTCGGTGAGCACCGCGCCGCCGAGGAGCAACGCGATCTGCAGGCCGATGACCGTGATGATCGGGATGAGCGCGGGGCGGTAGGCGTGCTTGCGCACGAGCCGGTACTCGCTGACGCCGCGCGATCGGGCGGCATCGACGTAGTCGGTCGAGAGTGTGCCGATGACGTTGGTACGCACGAGACGCAGGAACACGCCGGCCGTGAGCAGGCCGAGTGCGATCGCGGGGAGCACCGCGTGAGCGAGCACGTCACCCAGCACTGCGGGGTCGCCCGTCATGATCGCATCGATCGTGTAGAAGCCCGTCTTGTTCGGAAGCAGCTCCATCTGCAACTCGGCGCTCGTGGAGGCACGGCCCGCAACGGGGAGCCACCCGAGCCACACCGAGAAGATGAGCTTCAACAGCAGGCCCGAGAAGAAGACCGGCGTGGCGTAGCAGAGGATGGCGAACACGCGCAGGCTCGCATCTTGGCCCTTGTCGCGGTGATAGGCCGCGAGGAGGCCGAACGGGATGCCGATGACGAACGCGATGATGAGCGAGTAGAAGACGAGCTCGAAGGTCGCAGTGCCATAGGTGAGGAGCACTTCGGTGACCGGGCGGTTGTCGGTGAGGGTCGTACCGAAGTTGCCGGTGAAGATCTGCCCGATGTACTCGATGTACTGCACGATCACGGGGCGGTCGAAGCCGGCCTCGGCGATGCGCTCCTGCAGCTGGTCGGCACTGAGCCGGCCGCCGAGGGCGGCGGTGATCGGGTCACCGGTCGTTCGCATGAGCACGAACACCAGGGTGACGAGGATGAACACCGTCGGGATGATGAGCAGTGCGCGGATGAGGATGTAGCGGCCGAGGGTGCTGCCCGACGACGATCGTGATGGTCGTCTGGGTGTCTCGCTTGTGGCGGGGGCCGTCGTCGTTGAGGTCAAGGGAAGCCAATCGGGGGTGGGCTGGAAAGCGGGTGGCCCGCTCCGAGAGGAGCGGGCCACCCGTTCCGTGTAGAAGTGACTCTAGTGGCCGTTCAGCCGGCTCAGCCCTTCGAGAGCGCCGCGAAGCGGAACTTGAACGAGGCGTCGAGCGTCGTGTCGACACCCTCGACGTCGGTTCCGGCGACCGCGACCTGCGCGCCCTGGAGGTAGGGAACGGTCGACAGGTCGGCCGCCTCCTTCTCCTGGATCTCCTCGATGAGCGCCGTGCGTGCCGCCACGTCGGGCGTCACCGCCTGCTCGAGGATGAGGTCGTTGACTTCCTGGTTCTCGTAGTGGTTGCCGAGGAAGTTGTTCGTCAGGAAGAACGGCGTCAGGTAGTTGTCGGCGTCGGAGTAGTCGGGGAACCAACCGAGCTGGTACGCAGGGTACACGTCGGCCGTGCGGTCCTCGGAGTACTGCACCCACTCGGTGGTCTGCAGGTTCACCGTGAACAGGCCGGTCGCCTCGAGCTGGTCCTTGATGAGCGCGTACTCATCGGCTGAGGACGGGCCGTAGTGGTCGTTCGAGTACTGGAGGTTGAGCTCGACCGGCGTGGTGACGCCGGCAGCCTCGAGACGTTCCGCAGCCTTGTCGGCGTCGGGCGCACCCTCACCGTCGCCGTAGAGCTCGAGCAGCGGCTCGACGGCACCCGCGAGGCCCGCGGGCACGTAGGAGTACAGCGGGGTGTACGTGCCCTTGTAGACCTGCGTCGAGAGCTCGTCGCGGTCGATCAGGTCGGCGACGGCCTGACGCACGGCGAGCGCCTTGGCCGGGTCTGCGTCAGCAGTCGTCGCGCCGAACGGCTGCGTGTTGAAGTTGAAGACGATGTAGCGGATCTCGCCGCCGGGACCTTCGATGACGTTGACCGCGTCGTTGCCCTTGAGGTCTTCGATGTCGGTCGACGAGAGGCTGCGGGTGGCGACGTCGATGCCGCCCTCCTGCACGTCGAGCTTCAGGTTCGACGACTCGGCGTAGTACTTCAGGTTGACCGTCTCGGTCTTCGCCTCGGCGAGCAGGCCCTTGTAGTCGGGGTTCTTCTCGAACGAGATGAGGTTGTTGAAGTCATAGCTCTTGATGACGAACGGGCCGGCGAATGCGTTCGCCGCGACGATGTCCTCGTCGGGGGTCAGCGCGTCGGCGGCGAAGACCTCGTCATCGACGATGGCGCCCGGGAAGCTCGTGAGGATGAGCGGGAAGACCTGGTCGTTCTCGGCCTTGAGGTGGAACACGACGGTCGTCTCGTCGGGGGTCTCGACGCTGTCGAGGTTGTAGAGCAGGCTCGAGGCGCCGTTCGGGTCGGCGATCGCGAGGTTGCGGTCGAACGAGAACTTCACGTCGGACGAGGTGAGGTCGTTGCCGTTGGCCCACTTGAGGCCCGCGGGCAGGGTCACGGTGTACTCGGTCGGCGACGTGAACTCAGCGGACTCGGCGAGGTCGGGGACGACGTCGGTGCTCTGGTAGTCGGTGTTCAGCAGGTAGGGGAAGACCTGCGTCTGAACGGCGAGCGAGCCGTTGTCGTACGAACCGGCCGGGTCGAGGGTCGTCACCTTGTCGGTCGTGCCGACCGTGATCGAGTCGCTCGCGCTGCTGCCGTTGTCGGTTCCGGCCGAGCAGCCCGCGAGTGCGAGGGCTGCGACCGAAACCCCGGCTGCCGCGATGAGGCCGCGACGCCGGTTCTTGTATGCGGATGTCATATCCGTCTACCTCTTCCTGATCAGGACTGAAGCGCGCCACGAAGCTCGGGCGCGTTTCTCGTATCCCACAGGACTAGCACACGGCGTCGAAAGGGTGCATGAGATGCCCGCTCGGCGGCGCAATGTTTACCGATCTGCAACCTTGCGCGCAATCGATCTGCGTCGCCGACGATTCGGCGCGGGATTCTGCCTCAGTCGTCGCGCAACGCCCGGCGCTCGGTCTCGAGCTCGACGAGGGCGCGCTGCAACGCGGCGAACGTTGCCTGGTCGGCGCGGTCGAGACGTTGCAGCCGACCGAGCAGCTCGGACTTCTGCCGCAGCAGCTCTCGATCGACGAGCGAACCCACCACGCCACGGGCGTACCCCTCGAGCTCCGCCTCGCTGCGCTGCGGAACGGGGGCGACGGCGAGCTGCTGGACGACGCCGACGAACGGCTGCGGCACCTCGGCCATGACCCGGTCGACCCGGACGACGGGGTCGGGCGAGCCCAGCACCGATGCGATGCCGTCGCGCACCACGGTGAGCGTGGGATCACCGAATCGACTGTCGATCGCGTGCCGCAGCAACTCGTCGCCCACACGTTCGGGGAACTGCAGCATCACCTGCAGGGCATCGCGTTCGAGCCGCGTCGACGGGTCGTTCGGCAGCGCCGTGATCGAGAATGGCCGCTGCGCGGCATCGGTTGCCGGCTCGGTCGTCTGGGGGCGAGTGGATGCCGCGTGCTGCGCCGATCCCGCGGAGTCGGGCCCGCCTCGCGCCGAGGCGCCGCGCACCGCGCGAGTGACCTCGCCGAGCTCGACGCCGAGCATTCGTGCGAGCTCGCGCGTGTAGCCGGGCCGCATGGCGGGATCACGGATCTCGGCGATGATCGGCGCGGCCGCGCGCAACGCCGCTACGCGCCCCTCGACCGTCTCGAGGTCGTATCGGGTGACGACCTGCCTGATGACGAACTCGAACATGGGCGTGCGCGACTCGACGAGCGCGCGTACCGCGGCGTCGCCGCGTGCGAGGCGCAGGTCGCACGGGTCGAGTCCGTCGGGTGCGACCGCCACGAAGGTCTGTGCCGCGAACCGCTGCTCTTCGGCGAACGCCCGCATCGCGGCCTGCTGGCCCGCGGCGTCGCCGTCGAACGTGAAGACGACTTCGCCGACGCCCGAGTCGTCACCGAGCACGCGCCGCAGCACCTTGATGTGGTCGACCCCGAACGCGGTTCCACAGGTGGCGATCGCGGTGGTGACTCCGGCGAGGTGGCATGCCATGACGTCGGTGTACCCCTCGACCACGACGACGCGACGACCCTTGGCGATGTCGCGCTTGGCGAGGTCGAGCCCGTAGAGCACCTGCGACTTGTGGTACACCGCGGTCTCGGGAGTGTTCAGGTACTTCGGGCCCTTGTCGTCGTCGAGCAGGCGCCGCGCGCCGAATCCGACGGTCTGCCCGGTGACGTCGCGGATGGGCCATACGAGGCGGCCCCGGAAGCGGTCGTACACGCCGCGATCGCCCTGGGAGACCAGACCGGACGCCACGAGCTCGTCGGTGGTGAACCCGCGAGCCTTCAGGTGGCCGGTGAGCGCGTCCCAGCTCTTCGGGGCGAAGCCGACGCCGAAGTTCTTCGCCGCATCGGCGTCGAAGCCGCGCTCGCCGAGGAATCGCCGGCCCACCTCGGCCTCTGGCGTGCCGAGTCGCTCGACGAAGAACTCGGCAGCGACCTGGTTGGCGGCGAGCAGTCGTGCGCGGTTGCCGTGATCGGAGGCCTGGCCGCCGTCTTCGTAGTGGAGCTCGAAGGCGATGCGGCCTGCGAGCCGCTCGACCGCCTCAGTGAACGAGACGTGGTCCATACGCTGCAGGAACGTGTAGACGTCACCCGACTCGCCGCAGCCGAAGCAGTGGTAATAGCCGAGTTGCGGCCGCACGTGGAAGCTGGGGCTGCGCTCGTCGTGGAAGGGGCAGAGTCCCTTGAGCGATCCGACTCCCGCGGACTTCAGGCTCACATGATCGCCGACGATGTCGGCGATGTTCGTGCGGGCCTTCACCTCATCGACATCACTCTGTCGAATTCGGCCCGCCATGGTCACATCCTACGTTCGCTGGGGCCCTCGAGGGGCGGGCGCTTCGACGAATGCAGGCCACCATCAGTGCAGCACGAGTCGTTCGGACCATGCGAGGGCCGACTGGTCGGTGAGGCTCGCGACCTGGTCGACGACGACCCGCTTGCGTGCGGCATCGTCGGGCGCGGCGGCCCAGTCTTCGGCGAAGCCCTGGTCGAGGTGCTGCTCGCCCGTCTTGAGCAGCACTTCGGCGAGCGAGGTGAGCAACTGCCGCTGCTCGTGGTAGATGGGCTGGCGGGTGTTCTTCGACATCACGAATGCCGCAACGATGCCCTTGAGCACGGCGATCTCGGCCTGGATGTCGCGTGGCACGATGACATCGGCGTCGAAGCGGATGAGGCTTGCGAGCGGGAACGCCGCCCGGGTCGCCGAGGTCGCCGCATGGGAGAACCGGCCGATGAGCTGGCTCGTGAGGTTCTTCAGCCGCGCCTGGTCGCGCCGGCTGCCGTCCCAGGTGTCCATCCAGACGTCGAGCGAGTCGAGCCGGTCGAACGCGGCGATGAGCTCGTCGTGCCCGATCGACCCGCCGATCCACTCGTACATCGACGTGACGAGCTCGTCGTGGTCGACGCGCGCGCCGAGGGCCTCGACGTCGATGTAGCCGTTGACGACGGCGTCTTCGAAGTCGTGCACCGAGTAGGCGATGTCGTCGGAGAGGTCCATGACCTGCGCCTCGATGCAGAGGCGCCGGTCGGGCGCGCCGGCACGCAACCAACGGAACACGTCGACGTCGTCGTGGTAGAACCCGAACTTCTGCCGGCCCGAGGGATCGGCCACGCCCGTCGCCTCGGCCCAGGGGTACTTGCAGCTCGCGTCGAGGCTCGCCCGGGTGAGGTTGAGACCGTAGCCACGGCCATCGGGGCCGAACACCTTCGGCTCGAGGCGCGTGAGCAGGCGCAGCGTCTGCGCGTTGCCCTCGAACCCGCCGATGTCGGCCGCCCAGGCGTTCAACGCCTTCTCGCCGTTGTGCCCGAACGGCGGGTGGCCGAGGTCATGCGCGAGGCACGCGGTGTCGACGACATCGGGATCGAGCGCGAGGTTCGTGGCGAGCTCGCGGCCGATCTGGGCGACCTCGAGGGAGTGGGTGAGGCGGTTTCGCGCGAAGTCGAGGCCGGCTGTGGGACTGAGCACCTGCGTCTTCGCGGCGAGCCGCCGCAGTGCGCTCGAGTGCAGCAGCCGTGCGCGGTCGCGTGCGAAGTCGCTGCGGCGCGAGGAGTGCTCTTCGGGAAGCCGGCGCTCGGCATCGGCGGCTTCGTAGCCGCCGAAGAGTCGCTCGCGCATCTCAGCCGCCGCTCGTGTCGAGTTCGGCCCCGACGAGGGTGTCGCGATCGTCGCCGACGAGCTCTTGCGAGGCGAGCCAGCCGTCGGGCAGGGCGGGGTTCTTCGGCGTGCCGGCGCGGCCGCGCGGGCCCTCGGCGCCCTCGCCCGGGTAGGGCATCGACCAGTCGAGCGTGCCGAGCAGCTCGTCGAGCTGTGCGAGCGATTCGACGGTGGCGAGGCGGGCCCGCAGGT
>Ga0247819_10001093_pt1 | contig 15006 bp, 10 predicted proteins | sample 13C_Xylose_Day6_FD_193428 | JGI IMG/M metagenome (GOLD analysis project Ga0247819, IMG submission 193428) | Soil microbial communities from agricultural site in Penn Yan, New York, United States - 13C_Xylose_Day6 | ecosystem: Environmental > Terrestrial > Soil > Agricultural land | place: USA...
GGCAGCGCCGGGCAGGGTGGGCTGGGCATGGAGGAAGCCCGGATGCTGGTCCGGGTGGGTTTGGGCGCGCGTGCAGGCGGCCATGGCGGCGCCGGCAAACAAGCCGTTCCAGGCCGCCATCCAGCAGGGATGGACGACGTAGCCCATGAGCAGGGCCAGCACCGGCAGCAGCAAGGCCAGGCTGCTCAGGATCAGCACGCTCAGCGTGGTCAGGCGCAGGCGGGACAGCAGCGCCCAGCCGATGGCGGCCGCGAGGCTCAGCACCGCCAGCGACAGGGCCGGCAGGGCCCTATTCCAGCGGTCGGCATGCTGGAACGCCAGCAGGACATAGGTCAGCGGGCTCACGGCACCGAGGCTCAGCAGCATGGCGATCCACAAGGACTGGGCCTGGGCTGCGACCAGCCGCACGACTTGCGGCGGGTCGTCGGTGAAGAGGTCGGAGCTTTCGGTCTCCTTGAGGATCTGGTCCAGGTAATCGCGCCGCAGTTGCTGGGGCTCGGTGCGTCGCAGCGAACCGATCAGCTGGCGGGTGCGCGCCATGCGCTCGTGCACGCTGCGCATGGCCTGCGCCAGCTCTTGCACGCGCAGGTCGAAGTGTTTGCGCTGGGGCAGCACCAGCAGGCGACGGTAATCGCCCAGGGTGGCCCAGTGGACCATGATGCGCAGACCGTGGTTGCGCAGGCGCGGGCCCTGGGCACCGGCAAAACGGGCGGCGAGGAAGGCCAGCGCACTGAGCAGCAACACGGCTGGCACGAGCCAGACCGCGGCCTTGCCCAGGTCTTGCATGTCGCTGCTTTGCAGTTGCACGCTGATCCTGGCGCGGACTGCGCTGTCCTGCGTCAGCTCGGCGTGGCCGGTGGTCATGGCGGTGTCGGTCAGGCCTGCGTCCGCATGGCTGCGCCACAGCGCCTGCCCCTGGGGGGAATGCACGGCGATGTGCGCGACTTCTGGATGGGTTTTCTTCCAGTGGTCGAGGAATTCCGGCACGCCGACCAGCTTGGCCAGCGGGATGCCAGTGTTCGTTGCGTGGGCCAGGCGCTGGCTGATGGATTGCGCCATCAGGCGGGCGCGCGTTTGCACTGCCTGCTCGCGCAGTTCATGCATCTGATTGCCGTGGACGTAGGCCAGAAAAGCGGCGGCCAGGCCCAGCAGCACCACGGCCGCGCAGCCCAGCCAGACCGCAGCCCAATGGCCGGTGCGCTGCTGCGTCATTCGATGCGCTCCACTTCGTCGAGCCGGGCCGAACCGTCGTCCAGGCGCTGGCGCGCGGCATGGACCTGGGGCGCAGGCGGGTGCCGGGATTGCTGCCGCAGCAGCTGGCGCTGTGAACGCGTGGCCAGCCATACCGCGGCGCTGCCGGCGAGCACCGTTGCCAGCAAGGCCATGGCGACGCTGAGGGTCATGGCGCGGTCCATGGCATGGCCTGCGGCGCGCGAAGCATAGCTTGCGCTGACATGGCCGGCGACTTCGCCAAACGGGCCGCGCAATACGACGCCCATCACGGGCGTGGCGCCGATCTGCGCATGCCAGGCCTGTTGCTGCGCGGCGGCCTGCTGGGCGGTCGCGAGCACGGCGGGGGGCAGCGGCTCACCCACGATGCCGCGGTCCGTGCTGAACAGCGCGCGGCCGTCCTCCGACAGCAGCTCCAGGCTGTAGAGCTGGGCATCTTTTTCCAGGTGGCTTTCGAGCAGTGGCTGGATGCGCGGATCGTCGTGCAGGTCCATGCCCACGGACAGATCACCTTCGAGCTCGCCTTTGATGTCCAGCAGCGTCAGCTCCAGCTGGGCACGTTCCAGGGTCTGCAACTCGTGCTGGCGCAAGTGGTTGAACAAGGCCGCGATCAGCAGCACGCCAGCGAGCAGCACCAGCAACCACAGGCCTCCGGCTTCGAGCAGCGGGCCGGAAAATGCCCGCTCGGGTCTGACAAGGGGGGGGCGGTGGCTCATGTCACAATATTCACGCAAGCGCGCCAGGCCCGTGGTTCGGCAGTGCGCGAACAGCCTCTAGTCGCACTCTGATCCAACGGTTGCTTATGAAGAATCCGGTTCCCTTGCGGTGTGAGCTCCATGGCACGGTCCAGGAACTGCCCGCCTTTTTTGAACGCTTCGAAGCCTGGGCCGATGCATCGGGCGTGCCTTCGGGCCTGGTTGCCAAGCAGGGCCTGATGCTGGACGAGTGGCTGACCAATGTGGCCATGCATGCCTATCGCGGCAATGGCGGCCCGGTGACGGTGGAGATCGACTTTCTGCCGCCGCACAGCTTGCAGTCTGTGGTCCGCGACAAGGGGCCGGCCTTTGATCCAACCAGCATCCCCACACCGGATGTGCATGCTTGTCTGGATGATCGCGAAGTGGGCGGCTTGGGCGTGCATTTTGTGCGCAGACTGGCCGATCGATTTCTCTACCGCCGGGATGGCAATTGCAATGAGTTGACGCTGAGTCATTCTTTGCCAGCAAAGAAATAAATCGTGTCTGGCGTTGCAAAGTGTACGTTGCGTGATGGCGTTTTGGAATACCAGAAACCCCCGAGACGCCCCCCTTGCCTTGCCTTGGGCAGGCCACTTCAAACCCTTCTTCGGCCGCCTTCCGCCATGCTTGAAATTGACGCCGCTGCCCTGATCACGGCCTTGGGTGAAACCATTGGAATTCCCGCCTTGCGATTCGATGCGCAAGGCTGCTGTCGTCTGCTGTTCGACGGCGCGCTGATGGTCGAATTGCGCCATCTGCCGGCCCAGGAACGCTGGCTGCTGTCATGCCCGCTGCGCGGTGCTGCGCCCGATGCGCAAGGCCAGCGTCTGCTGCTGCAAGGCAATTTCTGCGGCGCGGGTTTCGGCGGTGGTTGGGCCGGCCTCGATAATTCGGGCCAGGCGGTGCTACACCTGCCGGTGCCGCAAACGCAGGCCAGTGCGGCCGCTCTGCTGACGGCCGTGGAGTTGCTGCTGTCCCATGCCGAGCGCTGGGAAAAACGCTTGCAGGAATCCAGTGCGCCGACGCCCGTGCGTTATCCGACCGACTGGGCTTAGGCCTAGGCCATGGACATGCCCGCGCCCAGGCCCTGCCAGTAACCGCTGACCAGCCCCTGGGGCTTGCGTGCGGCGCGCACGCTGGCGCAGTCTTCCCAGGCGTCCATTTGCACGCTCAGTCCCGCATACACACCGTAGCCCGGACCGGCGCAGATGTCCGCGTCGGCCTGCAGCGTTTCACCGGCCTTGATGGCACCCTTGGCGGTGATGGCGCCACGGGCGCGAATGCCCCAGTCGGCCTGCAAGTGCTTGCCGCAATGCACGTCGCCGCCGGCGTCTATGCCGTGGCTGGCGTGGACATTGCCGTGGGCGGTCAGCGCGCCGCCGCTGCGCAGGCTTTTGGCGCAGCGGATGTCGCCCGCGACCAGCACTTCCTGGCCGATCTGGCCTTCGCCGCTCAGCGTCAGGTTGCCCTTGCAGTCCAGGCCCCAGCCGGTGCGCAGTTTCTCGCAGCTCAGGTTTTCCGCGGTCTCCACGCTCCAGGCGGCCTTGACGGTGCCGCCGGCCAGCAGCGCGCCACCGCAGAAGATCGCACCGCCGCTCTGAATGTCTTCGCCCGCTTCCAGGCGCCCGGCGCGGATGCCGGCACCGACCTGCAGATTGCGGCCCACGCGCAGCACGCCGGCGACGCGCACGTCGCCATGGACGATGACGCTGCCGGCAAACACCAGGGCTTCGGCTTCCAGATGCTCGAGGTGCAGTTCGGCGTCGGTGGGGCCGAACTGCGACAGCAGCCAGCAGGCGTCTTCGATGCGCCCGTCGCGCACCAGGTTGTCGAGCAGCAGCTGGTAGTCCTTGCCCTCGTGCTGGTGGCGAATGAACCAGCGAAATCCTGCGGCGCAGGGGCTCTTGGCTTTGAGAAAGTCTTTGGAGAATTCCATGGGGGGTCCCGCGAACAATGGCGCGCAGCGCGTGATGCGCTACGCCAACGTGCAGCCAGGAAGGCGCCCCAGAGGGCTGAGAGCCTGTTCATGATCTTTTCTGGGGATGCGCATGCAGTCCACGGCGCGTCCTTTTAGGCGCACGCTGCAGCCCATACGTCAGTCTGGGCAAAGTGGGCAACGACGAAGGGCGTGGCGTGGGCTGTATGCCCTCCGGGTTGCCCCCTCCTGACGGCCCATGCGGCGTTACCCGTCCTCGATGCACACCAGTGCATCTTGCGGCGGGCGCCTAGCCTGAATCGCCAGGAGGGGGTAACGCATCCCCAGAAAAGATCATGAACAGGCTCTTACGTCCTGACATGCTCCATGCAAAGCTGCTTGCAATGCAAGCAGCTGTGGGGCCGTGCGGGAAGTCAGGCGGCTTGTGCCGTGTCCTGAGCTTTCCGCACGGCGGCGGAAAGCAGGGCCGTAAAGCCGCAAAGGCTGATGAAGGCCGTGGGAACCTGCCTGCGCACCCGGGCGGTCGACGCGCGCGACTGCACTGCGGGCAGGGCCAGGCAGTGGTCAGCGAACGGGAAAAAGGCAGCGGGCATTTCGGGGGGCAGGGAATGGATGGGGCGAATTATCGCATCGCACCCAAGGCCTGTGCAGCTGTCCGGGCTCAGGAAAAACCTATAGCCCGGCCTGCCTCGCGGGCGCGTCACGGTGACCCCAGCGGGGATTCGTTAACATTGCCATCCCTTTTGACGCCGAGGCCCGAGGGCCTCGCGTTCCAGCGGCCAGGTGCTGCGCAGGCCACCGCCGGCCTGCCCGCGTGCCTGCCGCGCTGATGACGTCGGATCTGAACATGAACCCAACACCTCCCTCCCTCCTGTCGCGCATCGCCATTGCGGTGAGCAGCTTTTTTGCCATCCTGGGCAACGCCAAGCTGGCCAGTGACGTCGCGCGCCTGCGCGGCGGCGAGCGCCTGGCGGCCGATGTGCCGGCGCCCGCGCCCGTGGCGGCGCCAGTGCCTGCGCCAGTGCCTGCGCCAGTGCCCGCACCCGCTCCGGCAGCCCCCGTGCCGGCACCGGTGCCCGCGCCCGATACCGCCGCCCTGCAACTGCTGGGCCTGCTGCAGCGCGAAGCGCGCTTTGTCGACTTCGTGCAGGAAGATCCCGCAGGCTACAGCGATGCCGACATTGGCGCCGCGGCGCGCGTGGTGCATGCCGGCTGCCGCAAGGTGCTGGCCGAGCATTTCACGCTGGAGCCGGTGCGCAGCGAAGACGAAGGCAGCCGCGTGACGCTGGCCGCGGGCTTTGACGCCACGGCTGTGCGCCTCACGGGCAATGTCGTCGGCCAGGCTCCGTTCACCGGCACGCTGGGCCACCGCGGCTGGCGCGTGACGGCCACGCGTCTGCCCCAACTGACCGACCCCAAGGCGGCCAGCGTGATCGCCCAGGCTGAAGTGGAGCTGTGAGCATGGAGACGTCGGAAAATACCAACCGCTACACCATAGGCATCGATCTGGGCACCACGCATTGCGCCCTGTCCTGGGTCGATACCCAGGCCAGCGACGGCGATGAAGTGGTTCAGGGCGTGCTCGACATTCCCCAGCTGACCGGCCCTGCCGCCGTCGAAGCCAAGCCGCTGCTGCCCTCGTTTCTCTACCTGCCGCATGAAAGCGAACTGACGCCTGGCGACCTGGCCCTGCCCTGGGGCGCGCAGCAGGACTTCGCCGTCGGCGAGCTGGCGCGCGCGCGCGGTGCGGCCACGCCGATTCGCCTGGTGAGCAGTGCCAAGAGCTGGCTGTGCCACCCGGGCGTGGACCGCCGCTCGCCGCTGCTGCCGGCCGATGCGCCCGAGGAAGTGCATCGCATTTCGCCGCTCACGGCCTCCATCCGTTATCTGTCGCACCTGCGCTGGGCCTGGGAGCAGGCCCACCCGGAAGCGCCGTTCGACGCCCAGGACATCACGGTGACGATTCCCGCATCGTTCGACCCGGCCGCGCGCGAACTCACGGCCGAGGCCGCGCGTGCCGCGGGTTTCCAGCAGCTGACCTTGCTGGAAGAGCCGCAGGCCGCGCTCTACAGCTGGATCCAGGGCAGCGCCGGTCAATGGCGCAAGCAGGTACAGCCCGGTGACGTGATCCTGGTGGTCGACGTGGGCGGTGGCACGACCGACTTGTCGCTGATGGCGGTGCTGGAGCGCGACGGCCAACTGACGCTGCAGCGCGTGGCCGTGGGCGAGCACATTCTGCTGGGCGGCGACAACATGGATCTGGCGCTGGCCTATGGCGTGGCGCGCAAGCTCGCGGCCGAAGGCCGGCAGCTCGATGCCTGGCAGACCCGTGCCCTGTCGCACGCCTGCCGCGCGGCCAAGGAAGCCTTGCTCAGCGATGCGTCGCTGGACAGCGTGCCGGTGGTCGTGCCCAGCCGCGGCTCCAAGCTCATCGGCGGCTCGGTGCGCACCGAAGTCACGCGCGCAGAACTCACGCAACTCCTGGTCGACGGCTTTTTCCCGCAGGTCGCGGTCAGCGACAAGCCGCTCACCCGGGCGCGCGCGGCGCTGACCCAGCTGGGCCTGCCCTATGCGCAGGACGCGGCCGTCACCCGCCACCTCGCGGCCTTCTTGACGCGCCAGGCCGGTGCCACCGAAGCCATTGAAGGCCTGCAGGGCACGCAGCCCGCGGGCGCCGGGTTCCTCCATCCTTCGGCCGTGCTGTTCAACGGCGGCGTGCTCAAGTCGGGACTGATCGCCGAGCGTCTGCTGACGGTGCTCAACGGCTGGCTGGCCGCCGAAGGCGCGGCGCCCGCACGACTGCTGGACGGTGCCGATCTGGACCTGGCCGTGGCCCGCGGCGCGGCCTATTTCGGCTATGTGCGGCGCGGCCGCGGCGTGCGCATTCGCGGCGGCGCGGCGCAGTCGTACTACGTGGGCGTGGAATCGAACATGCCCGCCATCCCCGGCATGGAACCGCCGATTTCGGCGCTGTGCCTGGCACCCTTCGGCATGGAAGAGGGCACGGAAGTGACCCTCGACGCCCAGGAGTTCGGCCTGGTGGTGGGCGAGCCCGTGCGCTTGCGCTTCTTCGGCTCGTCGACGCGGCGCAACGACCAGGTCGGCAGCCTGCTCGACTTCTGGGGCCCCGACGAACTGGTCGAGCTGCAGGAAATCGAAATCCATCTGCCGGCGCAAGGCCGCGCGCCCGGCGAAGTGGTGGCCGTGCGTTTGCATGCCAGCGTGACCGATATCGGCACGCTGGAATTGCATGCCGTTCCATTGGGCAGCGATGAACGCTGGAAGGTTGAATTAGATGTGCGCGCTGATAGCGCCGCAGGCTGATCATTCCGCGAGCCATGGCACGCTACATCGTCGGCATCGACCTGGGCACCAGCCATACGCTGCTGGCCTATGCGCCCGCCGATGGCAGTGCCGGGGTGGCGCTGCTGCCGGTCGCGCAGCGCGTGTCCACGGCCGAAATCGCGGCCACGCCGCTGCTGCCGTCGCTGCGCTACCAGGCGGGTGATGGCGAACTCGCGCCCGCGACCTGGCAGCAGCCTTGGCCGCCGTTGTTCGCCAGCGAGGCCGCGCCCGCGCTGCTCGGGCGCTATGCCCAGGACCTGGGCGCGCAGGTGCCGGGCCGGCTGGTGAGCAGCGCCAAGAGCTGGTTGTCGCATGCGGGCGTGGACCGCTCGGCCCCCATCCTGCCCTGGGGCGCACCCGAAGGCGTGCAGAAGATTTCGCCGCTGCAGGCCAGTGCGAGCTACCTCGCGCATTTGCGCGCCGCCTGGGATGCACAGTTTCCCGATGCGCCGCTGGCGCAGCAGGCGTTGGTGCTCACGGTGCCGGCGTCGTTTGACGAAGGCGCGCGCGCGCTGACGCTGGAAGCCGCGCAACTGGCCGGTCTGCCGCCGCTGCGCCTGCTCGAAGAGCCCCAGGCCGCGCTGCACGACTGGCTGCTGATGCAGTCGGCGCAGGTGGCCGAAGCTTTGCAGGGCACGGAGTGGCTGCTGGTCGTCGATATCGGCGGCGGCACGACCGATCTGAGTCTGGTGCAGGTCAAGGCTACGGACGGCCTGCCCGAACTCATGCGCCGCGGCGTGGGCACGCACCTGATGCTGGGCGGCGACAACATGGATCTGGCGCTGGCCCACGGCCTCGAGGCTGAAATGGCCGCGCCGCAGCGAGGGCTGCCCCAGCCGCGCCTGTCGGCCGCGCGCTTCGCGGAACTGGTGCAGCGCTGCCGCGTCGCCAAGGAGCTGTTGCTCGCGGATGACGCGCCCGAAGCCGTCACGGTCACGCTGCTGGGCAGCGGCGCCCAGCTGATGGGCGGAGCACGCTCGGCGGAACTCCGGCGCGAGACCGTGCAGCAACGGCTGCTCGATGGATTCTTTCCGCTGCAGCCCGCCGACGCGCGGCCGCAGCAGCGCCAGGCCGGCCTGCTGGCCTGGGGCCTGCCCTATCCCTTTGACGCGGCCATCACGCGCCATCTCGCGGCTTTTCTGGCCGCCCATGCGCGCATGCCCGACAGCGTGTTGTTCAACGGCGGCGTGTTCCACAGCCCGGCGATTGCGCAGCGCGTGGTCGATCAACTGGTGCAGTGGCGCGGCGCACCGCTGCGCGTGCTGGTCAATGAACACCCCGACTGGGCCGTGGCGCGCGGCGCCGTAGCCTATGGACTGGAGCGCGCGCAGCGCGGCCAGCCATCGGCTGCGCCACGCGGCCTGCGCATTGGCGGCGGTTCGGCGCGCAGCTATTTTCTGCGTCTCGATAGCGACGACAGCCACCTGCGTGCCATCTGCATCCTGCCCCAGGGCAGCGAAGAAGGCGTGCCCCAGCGCCTGGCCGACCAGCGTTTTTCGCTGCGCCTGGGCCAGGCCGTGCGCTTTCACCTGCTGGCATCGACGGCGCTGGGCCAGGTGCAGTCTGGCGAAGTCCGCGATCTGGCGGGCGAGGAGCTGGTGCACCTGCCGCCGCTCACCGCCGTGCTGCCCGCGCCCGCGGGCCGCGAACGCGCCCAGGTCGAAGTCCTGCTGCAGGCGACGATGACCGAAGTCGGCACGCTGGAAGTGCAGTGCGTATCCGTGCAGGACCCGGCGCAGACCTGGCCGTTGGTGTTTGCGGTGCGCGGAGAAGTCGAAGCCAGGCAGGCGGCTCCCGCCCATGCCGCGCTGGAGCGCTCGATCGCACAGATCGAGCGCGTGTTCGGCAGCCAGGACCAGAGCGTGGCCACGAAGGAAGTGAAGCAGTTGCGCACGGCGCTGGAAAAGATATTGGGGGCGCGCGAAAGCTGGGACCTCGCGCTGCTGCGCACGCTGTTCGACGCGCTGCTGGCGCGCGCGCGGCGCCGCCGGCGCACGCCCGAGCATGAGCGCAGCTGGCTCAATCTCGCGGGCTACTGCCTGCGCCCGGGCGTGGGCGCGGAACTCGACGACTGGCGCATGGCCCAGGTCTGGGCGCTGCACGACCAGGGCATTGCCCACCCGCAGGACAGCGGCAACTGGGCCGAGTGGTGGATCTTCTGGCGGCGTGCGGCCGCGGGCCTGAGTGAAGCCCAGCAGATGCAATTGCTGGAAGACGTCGCCGGCCATATGCAGCAGGCCGGGCAGCGCGCGCAGGGGAAGTCATCGGCGCTGGGCAGCTACGACGACATGGTGCGGCTGTTTTCCGTGCTGGAAAACGTGCCCTGGGCCTACCGGCTCGAGATGGGGCAGTGGATGCTGGAGCGTCTGCGCAAGCCCGGCGAGTCGGTGCAGACCTGGTGGGCCCTGGGGCGCATCTGCAGCCGCGTGCCGCTGAGCCCCGCGGGCGCGCACCAGATCATTCCGCCCGAACAGCTGGATCCGTTCCTGGAAGCCGTGCTGGCCCAGGACTGGCGCCAGAACGACAGCGCCATGTTCGCCGCCGTGCAAATGGCGCGCATGACCGGCGACCGCGCACGTGACTTGAGCGACGCGCAGCGCGCGCAGATAGCGGAACGCCTGCAGCAGGTGGGTGCGCCCGCCGTCTGGCAGGCCATGGTGGCCGGCGTGGTGGAACTCGACGCCGCCGAGCAGCGGCGCAGCTTTGGCGAAAGCCTGCCGCCCGGGCTGCAGCTTATTTCTTGAGCGGGATGGGCGTGGCCTGCGGCACGGTCACGGCCGTGATGCTGTTTTGCGGCGAACCTTCGATCACGCGGTCGGAATAAGTCATGTAGACCAGGGTGTTGCGCTTGACGTCGACCATGCGCACCACGCGCAGGCGCTTGAACAGCAGCGAAATGCGTTCGCTGAAGACTTCGTCCTGCTGGCGCAGCGGCTCGGGGATCTGGATGGGCCCGGTCTGGTGGCAGCTGATCGAGGCTTCGGCGCGGTCTTCGGCCAGGCCCAGTCCGCCCTTGATGCCACCGGTCTTGGCGCGCGAGACGTAGCAGGTCACGCCCGTCACCTTGGGGTCGTCATAGGCGTCGACCACGATCTTGTGGTCGGGGCCGAGAATCTTGAAGACCGTGTCCACCGACCCAATGGTTTCGGTCTGGGCGGCGCCGCAGCCGGCCAGGGCGAGGAACAACAGGAATTTGAGCGGTTTGTGGTGCATGGCGGACAGAGATGAAAAAAGGGGGGCAGTGCCCCCTTTGTACCATTCGCGTCGGCGTTCAGGGCGCTGCGGTGCCCGCGGCGTCGTCCACATGTTTTTGCAGATGGGCCAGCGCTTCCTCGACCTGGTCGATCAGCACCAGGCACAGGTCGCCGGGCTGCAGGCGCGCGAGCGCATGGTCGATGGCGTTGAATTCGCCCTGGATCTCGGTCACATAGTTGGTGCGGCTGGCACCGGCCAGGCCTTGCTGCAGCAGGCGCAGCACTTCGCCGTCCGCGCGGCCGCGCTGGCAGGCGTCCTGGTAGAGCACCACGTCGTCGAAAGCATGGCCCAGGATCTTGGTCTGCTCGGTGATGTCCTGGTCGCGGCGGTCGCCGGCGCCGCTGATGACCACGCTGCGCTTCTTGGCTGGCATGCCTTCGACAGCCTGGACCAGGGCGCGCATGGCGTCCGGGTTGTGGCCGTAGTCGGCGATGACGGTGGCGCCGCGGTAGTCCATCACATTGAAGCGGCCGGGTGCATTGTCGCTGTCGTTGACAAAGCCCGACAGGCCACGGCGAATGGTTTCCCAGGGCAGGTTGGCGCCCCAGGCCGCGGCCGTGGCGGCCATCACGTTCTCGACCTGAAAGCCGATGGTGCCGCCGCGCGTGATGGGTACATCGCGCAGCAAAATGGTTTCGCGCCACGAGCCTTCGGCGGCGACGATGGCATCGCCGTCGACATAGACCACGCGGTTGCCCTGGGCGCGGTGGGTGGCCATCACCGGATGGTGGCGGTCGGCCGCAAAGTAGATCACCTTGCCGGGGCAGACGCTGGCCATGGCGGCCACATGCGGGTCGGCGGCGTTGAGCACGCCGTAGCCCGTGGGCGCGACGTTCTGCACGATCACGCGCTTGAGCACGGCCAGGTCTTCGACGGTGGTGATGAAGTTCAGGCCCAGGTGGTCGCCTTCGCCCACATTCGTGACCACGGCGACCTGGCAGCGGTCAAAGCCGAGGCCTTCGCGCAAAATGCCGCCGCGCGCGGTTTCCAGCACGGCCGCATCGACTTCGGGGTGGGCCAGCACATTGCGTGCGCTGCGCGGACCCGAGCAGTCGCCGCTGTCGATCTGGCGGCCGTTGACGTAGACGCCGTCGGTATTGGTCATGCCCACGCGCAGGCCATGGGCCGCGAACAGGTGGCCGATGATGCGCGCCGTGGTGGTCTTGCCGTTGGTGCCGGTGACGGCGATCACGGGAATGCGGCCGTTCTGGTCATGGGCGAACAGCTCGTCGACCATGGGCACGCCGACATTGCGCGGCTTGCCGAACGAGGGCGCAAGGTGCATGCGCAGGCCGGGAGCGGCATTGACTTCGACCACGCCGCCGTTTTGCTCTTCGAGCGGGCGCAGCATGGTTTCACAGACCACGTCTACGCCGCAGATGTGCAGGCCGATGGTTTGCGCGGCCTCGACGGCGCGCGCGGCGATTTCGGGGTGCACGTCATCGGTCACGTCGGTGGCGCTGCCGCCGGTCGACAGGTTGGCGTTGTTGCGCAGCACCACGCGCTGGCCCTGGGCGGGCACGGAGTCCGGCGTCAGGCCTTCGCTGGCGATGCGTCCGATGGCGATGTCGTCCAGGCGGATCTTCGTCAACGCCGTGCCATGGCCCGAGCCGCGGCGCGGGTCCAGGTTGACGATGTCGACCAGTTCGCGGATCGTGTGCTGGCCGTCGCCGAGCACCTGGGGCGGCTCGCGGCGGGCGGCGGCGACGAGCTGGCCGCCCACGACCAGCAGACGGAAGTCATGGCCGGGCAGGAAGCGTTCGACCATCACCGTGCCGTATTCGACGGCCGCGGCATAGGCGGCTTCGAGCTGGCTGCGTTCGGTCAGGTTGACCGTCACGCCCTTGCCCTGGTTGCCGTCCTGGGGTTTGACCACAACGGGCAGTCCGACTTCGAGCGCGACTTCCCAGGCTTCGTCCACGGACTGGACCGGGCGGCCCAGCGGCACGGGCACGCCGGCCGAATGCAGCAGGCGCTTGGTCAGGTCCTTGTCCTGGGCGATGGATTCGGCCACGGCGCTGGTGATGTCCAGCTCGGCGGCCTGGATGCGGCGCGCCTTGGAACCCCAGCCCAGCTGCACCAGCGAGCCGGAAGTCAGGCGGCGAAAGGGAATGCCACGGGCCACGGCCGCATCGACGATGGCGCCCGTGGACGGGCCGATGCGGCCGTCTTCGTCGAGCTCGCGCAGTTCGGCAATCGTGGCTTCGGCGTCAAAAGCGCTGTCGCTGAGCGCGGCCAGGATCAGTGCCTGCGCCTTTTCCATGGCCAGCTTGCCAACGGCTTCTTCGGTGTACTCCACCACCACCTGGAAAGTGCCGTGTTCCAGCGTCTCGTGCGTGCGGCTGAAGGTCACGGGGCAGCCCGCCTGGGCTTGCAGCGACAGGGCGGCGACTTCGAGCACATGGGCCAGCGACAGGCGCTGGGCTGCGCCGTGGGGCTGCAGTGGGGCAATGCTGGGGAAGCGCGCGCGCAGCTTGTCTTCAAAGCCGTCAATGGCGGTGTACAGCTGCTCGTTGTCTTCGCACTGCACGATGGCTTCGATGGCGGTGCTGCGGGTCCAGAGGTTGGGGCCACGCAAGGCTCGGATGCGGGTGATCTGCATATGGGTTCTTTCAGATGGCGGGCTGGCTCAGGACCAGCCGCGCGTGCATGTCATCGTGGTTTGCGTGCAATCAGACGGTGTATTCAAAAGTCTTGATGCCGGCGCCGATCAGGTCGGGCGAGATATCCAGCGCCCAGGCGGTGGCAATCGCGGCCAGCAGCGCCGCCGTGTCGGGGCGTTGGCCATTGGCCAGCGCCAGTGCTTCCAGCGTGCCCAGCACGCGCTCTTGCCCACCCGTGGCCAGGACCACCTGGCGGCCCTTGACGAGCACGGCGCGACCGCCTTCCTTGCTCTGGCGGTGGGCCGCGACGACGGCGTTGTCGGCATGCTGCGTGTACAGAATCACTTCGCCATCGCACAGCTCGGCGAGTTCCGCCACTTCGGGCAGGTCGGCATTGAACACGCCGGCACCATGGGCCAGCACCACGTCGATCTGGGTGCGGATCACGCGGCGCATCTGCGCGGGCTCGCTCACGTCATGGTCGGGCAGCGTTTCGTAGCCTTGCATGTCGGTGACCACGCCGACCAGGCAGCGGTCATAGGCCAGGCCTTCTTCGAGGATGGAGCGCGAGGTGGTCTGGATCACGGCTGCCTCGGCCAGGCAGTTGGTCAGCAGACGGTGGGCGCCAGCCCAGTTGGCGGTATTGGTCTTTTGCGTCTGGCGGTTGGCCAGGAACATGCCTTCGCTGCTGGCCACGCCCGTGCGCTTGCCCGACAGTTGCAGCAACCAGCCGACGAGGCGGGCGATGAAGGCGTTTTCACGCGTGCCCACGATGCCCACCACGGGAATGCGGCCCGCATCCTTGTCTTCTTCCGAGCGGGGGAAAAGGTGATCGGCGATCGCCATGCCCACGGGGCGGGGCGTGCCGCTGGTGGGCTTGAGGTGCATCAGCAGCCCGGGGCCGGCATTGACTTCCAGAATCGCGCCCTGGCCTTGCATGGGCTGGGAGATGTCCTTGAGGATCATGTCCATGCCGGCGATGTCCAGGCCCACGATCTTGGCGGCCAGCGTGGCGTAGTAGGCGACATCCGGGTGCACGTCGTCGGTGCAGTCGATCGCCATGTTGCCGTTGCGTTGCAGCAGCACGGCCTGGCCTTTGGGAATGACGGAGTCGGGTGTCAGCTTCTGGCGGTTGAGCTCCAGCTTCACGGCACCGGCTTGCAGATTGATCCAGTCCAGCGGGAATTCCTGCTCCGGGCCGCGACGCGGGTCCTGGTTGAGCACTTCCACCAGCGCGCTCAGGGTGGCGGTGCCGTTGCCATAGACGCTGACGGTTTCGCCCTTGGTGGCGGCGACCACTTTGCCGCCCACGACCAGAATGCGGTGCTCCACGCCGTCGATGAACTTCTCGACGATCACGTCCGAGCCTTCAGGCTGGGCCAAGGCGAATGCAGCCTTGATGTCTTCTTCGTGGTACAGCTCCAGCGTCACGCCGCGCGCATGGTTGCCGTCGGAAGGCTTGACGGTGACGGGAAAGCCGATGTCCTGCGCCACTTCCCAGGCTTCTTCGGGGCTGGCCACGATCTGGCCTTCGGGCACGGGCACGCCGCAGGCCGACAGCAGGCGCTTGGTGAAATCCTTGTCCTGGGCAATGCCTTCGGCAATCGCGCTGGTCTGGTCGGACTCCGCCGTCCAGATGCGACGCTGGGCGGCGCCATAGCCGAGCTGCACCAGATTGCCGTCGTTGAGGCGGATATGGGGAATGCGGCGCTCGCTCGCGGCATCGACAATGCAGCCGGTGGAGGGGCCGAGGTAGCTGTCGTTGATCGCCGTCTTGATGGCGCGGATCGCGGACTTGGTGTCGAAGGCCTCGTCATTGATGGCGGCCATCAGCAGCTTGTGGCCGTTTTCCAAGGCCACGCGGGCCACGGCTTCTTCGGGGCAGCGGAACACCATGCGG
>Ga0247819_10001094_pt1 | contig 15006 bp, 13 predicted proteins | sample 13C_Xylose_Day6_FD_193428 | JGI IMG/M metagenome (GOLD analysis project Ga0247819, IMG submission 193428) | Soil microbial communities from agricultural site in Penn Yan, New York, United States - 13C_Xylose_Day6 | ecosystem: Environmental > Terrestrial > Soil > Agricultural land | place: USA...
GCCCCCGCCGGGGGACCCCCTGCCGCCGCCCCGGACGCCGGCCTCAGGCCTTCTTCGCCCCCAACCGCGACTCCTTCCCCGCCAGCAGCCGCTTGATGTTCTCGCGGTGCCGCCACGCGAGCAGCGCCGCCATCGTGAACAGCGCGAACACCACCGGCTTCTCCGCGTACCACTGGATGCGGTCACCGAGCAGGAAGTACACCGGCGCGAACACCGCCGCCACCAGCGAGGCCAGCGACGAGTAGCGGAAGAAGAACGCGATGATCAGCCACGTCAGGCCGGTGGCGACGCCCAGCAGCCAGTGGATGCCGAACACCGCGCCGATGAAGGTGGCCACGCCCTTGCCGCCCTGGAAGCGGAAGAACACGGGATACAGGTGGCCGAGGAAGGCGCCCAGCGCCACCAGGGCCACGGTGCCGTCCTCCAGCCCCCAGCGCTTGCCGTACAGGCGCACCAGCAGCACCGGCACCAGCCCCTTGAGGGCGTCCAGCAGCAGCGTGACGATGGCCGCGGGCTTGCTGCCGGAGCGCAGCACGTTGGTGGCACCGGGGTTCTTGCTGCCGAAGGTACGCGGGTCCGACAGGCCCATGACGCGGCTGACGATGACGGCGAAGGCGAGCGAGCCGAGCAGGTAGGCCGCGATCGCGGCGAGTGCGGGGTACAGATGGTCCATCGGGGCGGGATTTTCGCCGCTTACCGATCAGTCATCCAGCGCACAGTTCACGGGCTTGGCGTCCAGAAGCTGCACGCACACCTGGGGATCGATGCCGACCAGGTAGCCGCGCCGCCCGCCGTTGATGGCGATGCGGGGCAGATCGAGGATGGTCTGCTCGATGTAGACCGGCATCTGGCGGCGCGTGCCGAACGGCGAGGTGCCGCCCACCAGGTAGCCGCTGTGGCGGTTGGCCACCTCCGGCTTGCACGGCTCGACCGACTTGGCGCCGATCTGGCGCGCCAGGTTCTTGGTGGACACCTTGCGGTTGCCGTGCATCAGCACGATCAGCGGCCGCGCCTTCTCGTCCTCCATCACCAGCGTCTTGACCACCGTGAAGGGATCGAAGCCCAGCACCTCGGCGCTGTGCGTCGCACCGCCGTGCTCCAGGTACTCGTAGGGATGCTCGGTGAACGGCACGCCGTTCGCCTTGAGCAAGGCGGTGGCCGGTGTTTCGCTGACGTGGTCCTTGCGTGCCATCGCGGCTTCAGTCGCCCTCGACCCACTCGACGTGGGCCCCGAGCGCGCGGATGTTCTCGGCGAACTGCGGATGCGCGCGGCGCACCGGCGTGGCGTTGTGGATCACGCTGCGGCCCGGGATGCTGGCCGCCACCATCAGCAGCGCGATCGCCACGCGGATGATGTAGGGGCTGTCGACCTCGGCCGGCGCCAGCGGCTTGCCGCCGAAGGTGATCACGCGGTGCGGGTCGGCCATCACGGTGTGCGCGCCGAACTTGGACAGCTCGCTGGTCCAGCCCATCGCGCCTTCGTACACCTTGTTCCAGTACATCATGCTGCCCTCGGCGCGCACGCCCAGCGCGACGAAGATCGGCAGCAAGTCCACCGGCAGGTACGGCCAGGGCGCGGCCTCGACCTTCTGCAGGATGTTGCGCGTGAACGGCTCGCGCACGCGCAGCTTGCCCTCGGGCAGGCGCGCGCGCGACCAGCCGCCCTCGTGCCGCACCTCGACGCCGAACTTGGCGAAGGTGCGGTCGATCAGCGGGAACTGCTCGGGCGCGGAGTTGCGAACTTCCACGTTGCCGCCGGTGATCGCGCCCAGCGCCAGGAAGGTGACGGCCTCGTGGAAGTCCTCGATGAAGCGGAATTCGCCGCCGCCCAGCTGGCCGACGCCGTGCACCGTGAGGCGGCTGGTGCCGACGCCTTCGATCTGCGCGCCCAGCATCCGCATGAAGGCGCAGAACTCCTGCACGTGCGGCTCGCTGGCCGCGTTGTTCAGCGTGCTGGTGCCGTCGGCCAGCGCCGCGCACAGCACGAAGTTCTCGGTGGTGGTGACGCTGGCGTAGTCGGTCCAGTGGTGGTTGGCGCGCAGCTTGCCGTCGGCATGCAGCAGCAGCGCGTCGGTGTGCCGCTCGACGCGGGCGCCGAAGCGCTCCATCACTTCCACGTGCGGATCGATCTCGCGCACGCCCAGCGTGCAGCCCTGCACGTCGTTCTCCACCTTGGCCACGCCGAAGCGCGCCAGCAGGCCGGGCACCAGCATGATCGACGAGCGCATCTCCTGCGGCAGGTGGTGCTGCTTCGGATCGAACTTCGTCCGCGCGTGATGGAGGTCGAGAACGCCCTTGGCGAAGTCCACTTCGACCCGGCTGCCGAGCTGGCGGAACACGTCGAGGATCTTGCGAACGTCGGTGATGTCGGTGATGCCGACCAGGCGGACGGGCTCGCGGGTGAGCAGCGTGGCGCAGAGGATGGGCAGCACCGCGTTCTTGTTGGCCGAAGGAACGATGCGGCCGTTGAGCGGCGTGCCGCCATGGACGATGAGGTTGGACATGGCAGGAAAAGGGTGTGGGTTCAGATCGCCGGGTCGCGGGATTCCCAGCGGACCCGGTCGATCTCGGCCAGCAGTTCCGCGGGCAGCTGCGTGCCCCAGGCGTCCAGGTTTTCGTCCAGCTGCGCGAGCGAGGTCACGCCGATGATGGTGCTGGCGACCTGCCACTTGCCGTAGCAGAAGGCCAGCGCCATGCGGGCGGGCGTGAGGCCGTGCTCGCGGGCCAGTGCGTTGTAGCGGCGGGCCCCGGCCAGCGCATCGGCGCGGCCCCAGCGGCCCTGGCGCACGGATTCGAACTTGGCGATGCGCGCGCCGGCGGGCGCCTCCGCGCCGGTGGTGCCCGACGCGTCGTACTTGCCGGAGAGCAGGCCGAAGCCCAGTGGCGAGTACGCCAGCAGCGACACGCCCAGCCGGTGCAGGCTCTCGTCCAGGCCGTTCTCCACGCTGCGGTTGATCAGGCAGTAGGGGTTCTGCACGGTGGCCACGCGTGCCAGGCCGTGCTGCTCGGCCAGCCGCACGAACTCGTGCACGCCGTACGGCGTCTCGTTCGACAGGCCGATGTGGCGCACCTTGCCCTCACGCACCAGCCGATCGAGCGCCAGCAGTTGCTCGTGGATCGAGGTCTGCGTGCGCTCCTTGGTCGGGTCGTAATACATCGAGCCGAAGGCCGGCACGTTGCGCTCGGGCCAGTGGATCTGGTAGAGGTCGATCACCTCGGACTGCAGGCGGCGCAGCGAACCTTCGCACGAAGCGGCGATGTCCGCCGCCGTCATGCCCGCGCCCTCGCGGATCCAGGGCATGCCGCGCGACGGTCCGGCCACTTTGGTGGCCAGCACCAGGCCGCTACGGCGCGAAGGGCTCTTGCGCAGCCAGTTGCCGATGATGGTCTCGGTGGAGCCGCAGGTTTCCTTGCGCGCGGGCACCGAGTACATCTCGGCGGTGTCGATGAAGTTGATGCCGCGCTCCACGGCACGGTCGAGGATGGAATGGGCGTCCGCTTCGGACACCTGCTCCCCGAATGTCATGGTGCCGAGACAGATGGGAGTGACGCGCAGGTCGGTCGCGCCGAGCGCGACGAGGTTCATGGATGACATGGAACAGGCAGGATGGCGTACAGGGCGCCGTGGCGAAGCTGCGCAGAATAAACCATGCCCGAAGGCCCTTCGCTCGTGATCCTGCGTGACAAGGCGCAAGTGTTCGAGGGGCGTCGCATCCTGCGCGTGGAAGGCAACACGAAGATCGACACCGGACGCCTGCGCGGCCGCGTCGTGAAGGCGGTGCGCACCTGGGGCAAGCACTTCCTGCTGGAGACCGCCAACGTTTCGCTGCGCATCCACCTGCTGATGTTCGGCAGCTGGTGCATCGACGAGCGCAAGCCCGACAAGGCGCTGCGCATCGGCCTGGGTTTCGCGGGCGGGCGCGAGCTCAATTTCTACAGCTGCGCGGCGAGGCTGGTGGAAGAGCCGCTGGACCTGCTGTACGACTGGTCCGCGGACGTGATGTCCGACGCATGGGACCCGAAGCTCGCGCGCAAACGTCTGCTGCTGCACCCGGACACACTGGCCTGCGACGCGCTGCTGGACCAGTCGGTGTTTTCCGGCGTCGGAAACATCATCAAGAACGAAGTGCTGTTCCGCATCTGCGTGCATCCGCTGTCACGCGTCGGCGCGCTGCCGCCAGTGAAGCTGCGCGAGTTGGTCAAGGAGGCGCGCCAGTACAGCTTCGATTTCCTGGAGTGGAAGAAGGCGTATGTGTTGCGCAAGCACTGGTTGGCGCATACCAAGCGGATTTGTCCCCGGTGCGATATCGCGTTCCAAAAGGGGCATCTTGGAGTGACGGATCGCCGCAGCTTCTGGTGCGAGCGGTGTCAGGTGCGCCACGATTGAAGGCTGTCCCGTGCCGGGCCAGGGCAAGGGAGGCCTCCTGCCTACATGTCCCCCGCCCTGGCCCGGAAGGACGGCGTTTGCGAGGAGACGCCCTTGTTCCCTTCGGCGCCTTTGTGTGGACGAACGTTCTCGTACTTGCCAGCAAACCGGCACTGCAGGCTCACTGACTGGCTCGTCTCTCGTCAGGAACTGGGCAACCGCTCGCGCGCCCTCTCCTCTTCGCGCAACCGCAGCACCCGCCGCTGCACCTTCCCGGTCGTCGTCATCGGCAACGCATCGATGAACTCGATCTCCTTCGGGTACTCGTAGGGCGCGAGCTTGCCGCGCACGTGCTGCTGCAGTTCGGCCACCAGCGCATCGCCGCCTGAATAGCCGGACGCCAGCACGACGAAGGCCTTGACCAGCGCGCCGCGCTCGGCGTCGGGCTTGGGGACCACGGCGGCGTTGGCCACGGCCGGATGCTTGACCAGGCAGTTCTCGATCTCGCTCGGCCCGATGCGGTAGCCGGCCGCCTTGAACACGTCGTCGGCGCGGCCCTGGTACCAGAGGTAGCCGTCCTCGTCGCGCGTGGCCAGGTCGCCCGTGCGGCACCAGTCGCCGGTGTACTTGCGCTTCGTCGCGCCGTCGTTGCGCCAATAGCCCAGGAAGAAGATCGGGTCCGGATTACCGTGCACGTCGTGGCGGTTGACCGCCACGTCCCCCGGCACGCCCGGCCCGCATTCGTTTCCGTCGTCGTCGATCACCGCGACGCGATGCCCCGGATAAGGCCGGCCCATGCTGCCCGCGCGCGCGGGCCAGCCCACGCCGTTTCCAGTGTGGCCGTTCATGCTGCAGTTGCCGACCACGTAGTTGATCTCGGTCTGGCCGAACATCTCGTTGACCACCACGCCCAGCTGGTCGCGGCAGTACGCGAACACCGCGTCACCGACGGCCTCGCCCGCGCTCATGATCGCCTGCAGCTTCAGTCGGAACTGGCGCGAAGGCTCGGGGAACGCCTTCATCATCGCCTTGAGGGCGGTCGGGAACAGGAAACTGTGCGTGACGCCGTGCTCCTGCATCAGCGCGAACGCGAGCTCGGGGCTGAAGCGGCCGTTGTGCGCGACGATGGGTCGGCCGAAGTAGAGCGCGGGCAGCAGCGCGTCCATCAGCCCACCGGTCCAGGCCCAGTCGGCGGGGGACCAGAACACGGCTTCGGAAGTCGATGAGGGATCGGCCGGATCGAACCCGAACCAGTTCTGGCTGCACACGAACCCCGGCAGGTTGCCCACCAGCGCGCGGTGCGGGATGAGCGCGCCCTTGGGCGGGCCCGTCGTGCCGCTGGTGTAGATCAGCACGGCGCCTTCGTCGGCCTTGGTCTTCACCGCGGTGAAGCGCGGCTGCTGCTTCGCGAGCTCCACGCCCCAGTCCAGGTCGGCCTGCAACGCGGCCGCGCCGACGCCCACCAGCGTCTGCAGCTGCGGGCAGTTGCCGCGCACCGCGAGCAGGTTGGCGATCGAGCTCTCGTCGCACAGCGCCACCGTCGCCCCGCTGTCCTGCAGGCGGTACTCCAGCGCCTCGGGGCCGAACAACATCGACAGCGGCATCGCCACCGCGCCCATCTGGAAGATCGCCATGTACGCGATGGCGGTCTCGAAGCGCTGCGGCATCACCAGTGCGACGCGATCGCCTCGCTTCACGCCCAGCGAAGCCAGCACCTGGCTCAGGCGGTCGGCCTGCGATTGCAGCGACGCGAAGGTGAGCACCTTGCCTTCGCGGCCGGCGCCGTGCCGGCGCACCGCGACGCGCGTGGCGGCGTCATCGGCCTGCGCCCAGCGCGCGCAGCAGGCCTGCGCGATGTTGAAGTGCGCCGGCACCGACCAGCGGAACTCGCGGTGCATGCGCGCCCAGTGGTCCACCGTTCCGATCCCCCGCTCCACCTTGTCACTGCCCTGACTGACCGACATCGGCGTGCCTCCTATGATTCGGCCGCAATGTACCAACCCCGCAAAACGTCGCGCAGCGAGTTTGTCCCGATCCGCCAGCTGCGCTACCACGTGCGCGTGTGGGGCGAGCCCGCCGCGGACAAGGTTCCCCTCCTCCTGGTCCACGGCTGGATGGACGTGGCCGCCTCCTGGCAGTTCGTGGTCGACGCGTTCTCGCGCGACCACTACGTCATCGCCCCCGACTGGCGCGGCTACGGCCTCACGCAGTCGCCCGTCGTCGACAACTACTGGTTCCCCGACTACCTCGCCGACCTCGACTTGCTGCTGGACCACTACGGCGGCGGCAAGCCGGTCGACCTGGTGGGCCACAGCATGGGCGGCAACGTCGCGATGCTGTACACGGGCGCGCGGCCCGAGCGCGTCCGCCGGCTGGTCAACCTCGAAGGCTTCGGCATGCCGGCCACGCGGCCGTCGCAGGCGCCGGGCCGTTACGCCAAGTGGATCGACGAGCTCAAGGCGTTCGGCCGCGGCGAAATGGAACTGAAGTCGTACGACTCGGTGGACGGCGTGGCGCGGCGCCTCATGAAGACCAACCGCCGCCTGTCGCAGGACAAGGCCGATTGGCTGGCACGCCACTGGGCTCGGCAGGACGACGACGGCCGCTGGCGCATCCTGGGCGACGCCGCCCACAAGATCACCAATGCCCAGCTGTTCCGCGTGGACGAGGTACTGGAGCTCTACCGCCGCATCACCTGCCCGGTGCTGATGGTGGAGGCGGGCGACGACAGCCTCGGCCAGTGGTGGCAGGGCCGTTTCACCCTGGCCGAGTTCCACGAGCGCCTGCAGGCCGTGCCTGACCTGCACAAGGCGCGCGTCGAGGATGCGGGCCACATGCTCCACCACGACCAGCCGCACGAGCTGGCCGCGCTCATCGAAGAGTTCATCGACCGCTGAGCTTCGCGAAGCTTCCAGGCTGATGCATGGAGGCCTCAGCCAGTGGAAAAATTGCGCAGTTCTCCTACTTGCGTGTCGGACATGCGCTGAACCGTGGCGTAGGAACGCTCCTACTCGTAGACTGGCACCAAAGTAGAGGTGACCCGGATGAGCAGGAAGTTCTGGTCGCTGTGTCTCGCAGCGATTCTCGCGCCCGCAAGCGCTTTTGCCATGGATGACACGGAGCAGGGCCTCGGCACGCTCTGGGAAGTGCTGTGGCATCAAAGCGGCACGCCCACCCGCATCGTGCGGTGGGAAAACGACATCCGCATGCGGATGACGGGCGTGGAACTGCCGCGTCACCGCGAGTACGTCCTGAAGGCCCTGCGCGACGTCACCGAGACCGCCGGCGTGAAGCTCATCGACGTCACCGACCAGCCGGGCGAGTTCGCCAACCTCACGGTCGAGGTCACGCCCGACACGGCGCTGGAGGACAACCAGCCCTGCGTGACCTACCTGGACTTCCGCAGCGAAGCCAAGATCGACACCGCCAACATCCAGATGCGCAGCAAGGACGTGTGGCGCTGCGCGTACCACGAGTCGATGCACCTCATGGGCGTGCGCGGCCATCCCGGCGGCAAGACCGTGCTGAGCTACTTCCCCTCCAAGGTCGACGGCCTGCTGCCGCTGGACCGCGTGATGCTGCGCGCCTGGTACTCGCCGCGGATGAAGGGCGGCATGACGCCGTTCGAAGCGCTGCCCGTGCTGGCCGACGAGCTGATCGCCACCGCGCCCGACAAGGTCGCGGCTTCGCAGACGCGCGACCGCTTCTACGCCACCACGATCGACCAGATGCAGGCCTACGCCGCCGGCCGCGGCGACATCCCGGCCATCGTCAAGCGCTCGGGCAAGTCCACCGAAGACGGCATCCGCCACGGCCGCAGCGAGATGAGCTACTTCCTCGGCGTGGCGTATTTCGAAGGCGCCACCGTCAAGGCCGACCAGAAGCTGGCCCTGAACTGGTTCGAGCGCGCCGCCAGCGCCGGCAACCGCCGCGCGCAGTCCTACCTGGCCGGCCCCAGCAGCCCGAACAACAACAAGTGATCCAGAGGTGGCGCCCCCTGTGGCGCCACTGTTGAGTTGCGGCGGCGCACAGGGCCCACGGGGCCCTCCTTTCGTGGGCATACTTGCCGGTTTTGCCCGGCCGTGACGGGCACCCTCCGCCCGTGCCGCACGATCCCGAAAGCTTTCGTCGCCTCCTCGCGCGCAACGTCGCGCTGCCCCTCGCGCTCGCGACGCTGAGCGCGGCGCTCTTCATCGCGCTGATCGTCTACCTCGTGCGGGCCAACGCCACCGTCGAGCAGACCGATCGCCTGATCACCCGCGCCTACGCGATCCAGAAGCTGGACCTGGACATGGAGTCCGCCTTCCGCGGCTTCATGCTCAGCGGCGACGAGCGCTTCCTCGAGCCGTTCGACGTCGCCGCGCCGCAGCTCAAGGCCGAGCAGACACGCCTGCACGAGATCACGTTCAATCCGATCCAGCTCGACCGCCTCACGCGCATCGAAGCAGTGCAACAGGCCTGGGACGCCTGGGCCGCGGGGCACATCGAAGCGCGCCGGCGCGATCCCAACTACTCGCTGGGCAACCGGTCGGCCGAAGGACTGCGCATGAAGCAGTCGGTGCGCGACCACTTCGAGGAATTCATCGCCGTCGAACGGCGCGCGCGGCTGGACCGCGTCAACGAGGTCAATCGCAACACGATCTGGCTGGTGGGCCTGTTCGTCGTGCTGATGCTCGGCGTCGGCGGCTTCGTGGCCTGGCGCGGCCGACGCGAGCTGCTCGGCCTGTCGGACACCTTCGGCCGCGCGCTCGATGAACAGCAGCGCCAGGCCCGCACGCTGCAGGCCCAGGCCTGGCTGCGCGAAGGCCAGTCGCTGCTGTCCGAACGACTCGGACGCGAACAGCAGATCGAGGGCGTGGGCCGCGCCGCGCTGGAGGCGATGGCGCAGTACGTGGGTCTCACGGTCGGAGCGGTCTACCTGGCCGAGCCGGGCGGCGGCTTCACCCGCGCCGCCACCTGGGGCTGGTCGCCCGAGGCCGAGGGCGTCGGCGAGCGGCTGCCGGAAGGCCGCTCGCTCGTCGCTGAATGCGCACAGCGCCGCAAGGCGATCAGCCTGGACCAGCTGCCTCCCGAGTACCTGCGCGTGAACTCGGGGATGGGCGAAGCCCCGCCGCGCGCGGTGGTGCTGTCGCCGGTGGAGCACGAAGGCCGCCTGGTCGGCGTGCTGGAGGCCGGCTTCCTGCGACACGTCGAGCCGCGCGACCTGGAGATGTTCGAAGCGGTGGGCGACGTGTTCGGCGCCTCGCTCGAATCGGCGCGCTACCGCCACCGGCTGCAGGACGCGCTGGAGGAATCGCAGCAGCTCAACGAGGAACTGCAGGTGCAGCAGGAGGAACTGCGCACCGCCAACGAGGAGCTGGAAGAGCAGTCGCGCGCCCTCAAGGAATCCCAGGCGCACCTGGAGAGCCAGCAGGCCGAGCTCGAGCAGACCAACCTGCAGCTGTCGGAGCAGGCCGAGCGGCTGGAGGCGCAGCGCGACGAGCTGCGCCAGGCGCGCGGCGAACTGGAAGAGCGTGCCACCGACCTGGAGCGCGCCAGCCGCTACAAGTCGGAGTTCCTGGCCAACATGTCGCACGAGCTGCGCACCCCGCTGAACAGCTCGCTCATCCTGGCCAAGCTGCTGGCCGACAACCCGCAGGACAACCTGACCGCGGAGCAGGTGCAGTTCGCGCAGTCGATCTATTCGGCCGGCAACGACCTCCTGAACCTGATCAACGACATCCTCGACATCGCCAAGGTCGAGGCCGGCCGGCTGGAGATGCGGCCCGAGATCACGCCCGTCGCGGCACTGGCCCAGGGCGTGCGCTCCATGTTCCTGCCGCAGGCGCAGCGCAAGGGCCTGGCGCTGGAACTGCAGGTCGACCCCGACGTGCCGACCACGCTCTTCACCGACCGCCAGCGCGTGGAGCAGATCCTGCGCAACCTGCTGGGCAACGCCGTCAAGTTCACCGAGCGCGGTTCGGTCTCACTGCACGTCAAGCGCAGCGGCGCAGACCAGGTCGCCTTCGAGGTGCGCGACAGCGGCATCGGCATCGATCCTTCGCAGCAGCAACTGATCTTCGAAGCCTTCAGCCAGGCCGACGGCACCGTCAGCCGCCGCTTCGGCGGCACCGGGCTGGGCCTGTCGATCTCGCGCGACCTCGCAAGGCTGCTGGGCGGAAGCATCACGGTGGCCAGCACGCCGGGCGTCGGCAGCACATTCACGGTGATCCTGCCCACGGAATACATCGGCCCCTCCGAGCAGACGCTCCCGCCTTCCCCGCAACCGCCCGCCCTGCCCGCGCCGAAGCCGGCTGAACCTCCGGCCGAATCACCGGCCGCCGGCCCGCGGCCGCCCGCCTTCGAGGACGACCGAGACCTCCCCGCCGACGGCCGCCGCACGGTGCTGGTGGTCGAGGACGACGAGCCGTTCGCGCGGATCCTGCTGGACCTGGCGCATGAACAGGGCTACCGCTGCGTCGTGGCCCACCACGCCGACGACGGCGTCGATCTCGCGCGCCGCCACGTGCCCGACGCGGTGCTGCTCGACATGCGCCTGCCGGACGATTCGGGCCTGTCGGTGCTGCAGCGGCTGAAGGAAGACCCGCGCACGCGCCACCTGCCGGTGCACGTGATCTCGGTCGATGACCGCGAGGAAACCGCCCTGCACCTGGGCGCGATCGGCTATGCGCGCAAGCCCGCCAGCCGCGAGCAGCTGCAGGAGGTGTTCTCGCGGCTGGAATCCAAGCTCAGCCAGAAGGTCAAGCGCGTTCTGGTGGTCGAGGACGATCCGCGCCAGCAGGAGAGCGTCAAGCGGCTCATCGGTGACGGCGACGTCGACGTGGTGGTGGTCTCCGGCGGGCGCCAGGCGCTCGACGCGCTCGAGCAGTCGGTGTTCGACTGCATGGTGATCGACCTCAAGCTGCCCGACATGAGCGGCCAGGAACTGCTGCGCCGCATGGCTTCGGGCGAAAGCCGCTCGTTCCCGCCCGTCATCGTGTACACCGGACGCAACCTGACGCGCGACGAGGAAGCCGAGCTGCTGCGCTACTCGCGGTCCATCATCATCAAGGGCGCGCGCTCGCCGGAGCGCCTGCTCGACGAGGTCATGCTGTTCCTGCACAAGGTCGAGAACCAGCTGTCGGCGGAGCGCCAGACCATGCTGCGCACCGCGCGCAACCGCGACCGCGCGCTGGAGGGCCGGCGCATCCTGGTGGTGGACGACGACATGCGCAACGTGTTCGCGCTGACCAGCGCGCTGGAGCACAAGGGCGCGGAGGTCGAGGCGGCGCGCAACGGCCGCGAGGCGCTGGACAAGCTGCATGCGCAGCCCGACGCCTTCGACCTGGTGCTGATGGACATCATGATGCCGGAGATGGACGGCTACGCCGCGACGCGCGAGATCCGCCGGGTCCCGCGCTGGGCGAAGCTGCCGGTGATCGCCGTCACGGCCAAGGCGATGAAGGAAGACCAGCAGCGCTGCCTGGACGCCGGCGCCAACGACTACCTGTCCAAGCCGATCGAGCTGGAGCGCCTGTTCTCGCTGCTGCGCGTGTGGATGCCCAAGCTGGAACGCATGTGACGGCGGGACGGATCTGATGGGTTCCTCCCTCGCGGACATCGAGATCCGCCTGCTGATCGAGGCGGTGTACCTGCGCTACGGGCACGACTTCCGCGACTACGCGCCGGCCTCGCTCAAGCGGCGCGTGCTGCAGGCGCGCGAGCGCATGGGCACGGCCTCGGTCAGCGCGCTGCAGGAGCGCGTGCTGCACGACGCCGCCGAGTTCGCGCGGCTGCTGCAGTTCCTCACCGTGCCGGTCAGCAGCATGTTCCGCGATCCCTCGTACTTCGTCGCGCTGCGCCGCCACGTGGTGCCGGTTCTGCGCACCTATCCCTCGCTCAAGGTCTGGGTGGCAGGCTGCAGCACCGGCGAGGAGCCCTACTCGCTGGCGATCCTGCTGCACGAGGAGGGCCTGCTCGATCGCACCATCCTGTACGCGACCGACATCAACACCGCTTCCCTGGACAAGGCGCGCCAGGGCATCTTTTCGCTGGACCACATGCAGGCCTTCACGCGCGACTACCAGCGCGCGGGCGGCACGCGCAGCTTCAGCGAGTACTACACGGCCGGCTACGGCGGCGCCCTCTTCGACCGCATGCTGCGCGATCGAATCACCTTCGCCGACCACAGCCTGGCCACCGACGCCGTGTTCTCCGAGACCCAGCTGGTGTCCTGCCGCAACGTGCTGATCTACTTCAACCGGCAGCTGCAGGACCGCGCCCTCGGGCTCTTCCACGACTCGCTGTCGCACCGCGGATTCCTCGGGCTCGGGTCCAAGGAGACGCTGGATTTCTCGGCCTTCGCCGACCGCTTCGAGGCGGTGAGCCGACCCGACCGCCTGTACCGCAAGAAGCCATGACCGCCCCGCGCATCGAAGCCATCGCCATCGGCACGTCCGCCGGCGGCATCGACGCCCTCTTCGCGCTGCTGGAAGGCCTGCCCGTGCCTTCGCGCGCCGCGCTGATCGCCGTCATCCACCTGCCCGATGGCCACGAGAGCCGGCTGCCGGAGGTCTTCGGCGCCCGCCTGGGTTTCCCGGTGACCGAGGCGGCGCCCGGCGCCCTGGCCCATCCGGGCCAACTGCATTTCGCACCCGCGGGCTACCATCTGCTGGTGGAGCCGGACCGGACCTTCTCGCTCAGTTGCGATCCGCCCGTGCTGTTCTCCCGGCCTTCGATCGACGTGCTGCTGGCGTCCTGCGCGGACGCGTGGGGCCCGGCGCTGGCCGGGCTGGTCCTGACCGGGGCCAACGAGGACGGCGCGGCCGGATTGGCGGCCGTGCGCGCCGCGGGCGGCCTGGCCGCCGTGCAGGACCCGGTGGAAGCGGCCTACCCCACGATGCCGCTGGCCGCGATCGCCGCCGCGCGGCCGCAGCACGTGCTGCCGCTGGCCGGCCTGCGGCGCCTGGTGCAGGAGATCGCCTGCCCGTGAACACGCCCGTGGAAACGCCCGTCGACGTCCTGCTGGTGGACGACCTGCAGGAGAACCTGGTCGCGCTCGAGGCGCTGATCCGCAAGCCCGACCGCCGCATCTTCTGCGCGCGCTCCGGCGAGGAGGCGCTGTCGCTGATGCTCGAACACTCGTTCGCGCTCGCCATCCTCGACGTGCAGATGCCCGGCATGAACGGCTTCGAGCTGGCCGAGCTGATGCGCGGCGCCGAGCGCACGCGCGGCATCCCCATCGTCTTCGTCAGCGCCGCCGGCCGCGAGCTGGGCTACGCGTTCCGCGGCTACGAGTCGGGCGCGGTGGACTTCCTCTACAAGCCGCTGGACCCGATGGCGGTGCGCAGCAAGGTGGACGTGTTCGTCGACCTGTACCGCCAGCGCGAGCACCTGCTGCGGATGCAGAAGGACCTGGAGCGGGCCGTGCGCATGCGCGACGACTTCATGTCCATGGTGTCGCACGAGCTGCGCAACCCGCTCAACACCCTGTTCCTGCAGGCGCAGCTGCGGCGGCGGATGGCGGCCGGCGGCAAGGTCCCCGACCTGAAAGCCTTCGACCTGCAGGCCGCGCGCGACGAGCAGCAGATCCGCAGCATGATCCGGCTGCTGGACGACCTGCTGGACGTCTCGCGCGCCCGCACTGCGAGCCTGGCGATCTCGACGCGTCCCATGGACCTGGCCGCGATGGTGCGACGCATGGTGGAAGGCCTGGCCGAGCAGGCGCGGTCAGCGGGCGTCCAGCTCGAGCTGCAGGCACCCGAGACGCTGCCGCTGGACGGCGACGAGCAGCGGCTGGAGCAGGTGCTCACGAACCTGGTCACCAACGCGCTGCGCTACGGCCAGGCGCGGCCGGTGCAGGTGCGCGTCGGCGTGGAGGACGGCCAGGCGGTGCTGGCGGTACGCGACCACGGCCCCGGCATCGCGCCGGCGGACCAGGAACGCATCTTCCAGCAGTTCGAGCGGGCGGACACCGCGCGCGATGTGCCGGGGCTGGGGCTGGGCCTGTACATCAGCCGGCAGATCGTCGGCGCGCACGGCGGGCGGCTGGAAGTGCGAAGCACGGTCGGCGAAGGCGCCGAGTTCATCGCCCGGCTGCCCGTGCCGGCGGGGCCCGCGTGAGAAAATCCGTGGTTTGGCAAGCACAAACGGGCACAGCACAACCATGGACGCAGAACGCATCAACCTCATCGGCACCACCCTGGCGGACCTCCAGGAGAGGACCGTCGATCTCCGGAGGTATCTTTGACTTCGATGCCAAGTCGGAGCGCCTGAGGACCGTCAACGCCTCGCTGGAAGATCCCGCGGTCTGGAACGACCCGAAGAAGGCCCAGGAGCTGGGCAAGGAAAAGAAGCAGCTCGACGACGTCGTGCTCGTGCTGCAGGACCTGGACCGCGACCTGTCCGACAACCTCGAGCTCTATGAGATGAGCAAGGAGGACGGCGACCTCGACGGCCTGGCCACCATCGAAGCCGAAACCGCCAAGCTCACGAAGATCGTCGAGGAGCTGGAGTTCCGGCGCATGTTCGACCGGCCGGCCGACCCGATGAACGCCTTCCTGGACATCCAGGCCGGCGCCGGCGGCACCGAGGCGTGCGACTGGGCCGGCATGCTGCTGCGCCAGTACCTGAAGTACGCCGAGCGCAAGGGCTTCAAGGCC
>Ga0247819_10001101_pt1 | contig 14948 bp, 8 predicted proteins | sample 13C_Xylose_Day6_FD_193428 | JGI IMG/M metagenome (GOLD analysis project Ga0247819, IMG submission 193428) | Soil microbial communities from agricultural site in Penn Yan, New York, United States - 13C_Xylose_Day6 | ecosystem: Environmental > Terrestrial > Soil > Agricultural land | place: USA...
TTCCTGGGGCACGCGGTCGATGGGGCGCAGCGAGCCGTCGAAATGCTTCAGGTCCATGACCATCACGTCATCCCACAGACCCAGGCGCTTGAGGTCACGCACCAGGTAGTTGTTGATGATGGTGAATTCACCCGACAGATTGGACTTGACCGACAGATTGCCGAACGAAGGCTCGATCGAGGCGTCCACGCCAACGATGTTGGAGATGGTTGCCGTGGGGGCGATGGCCACGCAATTGGAGTTGCGCATGCCGTCGGCCGCGATCTTGTTGCGCAGGCCGTCCCAGTCCAGGCGCATGGAGCGGTCGACTTCGACGTAGCCGCCACGGGCCTTTTCCAGCAGGTTCAGCGTGTCCAGCGGCAGGATGCCCTGGTCCCACAGCGAGCCCTTGAAGGTCGAGTAGCTGCCGCGTTCCTTGGACAGCTCGGTCGAAGCCCAGTAAGCGTAGTAGCAGATGGCTTCCATCGACTGGTCGGCGAACTCCACGGCCTGCATCGAGGCGTAGGGCATGCGCATTTCGTACAGCGCGTCCTGGAAGCCCATCAGGCCCAGGCCCACGGGGCGATGGCGCAGGTTCGAGTCCTTGGCCTTTTGCACCGCGTAGTAGTTGATGTCGATCACGTTGTCGAGCATGCGCATGGCCGTGGTGATGGTCTTGCGCAGCTTGTCGTGGTCGAGCTTGCCGTTCTTGATGTGGCGCACCAGGTTCACGGAACCCAGGTTGCAGACAGCCGTCTCGGTGTCGCTGGTGTTGAGCGTGATTTCGGTGCACAGGTTGGACGAGTGCACCACGCCCACATGCTGCTGGGGCGAGCGGATGTTGCACGGATCCTTGAAGGTGATCCATGGGTGGCCGGTCTCGAACAGCATGGACAGCATCTTGCGCCACATGTCGGTGGCGGGCAGGGTCTTGTGCAGGCGGATTTCGCCGCTGGCGGCCTTGGCTTCGTAGGCCGTGTAGGCCTTCTCGAATTCGATGCCGTACAGGTCGTGCAGATCGGGCACGTCGGCGGGCGAGAACAGGGTCCAGGAACCCTTTTCGATCACGCGGCGCATGAACAGGTCGGGAATCCAGTTGGCCGTGTTCATGTCGTGCGTGCGGCGGCGGTCGTCGCCGGTGTTCTTGCGCAGTTCCAGGAACTCTTCGATGTCCAGGTGCCAGCTTTCCAGGTAGGTGCAGACAGCGCCCTTGCGCTTGCCGCCCTGGTTCACGGCCACGGCCGTGTCGTTGACGACCTTGAGGAAAGGCACGACGCCTTGCGATTCGCCGTTCGTGCCCTTGATGCGCGAACCCAGTGCGCGCACGCGGGTCCAGTCGTTGCCCAGGCCGCCGGCAAACTTGGACAGCAGCGCGTTTTCCTTGATGGCGTCGTAAATGCCTTCGAGGTGGTCAGGCACCGTGGTCAGGTAGCAGCTCGACAGCTGCGAACGCAGCGTGCCGCTGTTGAACAGCGTGGGCGTGCTGCTCATGAAGTCGAAGGAGCTCAGCAGCTCGTAGAACTCGATGGCGCGCGCATTGCGGTCGGTCTCGCCCAGCGCCAGGCCCATGGCCACGCGCATGAAGAAGGACTGGGGCAGCTCGATGCGCTTCTTGTGGACGTGCTGGAAGTAGCGGTCATACAGCGTCTGCAGACCCAGGTAATCGAACTGCTGGTCGCGTTCGGCCTTGAGGGCTTGGGCCAGGCGGGGCAGGTCGTAGTTGAGCAGCTCGGGGTTGAGCAGTTCGTTGTCGACACCGTTTTGCACAAAGCCGGGGAAGTAGTCGACATAGGCCTGGCCCATGTCGGCGGGCGCGACATCGCGGCCCATGACTTCACGCACGATGGTGTGCAGCAGCAGACGCGCGGTGGCGTAGGTGTAGTCGGGATCTTTTTCGATCAGCGTGCGCGCGGCCAGGATGGCGGCCTTGAACACTTCGTCGATCGGCATGCCGTCGTACAGGTTGCGCTGGGTTTCCTGCACGATGGGATCGGGCTGGATGTCGGCGTTCAGGCCCTTGCAGGCGGCTTCGATCAGCGTCAGCAGGCGAGCCTGGTCCAGCGGCACGCGCTGGCCGTTGTCGGTCACATGCAGCACGGGGGCGGCAGCGGCAGCGGGCTGGCTGGCCTTCTTCTGTTCGGCGCGCTCCTGGTTGCGGCGCTCGCGGTACAGCACGTAGGCACGGGCGACTTCATGGTGGCCGCCGCGCATCAGGCCCAGTTCGACCTGGTCCTGGATGTCTTCGATGTGGAACGTGCCGCCGCCTGGACGCGAGCGCACCAGTGCGCGCACCACGCCTTGCGTGAGCTCGTCCACCATTTCGCGCACGCTGGACGAGGCCGCGCCCTGGGCACCGCGCACGGCCAGGAAGGCCTTGGTCACGGCGACGGAGATTTTTTGCGGCGTGAAGTCCACGACATCGCCGTTGCGGCGCATGACGTGGTACTGCTCGGAAGCCGAGGCGGTCGCTGCATCGGCGGACGCAGTGGAGACGGGGTTCAACGCTTCTTGCATGGATTCCTCTTGGGCGTTTAAGTGATGGCGCTGTAGCGGTGGAGGGCCGTCAGCACGGAGGTAGCTTGTCCACAAGCCGTGCACATGCTGTGCACAACTTTTTAACACTAAATGTAGTGTTTGTGGATGGCTTCGACCACTACAGGTAGTGTCTTTGGTTCGGGTGCTAGTGTAGCGCGGAGGCTCGGCCGAATGGGCAAAACTGGCTCGAAACCCTTGGCGATGAGGAGGAATGCGGGGCCTTTTCGAGGTGCAGATACGGGCCTGCGCGGTGGCAGTGCCAGTGTCCGCGCGGGCTCGCGGCGAAGCGCGGCGTCTGCGAGCGCGGCAAATTTTTTTTGCCGGCGTGGCGAAAAAGCAGGACCCCACGCAGACGCCGATTGACGTTGCCGGAAAAACGGCTTAAGTGCCCGGCGGCCAGTCCAGCGCGGCGGCCGACAGCGCGCCGCGCAGCCGTGGCCAGTCGAAGCCGGGTCCGGGATCGAGCTTGCGGCCCGGGGCAATGTGCTCGTGGCCGGCCACATGGCGTATGGGGTAGTGGGCGGCGAGGTCGGCGCACAGCTGGGCCAGCGCGGCGTATTGCGCCGATTCGAAGCTCAGGCCTTCGAGGCCTTCGAGTTCTATGCCGATGGAGTCGTCGTTGCAGTTGCCGCGCCCGCGCCAGCAGGACGCGCCCGCATGCCAGGCGCGTTGATCGCAGTCGACGAACTGCCAGATCCGGCCTTCGCGGGTGATGAAGAAATGCGCCGATACCTGCAGGCCGCGTATGCCCTGGTAATAAGGGTGGGCGTCCCAGTCGAGCTGGTTGGTGAACAGCTGCTGCACGGCCCCTGTGCCGTACTCGCCCGGCGGCAGGCTGATGGAATGCAGTACCACCAGGTCGATCTGCGCGCCCTCGGGCCGGGGGCCGCAGTTGGGCGAGGCCAGGGCCTGGGCGGCCCGGTACCAGCCGCCGTCCCAGCCGCTGTCGGTGGGCGTGGCGGAATCAGCCGGCGGCGGGGTCGGAGGTGTCGGAGCTGTCGGAAAGGTCGCTGTCATGGGGTGCGGTGATGTTCAGGCGCGCGATGCGGTAGCGGATCTGGCGCAGACTGATGCCCAGCCGGGCGGCCGCGGCGGTGCGGTTGAAGCCCAGCTCGTGCAGGGCGCGCACCAGGATGTCGCGCTCTTGCTGGTCCAGCCAGGCTTGCAGGTCGTGGGGCAGGGGCGCGGGCGCGGCCTGGGTGTCGGGGCTGGCCGGCGCCGCGGCCAGGCACGCCGCGCCGGCGTCGGAGGGGCTGCCTTTGAGCGACAGCACCTGACCTTCGCTGAGCGTGAGCGCGCGGTGCAGCTGGTTTTCCAGTTCGCGCACATTGCCGGTGAGCGGCAACTGGGTCAACTGCTCCAGCACCTGGGGCGACAGCACGGGGACGGCGCAGCCGGTGTCGGCCGCGATGCGCGCCAGCAGGACCTCGCACAGCGCCGGCAGGTCTTCGCGGCGCTCGCGCAGCGGCGGCAAATGGATTTCTATGACGTTGAGCCGGTAATACAGGTCCTGGCGAAAACGCCCGGCAGGCACTTCTTCGGCCAGGTCGCGGTGGCTGGCGCTGACGATGCGAACGTCCACCGGCTCTTCCTGGGTCGATCCCAGAGGGCGTACGCGCCGCTCCTGGATGGCGCGCAGCAGCTTGGCCTGCATGGCCAGCGGCAGGTCGCCGATCTCGTCCAGAAACAGCGTGCCGCCGCGCGCGGCCTGGAAGTAGCCGCCGCGGTCCTGGGTGGCGCCGGTGTACGAGCCTTTGCGGGCGCCGAAGAATTCGGCTTCCAGCAGGTTGTCGGGAATGGCGCCGCAGTTCACCGCCACCCAGGGGCCGTCGGCGCGGTGGCTGCAGGCGTGCAGCGCGCGCGCGACCAGCTCCTTGCCGGTGCCGGATTCGCCCTGCACCAGCACCGGAGCCATGCCTTTGGCGACCTTGAGGATGTTCTGCTTGACGGCGCGCATGGCCGGCGATTCGCCCACCAGCTGCGCCAGTGCGGTCTCGGAGTCGGCCATGTCGGCCGTGGGGCCGGCGTTGCGCGCGCGGCGCGGCGCACCGCCGCCTTCGGCTGCACGGTGCACGGCCGAGGCCACGACGGCGCGAAACTGCTTGAGGTCCACGGGCTTGCTCAGGTAGTCGAAGGCGCCGGCCCGCAAGGCTTCGACCACGTTGTCGGCCGAGCTGTGGGCGGTGATGACCACGCAGCGCTCGGGGCGCTGCTGCGCGCGCAGGTCATGCAGCAATTCCAGCCCCAGACCGTCGGGCAGGCGCATGTCGGTGAGCACGGCGTCGAAGCGCTGGGCCTGCAGCCGCGCACGCGCCTGCTGCACGCTGTCCGCGGTCTCGACACGGTAGCCCTCGCGCAGCAGGGTCAGCTCGTAGAGCGTGCGCAGGTCGGGTTCGTCATCGACGACCAGGATGGAAGCAGCAATGTCAGTCATGGAGAGTGGATGCATCAGACCACGATTGTGTCAAAGCTGTAAGAGGGCGTGCCCAGGGCGGCGGCGGGGTAGAACACCAGGGTGAAGGCATTGCCTTCGACGGGGCCGCGCGCGGTGTTGCGCACCAGGCGCTGGTAGCCCAGGCGGGCGCCGTAGCGCTCGCACAGTTCGCGGCAGATATACAGGCCCAGGCCGCTGGAGCGGCTTTGCGACGAGAAAAAAGGCTCGAACAGGTGGCGCTGCACCGAAGCATCGAGCGGCGCGCCATCGCTCCATACCTGCAGCCAGACCTGGGCGCCCTGGGCGGGCGCGGGATCGAGCGGATGGGAGGCACTGTTGTGGCCGGTCAACAGCTGCAGGCCGTCGGCGGCGCTGCTGCGATAGCGCTGGGCGTTGTCGAGCAGGTTGACCAGCACGCGCCGCAGGTGCTCGGCATCGAAGGCCACCAGTGCCGCGGCGGCCTCGAGCTGCACCAGGGCCTGGCGCGGGGACGCGGTGTCCTGGGTGCCGGCCGGTGCCTGCGCGCGCCATTCTTCCCAGACGGCCGCGACCTGCGCGTCCAGGGGCAGGGCGCTGGCTTCGGCCGCATGGATTTGCTGCTGCACGCGGGCAATGTCCAGCACCTCTTCGGCAATGCGCGCCAGGCGCTGGGCGTTGTGCGTGACCATCTGGCTCAGGCGTTGCTGGCCGGGATCGGTCAGGTCTTCGGCCAGCAGGGCGTTGGCCTGGGTGATGGCGGCCAGCGGATTGCGGATCTCATGCGCCACGGCGGCCGACATGCGGCCCATCGCGGCCAGTTTTTCGGTGCGCAGCCGGGCCTGCATTTCGCGCAGGTCGTGCAGAAACACCACGCACCATTGCGCAGGCAGGGGCTCGGTCGCTTCCAGGGCATTGCCTGCCAAGGGGAGCGTGAGCCAGGTGCGCGCATGCAGGCCCAGCGGGTTCTGACCGGCATGCACCAGGTCCATGTCCGCGGCCAGTGGCGCACCGTTGATGAAGGTCTGGGCGACCAGCGCCGACAGCGGCGCGTTGCCGGCATGCGCGGCCAGCGCGAACGGCAGCGGCAGGCCCGGGGCACAGCCCAGCAACTGCAGGGCGGCGGGGTTGGCGGTGTGCACCAGGCCCTGCTGGTCCATGGCCAGCACGCCGTCGTTCAGGTGGTGGATGATGAGGTGATTGACCTGCTCCTGCAGATGGGCGGCCAGCCGGCTTTGCAGGGACAGCTGCTGCTCCCGCTGCAGGCGCTGGGCCAGCTGATGGGTCAGATAGGCCATCAGGAAATAGCCGGCGCAGGTCAGCGCTGTCTGGAAGTATTGCTGGGTGAGATCAGACGGGCCATACAGGCTTTGCCAAGTGGTCCAGCCCAGCATCAGCAGGGTGACGCCGGCGGTGGTGGCGAAGGCCAGCAGCAAGGTGCCCAGTGCCGACGCCATCAGAATGGGCAGGGCCAGCAGCGGTGTGTAGTTCAGCGGGCCGGCCTGCCACAGCTGCAGCAGGCAGACCACGGCGATGTCGACGCCGATCAGCGGCAGCCAGTGCAGGCCGGTCTGGGGCGGAGGCGGGGCGTTGCGCCCGACGATGCGCGTGAACACCGTGAGCCCCAGGTAGATGGCGCAGATGGCCCAGAGCCATGGGTTGGCATGGCTCTGGACCGTGCCCAGTCCTTGGAATATGAGCAGGACGCTGGCGACCAGGATGCGGCCGTTGAGAAAGCCGTGCCACAGGCGCATGACCTGCGGCTCGGCCGGCAGCGGTGGGGCGCTCAGGCGGCTGGCGGACATGGCCGCTCAGGCCGGGCCGTGGGCGCGGTGCTGAGCGCTGCAGTAATAACGCAGCTGGGCGTCGGCGCCCTGTGCCAGCGCATCGCTGCGCGGCAGGTGCAGTCCGCAATGGGCGCAGGCCACCATGTCCTGGGGCGGCTGCAGGCGGCTGCCCGCATTCCGGGCCGGACGCTGTGCGTCCTGATTTTCCGCCCGGCGGCGGCTGCGCCAGATACCTACGGCGACCACGATCACCAGCAAAACCAAAAGATATTTCATCCCAGACGTTCCAGCAGTACTTCCATCACAAAGCGCGAGCCCGCATAGGCCAGCAACAGCAACAGGGCGCCAGCGTACAGCATGTGCACGGCATGTCGGCCGCGCCAGCCAAAGCGTGCGCGCCCGATCAGCAGCGTGGCGAAAGTCAGCCAGGACAGCACCGAGAAAATGGCCTTGTGGTCCCAGTGCCAGTGGCGGCCGTACAGGGTTTCGCCGAACAGCCAGCCGGCCAGCAAGGTCGCGGTGAGCAGCCAGAAGCCTCCGGAAACAAAGCGGAACGTGAGCCGTTCCAGCGTGAGCAGGGGAATGCCGCTGTCCTGGTCGGCCGCGAGGCGGATGCGTTTTTCGGCATGGTTCATCAAGGCCGCATGCACGACGGCGGCGGCGAACAGTCCATACGAGGCAATGCCCAGGGCCAGGTGCAGCGGCAGCCAGGCCGAAGCGTTGACCTGCAGAGGCATGCCGGGGAACAGGGCGGCGAGTACCACGGTGGCCGCACCCAGCAGTCCCAGCAGCGCGCGGGTGCGCAACTGCGGGAACAGTTGCTGCTCGACGCCGTAGACGGTGAGCATCAGCCAGGCGGTGATGGACAGCGCCGAGGCAAAGCCGAAGTGGGGGGCTTCGCCCAGCAGGCCCCAGGCAAGAAATGCGGCGTGCAGCGCCCAGGCAATGCCCAGGGAGGTGCGCGCGGCGGTTTCACCGATGCGGGCGGCGGGAATGGCATAGGCGCAGGCCGCGGCCAAGGCCAGGGACCAGGTCAGAACCGAAGTGGAAGAGTGCATGTAGGCAAAAGAAACCATCGTTCAATGATAGACCGCCGAGAGGCGGGGAATCAGCTCTGCAGCCACACGCTGGTGCGGTTGCGACCCTGGGATTTTGCGGTGTAGAGCAGCGAGTCGGCTTTTTGCAGCAAATCGGTGGTGCTCAGGTGTTCGAGATGGTGGGCCACGACCAGGCCGCAGCTCACGGTGAGGGCCATTCCCGTCGGAGAGTCGGCATGCTCTATGGCCTGCGCGAGCACCGCCAGGCGAAAGTCTTCCATGCGCTGCAGCAGCCCTTCGTCGCCCGGCACCAGCAAGGCAAATTCCTCACCGCCGAAACGCGCCGCCAGGTCGTCCGGCCTGCGGGCATGGGCTTGCAGCGTGCGGGCCACGGCCTTGAGGGCTTCGTCGCCCTGGATGTGGCCGTAACGGTCGTTGTACTGCTTGAAGTGGTCTATGTCGACCAGGGCCAGGCCCAGCGGGCTGCCGGTGCGGCGGCTGCGGCGGTGCGCGCGATCGAGCATGTCGTCGAAATGGCGGCGGTTGGCCAGGCCCGTCAGGCCGTCGATCTGGGCCAGGCGCTCCAGGGTGCGCTTTTGCTGCGCCAGATGGATCTGGTTGCGCACGCGCACGCGCACGATGGCCGGGCGTACGGGCTTGGAGACATAGTCGGCCGCGCCCAGGCTCAGGCCGTATTCCTCGGCCGCATCGTCGCTCTGGCCGGTGATGAAGATCACCGCAATGCCGGCCGTGCGCTCGTCGGTGCGCAAGGCGTGGAGGACTTCGTAGCCGCTCATGCCCGGCATGCTGACATCCAGCAGGATCAGCAGCAGCAGCTGGGCTTCACGCTGCGCATGGGCCAGCGCACTTGGGCCGTCCTTGGCCAGCAGCACGCGGTACTCCTGGCCCAGCAGCTCGGCCAGGGCAGCGCGGTTGAGCCGTTCGTCGTCGACCACCAGAATGGTCGGGCGTTCGTTCGCAGGCGTTGTCATGGGGTGGTGCTCCTGTCAGGGGCGGTCAGTTGTTGGGCCAGTGCCTCCAGAGCGGCCAGGGCCAGCGCGGGTTCCAGGTCATCCACATGGCTGCGCACGGGCTCCAGCAGTGCCAGATGGGCGGCGTCCAGCATCTGCGCCAGGCGCTCGAGCTCGCCGGTGGCCGCATAGTCGCCCGTGGCAATCAAGCTGCGCAGGTCTGCCATGCAGTGGGCGATGTCTTGCGCGCTGGCGCTGGGCGCCGTGGCCTCGTCGCGGGCCGCGGCCTGGGCAACCTCAACCAGCAGAAGGCGCAGAGTGGCAGTGAATGGCACCAGGGCCTGCTGCACAGCGTCCTGCTGCCCGGCGGTGGCCAGGCGTTCGAGCTGGTCGGCCTGCTTGGCCAGTGCCGGCGAGCCCAGATAGCCCAGCGCGCCCTTGAGGTTGTGGGCCAGTATGGCCACGCCCGCGCAGTCGGGATGCTGCGCGCCCTGCACGAGCGCGTCCGGCGCCGTGTTGAAGTCGCGCATAAAGCCTTGCAGCAGGCGCTGGATGCGCTGCGCACTGCCGGCAAAGCGGGCCTGCACGGCCGGCCAGTCGATCAGCGGCACATCGGCCGGCGCCGCGCCGGACGGCGTCGCCGCGGGTGGTTCGCCGGTCACGGCCTGTGCCGGCGGGTGCAGCAGCCGGTCCAGCGTGGCGTACAGGCGCTGCTCGTCAATCGGCTTGCTCAGATGGGCATCCATGCCGGCCGCGCGAATATGTCGGCGGTCTTCCTCGCTCGCCTGCGCCGTGAGGGCGATGACGGGCAGGTGCTTCCAGGCCGGGTGCTCACGGATCGCGCGCGTGGCCGTGAGGCCGTCCATGTCGGGCATGTGTACGTCCATCAGCACGGCGTCAACGGTTTCGGTTTGCAGGCGCTCGAGTGCATGCCGGCCATGGTGGGCGGTGACGACCTGCATGCCCACCAGCCGCAGAAAATCTTCGGCCACTTCGCGGTTGAGGGCGTTGTCGTCGACCACCAGCACTTTCTTGCCGGCCAGGCGCGCGGCGACATCGGATGCACGCAGCGACGTGGCCAGCGTGGCGTGGGCGCTGGCCCCGGCCAAGGACGGGGGCCGGAAAATGTCCTGGATGGTGTTGAACAGCACGGATTCGGTCACGGGCTTGATCAACAGGCCCTGCACGCCCAACTGCTCGGCGTGGTGCCAGACTTCTTCGCGTGCATAGGCGGTGACCATGAGCACGGCGGGCGTCGCGGTCAGGGCGTCCTGCGCGCGGATGCGGCGCGTCACTTCCAGTCCGTCCATGCCCGGCATGCGCCAATCCAGCAGCACCAGCTGGTAGGGCCGGCCGATGGCGCAGGCCTGCTGCAGTGCCTGCAAGGCGGCTTCGCCCGAAGCGACGGCGTCGGACGGCATGCCGAAGCCGCTGAGCATGTCGGCCAGGATGGTGCGTGCGCTGGCGTTGTCGTCGACGATCAGCGTGCGCTCGCAGGTGCTCGCGCGGTGGGCTGATTGAAGCGACGGTCGCGGCGATGGTTGGGGCGTGCGGGCCGACGACAGCCGGGCCGAAAACCGGAAGCTGCTGCCTTGACCCAGCTTGCTTTCCACGCTGATGCTGCCGCCCATGAGCGCGACCAGCTGCTGGCAGATGGCCAGCCCCAGCCCGGTGCCGCCATAGCGGCGCGTGGTCTGCGCGTCGGCCTGGGTAAACGGTCGAAAAAGGATTTGCATCTGGGCCGGAGTCATGCCTATGCCGGTGTCGTTGACTTCAAATTCCAGCGGCAGGGATTCGGCGCAGGCGTCGCCAGTGTCGCCCCGGGCGCGGCGTACCGCGACGACGATTTCTCCGGCATCGGTGAACTTTACGGCATTGCTGACCAGGTTGGTGAGCACCTGGCTCAGGCGCAAGGGGTCGCCGCGCAGGCGTCGGGGTACGTCGGGCGCGATGCGGTAGGCGATTTCCACGTTCTTTTCCTCGGCGCGCAGCGTGCTGATGGCCGAGACGGTCTCGAGGATGGTGTCCAGATCGAAATCGACGTCTTCCAGGTGCAGCATGCCGGCCTCGATCTTGGAGAAGTCGAGGATGTCGTTGATGATGGCCAGCAGTGCCTTGGCCGACACTTCCACCTTGTCGAGGTAGTTGCGCTGCTTGGGCTGCAAAGGCGTTTGCTGCAGCAAGCGGGTCATGCCTATGACGGTGTTCATGGGCGTGCGGATTTCATGGCTCATGGTGGCCAGAAACTCCGATTTGGTGCGCTCCGCCGCTTCGGCCGCTGCCTTGGCCTGTTGCAGTGCATCCGCGGCTTCGCGCTCGTGGGTGATGTCCAGCATGACGCCGTCCCAGACCGGCGTGCCGTCGATGGGGTGCAGCGCCGCGCGGCTGCGCAGCCAGCGCTGGCTGCCGTCGGGCCGCAGGATGCGGAAGCTGCAGTCGAAAGGGCGGCCGCTGGCATAGGACTGCTGCAGCTGGGTTTCGTGGCGCTCGCGGTCCTCGGCGTGGATGGCGTTCAGGTAGATGTCGCTGTTGGCGAGTATGGCCCGCGCCGACATGCCGACCAGGGCTTCGATGCCGGCGCTGAGATAGGTCAGATCGTAGCGGCCCTGCTTTTCTTCCGTGCGGTAGATGGCGCCGCTGGGCAGGTTGTCGGCCAGGGCTTCGAGCCGTTCCCTGGCATTCTCGCTTTCCGACAAGTCCTGCACCGTGCCGCTGAGTGCGACGATGGTGCCTTCGCTGTCGCGCAAGGCCTGGCCCAGGATGCGGGCCGGAAAGCTGCCGCCGCCCGGGTGCTGGTGGCGCACATCGATGTCATAGGGGCGACCGTTCTGCGCGCAGGCGGCCATGGCCTGCGCCACCGCGGCGTAGTCCTGCGGGCGCAGCATGGGCTGCAGGTCATGCACCGTCAGCGGCGGGCCGTTCGGGTCGGCGCCGCTCATCTCGTAGAGCATCTCGGAGGCGCTGAACGCCTGGGTGGACAGGTCCAGCGTCCAGCTGCCCATGCGCGACAGCCGTTCCGCGCGTTGCAGCGAGTCGTAGCTGCGCTGCAACTTTTCTTCCGCCAGGCGCACGTCGGTCACATCGCGGGAGATGCCCAGCAAGCCCGTGAGCTGGCCTTTGTCGTCGCGAAACGGGCTCTTGATGGTCTGGAATACGCGCATCTGGCCCTGGTGGGGAATGTGCTGCTCCGAGGTGGCCGCGTGGTTGGACGTGAGCACCTGCTGGTCGCTGGCTTCGCATTCGGCCGCGCCTTCGGGAAAGAAATCGGCGTCGGTGTAGCCCAGAATCTGTTCCGGAGGGTGGGCAAAAAAGCGAAACGCGGCGTCGTTGCAGAACAGGTAGCGGCCTTTCACGTCCTTGAGGTAGACGATGTCCGGCGTGTCGCGCAGCACGGCGTCGAGCAGGCGCGCCGTGTCTTTCCACTGGCGGGTGCTTTCCTGCACCTGGCGTTCGAGCTGGGTATGGAGCGAGCGGATCTGGGCTTCGCGCTTGAGCCGCTCGCTGATGTCGTGCGACAGCGTGAAAAACCATTTTTCCCCGGCCACCAGCAGACAGGAAATCTGCACTTCCACCGGGATGATGCTGCCATCGCCGCAGCGGTGCTGGTCGACGCAGATGGTGGCATTGCCAGGCTCTATGCTGTCCCATAGCTGCGTCAGCGCGCTGGTGTCGTAGGCCACGGACAGGTCGCTGACGTTCATCTGCAGCAGCGCCTCGCGGCTGTGGCCGAGGCTGGCGCAGGACTGGGCACTGGCGTCGAGAATCCTGCCCTGCGCATCGTGCAGTATGAAATCGTCGGCAATCTGGTCCAGGTACTGGCGGTAAGGCATGTCGGACATGGTGGTTCCCGATAGCAGGTGCAGGCGCGCAAAGCCGGAATGCACAGCGCGGCGGCTGGCTGTATCAAATCGTACACGCATCCCCGGCAGGATGATGTAGCGGCGTGCTGACGCCCGAAGGGGGCATGGGCCGCTACCGTAAAGCGCCCCAGCGGGTAAAATTGCGCCATTCACTCTTGCACGCTGCCGCCGCTTGGCGCCGCCAGGGCCGGTCCGACCCACGGTGGCGGCCTTGTCCGGCCCCGCGGACCGCTGCCGGCGGGCGACAGCCCCAGCGCACCACCTACCGGAATTTCCTGCTTATGGCCTCCGCACTTACCGAAAAACTCTCACGCCTCGTCAAGGAGATGCGTGGCCAGGCCCGCATCACCGAATCCAATGTGCAGGACATGCTGCGTGAAGTGCGCATGGCCTTGCTGGAAGCCGACGTGGCCCTGCCCGTGGTGCGCGACTTCATTGCGCGCGTCAAGGAAAAAGCGCTGGGCCAGGAAGTCCTGTCCTCGCTGCAGCCTGGCCAGGTGCTGGTGTCCATCGTCAACACCGAACTCGCCGCGACCATGGGCGAAGGTGTCAGCGACCTGAACCTCAACGCCCAGCCGCCGGCGGTGATTCTGATGGCCGGCCTGCAAGGCGCGGGCAAGACCACCACCACGGCCAAGCTGGCCAAGCACCTGATCGAAAAGCGCAAGAAGAAAGTGCTGACGGTCTCGGGTGACGTCTACCGCCCCGCGGCCATCGAGCAGCTCAAGACCGTCACGGCCCAGGCCGGCGCCGAATGGTTCCCGAGCACACCCGATCAAAAACCGCTGGACATCGCGCGCGCCGCCCTGGACTACGCCAAGCGCCATTTCTTTGACGTGCTGCTGGTCGACACCGCGGGCCGCCTGGCCATCGATGAAGTGCTGATGCGCGAAATCCAGGAGCTGCACGCGGCGCTCAAACCCGTCGAAACCCTGTTCGTGGTCGATGCCATGCAGGGCCAGGATGCGATCAACACGGCCAAGGCCTTCAAGGAAGCGCTGCCGCTGACCGGTATCGTGCTGACCAAGCTCGACGGCGATTCGCGCGGTGGCGCGGCCCTGTCGGTGCGCCAGATCACGGGCGCGCCCATCAAGTTCGCCGGTGTCTCGGAAAAGATCGACGGCCTGGAAGTGTTCGACGCACAGCGCCATGCAGGTCGCGTGCTGGGCATGGGCGACATCGTGGCCCTGGTCGAGCAGGTCACGGCCGGTGTCGACATGGAAGCAGCGCAGCGCCTGGCCGCCAAGGTCAAGAGCGGTGACGGCTTCGATCTCAACGACTTCCTGGGCCAGATCCGGCAGATGAAGCAGATGGGCGGGCTGTCCAGCCTGATGGACAAGCTGCCCAGCCAGCTCTCGGCCAAGGCCGGTCAGGTCGACATGGACAAGGCCGAGCGCGAAATGCGCCGCAAGGAAGGCATCATCTGTTCGATGACGGCCAAGGAGCGCACCAAGCCCGAACTCATCAAGGCCACGCGCAAGAAGCGCATCGCCATGGGTGCCGGCGTGCAGGTGCAGGAAGTCAACCGCCTGCTCAAGGAATTCGAGCAGATGCAGGACATGATGAAGAAGATGAAGGGCGGCGGCCTGATGAAGATGATGAAGCGCATGGGCGGCATGAAAGCCATGAAGGGCATGATGGGCGGCGGTGGCGGCATGCCCAAGATGCCGTTCTGAATCTGAAGCCCCCCTGAGCCGCTTACGCGGCTCCCCCCTCTCATCCTTCGGTGGAGGGGGGCGACACCATCGCTGCGGGGCGGCCCTTGCTCGGTGTCCCCTTGCTGGGGCGCGCCAGTTTCAGAGGCGCGGTCTTGGATAACTGAGAGGAGCTCCGGGCAAAGCCTGTGCTGCTCGGCGGCTTCACGCGTCCCATGCCGATAATGGCGGAATGAGAACCATGATTGAGCCCACCGCCCCGCCGCCACGGCGCCTGCTGCTGTGCGCGGTCCTGGCGGGCGCTGCCGTGCTCGCCGGCTGCAGTTCCGCGCCCGCGCGGCGCCCCAGCGCCTCCGCCCGCGCCGCCGGAGCGCTGGCGCTCGACGGCACGCTGCGCGACGCGCTTTACGCGCGCACCATGCTGGTGGTCAATACACCTTATACCTATGGCGGCAACACGCCGGAAGGCGGTTTCGACTGCAGCGGGTTGGTGCAGTACGCGCTGCAGGGCATCACCGAGCAGCGCCTGCCGCGCAGCACCAGCCAGTGGGCCACGGTGAGCAGCACCATCGACCGCGGCGATCTGCAGCGCGGCGACTTTGTGTTCTTCAATACGTCGGGCGGGCGCTATTCGCACATGGGCATTTATGTCGGCGGCGAGCGCTTCGTGCATGCGCCTTCGAGCGGCGGCATCGTGCGCGTGGCGGCCATGGA
>Ga0247819_10001102_pt1 | contig 14945 bp, 14 predicted proteins | sample 13C_Xylose_Day6_FD_193428 | JGI IMG/M metagenome (GOLD analysis project Ga0247819, IMG submission 193428) | Soil microbial communities from agricultural site in Penn Yan, New York, United States - 13C_Xylose_Day6 | ecosystem: Environmental > Terrestrial > Soil > Agricultural land | place: USA...
GTGCTCAATTGATCACGAATTCTGCTAAGCAACTAGCGAAATTTTCTTGGGATGAGTCGGCTAAGAAAGCCATTGCTGCGCTGGAGCAAGGCAAAGATCTAGTTGATTCGAGTAAATATTTTTATTCGAGAGATGTCTTGCAGCAACAGCTTGTTACTCTGCCAGGGAGTCCAGTTGACGATAACGAATTCTTCAAACTCGCAAAAAGTATTGCTTTTAATTTTGCGAACCTCGAGGAAGAAAAACAGCTCTTGCTTGATGTCTCCTGTATTGTTCATAGCGATGCAAAGTCAGGTATTCAACGCGTCGTACGCAGTTTGCTTCGTGAGTTTTTGAACGCGCCGCCTGCGGGGCTCAAAGTACGTCCGGTTTATTACGCTGACGGACGGTATTATTACGCCAATGACTATGCGTCGCGCATTTACGCCCAGTTCCCTGAGGCAATAGATTCGGTAATCGACTACGCGCAAGATGATGTTTATTTATCCCTTGATTTGACTATGCATTTGACCAGCCAGCTTTACCCGCTGCATCGTCAAATGCGAAGTATGGGAGTGCGGATTAATTACATTGTTTATGATCTTTTGCTCTTTCATCGTCCTGACTGGTGGCCATCACCAAATGGCGACTTCTTTATAGATTGGCTGCAGAAGATCAGCATGGTTGCCAGTAATCTAATATGTATCTCCGGAGCAGTGGCCGATGAAATGCAGCAGTGGCTAACATCCAATGCCGACAAGTGCGCGGGAAATATTCCAGCGGTAAAAAGTTTTCATTTGGGTGCAGACATCAATAACAGCTTGCCATCTCTAGGGTTGCCCGAGGATGCTCAGGAAGTGTTGAACAACATATCTGACAGGCCTAGTTTTTTGATGGTTAGTACCATCGAACCTCGAAAGGGGCATGCTCAAACACTGGCTGCATTTGAGGCTCTGTGGGAAGAAGGTCATCAGATCAATCTCGTCATCGTCGGAAAACGGGGATGGCTGGTCGACGACTTGGTGGCCCGACTGAGCAATCATCCGGCAAAAGGGCGAACGCTCTTTTGGCTAGAAGGCATCAGTGACGAATATCTGGAAAAAATCTATTCAGCGGGGACTTGTCTTATTGCAGCGTCCGAAGGGGAGGGCTTTGGTCTTCCGCTTATTGAAGCGGCGCAGCACCATTTGCCGATGATCGTTCGTGATTTGCCGGTTTTTCGGGAGATTGCGGGTGAGCATGCGTTTTATTTTCAAGGCATGTCCGAGAGCGATTTAGCGAAATCGATTAGAGCCTGGCTTCAACTATTTGAGCGCAGCGAACATCCTGATTCCAAGGCGATGCCTTGGCTAACCTGGGAGGAAAGCGCGAAGCAGCTGCAAGCAGTGCTGCTTTGAAGAATGAGTCAGGTGCTGGCTATGTGTTAGTATCACAAATATCGATGCCCTGCCTGAGTATGGGCAAAAAAACTTATGCGTAGTGTGATCTTAAGGAGTGAGAATGTTTTTTAGGAAGCGAACAACTGCTGAGACAGCCAAGAACACGACTTATACACTTGATTCCTTTCCGCTCAGGCCACCTCTTCCTCTTCCTGAGGGTGTATCGAGGCAGGAGTTGTTCGACTGGCTAAAATCCGTTCGAGTTGCCGATGCTCCTGATTCGATCATCGAATACTGCGTCCAGGATTTCGAACGTTTCGTCCAGACGTTTGGCCTTGTTCAGCGCGCTACAGCAAATGCAACCGGTGCTTTGACTGGCTTGGAACTAGGCGGGAATCCATACTTCTCCACAATGCTATTGAAGAAGTTTACGTCCGTCGATTGGCAACTTGCCAATTATTTTGGCGAGCAAATTCCGAAGGGAAAAGCACAGCAGCGTGTGCATATGAGTGAGTTTCGGGCGCTCGAGTCTAAGACGTACGTCGATCTCACTTATTCTCATTTCAATATCGAGGAAGACGTATTTCCATTTGAATCAGAGTCACTGGATATTGTCCTCTTTTGCGAGATAATCGAGCACTTGCTGAATGATCCATGTGCGGTTCTTCGGCAAATTAAGCGAGTTCTTCGAGATGACGGGACGCTGGTTTTAACCACGCCAAATGTCAGTCGCTTAGAGAACGTTGCACGAATGATTGTTGGCTCAAATTTATACGATCCATACAGTGGTTATGGTCCGTATGGGCGTCATAATCGTGAATACAATAAGCATGAGTTGTTCACTCTTTTAACGTATCTAGGTTTTACCGTTGATGAGATTTTTACTGCTGATGTTCACGAGAACTTAACTGGATCTTATCTCGGTCCGGAAAACTTCGGTCAGTTGATCAAATACAGAGAACATGACCTCGGGCAGTACATTTTTATTCGAGCACGCAAAACGGGTGAGGATAGGGGGAAGAAGCCAGCTTGGTTGTACAGGTCTTACGATCCTGCAGAGATCGAGTGATTTTGAGGACTTTGCGAAATAGCATTTTTATACTTGTTGCTATTATTATTTCCAATTTTCTTTTGGGGCGCAGTAGAATACTTGGCACAATCCGCTTCGATAAGCGTAAGGTCGCACGAAAGGAATAAATGTTTAGGCTTTTTGGATGTTGTGTTTTGGTAATGTGTTCCTGAGTGAGCTTGAGGGCTGTCAGTTGTTATTCGGTATGCGATCCGAGAATCGCATTTGCCGAATGGTATATTACGAATAAGCTGTTTCACGCGGATAAATTCTCCGTTTGATTTTTCACTCAATATATCGATTGGCGGTTCTTCGTATTTGCTCCATGACTTGCGCTGCCTATCAAATAAATTTATTGTTGTTAACCTAGTACGGGTGAGGCTGTACTCAATTAATCGATTTATTGCACAAAAATTGAATACTCTAAATATTACCGTCATCAGTTAGTTGTAGCCAACATGACAAGTGCAACTTCCTTTGGTCCTCTTCCATGAATGGTTGATCGTGCAAGAACTGATCTAGCTGCTCGACTGGCGCAATCGTCCTCGTCAGGTTTTGAGGCCTCGTTTCGTCGCTTGAGCTGGTATGATCCGTGCGAATTTCCCTGCCCAATGGCGTTCCTCATGATCCTGTTTTGCTTAAGCAGTCGTTACTTGAGGCGCTGACTCGCCAAGCAAAAACAGTTCAAGTGCCCGAAGCCATGAAGGCCACATCGCCGATCTAAAATAACAAATCAAGCTTTTGCGCAACCGCTTGTTCGGGAGCAGATCCGAGCAAGCGGTCGAGCCTAATACCCCGCAACTTTCCAGTTACTGGCCGTCGAGGATTTCGAAGGGCTCACGGCACATCCTCGTAGACGACATGCCCGCCCAGCTTGAGGGATTTTTCGCCCTTACGGCCCAATCTGATGCCGTTTTCATGCTGAACGCGTAGTAGTGCGTGGCACCGTGTGTGGGACCGGAAACCTTGCCATCGATTACTTGGTCAGAAGCGATCTGCGCCTAGCCCCGTTCGCGAAAAGGGATCTGCTTGATTCCAATCAAAAATTGATAGTTCGGATCGGTCTGGTCCCAGCAGCTGAACTGATTTGGCATTTGGCGCAAACCTGCATACCCTTCGCCCCACCAAGATTTTGGTCTTGCCGTCGTTCACACGGTTGCGAATGGTCCAGGCCGCGGCGATCTGGCCGACTAGTGATTCACCGCGAGCCTCCCCATTTTTCAGCAACGATCATCACTTTCCTCCAAGTAAAAAAGCCCGCACTAGGTGGGGCTCAAAGGGTAAGCTAAGCACTCCATGCATGGAGGCAATTATGAAATACTCAACGATCCTTTTGATTGCTACTTTGCTCGGTGGCTGTTCCTTATACAGTGAGCGTGGCACCGGCGAAGGCGGTCGGGAAATCGGCAAAAATGGCTATACAGTACGCTGTGATGCGACACCAGCCAATCAACCTGGCTGCTACACGCCTCCGCCGTCTTGGTCATGGTGGCCTTCGAACAACATCAAATTTAAGTTAGGCGCGAACTGAGCCATCTTAAACTCAGACATGCTCATGACTTACTGCGAAGAAAGGGTGGGAAAATAGTACCGCTCGATTTCAGGCCAACAGCGACGATTTGGATGAAGTGACTAGGCGGGAGCCATTGCCAATAGCAGCGCATCCCAAGCCACAAGGGCCATGATAGCCTCCTAGTTTTGCGGTATCATCCAGAAAATCAATGATTTTATTTTAATTAAAGGGAGGGGTCTATGAAGAATAAAGAAACTAGCCAATGGGTGTTGATAGGAGTGATATTCGGGACGGTCCTATCCATAATATTTGCTTGAAAACTAATCATCCTGGTCGGTCTGATTCCATAGGTTTAAAATGAAAAACTACAAAGGCCAAAGATTTGGCTATTTTCTCTTCGCCACGATTATTCTTTCTCTTTTAGTCGCATGGTTCTCTAGATATATTCAAACTGGCAGCTTTGATATTGTTCAACATTTTCTTCTAGTGGACGAACTGGAAAAATTTCATGGTGTAAGAGATGATACAGTTCAGCGCATAGGTGCGATGGCGCTTTACCCTCCGGGCGCACATTGGATGGCCGTTATTGCTGGGTGGTTCTTTGGATCGAGCTTGGTAGGCATTACGGTTATTACTGTCGCCTCTGCTTTTCTGGTAAACGTATTTATTATTCTGCTCGTTGGGGCGAACTCGCTGACACGTGTATTTCTTTTCATTGCTTCGTTCCTGGTTTTTAGCCTTACTCGATCACAAATTGGTTGGGAAGTAGTAAATAACTTTTTTTACCCACAGCTAGTGGGAGACGTCGTATATCTCGGTGTGCTGCTGTGCGTGTCAAAGAATAAAGTGAGCTGGAAACAGACCGGGCTTTTTCTAATGGCGGGTCTATTAGCTATGTGGATTCAGCCACTAGTAGCGATTCATATTTTTGCGGCTGGCTGCGCTTTGATGGCATTCCAGCTATTGATGAGTTGCAGAGACAAAACACCGATAAAAACGGCTGCTGCTTGCCTAATTGTCCTCGCCGTCGGGGCAGCAGTGATCGTTTTTACCAATCCAGGGTTCAAAGTGATGCGTCAGATATCGGCGAATGATGGCTCTCTGCTTTTTGGTTATAGCTCAATCATGCTGGTAGCGTTTCTCTGCGCAGCTTTTGGCGGTTGGAATTTACGACGCTACTGGTCCGGAAAAGCAGAATATATCGATGCAGTTTTAGCATGCGCAGTTATCGCGGGATTTGGCTTGGTCATCATCCAATTTGCCCTACTCAAAATGCATGGCGATGGCTCGCCTTACGCCATTAAGAAACACATGTTCATAGTTTTCACCTTGGGCATTATGAACGCTGTTCGGGTGTTTGCTTCCCTCGTTCCAATCGGCGACAAAACTCTTAAACCAGGCTTGATTGCGCCAATTTTCGCGGGAGTAGCATCTCTATTCGCACTCAAAGGGTTCACTACCCCAGTAGCGCCGATCGTGGAGTCTCTCGCTTTCGCTAATCATGCGGTCGAAAACAATCTACCAGGGTATGTACCTGGAAACACGGTTTCCGACGACGGAACATTGCCAATCATGGCAAATGTGATGGTTTCACTGACTGCATTCCAACATGCATTCGACGCTCAAGCGATAGCGTGGCAGGGCGGCGCGTCCATCAAAGAGGGATCGACCTATGTAATGATGCGTCGCACTCCGCGGGTTAGCGAGACATGCAATTTGCCAGATACAAAAGATGTCTACGTGATACTGAAAACTGACTGCCTCACGAAATACACACCGGGGGAAGTCTTAAGCTTCACTCCAGATGGAATAGGCTGGCAGTATGCATCAAACGGGTGGGGTGGCGCCGAACAATGGGGCTCGTGGACTCTGGGTAACTTAGGCGGCACGATTACACTATCTGTCCCGCCAGGGAGATACGAGCTAGTCATTGATGGCAGGGCTTACGTGACCAAGCAGCATCCAGTTCAAGAAATTGTCGTTGAGGTGAACGGAATGGATATAGCAACTTGGAATTTTGATTTGGATAAGCCTATCGCTTCCAACTCGATAATAATCCCCGAAAGCCTTTCTCAGAACGGAAAATTGCGGATCGTGTTGAATGCGCCAGACTCCGTCTCCCCAGCACAACTGGGGCAGTCTGCAGACGCTAGGGTGCTTGGAATCGGTGTGCAAGCACTCACCGTTCGAGAATTTCACTGATAAGTGTCAGAGTGTTGCATCAAATGCAGGGCGGTATCACGCTGCATTTGATGCATCATGATTAGCATGCTGTCATCCTAAGGAAAAACCGCATCATGCTTGCATTATATGAACCGACATAAGAAAACTTCATTGAGTCCCTCCATGATAATAAGTAAAGCTCCTATGCCTGATCGATTATTTACACTCGACGTATTGCGCGGCCTAGCCGCTCTCTCTGTTGTCTTCTTTCACTGGCAGCACTTCTTCTATGACGGTAGAGCAATTGAGAGCTTTAAAACTGAAAATCAGCCATTTTTTTCTTTATTCTCTATATTTTATACTCACGGATCACTAGCGGTTGAGCTTTTTTTCAGTATTTCCGGCTTTGTTTTCTTTTGGCTATTTCTCAGTAAAATATCTGAAAAAAAAATAAGCGCTCTATCGTTTACAGTAGATCGGTTTAGCCGCCTTTACCCATTGCACTTCTTCACATTTATCACTGTTATGCTGCTCCAGTTTGTTTATATAAAATCTCATGGCGACTTTTTCGTTTACCGTACCAATGATGCATACCATGCCCTCCTAAACTTGCTATTGGTTCCAGCATGGGGATTTGAATACGATTGGTCATTTAATGCGCCTATCTGGTCGGTCTCAGTTGAAATTTTATTATACGCAATTTTCTTTTTAATTTGCTTGTCGGGGCGAGCAAAATACATGCTCACACCAATCCTTATAGGTGCTGGCTACTATCTAATCGAAATAAGTCCTAAAGTTGGAACTGGAGTTTTTTCGTTCTTTTGCGGCGGCATGGCTTACATTGTAATTAATTTAGCTAGCACGCATGTAGCAACTAAAATATCACTTGTGGTTTCTACCATACTTACGTTTGTCGCCTGGGTATATGTCTATCAATCGCCTGCGCTCAACATGTATACCCTAATGGGGCTAGCATTCCCACTGTCAGTGTGCGCACTGGTATCCGCTAACATGGCCTACCCCAACTTTCTGCGGAAGCTATCGCCCATCGGTGATATTAGCTATTCTACTTACTTACTTCATTTTCCGCTCCAGATCGTTTTCGCATGTATTACGGATAAGCTCGGGTTTGATCGTGCGATTTACTACAATCCAGCGATGCTTATACTATTCGTTGCGGTGCTGCTTGTGCTAAGTATTAGCAGTCACAAATTTTTCGAAGCTCCAATCCAACAAACCATACGCAGCGCCTTCAAGAAGAGGGCTGTTCGACTGGACTCCATTTAAATATTTATGGAAACAGGCAGTTTCTTTTTGGTCACTTGATCGACCCCTTGGATTTTGAATTCTTCGGGGTAACGCGGGCTGCTCATGGCACCTCTTAATTGGCCTCAGTTAAAGGCAAAGAGGTTTCTAAGAAAGCCGGAGCGATTCAGCTCTAGATGCGGCATGATCAGCTGCATCATCTTCAATCCAAAGATATCGGAGTCGACAGGTGAGCGTCGGGCAACTTCGGCATTCGGGCCGTTCCTGAAATGGCCAACTAGATTAGGCTCGAGATTGATCAGTATGCCCGCAACGATGGCGGTGCTTAGCAGCGCCGCTTTCTTGATGCCATGAAGATTATTCGACTTGATGCCACTCAAAACTCCAGTGAAAGTAATGATTATGGCCAAGAACAAAGCGTAATACACCTCGAAGGACGTCAGTGCCAGCATTCCAGCCGCATTGATACTTGCCTATTTTGGATTTAACGCCGGTGGCGTTAGCAGGTTCGTGAGTACGATAAACATCTAATGTCAGTAGAAGAACAGCGGAGCAACGAAATACCAATTATAGAAAAGTTGGCCCAAGTGCAGGAAGTGGAAAGGCAAGAACGTATAAAGTGCGCTGTCAGCGACTGCAAAACTACGGTTATGTCCGAATGTCCTGACAGTTACATAGGTGACGATGAAGCATACTGCAAAACCAAGGAGGAAAAACAGGTATACGCCTGCCGGCCAGCCCCCGCCGAGAATGGAGGAAAGTTTGATGACCAAGTAGGCGCCAGCTTCGTAACCAGGGAAATCACGAAATTCGAGTGAAACGGATAGCCACTCTAGGCATTATCGAATACCCAACCCTCGGCTATACGCTGAGCCATTCACCCATGAAACAGACAGTCACCTGCATAAACGTAGGGTGCGGACAGTTCTGGAATCAAGCCCCTTCGTGAATACCGCAATCAGAATGCCGGCGAGGAAGAACGAAGCCAGCGGGCCGATGAGTATTAACTTCCAATCGGCAGCGAGAATGATTCGCAACGTTGGAGTGCCGTTGGCGTCAACACGCAGCGACGTTCGCATGAAATGATGTGCATTCATTGTCTTTTGTTTGACTGCTTTAGTCAAAGTTCACACGTTCTGCTTCAACCACAAGAGGCATATTGCGCATCTGGGTATGCACCGAACCGAGATACTCGCCGAGCATGCCGAGGAACAAAATCTGTACCGAACTGAAGAAGAACAGTGAGATCAGCAGCGGTGCAATACCTATCTGGAACGAGTTCCAGAACACCAGTTTGGCGATCAGGAAGCCAAAGGCAGCCAGCAGACTGAGGCCTGCGAGGAGTGCTCCCCCAATCACCATCAGCCGCAGTGGCACCTTAGAGTGATTAGTAATACCAAGCATGGCGATGTCGTACAGTGTGTAGAAGTTGTTCTTGGTGATTCCTCGCTGGCGTCGCGGTTGTTTGAATGGGACCGTAGCGATAGGGAAGCCAATTTCACAGAGCAGTCCCCGGAAGTATGGGTACGGATCATCGATCTTCTTCAGGATGTCCAGCACAACCCGGTCAAACAAGCCGGCGCCGGTAGCATTCTGCACCAGCGGTACTTCAGAAATACGCGTCACGAAGCGGTAATAAGCGCGACGCATCAGGAACATCAGGCGCGATTCTTCGCTCTCTGGTTTAACCGCCATTACGGTTTTGAAACCTTCCTCCCACTTCTTGACGAACTCTTCGATCATCTCGGGCGGGTCTTGCAGGTCGGAGGCGATCAGTACGGCGGCGTCGCCTCGGGCCTGTAGCAGGGCATGGTATGGGGAGCGGATGTGGCCAAAGTTGCGGGCATTGAAAATAAGCTTGACCCGCTTGTCTTGCGCAGCCAAGGCGCGCAGTTTGGCGTGGCTGTCATCGGTGGAGCAGTTGTCGATGAAAATGTGTTCGTAGTCATAGTCAAGGCGCGACATCACCTCAACGATGCGCTGGTAGAGCTCATCAATATTGGCTTCTTCGTTGTAGCAAGGTGTCACAATGCTGATCAGCTTACGCATAATTGAAAACGAACCTGTTATTAATGACGAATGAAAGTAAGGCCATTGGCAGGATCAAGGCCATGCCAGCCAAGTAGGGGTCGATACCCAGTAATTTGAGTGCCGCAATGCCTGCCACATTGGCGCCATAGACGACACCATAGCCGGCAATAAATTTGAAAATCAGCTTGTTGTTCTTCGAGCCGAATACAAGGGCGCCAGTGCTTTTGAAATTGAAGGCTACGCCTAATATCGTGGCCAGCAACAACGCAGCGCTGTAATGCAGTCCAAGGTAAAGAAAACCGGCAAAACAACCATAACCAAATGCCGCGTTCAACACCCCTACCAACAGGAATCTGAACAGTTTTACTTGTAGAAACCTGCGAAGCATGGGGGGAGCCTTTTTAGTCTCTCGCATTCAGATGCTGCCTGATTTCACGCATGACCCCACTGAGTGAAGAGTCGCCGGGCACATAGCCAAACAGTTGCCCGGCCTTGCGATTGTGCGAATAATAATGGGCCTTGGGGCCTGTGGCATTGACCCTTGCCTGGTCACCCACGACGGTGAATTGCAGGCCGAACTGCGCGCTCAAAGCCGTCAGCAATTCGAACTTGCCGATTGGGGCCTGGCTGTAACAATCGACCACGTCGTTGCACGCTGGCGACTGCAGGATCCGGTCAATCAGTTGCAGGAAATCGGCCGGGGTAAGGTAGTCCCGGAGCATGTCGTCTGGGGCCACTTCCAGCACAGTGCTCGTTTGGAGTGCACGTAGAATGTCGCTGAGGAAAAAGCGAGCCTCTACAGCCTGGCGATGGCTGAAGTAACTGAACACCCTCACATCGACAATGGCAGCCTCAGGAAGCGCCCGATGGCGGCACTCGGCCTGAAATTTGGCTGCACCGTACCAGTCCTGGGGCTTTAGCCCATTGATTGCGAATACCGCCTTCGAGTCCTGGGTTACAGGGGTTTCGAAGTTGGTACCGTAAGCAGCGCCACTGCTCAGGTAGATGTATCTGCACTGAGGATGGTTTTGCAGGTACTCCAAGGCAAGATTGTCGTACTGCTCGGTGACGGTGAAGATCTCCTTGCCCATCTGAACGGCCCGTGCGGGATCACCAACGCCAACAAAGTTGATAATCGCATCGAACTGGCAACTGGCATCGAAGCCGGAGTAGTCGAGCACAGAAAAGTCCTTGCGCTCGGCGATGGCCCGTAGTTCGGCATCCAGCGAGCCTGGTGCGCGCACGAACAGGTAGCACTCATAATCAGTATGTTCAGCGATACTGGCTACCAGGTCTTTGGCGATATGACTGCTTGCCCCGAGGATGGCAAGCTTCATTTAACCAGATCCAGCGGTGGCGACTGCTCATCGATCGGGCGACCAAACTCCAGGCGCGGCCGGCATTCCCGCGCATCTGGCATCATTACCTCGATGAGCATGGGTTTGCTGCTTGCAAGAAACTCAACTACAGCGGCGTTAAATGCAGCCAGGGTGGCAACACATAGCGAATGTATGCCATACGCAGCGCCAAGGGCCTGGAACTGCGAGGTATAGCCGTCCCAATAAGTCGAAGAGTTACGGCCCTCGAAGTACATTTCCTGGAAGCCGCGGACCATTCCCAACGAATGATTGTTCAGTACGATCGTCAGAATCGGCAGATTGTCGCGGGCAATGATGTCCAGTTCCTGGATATTGAGCTGGGCACCGCCGTCGCCGGTGATGACGATAACCGGTTTGTCACCTGCGATGCTGGCGCCCACGGCGGCAGGAATGGCAAAGCCCATGGTACCCAGGCCACCGGAGTGGTGCATGGCTTGGCCGGGGCTCAGGCGCAAGGTATGCGCGGCCCACATCTGGTTATTGCCTACGTCGGCAACATAGTCCAGTGGGCGGTCGGCGGTCAGGTTATTGAGGTTGCTTAACAGCTCGAACGGGCTGATGTTCCAAGCCTTGTACTCATCGATGAACGATTGCGTGAAGACCTGCGCCAGCTGAGTGCGCCAGGCCGCCGAGGTGGGTTGCAGCTTGCTCGCATGCGCGATGAAGTCGGTGAACACCGCTTCCAGGTCTGCATGGATCGACTCTTGGGCTTTGACTCTGTTGTCCAGCTGGGCTGGATCCAGGTCAAACTGGATGATGTGCGCATTCGCAGCGAACGTTTCAGTTTTTGCCCCGGTCTGGCGCACATCCATGCGGCTGCCGAACACTACCAGCAGATCGCAGTGCTGGACGGCATGGTTGGCTGCGCGGGTGCCATAGGCACCCAGCATACCGAGGTAGTTTTCGCTTGCTGTGAGCTTTTCAGCACCTTTCAGGCTGGCGACATGGGGGATGCCCAATTTGCCGACCAGGCTCAACCATTGGCTGAACGCGGGGGTGTTTACTGCGCCACCGCCGATCAGGAATACCGGTTTTTGAGCCTTGGCCAGCGCAGCCCAGACGTCGTTGAACGAGGCGCGCTGCTCGGCAGCAGGCGTCGTTTCATTGGTCCAGTCTTTCAATAATTGGTCCAGCACCACCTCATCGATCTCGGCGCGCTGGATGTCCATGGGAATGTCCAGAAGGACAGGCCCAGGACGACCCTCTCGAGCGATGCGAATCGCCTTGAGAAGGCATGGGATCAGTTCATCGACATGGGTGATCTGGTGAGCATACTTGGTGATGCTGCTCACCAAGGCAACGCTGTCGAGCTCCTGGAAACCCTGCTGACGAATGGCCCTGTCACCCTTGAGTTCGTGGGTGTTGACCTGGCCGGTCAGGAACAGGCATGGGTGACTGTCCAGCCAGCAGTCTGCAATTCCGGTGATCAGGTTGGTGGCGCCGGGTCCACTTGTACCCAGTGCCACACCCATTATCTTGTGATGGGTCGCACGTGCGACCGCAGATGCAGCAAAGGCAGCGCCTTGCTCATGGTGCATTGATACCAACTTGGTCTTTCCGAGCAAGTTAATGCTGTCCACCAAGTGGGCAATCATTCCACCGATGAGCTCAAAACCATACAGGACGTTATTGTCTGCAAGTACTTTTGCTACTGCATCTGAAGCTTTCATATATTAGAAACCGATCCCGAAGAACTCTTCCAGTTTTTCACCGACGTAATCGAAATGCTCTTGGCCCAGGGAGGGTTGGACGCCCAGCCAGAAGGTCTGGTTCATGGTTCGATCAGTGTTGGTCAGTTCGCCCACAACGCGGTATTCGACGTTATGGAAGTACGGCTGGCGGGTCAGGTTGCCAGCAAACAGCAGGCGGGTACCGATCTTGTTCTGATCCAGGAACTTGAGCAGGTCGACGCGGTTGACGCCAGCGCTTTCCTTCAAAGTGACTGGGAAACCAAACCAGGATGGGTCGCTATTAGGGGTTGGTTCGGCGATTTCAAGGAAATCACTCAGGCTCGACAGGCGCTCTTTGAGCAGCTTGAAATTGCGCTTGCGAGTTTCAATGAACTCTGGGGCACGGTCGAGCTGTGCCAGTCCGCAGGCCGCTTGCATGTCGGTGATCTTCAGGTTGTAGCCCAAATGGGCATACACGTACTTGTGATCGTAACCTTGTGGGAGGCTGCCGAACTTCTGGCCAAAACGGTTGCCACAGGTATCATCGCAACCAGGTGCGCAATAGCAGTCGCGTCCCCAGTCACGGAACGACTCGGCAATCAATTTGAGCTCAGCGCTGTTGGTGAATACCGCACCACCTTCACCCATGGTGATGTGGTGAGCCGGGTAGAAACTCAGCGTGGCGATATCGCCGAAGGTCCCAACCATCTTGCCGTCAAAGGTCGCGCCGAGTGCATCGCAGCAATCTTCGACCAGCCAGAGATTGTACTTCTCGCACAGCGCTTTGACTTTGGCCAGGTTGAAAGGATTACCCAGGGTGTGAGCAAGCATGATCGCTTTGGTCTTGGGGCTGATCGCCGCTTCGATCAGCTCAGGATCAATGTTGTGGGTCGCCATGTCGACATCGACGAAGACCGGGATCGCACCGAACTGAACGATGGGATTGACGGTCGTCGGGAACCCTGCGGCCACGCCGATGACTTCATCACCTTTCTTGATGGCGCGGTCACCCAGCTTGGGAGAAGTCAATGTGCTGAAAGCAACGAGGTTGGCCGAGGAACCGGAGTTGACGGTAATCAGGTGCTTGACGCCGATAAATTCGGCCAGTTTCTTTTCAAACTCAGCGTTGAAGCGACCGGTAGTCAACCAGCCGTCAAGGGATGCTTCGACCATCAGTTGCAGTTCGCGCGCGCCAATCACCTTGCCCGAAGGCGGGATAACGGTCTCGCCCCCAACAAAAGGTTTGGCAGCCAAGGCAGCCTCGGCGTAGCGTTCAACGAGCTGGCTGATTTCCTGACGGAGCATATCGGGGGTCATAGTATTTCCTACTTAAAGCTTTTAGTTGGTTAGACGCCAGGGGCCATGGCTGCCATGTAACTGTTGATTTCGTTCATGCAGTGAGCATGCATATCCTCGCCTCGCAACCAGGCTCGATGCCAAGTGACGATGCGGGTCAGTGTGGCTTCCAGGCACCAGGTAGGCTCCCATTTCAAGTGGGCTTTGGCTTTGGATATATCCAACTTCAAGTAGCGCGCCTCATGGGGTTGAGAATCGCTATCAAGTTGCCAGCTTGCACCGGCACCCCATACGCCTACCATGTGATCGAGTATCCATTCGACGGAACGGGCATCTTCATCTCGGGGGCCGAAATTCCAGCCCTGCGCGAATGATTGACCATGCTCCCACAGGTGTTGGGCGAGGACAAGGTAACCACTCAGCGGTTCCAGGACATGTTGCCATGGGCGCGTCGCTTTAGGGTTGCGAACGACCACCGGCTGACCTTTTTCGACGGCATGCAGAATGTCAGGAATGAGACGATCTTCTGCCCAGTCGCCACCACCGATCACGTTGCCGGCGCGTGCCGAGGCCAGGGCTGGCGCGTGGTCGGCTTTAAAGAACGAATTTCGATAGGCTGAGGTGACCAGCTCTACACAGCCCTTGCTGTTGCTGTAGGGGTCGTGACCGCCCATCGGTTCATTTTCACGATAACCCCATTCCCATTCCTGGTTTTCGTAGCACTTGTCAGTCGTGACATTGACGATCGCGCGAAGGTTTGGGCATTTGCGTGCCGCCTCCAGTACATGAACAGTTCCCATGACATTGGTGGCATAGGTCTCTACAGGTTCGCGATATGACAACCTGACCAAAGGTTGGGCAGCCATATGGATCAGAATATCCGGGTCAAAAGCCGTCATGCTTTCAGTAATGGCTTGCAAGTCGCGGATATCGCCAATTTGCGATTCCATCATGCCTTGCCCAACGCGCGCCTGTTCAAAGAGCGATGGGGTAGTAGGTGGCGCAAGTGCGAAACCTTTGACGTGTGCACCCATTTCCTGAAGCCACAGGGACAGCCAGCTGCCCTTGAATCCGGTATGCCCTGTGAGAAATACCTTCTTTCCCTTCCAGAAGGTAGCTGTGACGGTAGCTTTCATATTATTCCCAGGATTTCCAAGGTGCCTTGCCATTTTGCCAAAGTTTTTCCAGCAGATTTTTATC
>Ga0247819_10001103_pt1 | contig 14942 bp, 14 predicted proteins | sample 13C_Xylose_Day6_FD_193428 | JGI IMG/M metagenome (GOLD analysis project Ga0247819, IMG submission 193428) | Soil microbial communities from agricultural site in Penn Yan, New York, United States - 13C_Xylose_Day6 | ecosystem: Environmental > Terrestrial > Soil > Agricultural land | place: USA...
CGTCGTACAGCGGACGCAGGTAGGGATCGACCTTCTGCGTCAGGTCGCCGGGCAGGAAGCCGAGCTTCTCGCCCGCTTCCACCGCCGGCCGCGTGAGCACGATGCGCTGCACGCTGCTGCGCTCCAGCGCGTCCACCGCGCAGGCCACCGCGAGATAGGTCTTGCCCGTGCCGGCCGGCCCGATGCCGAACGTGATGTCGTGGTGCGCGATGTTGTCCAGGTACACGCTCTGGTTGGGCGTGCGCGCCTTCAGGTCCGAGCGGCGCGTGTGCAGCACCAGCGCGCCTTCCTCGTCCTCGTCCATCGTTTCGTCGCCGGCCACCATCAGCTGCACCTTGTCGGGCGAGATGGGGCGCTGGGCGATCTCGTACAGCGCCTGCAGCACGTCCATCGCGCGCTGCGCCTTGGCCTTGGCGCCTTCGACCTTGAAGCTCTCCTGGCGCCGGGCGATCTTGACCTGCAGCGCGGTCTCTATCGTCCGCAGGTGTTCGTCCATGGGGCCGCACAGGTGGGCAAGCCGGGTGTTGTTGGGCGGGACGAAGCTGTGGCGGACAATCATCGGATGAGTCTTTGGTGGAGGGTGATTGTCGCCGTAACGGCACTCCTGGTGGGGTGGGCGCCGCCTGCCGCCGCGCAGGGCCAGGTGCTGGCGCAGGCGCAGTTCAGCGCCGCGGGACGGCCCGGACCCGAACAGGCCGTGGCGTTGCCGCACACGTGGTGGGACACGGTTCCCGGCTACAGCGGCGTGGCGACCTATCGGCTGGCGCTCGTTCCGCCGCCCGGGGACGACCTGCTCGCGCTCTACGTCGAGCGCGCCTGCGCCGACCTGCGCGTGCGCCTCAACGGCCAGTGGGTGGGCGGTTCGGCTGAATTGAAGCCGGTGGGTGCCCGCTGCTACCGCCCGCACCTCGTCACCTTGCCCCGATCGCTGCTGCGATCCGGCGCCAACGAGCTCCGTCTGGACGTCGCGGGCCACGCCCCGCCCGGCGTGGTCTCGCGCCAGCGCGCGGCCGGCCTGTCGGCGGTGGAGGTCGGTCCGCTTTCGCAGCTGCAGCCCCGCTTCGAGCGGCAGTGGTTCTGGACCGAGACCGTGGCGCAACTCGTGTGCGCGCTGATGGGCGTGCTGGGCCTGGGCCTGCTCGGTCTGTCGGCGGTGCGCCGCCAAGGCGGGCGGCTGCTGTTCTTCGGGCTCTACGCCACCGGCTGGGCGGTGGTGGAACTGCGCCTGTTCGTCCCGCTGCCGCTGCCGCATCCCTGGGGCGACGTGCTGATCTACAGCCTGATGGGACCGACCTTCACCAGTGCCTACATCTTCCTGCTGCGGATGGTGGACCGGCGCTGGCCGAGCGTGGAACGGGCGCTCTGGCTGCAGTGCGCGCTGGCGCCGCTGCTGCTCGCCGCCTCGTATCCCGGCTATCTGAGGCCGGCCTTCACCGCGTTCTACAACCTGCTGGCGCTGGAGTTCCTCGCGTTCGCCGGCTTCTTCTTCGCGGTCGCCTGGCGCGAGCGGCGCGAGGACTTCTGGGTGATGGCCGCCGCCATCGGCGCCACCGGGGCCATGGCCGGCCTGGAGATCGCGCAGCAGAACCGCTGGGTGCCGTTCCACGGCCTGCAGGTCGGCCACTTCATCGTGCCGCTGGCTGCCGCGACGATCGGCCTGCACCTGATGCGCCAACTGGCGCGCGCGTTGCGGGCCACCGAGCAGGCCAACGTCGAACTCGAGCGCCGCGTGGCCGAGAAGTCGCGCGAGATCGAGGACAACTGGCGCCAGATCGCGCAGTTGCGCGCGGCCGAGGCGGCCCAGGGCGAGCGCCGCCGCATCGCGTCGGACCTGCACGACGACCTGGGCGCGCGGCTGCTGGGCATCACGCAAGCCAGCGCGGGCGACAACGAGCCGATCGCCGCGATGGCGCGCCAGGCGCTGGACGAGATGCGGCTGGCCGTGCGCGGCATGACCGCGGCCCCCGCGCTCGCGGCCGACGTGTTCGCGGACTGGCGCGCCGAGTGCGTCTCGCGGCTGGAGGCCGCCGGCCTGCATGCGCGCTGGGAAGCGGGCGAGCCGCCGGACGACCTGGCGCTGCCCTCCCGCGTGCAGGTGCAGTGCACCCGCGTGCTGCGCGAGGCGGTGAGCAACGTGATCCGCCACAGCGGCGCCTCCGAATGCCGTGTGCGCATCGACTGGGACGGCCGCGGCCTGATGCTGGAGGTGGCCGACAACGGCCGTGGCCTCGCGCCCGTGGGAGCGGGGCGCGTGGGCCACGGGCTCGCCAGCATCGAAGGCCGCATCCGCGGCCTGGCCGGCTGGCACCGGTTCGAGGCCGGGGAAAACGGCGGCACGCGGCTGGCCGCGTGGATACCGCTGCAGACGCCATCCGCTAACATCGACACGGTATGAAGACTGCGCTGATCGTCGAGGACCTGCCCGACATCCGGGCCTGGCTGACTGAGGTGGCGCAGGAGGCCTTTCCCGGCCTGAAGCTGACGCTGGCGGCCCGTTTCTCCGAAGGCGTCGCGGCGATCGCCTCCGAACCCTTCGACCTGGCCCTCGTCGACCTGGGCCTTCCCGACGGCAGCGGCATCGACCTGGTCTCGCTGCTGCAGGACCGCCAGCCCGAGGCGCTGCCGGTGGTGGTCAGCATCTACGACGACGACGAGCACCTCTTTCCGGCGTTGCAGGCCGGCGCCTTCGGCTACCTGCTCAAGGAACAGCCGCGCGAGCAGCTGGTGGCGCAGCTGCTGCGCATCTCGCAGGGCGAGCCGCCGCTGTCCCCGCCGATCGCGCGCCGCGTGCTGGGCCACTTCGCCGGCGCCGCCGGCCGCCGCGCCGCGCTGGCGCAGCAGATCGAGGAGCAGGCCCGGCTGACCGAGCGCGAGTCCGAGGTGCTGCAACGCGTGGCCAAGGGCTTCACGCTGGCCGAGATCGCCACCCAGTTCGGGCTGACCCGCAACACGGTGGCGGCCCACATCAAGAACGTCTATCGCAAGCTGAACGTCTCCTCGCGCGCGGAAGCCGCGCTGGAGGCCGCACGGCGCGGACTGGTACGCCCATGATCGGACGACTGCAAGGAACGCTGGCGGACAAGAACCCGCCGCAGGTGCTGGTGGACTGCCACGGCGTCGGCTACGAGGTCGACGTTCCCATGAGCACCTTCTTCAACCTGCCCGGCGTGGGCGAGCCGGTGACGCTGCTCACGCACTTCGTGGTGCGGGAGGACGCGCAGATCCTGTTCGGGTTCGGCTCCTCCAGCGAGCGCGAGGCCTTCCGCCAGTTGATCCGCATCTCGGGCGTGGGACCGCGCACCGCGTTGTCGGTGCTGAGCGGCATGAGCGTCGGCGACATCGCGCAGGCCGTCACCGCGCAGGACGCCACCCGCCTGGTCAAGGTGCCCGGCATCGGCAAGAAGACCGCCGAGCGGCTGCTGCTGGAACTCAAGGGCAAGATCGGCGCCGACATCGGTGCGCCCGCGGGCGGCGCGGCGGCCACCGACGCGCAGGCCGACATCCTGCAGGCGCTGGTGGCCCTGGGCTACAGCGACAAGGAAGCGCAGGCCGCGCTCAAGGCGCTGCCGCAGGACGTGGGCGTGAGCGAGGGCATCAAGCTGGCGCTGAAGGCGCTGGCGCGGTGAACGCACCATGACGATCAAGACCGACGACTTCGGCCTGCCGCCGCCGCAGCGCGTGGTGTCGGCCGCGCCGGCTTCGCCCAACGAGGAGGCGATCGAGCGCGCGTTGCGGCCCAAGCTGCTGAACGAGTACGTCGGCCAGGCGCGCACGCGCGAGCAGCTGGAGATCTTCATCGGCGCCGCCAGGAAGCGCGGCGAGGCGCTGGACCACGTGCTGCTGTTCGGTCCGCCGGGCCTGGGCAAGACCACGCTGTCGCACATCATCGCCCACGAGCTGGGCGTGAACCTGCGCCAGACCTCGGGGCCGGTGCTGGAGAAACCCAAGGACCTGGCGGCGCTGCTGACCAACCTCGAGAAGAACGACGTCCTCTTCATCGACGAGATCCACCGCCTGTCGCCGGTGGTCGAGGAGATCCTGTACCCGGCGCTGGAGGACTACCAGATCGACATCATGATCGGCGAGGGCCCGGCCGCGCGCTCGATCAAGCTGGACCTGCAGCCCTTCACGCTGGTGGGAGCCACCACCCGCGCCGGCATGCTCACCAACCCGCTTCGCGACCGCTTCGGCATCGTCGCGCGGCTGGAGTTCTACACGGCCGAGGAGCTCACCCGCATCGTGCGGCGCAGCGCCGCGCTGCTGGAGGTGCCGATCGACGACGAAGGCGCGGTCGAGATCGCCCGCCGCTCGCGCGGCACGCCCCGCATCGCCAACCGGCTGCTGCGCCGCGTGCGCGACTACGCCGACGTCAAGGGCACCGGGCGCATCACCCAGGACATCGCGCACAAGGCGCTGGCCATGCTGGACGTGGACCCGCAGGGCTTCGACGTGATGGACCGCAAGCTGCTGGAGGCGGTGATCCACCGGTTCGACGGCGGCCCGGTGGGCCTGGACAACATCGCGGCCTCCATCGGCGAGGAGCGCGACACGATCGAGGACGTGATCGAGCCCTACCTGATCCAGCAGGGCTACCTGCAGCGCACGCCTCGTGGGCGGATCGCCACACTTGCTGCATTTCGTCACCTCGGCGTGACGCCTCCGCGGAGCGCGGGCGAACTGTTCGACTAGATTTCTCCCGACAAGGGAGAGAGGGATGGGAACGTCGCCAGTGCCTCCGGCGCAGACCGGGCACGAGGAAAAAGTGATGTTCAGCGCGGAGCGCATGGCCTCGGACGCCATCGCCGCAGGAGGCTTCGGCCTCGTGGGCATCGCGCTGTTTTCGATGACCGTGCTCGCGGGCACGAGCGCCAGCCGCTCCGGCTGGATCTGGGGGCTGGGGCTGCCGGCGCTGCTGGTCTTCGGCGGCATCGCCTTCGCCCTGATACGCCGGTACTACGACCGGCCGACCCTCCTCAAGCTCAGTGCGGCCGGCCTGAAGGCGCAGGGCCTGGGCCGTCCGCTGCGCTGGGAAGAGATCGACGACGTCGAGTTCGACGAGCGCTACGCGAGGCTGCTGGTGCACATCCGGCGCAACGCCACCCATGAGAAATCCCCGCAGGCCATTCCGCTCAAGCGGCTGAAGCGGCCCCAGCGTCGCGCCGCCTTCGAGGCCGTCATGGCCCGGGTGTCGGCCAGGCGCGCGGCGCTCGGCCTGGGCGAGACCCGCACCGAGCGCGACATGCGCGAGGTCGCCGAGTTCGACGAGAAGCTGCGCGCGCTCACGCCCAGCGCGTGGAGCGCCAACGTCGTCGTCGCGTTGAACGTCGCCGTCTGGCTGGTGCAGGCGCTGGCCGGCGTGCCGGTGATGCGGCCTACTTCCGAAGTGCTGTACCTGTGGGGCGGCAATTCGGCGTCGGCGGTGCTGCTCGATGGCGAGCTGTGGCGGCTGTTCACCGCCACGGTGCTGCACGGCGGACTGATGCACCTGGCGCTGAACATGCTCGGCCTGTGGGCGCCCGGCCGCCAGCTGGTGCGGCAGATCGGCCATTCGCAGTTCCTCTCCGTCTACCTCGCCAGCGCGCTGTGCGGCAGCGCGGCCAGCCTGCATTTCTCGGCGCAGGCCTCGGTGTCGGTGGGCGCTTCGGGCGCGGTGTTTGGCGTGCTGGGCGCGCTGGTCGCTTCCAGCTGGAAGTACCGCGCGCAACTGCCGGCGCTGAACCACAAGCAGATCTGGTCCGGGCCGGGACTGTTCATGGTCTATGCGCTGGTGCAGGGCTTCGGCAGCGCGCGGGTGGACAACGCGGCCCACGTGGGCGGCCTGCTCTGCGGCGTGGCGCTGGGCCTGCTGCTGGTGGCGCGGTTCGACGTCACGCGCGCGGAGGAGCGCACGTCGCAGGCGGCACTGGGCGTGCTGCTCGCGACCGCGGCGGTCGTCGTCGGCGTGATGACCACGCCGCTGCCCAGGACCTGGCACGCGCCGCTGTTCGAGGCGCACGCGGTGCTGCGCAAGGCCGGGCCCGAGTTCGAACGCCTCTCGCGCGGGCTCGAGCGATTCAAGGGCCGTCCCGACGACGACCCCGAGCTGCGCGCCTATCTCGAGCGCGACCTGCTGCGGGGCTGCGCCGGGATCCAGCGCGACCTGAACACGATCCGCGCTCCGGCCTGGGAGCCGGTGGCGCAGGCGGCGTCGCTGCTGGGGCGCATGTGCGGCCTGATGTCCGAGGCGGCCCGCATCGGCCTGGCGGCCGGGACACCGCAGGAGCATGCGGCCGCGGAGCGGCGAAGCGCCGCCATCCTCGTCGAGCTGCGCGCGCTGGCCGCGGAGATGAAGGCGTTGAACCCGGCGGGCAAGGAGAAGAAGAAATGAGCGCGCTGTCTCCGGTCCGCCGTCCCTTGCCGCGTTCCTGGTCCTACGCGGTGCTGGCGATCACGATGTCCACCGCCGTGGTCTGCATCGCCAATGTGCCGCGCATGCACGTCTACCTGAAGCACTGGGGCGCCGCCTCGCCGCGCATCGCCATGCCGTACGCGGCGCTGGCGCCCGACATGGACGAGAAGGCCTTGCGCGCCGCGCTGCCTGCGCTGCCGCTGCGGTGCATCTCCGAGGACAAGGCGCGCAACGGCCTGGGCGACCGGGTCTGCTACGCGTCGCTGGACGCGGCGGACAACGCGCCGGCGCTCACCGCCGCTTTCTTCTTCGACGGCGGGCGGCTGGCGCAAGGCGTGGTCCACGTGCCCTGGTGGGGCCACCACGCGGCGGCGCGGGCCCTGGTCGCGAAGCTGGGCAGGCCCGAGGCGATCCAGGACCAGCGGGTGAAGGGCGCCCGACTCGTGCAGTGGGGCGTGGCGAACGGGATCGTGGTGATCAACCGGGATCCCGGATGGGACCCGCTGGGCTGGAGCGCGGTGTTCTGGATGCCGCGTCCACCGGGCTCGCGGCCGCCCGCGCGTTGACGGCGATCAGGATCTGCGCGACGTAGTAGGTCGCGAGCACCCAGAACTGCGCCATCGGCAGCGGCCGCCAGAAGCGGTTGAGCGCCAGCAGCGTGTCGCTGGCCATGAAGAACACCGCGCCGATCGCGACCAGCAGTGACGCGCGATCCTTGAGCACCGCCGCGCGGCCGATCGCCTGCGCCGCCATCACCGCGATGACGACCACATAGGCCGCGACCGCGCCCTTGAGCACCGGGTCCAGGCCCGGGAACAGCAGTGCGTACACCGCGACGCCCACGCCCAGCGTGGCCGCCAGCGCGGTGGGTCGCGGCAGCCCGCCCACGTGCTGGCGCAGCAGCGCCACGTAGCAGAGGTGCGCGATCAGGAAGGCGACCAGGCCGGGGATGAAGCGGCCGGGCAGCATCAGGAACACGTCGCCCAGCAGCGAGAAGGCGAGGGCGGCGACGAGCAGCGCGTCGAAGCGGCCCGTGCCCGGCGCGCGCGGGCGCGTGGCCACCAGCGCGATGGCCAGCGCCAGGGTGAGCGGCTTGAACACGCGATGCAGCTCCGGCAGGCCGAGCGCCGCGGTGGCGGTGGCGAGGGCGGCCGACTCGATCAGCAGCGCCTCCAGGATGCCGATTCGCCCCTGCATGACCGCGCCCACCGCCCAGAGAGCCGCCGCCAGCACGGCGAGCCAGACCGAGCTCACGGCCAGTGGCGCGCTGTCCGCATGCCAGAGGAACACCGACACGCCCGCCAGCAGCGCGATGAACTGCAGGCCGCCGAACCCGGCGACGGTGGGCGTCATGGTTGGGTGGTAGCGCTGCACGCGCGCGATGTCGAACGGCGCCTTGGGAAAGCGCGCCGCGACGTCGGCGGGGCGCCAGCCGGGCGGCTTGAACCATACGCGCAGCTTGTCGGACCAGCGCTTCGCATGCCAGCTGTCGCGCGCGAGCGCCCAGTAAACCTCGGCGTTGGACCACAGCGGGTCCCAGCTGTCGAGCGGCGCGCGCGTGCCGTACACGCACTTCTCGTCCTCTTCCCTGAAGCTGCCGAAGAGGCGGTCCCACACGATCAGCACGCCGCCGTAGTTGCGGTCGAGGTAGCGGTCGTTCACCGCGTGGTGCACGCGGTGATTGGAGGGCGAGCAGAACCAGCGGTCGAACCAGCCGAGCCTGGGCACGTGCTCGGTGTGCACCCAGAACTGGTAGAGCAGGTCGATCAGTGCGACGACGCCGAACACCAGCGGCGGCACGCCGGCCAGCGCCATCGGCAGGTAGAAGATCCAGCCGAGCAGGGCGCCCGAGGAAGTCTGGCGCAGCGCGGTGGACAGGTTGTAGTCCTGGCTCTGGTGGTGCACCACGTGCGCGGCCCAGAAGACGGCGCACTCGTGGCCCGCGCGATGCAGCCAGTAGTAGCAGAGGTCGTAGAACAGCAGCGCCAGCAGCCAGCCGTACCACGAGGTCCAGAACGCCTCGTTGTGCCACAGCGCCACCCAGCCGTAGACCGCGGTGTAGATGCCGACGCGGAACAGGCGCGTGAAGATCGCCGTGATCTGGCTGAGCATGCCCAGGCCGATGCTGTTGACCGCGTCGTTCAGGCGGTAGGTGTCGCGGCCGCGCGCCCGGCCCCACGCGTATTCGATCGCGATCAGCCCGAGGAACACGGGCGTGGCGAGGACGATGACCTGGCTCGGCGAAAGCATGGCCGGGATTGTCCGGCCGCCGCGCTCAGCGGGCGCTGGGCGGAACCCTGAGGACCGGCGTCAGGTCAGCGCCCCGCGCGCATCCACGCGCAGGATGCGATCCACCTTGCCGTTCAGCAATCCACCGCGCACCGCGATCAGGTGATCGTGCAGGTTGACCGTGGGATCGCAATGGCCCGGGATCAGCCACAGCATGCGGCCGATCTCCGGCACGCGCTTGCCGGCCGCGGGCCGCAGGAGGCCGTGCTCGTCGCCGCCGTTGGCGTAGTCGAGTTCGTGGCCGTCGTCCAGGCTGTGCACCAGCGGCAGGCCGGAGTCGATGGCGTGGCTCTTGTGGCCGGCGTCGCACACCGCGTGCTCCTGGCCGGCGCTCATCACCTGGGTCTTGACGAAGAGGGCGTGCTCGAAATGGGGCTGGGCCGGGTCGCGCTCGTTGCGCGAGTAGTCGGCGTCCATGAACAGGAACGAGCCGGCCTGCAGCTCGCCCCACACGCCGCTGGCGGCCTCGCAGACCATGCTGCCGGTGCCTGCGCCGGTGACCAGGCCGACCTTCACGCCCTCGTCCTCGATCAGCTTGCGCGTCAGGGTGACGTCGCGCGCGGCCTGGGCGATGACGTCGCGGCGCTCCTGCTGGCCGCGCAGGTGCTGGGCGCGGCCGTGGTAGGCCTGCAGCCCGGCGAAGCGCAGCGCGGGGTGCTTGCGGATCTCGTGCACCAGCGACACCGCGGCGCGGCCCGGCACCACGCCGCAGCGGCCCTGGCCGACGTCGATCTCGACGAACACGTCGATCACGGCCGAGGTGCCGGTCTCGCGGCGCGCGTCGTTCATCGCCGTGGCGAGGCGCGACACGCCCACGTGGCTGTCCACCGCGATCGCCAGTTGCCCGCCCTCGGACCGCAGCCGGTGCGCCAGCTGCGCCACGCGCGCCAGCTTCGGGGGCGCGACGATCTCGTTGGTGATGTAGATGTCGGTCACGCCGCCGGCGGCCATGGCCTCGGCTTCGGCGGTCTTCTGCACGCAGACGCCGACCGCGCCGGCCTGGACCTGCAGGCGCGCGATGGCTGAGCACTTGTGCATCTTGGCGTGCGGGCGCCAGCGGATCTCGTGCTTCTTCGCGAACTCGGCCATGCGGCTCAAGTTGCGCTGCATCGCATCGAGATCGACCACCAGGGCCGGGGTGTCGATGGCGGCCACGGACTGGCCGACCAGTTGCTTGAGGGGCTCGCTAAGCGGCGGTTTCGTCTGCCGGAGCATTCGCGTCGTCGAGGTGCTGGGTGTCGGACCAGCCGACGAGGGTGAAGCCTTCCGGGGTCCAGAGCAGGCGGTTGATGGCGCCGTTGGGAAGCTCCCAGGTGCGCGGTGCGTTGACTTCCTGGCGGGTGGCGACGCGGTACAGCGCGTCCAGCACGCCGCCGTGCGCGACGACGACGATCTGCTCGCCGGGATGCCGCGCGGCCAACTCGTGCAGCGTGCGCGTCACGCGCTCGCGCAGCTCCAGCAGCGATTCGCCGCCCTCGGGCGGCTGCCAGTCGGGAAGGCGCTTGCGCCAGTTCTGCGCGTGCTCCGGCCAGGCCTGGTGGATCTCGTCGAAGGTCTTGCCCTCGAACATGCCGAAGCTGCGCTCGCGCAGCCCCTGGTGCGGGATGGGGGCGACGCCGCTGACCTCGCCGATCGATTCGGCGGTTTCGCGGGCGCGCCCCAGGTCGCTGGTGTAGACGGCGCTGATGGGCTCGCCGGCGAGCGCCTGGCCCACGCGTCGGGCTTGCCAGCGGCCGGTGTCGTTCAGGCCGATGTCGGTCTGGCCCTGGATCCGCGCATCGACGTTCCACGATGTTTCGCCATGTCGCACGGCGATGATCCGGGTGGGTTCCATGCCGCGGATTCTAGGCAAGCGATCTCAGCTTGCCCGCCGCGGGCGGTAGCGAAATGTCAACGGGCGGTGGCGGGCGCCGGCGCGGAAGCGGCGCCGGCGGGGGGCGCGGCGGCCTGGGCAGTCTTCTGGTTGCCGAGCTGGATGTTCACCCGGCGCACGCCTTGCGGCGGGTTGGGGAAGCCCTGCAGGGCCGCGTCGAACATCGCCGGCAGCACCACCGTCTGGTCGAGCCAGGGGCCGTCGCTGGCGGCGTGGGTCTCGTAGACCACCTGGTTGCTGGCCTTCTCGCGCACCACCACGCCGACCTCGCGCTGGTACCAGGGCTGCTCCATGCGCGGGAACGGCCCGCCCCAGAAGCCGGGATGGTGGAAGGCGTAACGCGGGCCCCAGCCGCCGCCCCAGCCCCACGAGTCCCAGGGATCGGCCCAGGGCGACAGCACCCGCTGCACCCGTGCCGACACTTGCACGGTGTAGCGCGGGGCCGAGTCGTCGCGGCGCAGGCCCGCCCTGAACAGCGCCGGGTCGGCCAGCGCCTCGAGCGTGTTCTGCCCGGGCTGGTTGGCCTGCGAGGGCAGCCGCTCGAACGAGTAGGTGGGATTGGCCGGGAGCGCCGGCAGGCCGGAGAACGACTGCACGTTGTTCTCCAGCAGGTAGGTGGAGCAGCCCGACAGCAGCACCGCGGCTGCGGCGGGAAGTGCGAGGCGCCAGGAGCGCATGGTGTTGGCGGAGTGGTTCAGAGCTTGACGATCGACAGGCCCGGCAGCCCCGGCGGCGCTCCGAAATCCTCGGCATCGAATGCCTTGTCGCCGTCTTCGCTGGCCACGCCCGTGGCGGTCAGACCCTTGAAATCGTAGAGCGTTCCGTCGCCCAGGTGAGAAGGCACAACGTTCTGTAACGCGTTGGCCATGTTCTCGAGCCGGCCGGGATGCTTCTTCTCCCATTCGCGCAGCATGTTGCCCACCTGCTTGCGCTGCAGGTTCTCCTGGCTGCCGCACAGCGTGCACGGGATGATGGGGAACTGCCGGTGCTCGGCCCAGCGCACCAGGTCCTTCTCGGGCACGTAGGCCAGCGGGCGGATCACCACGTGCCTGCCGTCGTCGCTGACCAGCTTGGGCGGCATGCCCTTGAGCTTGCCGCCGAAGAACATGTTCAGGAAGAACGTCTGCAGCATGTCGTCGCGGTGGTGGCCCAGCGCGATCTTGGTCGCGCCCAGCTCATCGGCCACGCGGTACAGGATGCCGCGCCGCAGCCGCGAGCACAGGCTGCACATCGTCTTGCCCTCGGGGATCTTGTCCTTGACGATGGAATAGGTGTCCTGCTCCTCGATGTGGAACGGGATGCCCAGCGCCTTCAGGTAGTCGGGCAGCACGTGCTCGGGGAAGCCGGGCTGCTTCTGGTCGAGGTTGACGGCGACGATGTCGAACGACACCGGCGCGCGGGCGCGCAGCTTGAGCAGCACGTCCAGCATCCCGTAGCTGTCCTTGCCGCCGGACAGGCACACCATCACCTTGTCGCCCTCGCCGATCATCGAGTAGTCGCCGATGGCCTGGCCGACCAGGCGGCACAGGCGCTTTTCGAGCTTGTGGGTCTCGCGCTCGATCTTGAGCGCGCGGGCGGCGGAAGGGGCGGGTTCGGACTCGATCCAGACGGCAGACATGATCCCTCGATTGTCGGCCATGATCGGCCCCCATGACCGACAGCGTGCCCGCCCGCCTCGACCGCCTGCCCTGGTCGGGTTGGCACTGGCGGGTGGTGGTGGCGCTGGGCGTGGCCTGGGTGCTGGACGGCCTGGAGGTCACCATCGTCGGCTCGCTCGGCGCCGTGCTGGCGCGGTCCGACACGCTGGCGCTCACCGACGCACAGGTCGGCTGGGCCGGATCGCTCTACGTGGGCGGGGCGGTGGTCGGCGCGATCATCTTCGGGCGCCTGGCGGACCGGTTGGGGCGCAAGCGCCTCTTCCTGTGGACGCTGGCGATCTACATGGCTGCCACCGTGGCCACCGCGTTCACCGGCAGCTTCGCGAGCTTCGCCGTCTGCCGCTTCGTCACCGGCATCGGCATCGGCGGCGAGTACGCGGCCATCAACTCGGCCATCGACGAGCTCATCCCGGCGCGCGTGCGCGGCCGGGTGAACCTGGCGATCAACGGCAGCTTCTGGGTCGGCGCGGCGCTGGGCGCGGCGCTCAGCCTGGTGCTGCTGGACGAGCGCGTGCTCGGTCCGGTGGTCGGCTGGCGCGCCGCCTTCCTGCTGGGCGCGGTGCTGGCGGTGGCGATCCTGCTGGTGCGCCGGCACGTGCCCGAAAGCCCGCGCTGGCTGATGGCGCACGGCCGCGCGGACGAGGCCGTTCGAATCGTCGCGGAGATCGAACGCGCCGCGGGTGTCGCGCCTTCGACTTCGACGCCCGCCGCCGCGCCTTCCGCGGGACGGGTGCCGCGCTGGACCGAAGTCGTGCACGTGCTCGTGCGCCGCTACCCGCGCCGCAGCGTGGTGGTGCTGGCGCTGATGGCGTCGCAGGCGTTCTTCTACAACGCGATCTTCTTCACCTACTCGCTGGTGCTCACGCGGTTCTACGCGGTGGAGGAGTCGCGCGTGGCGCTCTACATCTTCCCGTTCGCCGCGGGCAACGTGCTGGGCCCGCTGCTGCTCGGGCCGCTGTTCGACCGCATCGGCCGGAGAAGGATGATCGCCGCGACCTATGCGCTGTCCGGCATCGGTTTGCTGGCGACGGGCGCGGGCTTTCTCTCGGGATCGTTCGACGCGGCGGGCCAGGCGCTCGCGTGGTCGGGCGTGTTCTTCCTCGCCTCCGCCGCCGCGAGTTCGGCCTACCTCACGGTGAGCGAAGTGTTCCCGCTGGAGATGCGCGCTCTGGCGATCTCGATCTTCTACGCCGTGGGCACGGGGCTGGGCGGCTTCGCGGCGCCGGCGCTGTTCGGCACGCTCGTGGCCAGCGGCAGCCGCGAAGCGGTGTTCGTCGGCTACCTGATCGGCTCGGTGCTGATGGTCGGCGCCGCGATCCTGGCGCGGCTGTGGGCGGTGGATGCGGAACGCAAGCCGCTGGAGGAGGTGGCGCCGCCGCTCTGGCAAACGCCGCCGCGCGACTGAGCGCGATCCGCTCAGGGCCGCAGCGTCAGGTGCGCGGGCAGGGTGTGCAGGTCCTCGGCCCAGCGCAGCCGGCTGCGGGCGAAGGTCTGGTCTTCCGGAGGCACCGCCTCGGGCTCGTCCAGGCTGCAGGTGCTGACGTCGACTTCGCCGGTCCCGTCGCGCTCGTAGGTGAGCGCGGTGCCGCAGGCGCCGCAGAAGCTGCGCCAGGCGGCGTCGCTGGAGCGGTACCGCTGCGGCGCGCCCTGCACGACCCGGAACTCACCCGTGCGCACGCTGAACCAGGCCACCATGGGCGCGCCGCTGGTGCGGCGGCAATCGGTGCAGTGGCAGAGCGTGGCGTGGAAGGGGCGGCCCGCCACTTCGTAGCGCACCTGGCCGCAATGGCAGCCGCCGCGCAGCACGGTGGCGCTCACGACCACTGCCCGGTCTCCACGCGGATGGCGACCTCGCAGTCGTCGAAGATCTCCAGCTTGGCGATGCGCACCCGCACGCCCAGCACGCCGGGCAGCTGCATCAGCCGGTTGGCCAGCTTGCCGATCAGGCTCTCGAGCAGGTTCACGTGCTCGGCCGTGCACTCCTCGATGATGATGCGGCGCACCTTGCGGTAGTCCAGCACGTGCAGGATGTCGTCGTCGCGCGGCAGCAGCGGCTGGGTGCCGAGGCTGAGCTCGGCATCCACCTGGATCGGCTGCGGCGCGCCCTTCTCGTGGTCCAGGATGCCCAGGTTGGCGTCGAAGCGCAGCCCGGTGAGGGTGAGGATCTGGGTGCCGGCCTTGGTCATCGTGTTGCCTTTCCGGCCATCACATCAGCGAGAAGTCGCGGTCGAACTTCATCAGGTGCTGGCCGCCGTCCACCAGCAGCGTGGTGCCGGTGATCGATCGGTTCTCCAGCGCGAAACGCACCGCGGCCGCCACGTCCTGCGGCGTCGACGAACGTCCGAGCGGCGACAGCCGGTGCAGCCGCTCGAACTTCTCCTGCGACAGCAGGTGGCTGGTGAGCGTGAGTCCCGGCGCCACGCCGACCACGCGCAGCCGCGGCGCCAGCGCCTGGGCCAGCAGCGTGGTGGCGGCCTCGAGCGCGGCCTTGGACAGCGTGTAGCTGAAGAAATCCGGATTCGGGTTCCACAGCTTCTGGTCGAGCAGGTTCACCACCACGCCTTCGCTGCCGCGATCGCTCACGTGACCATGCAGCGCCTGCGCCAGCACCACGGGCGCCGCGGTGTTCGCGAGCAGGTGCGACTGCAGCGCGGCATAGCCGAACGAGTGGGCGGAGTCGTTCTCGAACAGCGAGGCGTTGTTGACCACCGCATCGACGGGACCGAGTTGCGCG
>Ga0247819_10001104_pt1 | contig 14929 bp, 24 predicted proteins | sample 13C_Xylose_Day6_FD_193428 | JGI IMG/M metagenome (GOLD analysis project Ga0247819, IMG submission 193428) | Soil microbial communities from agricultural site in Penn Yan, New York, United States - 13C_Xylose_Day6 | ecosystem: Environmental > Terrestrial > Soil > Agricultural land | place: USA...
TCAGTGCTAGGTTTAGCCCACCGCCCGTGTAGCTCAGCCGGTAGAGCAGCGCACTCGTAACGCGAAGGTCGCAGGTTCGATTCCTGTCTCGGGCACCACACCTATTTTCACGCTGTTTCGTAGAGTTCCTAAAGACCGCCAAGAGCCCCAAGCCTTGGCGGTTTTTCTTTTCGCCATCTTTCGCAGTCTTTCGCTGCGTCCCGCGCATTTTTAGTACATCATTCAGCACTTCTGAATTCGAGTGACTTGGTGATGTACTAATGCCCCTCACTGATACCGCTGTGCGACAGGCCAAGCCGGCCGAAAAAGACTTCACCCTCACGGATGGCAGCGGCCTTTCCCTGTTCATCGCCTCTAACGGCACAAAGTCCTGGCACTTCAGGTTCTCCTGGCACGGCAAACAGCCGCGCATGTCGCTGGGCACCTATCCCGAAATTACCCTGAAGGAAGCCCGCGAACGGCGGGACCAAGCCCGAACGCTCGTCGCCAAGGGTGTCGATCCGCGATTGCAGCGCCGGGAGGAAAAGCGCGCTGCTGCATCGGAAGCGGTCAAGACGTTCGAGGTTGTGGCCAACGAGTGGCACGCCTTCAAGTTGCCGCGCTGGGTGGTGGCCAAGAAGGGGGCCGCCGCACAGTCACGCTTCTACCTGGACAAAGACCTGGTCCCAGTGCTGGGCAAGATCCCGGTGGCCGACGTAAAGCGGGCCGATGTACTGGAGGCACTGCGCCGGATCGAGAAGCGCGGGGCACTGAACTCAACCCGTAAGTGCCGATCCTGGCTGAACGAAATCTTCCGGTTCGGCATTGCGTCCGGTTATCTGGAAATGAACCCGGCGTCTGACCTGGACATCGTCGCGGCCAAAGAACCGCCGGTTAAGCACAACCCAATGCTGCGCGCCCACGAACTGCCGGAGTTTCTGCGCACCCTGAGAACCTTTCCGGGCATGGCAAATTATGTGAAGAGCGCCATTCGCTTGCTGCTGCTGACTGGCGTCCGCACAGGCGAGCTGCGCCACGCAACGGCAGTCCAGTTTGATCTGGACGCCGCGCTGTGGACGATACCGCCGGATATGGTCAAGCAATTGAGGAAGATAATTCGAACGAAGGAAGGGGGGTTGATTCCGCCGTACCTGGTCCCGCTGTCGCGGCAGGCGGTTGAAGAGGTGCGCAAGGTGCACCAGTTGACCGGCGGTTACAAACTGCTGATCGCGGGCCGCAATGACCCGAGAAAACCAATCAGTGACGGCACGGTCAACGCTGCATTGAAGCGCATGGGATATGAGGACCAGTTAACCGGGCAAGGGATCCGAGCCACGATTTCAACGGCCTTGAACGAGATGGGTTACAACGAGGATTGGATTGAGGCGCAGCTTTCACATGCGAGTTCAAGCAAGGTCAGGAAGACCTACAACCACGCGGAGTACGTGGAACAGCGGCGGGTGATGATGCAGGAGTGGGCTGATTACTTGGACGCGCTCGAATCGGCTGGCTGACCACGGGCGGCGGCGAGCTGGTCGTTGTTCCATTGCAGAACCTCGGACTTCACCCAAGCTACGGCCCGGCCACCCAGTGGTACCTGTTTCGGGAACAGGCCTTCGCTTGCCATGGTGTAGATCTTGGTGGTGCCCAGGCCTACCAGCTTCTTGACCTCGGGCAGCCGGATGAACTCGACCGGCTCTTCGTGTTGATCGTTGCGTGCGGTGTTCATTGATTCAGCTCCTTTATCTTGTCGAGGTAGGCGCGGGCTTGCCATCCAGACCATTGCACTGACCCTAGATTGCGAAAGGCTTCGGCACCTTTTAGATATCCGTTGCGAATTAGAACGTCGATCTGCGTGTTGCGCCATTTTTCGAATTCGGCGTTTTCGTTGATAGCCGGCGCTGTCAATTCCTTCATTTGTTGCTCGCAGAAACGATAGAGGAACTGCTCATAAATAGGGCCGTCTCCGGATTTGATTACCGTCCAGTCTTTGCCATTTCTTATAACAATCGTGCCATCTTCGCAGCGCTCGAAGGACCACTCACCTTTCGGTTGGTATGGGGTCGGTACAGGCACCACTGCTACCGGCGCTGGCGGGGAGGTGTAGAGCCATGTTCCTATGTGGAGCTTCTGGTTATCGAGAATTTCAACTTCGAAGCGCTTCTCTCTCCTGCTGACAACGCTGGTGACTACCGCCACCGGCTCGCACTTCCCCGCTTCCTGAGCGAGAACGGCGCGTAGCTCCTCGTCTGCCGCATGCAAATCAGCCAGCGATTCAAACGCAATTTTGATGCAGCCACGACCGCCTGCGGATTCCGTGGTGTAAAAGCCCTTGCTCAGGGCTGGGATTTTATTGGTCATCATCAGTCCCCCATCGCCCCGTCACCTGAGCATTCACCGTTGCAGCCGCGCGCAAAGCAGGCGGGGCATGGTGGTTCGTTTGCGTCACTGAAGGCGCTGGTTTTCAAAGCTTCTGCCCGGCGCCGTGCTTTGTTGCCATTACCAGGGGTGAAGTCGGGGATGGAGTCGTCGCTTTGGGCGTCGAAGTCATCAATCCGAACATCAGGCACCGCACGTTTCTCCGCTCCTGTTTCTGCTGGCCTTGGCCCCTCGCAGCGCCACCCAATCATTCTGAAAGACTTCATCCTATAAATCGGCCCGCCAACCATTTCGAAAGGTTCGGTTCCGTCTTCATTGCGTCCGAAGAATTGGCACCCGACGATCTCCACGTCAGGGAAGTCAGCAATGTGTTGCTCGGCTGTTGTGAGACGCTGCTGCAAGTCTTCAATCCGCCGCTCTGCCGCCTGCCCATTGTCGAACTCTGCGCGGCGTGACTGCTCCAGGTTGTGCAGCTGCTCGTCGCGGTCGTTCAGCAGCAGCTGCAGGGCGTCACGTTCGGCCTTGACCTGGTCGAAGTCAGTGGATTCAACGTAGCCACCGTCCGCGCCTTCGGTCATTTGGTAGCAGCCGTAGCAATGCTGAGCACGGCCGTTGGTGCAGTCGTAACGCTTCACGTCATTCATTGTTTTTCTCCCGTGCGCGCCGCTCAGCCGTTTCTGCCTGGCGCTTCTTGCTGCATTTGTCGTGGTTGCCATGGGCGCGCGCTTTGTTGCAGATGTCGCACATGGCCTTGAGGTCAAGCGGCCCCATAGGGGCACCGCGGATCTTGGTCTTGCGGCGGAGGGCGCCCATCAATGTTTCGTCCGTGGTTTCTGCCGCTTCTCGATCACGATTTCGTCAGGCACCGGCAGACGGCTGCAGAACGCGGCGGTCTGAATCATGCGGTTCATGGTTTCCTGTTGCCCCACTACCCGATACATCGTGAGACCGGCAACGCTCACCAGCTTCATGAGCATGTTGGCGATGTCCTCCGCAGTACATGGCGTAGCGTCCTTGAGGTATTTCGAAACGAACTCAACGCAGAGTGTTTCAGCGGCTTCTTGAGAGATCATGGCGTCACCCCATCCGCTGCCAGCTCAGCCATTAACTGAGTCTTGCGTCTCTCGTACCACGGGTACCAGGCACGACTGACGCCACGCCAGCGGATGGTCACGCCACGCTTCTTCAGCTTGCGGGCCCTGGCTGCGCACACTCGGCGTTCGCCCCATGCCTCGGTGTTTTCTGCTGCTCGCTGGTCAAGCCACTCGATGGTGTGTTTGGGGTCGTACTTGTGATAGCGACAGCTCGGCGTATTGGTATCAAGCCACGCCTGAAGCTTGGCTGCAGATATCTGGCCACCGAAAAAGACGTAGCAGTTTTCAAGATCCGCCAGCGTTGCCACTCCGACCTGCGCCACTGGCTCCGGACGGGAAGGGTCGAATTCATCCCACACGTGCCCGTCGCACTCAAGCGTGCCGCCGTCATCCAGGGCGATGGTGAATTTTCGGCCGGCGAAAGCATCGCGCGTGCCGGGGCGCTCAACCATGAACGAATAAAACCCGCTGTCGTGAGCCATCAAGCGGCGCTGCTTGCGGTAGCTGTGCCAAACCTCTTCCTCGCCACGGTGATACACAAATTTCGGAAGGCGATCGACAACCACGTAGTAGTGGGTGTGTCGGCTGTACTCGGGCGTCTTCGCGATCACGTCGATGATTTTGATTTCTGGTTTCTGACTCATGACGCCCCCTTCAACACTTCAATGACGATCATGACGCCGCTGGCGTAGCTGGATGGCTGCGCGGCGGCGTACCGGGTCAGGTCGGCAATGGCCTTGGTGCGCACCGGTTCGCGTCGGATCGAAGCGCCGAGGCCGCGTACGTGTTCAAGGGCGTAGCGCTTGCCCTCCAGTTCCATAACCCTGTTGATGGGGCCGGTGATCACTATCTGTGGGAGCGGGATGGGGCCATATTCGGATGCGGCGCCGACATAGTCCCGCGGTTGCTGGGGTTTACCTGTGGGAGCGGGCATGGCTTTGCCAAAGGCGCGGGAGAGCGCCTGTTGTGCGATGGAGTTCATTGGAGGTGCCTCAACGTGGGTCGGAAAAGTTTTTCCGGAAAAGGGCAATTTGTTTCTGGTCAGGCGGCTACAGCTTGGCGTTCGGTAACTCGCCAAGGATCATTGGCCCGTGCCAGTGCCGCCATCGGCGGTGGGCTGACGCTGTTTCCGCACATATGCACCTGCTGAGTCTTGGTGAAGGGCTTGCCGTCGGCACCGTGGCTGATGATGTAGTCGGCAGGGAAGCCCTGAGCCTTGTACAACTCGGCCGGTTGCAGCATCCGCAGGCAGATATCCACGATCACGTAGGGCGTGCCTTTGATCGTGACGGTGACCAGGCCCAACCGATCCTTGGTGGTGATGGTCGGCGCTGGCGCGTCGGCGGCGCTCATGTTCTCGGTGCCGTAGTAGCTAATCATGAATGCCGCAACACGCAGGGCACCGGCTTCATGCTCCGGTGACAACGTGTACTCGAGCAATGCGTGGTGCTCGGCGCCGGCAGTCATCGTCGGTACCGGCTCATCCATGCCTCGGCCAATGCAGTTTTTACGAAGTGTCGCGAGATTCGCGGTCACCAGTTGCTGCTGGCTGCCGGTGTTGGTCACAGTGGTCATCGGGTCGCGAATGTCCTTGGCATGCGTGGTGTTGAATCCCCCGTTGGCCTGGACCATCAAGGCCGTGCTGATCGACTGGCCGCCGCCGCTGGCGGTAACGGTGCCGATTGGTCCGCAAATATCGTTCACCCCGTGGCTACGGCGTTTCGACTTACCGGAACCCTCTCCATGCCCAGCCTGTACGATGCACGCCGATGCGATCGCGCGGTGGTTCTGGGTCATCAGTGTGCCGGCTGGTTGATCAATCGATGTCGGCTTGCCGGAGTACTCCGGTCCGCCGGTACCGACAAGTACCGGGCTGATCAGCGTCAGTTCGCCACGATTGGCGCAGGTCACCGTCGGCAGCGGGGCATGTGGATCGTTGATGCGGTCGCTGCCCTGGTGCGTGGCTGGCGCGATGATGGGGCTTGCTATGGCGAACGAGCCACCACGCGGCCAAGAGGTCACGGTGCGCAGCGGGTCATGCGCCGACTGGACGCTTTCCCCTGACCAGTTCGCGATCGGCACGATGAACGGGTCAGCTGCATCGATGACGAACTTCTTCATGCCCTTGGCAATCCGGCGCAGGGTGGCGTCGGCCAGCGGCTTAGGCCGACCGAATATGCTTTTGCTCGGCACTGTCCAGTCGATGCACTCGGCGGCGGTGCGCCACTTCTGTTGGCCTTTCGCCGGATTCTTCGCGTGGGTCGGCTCAGGCCACACAATCGGCTGTCCATCGCATCGAGCGATCATGAACAGCCGCTCACGGCTGGTCGGGGCACCGAAGTCGCAAGCCTTGATCACTCGCCACTCAACGGCGTAGCCCAGGCGCTGCAGCTCAGCGACGAACACTGACCAGGTCTGTCCGCGCCGCGTCGGATCCGGCACCAAAAACTGATTGTTCACCGGCACAACCTCGCCCTTGTCGGCGATGCGGTTGATCAAGCTCTTTGGTTTGGTCGGGTTAGGCACCAGGTCTAGAGTCACCACGCGGCCGGTGGCCTTGCAACGCTTGGCGATCAGTGGCCCCCATTGGAGGATCTGTTTTACGTTCTCCAGGCTGATGACTCGCGGCTTCTTCTTGCCGGCCCACTTCAGGCCGATCCACGACAGGTTCCGGATCTCGCGTTTGCGCGGCTGGCCGCCGGCGGCCTGGCTGTGATGCGTGCAGTCCGGCGACATGTGGAACCAGCCCACGGCCTTGCCGCCGCATTCGGTATCCGGATCACCGTCGAATACATCGGTGGTGTAGTGCACGGCGCCCGGGTGGTTGACGGTGTGCATACTGATTGCCTGAGGGCTGTGGTTCTTCGCGACATTCACCGCGCGACCAAGGCCAATTTCTAGGCCGGTACCGGCGCCGCCGCCACCGCAGAAGAAGTCGACAAGTAGTTCATCGTCTTGCGGATCGAAGCCAAGACCGTATTGGGTTTTGAAATCGAAGGGGTGTTTCTTCTGTTGAGCTGACATGCGGCCCCCAATTGAAAGGCCGCCCAGGTGGGCGGCGCATGATGTGGTAGATCAAGCCACCTGAGCGGCAGGCGGGTTCATGGCGAAGTAGATGCGGGCGCAGGCTTCGGCATCCGGTCGGGCGCGGTGGGCGTTCACCAGTTCTTCGCTGGTGAAATACAGCAGCGCCTCGGCCACAGTGGGTACTCGGGTCTTGAAACTGGTTTTTGTTGCCTGGTGCTCGGTTGGCGGCAAGTTCAGGATGGGGCGCGACTTAGTCGCTGTGCAGTAGCTCGGAACAGTCTTGAATGCATCAGCTGCGGCCTTTCCCCGGTACCGCGTGATAGCGATGCGCAAGATGCGGTCGTCGAAGCTTGAGCTGTGGGCAAACCGCAGGCCGGCCAAGTCATGCAAGGCCATGAAGCCATCCAGCGCTTCTGACTCAGAGATCCCCATATCCATGGCCATTTCTTGAGTGATGCCGTGGATCGCGGTGACGTCGGACGGGATCACCCAGCCGTCAGGTCGGATCATTGCTTCGAAAGAATCGATCAGAACGCCATCGTCGCTGTACAGCAGTGCGCAGATATCCACCAAATGTGGCTGGCGCGGATCATCACTTGGTTCGCGCCAAAGTGGGATGCCGGTGGTTTCGGTATCGAGTGGAAGTATCAGCATGATGCTTTTTCTCCAGGCGAAAAGAAGGCGCCCGTAGGCGCCTGTGGTGTTCCGATGGATTGGTTTAGGTCACGTCGGCCAGGGTGGCGATGACCTTGAAGCTGTGCTCAAGGGCAGTAGCACCCTCGGTTTCAAGCTTGATGACTTCATTGTCGAGCAAGCGCAGGAGCAGGATGCCGGCCTTGTCGCCATCGATGGCCAAGCGGCTTTGAACCCAGTGCCCTTTAAATGGCTTGGTGCCGGCCTTGAGGACGATCAGCTGTGCGGCATCTTCATAGGTGAAATCGCCGAATTCTTTTTCAAACGCGGCATCGACCTGGCCAGCGTCGACAACATCGTCATCGTTGAGCGGCTGATCTAGCACTGGGCGCAGCACTTCCCGGGCACCGTTGGTGTTAATGGCCGTCACAATGCCGGCCTGTTCCATGCCTTCGAGCATCCGAGCCGCACGGTTGTAGCCGATTTTCAGTTTGCGCTGGATGGCTGAAATGGAAGGGCGCCGCGTCTCCATGACGAATACAACGGCTTCCTGGTACAGCGGGTCTTCGCCGTCGCCGTCATGGTCTGGCAGTTCCTCGCCGTCCGGCTCATCGGGCCCGGTGGCCTTGCGTTCGAACAGGCTGCCGGTCATCTCGCTTACGTGCAGCGGCAAGTCCCGCTGGTCACGCTCCACCGTGAGGCTGTCCAAGCCTTCGGCGTAGTCATTCGGGGCCAGCACCAGGAGACAAAGCTTGCCGGCTACGTCGATCAGGCCGTGACGGTTCGGATCCTGCGCATCGATTGTTGCGGTCACCGTGATGCTCTTGGCTTTGAACTTGGCGTCTGCCACCGTCAGCGGGATGGTGTCGACGCTGCGTGACGAAATGATCCCAACAGCGGTGTAAACCGCCGTGGTGACTTTTTCGGTAACCCGGTCGGTCACTTCCTGGCGCTGGCCTTCGTTCAGCTTGCTGAAGGGCGCGGCGATGTTCTGCCATTCGAACATGGCAGCCTCGACCAGGTCGCGCACCAGCAGTTCGTGAGCCAGCACCGAAGGCATGACGCCATGCAGCTTGGCGCGCTCGATGGCCTCAAAGTGTTCAGTTTTCATAGAGTGTCCTCAGTGCTTGGCGATGCGCTCAAGCTTCGATTGTTGAGCTGGGCTCAGGTTGGTGTGGGCGCCGTAGCGCTTGAAGCTGGCTCGGATGTTTTCGATGAACTCCAACTCCCAGGCGCCGCTGGCGTGAAGCTCAGCGGCGACAAGGATGCTGGCGAATTCCTCGATGCTGTCGTAGATGTCCAGAACGGACTGGGAAGGCATGGCATGGCCTCCTGATCAGGCTGCGGCGCGACTGCTCTGAACCGCCTGAATGTGATTGATCAGGGCGGCGCAGATGCGCGGGAAATCGCTTTCGCGGTACAGCGATGCACCACGTTCCTTGGCCACAACCTCAAAGCCAAGCGAGCGCAGGAAGTCGGCCGAGACGGTGAAACCGAGACGGTCACTGAGGTCGCCGAGTTTGAAGCGCTGACCGTCATCATTGACCGGTGCCGGCGTTTCAACTGGCTTGATCGGCGTGGCAGCGACTGGTGCTGCCTGCTCTTCGGCTGGCTTCACCGGCTGCTCCACAACCGGCTCAACGACTTGCTGCTGCTGTTGAGCTGCCAGTTGCTGTGCCTTTTCCTCTTCCTTGCGCTTGAGCTCGGCCTGCTCTGTTTCGTGCTCGTTGATTCGTACCTTGATCAACGCAACCAGGTCATCGTTGGCCTTGAGCACCAGCTCCTGCGCGTCGTGGAACAGGAATTTATGGTCGACCGCCAGCTCGTTCAGGCTGTTCAGGTTCGTCCGGATCAGGTCAGCGATACGGCTGGCTTCGATCTTGGCGCGGGCCAGTTCGGCGTCGGCCGCTTCCCTCAGGCTGTCGATGGTGCGTTTGCCCTTGATGGCGCCGGCGAAGTCCGCCATCACCTTCGGCATGCGGATTCGACCGCCCAGGGTGGCGTCGATCTGGTCGATATGGGCCTGTAAAGCCTTCGCCGCATCCATGACGATATCGCTGCGGATGATGTCCTTGCGCGCTTTGACCAGCTTTTCCAGTTCCAGGCGCTTGCGGCGAGTCTCGGCCGAGATGTCATCGATGGCCTTGAACAGCACGTCGATGCTTTCGGTCTGGCTGAGCGCGTGTTCTTTGGCAGCCTTCAGCTTGTCTTCCACTTCGCCGCACCACTTCACCGTGGCATCAGCATTGGCGAAGTCCTGGTCGGTCGACAGCTCGGTGTTGATGTCACTGATTACCGCAAGGGCGTGGGCCTTGAACGCGTCCAAGTTGCTGGCGGTGACCATGCCGGTCACATCGATGCGCAGCGCCGGCAGTTGATCAGGCGCAGCGCCAATCGCTTCGACCTTGGCTTCCTTCACCTGGAACTCGCCAAGGTCCTGCTCGAACTGGGCCCAGCCGGCAACCAGTTGCTCACGGCGCCCAGCAACTGGGCTGTACTCAAAGTGAGCGAACTTGTCTTTGGTGCCATCCGAGCAAACGAAAATCACGCGTTCGGCGCCGCTCACCAACAACTGCTGCTCCAGCTGCCAGTAGTAGTGGGGCTCCAGCTGGCCAGCGCGGATCTGCGCAACCACCTTCTCATTCCACAGCTTGTGCTCGAACAAGACGTCACCCAGCATCGTGGCGCCGTCCATTGAGGCCAGCAGGTTGCCGCTGGTACCGACGATGGGGTAGAGCTCTTCGCCGACCATTTCCTCGACCAGAGGGCGCGCCATTTCCTCAGTGGCGTGGCCACGATCGAACGCGGCCTGTTGCTGCGGGGTGACGTCCGGAACAATGCCGGTCTTCTTCATCGCCAGCAGATCGTTGCGGGTCTGGAACTTCGAGGCGCCCATCATCGCGGGCGCCTCCGAAGCGGTGAAGTAGCTGGAGCGAAGGGCGTGCCACTCGGGCGTGCCTTGCTGGACATTATGCACTTGCATTGGTGGCTTCTCCTTCGATTGGAGCCAGGGCGTGGATGCGCTCGATTTGCTCCGGGGTGACCGTGTACTTGCTGGACAGATTCGCCAACAGGTGCTCGGGGCTGGTGCGGCCGGCGGCAATCATTCCGCGCCACTTGTCCGCGTTTTCTTCGAGCTTGCTATCCGGGTAGGGCGGCAACTCTTTCGGCTCGTCCGCGTTGCGGGTTGGAGTCAAGTTGCGCATTGGCTGGGACGTTTCTTCCAGTTCATCCGGGCTGTACACGCCGAGGATCACGTCGGGGCAATACAGTCGAGACCAACGCTTGGTGGCGAGGTAGGCCAGTTGCTGGCGGGGGTCATCTGCCCACAGCGTACTGTTGCGGGTCCGTGCCTGAGCAAGTAACAGCTCCAGCACGCGGGGTTCGTCTTCACCGCGGAACGTCGCCCAGACCCGAACACCAAGGCCTTCTTCGTCTGCGAGTTTCCAGCCTGGCTGGCGGTATTCGCCCTTGTCGCCCTGCTTGATCACGAACTTGCCAATCACCTTTGTCCAGTCGCCGTACCACTCGTAATGCAGGCGATCGAGCACCGGTGCGCAGGTGGTGATGACTGCGTTAACAAGCTGGGCTTCGTAGCCAAGCACGCCGTTAACCAGGTGGGTTTTTTGGGCAACCGCGAATGGGTTCATCTTCCATTGCATGGACTGCATGACAACTGCCAGGCAGTCGGCCGAGTTGCCGTTGAAATGCTTCGGGAGCGTTGCGCGGCCCTGAGCCATGACTTCGGCCAGACGCATCATCTTGTCCAGGCTGTCGCCGTCGAGCACCAGGGCGCTGGTGCTGGTCGCGTGATGCGGAAGAACGTGCATGGTTTGTTCGTGCGCCACCGGCGCTAAGGTTGTGGTCTGGCTCATTTCTTCACCTTCCGTGACTCGATGTATTCCGCTTCAGTGGCAACCGAGACCAGACGGCGGTCTTCGATCTTCTTCTTGGGGTCTTCGTGCAGCTTCGACTGCGCGGTGTAGAACCGCTCGCGATCCCACACACGGTGGTGATTGATCACGGTGTCGTGCTTTCCGGTCGGGTCAATCAACCGGATGTACATGTCTTGCGCTTTCATGGGCGTTTACCTATTGAGTGACGCGGTCAGCGAGTGCGCCGAGCAGCATCAAGAGGGTGAGGATGGAGAGGGCAGAAAACGAGCCGCGCCAGATCAGCACGCGGCGTGCACGCTGGCGGGAGGTCATACGGCGGCCTGCGATTTCAGAAACGCGCGCTGCCGTTGGATCTGGCGAACCGACTTTTTGAATCGCTCAGCCAGTACCAGGTTGGGCAGGTTGCCCGCGAGGATCAGCTTGTTCTGCGCCTCGGTGTACTTGAGGGCTTCCATCGTTTCGGCGAGCAGGCTCATGGCATCCTCACAACGATCATTCCGCGCCGAATCTCGATGCGGGTGTTGGCTGGCAGATCAGCGACCAGAAAAAAGCCCTGACGATTCAGGGCTTCGGCGAGTTCCTTGCAGGTCTTAGCTGTAATGGTCATGCCCGGTACGCCTCCAGTTTCAGCATCAAGTCGCGATGCTGACGATCAAGGATCCGGTCAAGCCGGGCCACGTAATGCTGGTGTTCGCCGATATCGATCGCACCCAGTGCGTGGGCCATTTCAATAGCCATGCTCGTTTCCGCGTGCAGTTGCGCCGACGTATTGCCGGCCAGCAGCAGGGCAAACCGTGAATCGATCATGCCCAGCGCCGTTTCGTGTGCGCGGCTCATGCTGCCCACCGCACCCGACGCTTGTTGGCGTCGATCTCAACCCACAGTGCCGTTTCAATCTGGCGCCCGTATTGCTGTGACAGAAGCGGCAAGGCCAGTCGGTCGACGTCCATCCGTTTGCCTTCATCGTCGTAGCAGATCGCCGAATCGACTTTGAACTCGAGTTCGCGGCTGCCGTAGAAGTCCCAATCGCTGTTCCAGTTGTTAAACACCGGCGCGATGTTCTCGCAATGGGTCACCTCGACCTGGAGGACAAACCCTTCAACAATCACTTCGTAAGTCATGGTGGTCGCCTCCGTGGTGGCGGTGGTTGTACATCGGAAAGCGCTCGAATCTGGCCGGCGAGTAACCCGTCTACGCCGCGACAAAATCCGCTCAGGCTCGGGGAGAGGTGGCCACCCTGCTATCTCGGTGCGGTCGCAGCCGAGCGCTTTCCGATGCGCCCTGTTGCCAAGGCGCTTTGAATTCGTTTGTTGCTGGCCGCTGTTACACGCCACCTGCGGACTGGGCGATTACTTTCTCGGGAGGCCTGAGGCCTCAACAGATCGCCACGCCCAGCAGGCCGCGATCTCTCCAGTCTTGGCGCTTTACGCTTCGCGCCTTGGGTGGAGGCCCCCCATCTGGTCCGTTGAGGCCGGACCATTGCTGCCGGGTGTCACTAAAGAGCGGTGGCTTTCGCCGGGTTTCAAATCTGCGTTAATCGCAGAACATGGATTGCATTATGCGCAGAATTGTTTCTGCGTCAAGCGCAGATTTATAAATTGCAGGCACAAAAAAGCCCGCACATGGCGGGCTCTGATTTAGAAGAGGGGGAAGGGGATTACAGGTTGTGCAGGATCAGCCAGCCAAAGAAGGTGGCGCCGAGCACAAGGGTGGCGATTTCACTGGGGGAAGCCTTCTCGCCGAGCAGCGCGGCAGCCATACAAACGGCCATGCCAGCGCAGAATACGTACCCGGACAGGTCCCAATCAAACAGGAAGGTGATTCCAGCCAGGGCAATCAAGAACAGGCCGCAACCGAACAGTGCGCCGGTGGCGTTGTTCCTGGTCGCGGGTGACTTCTCGGTGGTTTGCATGGGTGGTACCTGGTTAAAGGCCAGTCATCTTAGTGTCGATCACCCGGCCAATGAACTTGCATTCGCCGTTGATCTGGATGGTGCGATAAGCCGTGTTGAGTGGGCGCAGGTACTTTAGGCCGGCATCCTCGATGTACTGCTTGAACGTGCTTTCGCCACTATCCAGCATCTTCACGACGTAATACTTACCGCTGATCAGATCGGCTTCAGGCATCACCAGGATGCGCGAACCCTCTGGAAAGCTTGGGTTGCCGGCACAAGTCATTGAGTCACCGCGTACCGTCAGCCAGAAGCCGTGATCGCCGGCGTTCTCTGTGGACGCGATCCATTCGTCTGCATCACCGGGGTGGAAGTTATCGGAAGACTCCGCCCACTCACCAGCAATTACCCAACTGATCAAAGGATATTCCTTAGGCTCCCGGCTCGGTTGCAGGGCCATCTGCACGTTCGACATTCCAGCGTCTATTTGAGGGGTCAGCTGGATGCCAAGGACGCTCATTATCTGCTTGAGCTTTTCCGGCGTGGTGCTTTGCAGCCCACGTTCCAGACGCGAAAGGTTGCCAGAGTCTGAGTCGACCTGGTGAGCAAGTTCTTCGAGGGAAAGCTTTTTGGCTTTCCGTGCGGTTCTGATGATCTGTCCGATATCCATGAGCGCAATTTTCCGGTCGTACTGCGTTTTACGCAAAGCGGTTAGCGCAGAATTTGTTTGCATTAAATCTGCGCTAATCGCAGAATCACCCTGAAATCAACTCAGGGCCTCGCCATGACTCCCCTAAAACGTGCTCGTCTCGATAAGAAATGGACGCTCGCCGATGTTTCGGCCCGTCTTGCTCAGATCGGTGACGCCATCGATTCCGGCAACCTTTCCCGCGTTGAGCGCGGTGTTCAGCGTGCTTCCGCAGTTCTTGCGGAGAACCTGAGCAAGGTCTTCGACGGCGAAATCACCGAGATCCACATCCTCTATCCGGAGCGGTTCCCCGACTCCGGTGAACAGGCGGCCTAATCATGTCGAGCCCATTGAACCAAGAGCAGACCGTAAGGGCCCGCAAGAACTATGTGTTTCTCATGCAGAAGCTTGCATCGATCGGCAACGGCCCAGTTGCGCATGCAGTGGGTGTCGACGAAGCAACGATCAGTCGCATGAAACCGGAGAAGTTTCAGCAGTTCGCCGAGATCCTGGCGGTGCTTGGCCTGAAGATCGTTCCGGAGGAAATGCGCTGCTTTAACGAGCAGGACATTGCGATGTTTATCCACGGATCGAAACGTTGGATGGAGCACATCCAGGGTGTTGATCAGCTGGAAGAGGGTTGAGCAATGGACTGGTTCCGGATGTACGGCGAGTTCGCCACCGACCCCAAAGTGCAGATGATGAGCGAGGCCGATCAGCGCCGTTTCGTCATGCTGCTTTGCCTTCGTTGCAGTAACGACGATGTAACGTTACATGAAACAGAGATAGCGTTTCAGTTGCGCATTAGTAACGAAGAGTGGGCTACCTCGAAGGCCCTGTTTCTTAGCAAAGGGCTCATTGATGAGGACTGCCAACCGAGTGCTTGGGATCGTCGCCAATTCGTCTCGGACTCAAGTAAAGCAAGGGTTGCAGCCCATCGCGCAAAGAAGAAACAACTAGGTAACGTTACAGTAACGCCCCCAGAGACAGAGGCAGAGACAGATTCAGAAGTACCTCCTCCACTTCTTTACGCGACCGACGTTTTCGATTCCCGCAACAAATTCTGCATGACCCAAGAATGGTTGCCCTGTGAGAAGACCTTTCAGGCTGTGCTGACCATGAACGCAATGGCAGGCGAGGCGCTCCACGCCGATCAACTGCTCGAATTCAAATCCTTCTGGATCGCATCCCCCGACGAACACCGCACCCACGCCAAGTGGGAGCACGCACTCGCCATGGCCATGAAACGCGATCTCCGCAATGCACAAGCTTCTGGGAGAAACACCCATGGAAACGCTCGACCCGAAAACACTGCCCAAGTCCAAGCCAGCCGTAATTCCAA
>Ga0247819_10001105_pt1 | contig 14926 bp, 8 predicted proteins | sample 13C_Xylose_Day6_FD_193428 | JGI IMG/M metagenome (GOLD analysis project Ga0247819, IMG submission 193428) | Soil microbial communities from agricultural site in Penn Yan, New York, United States - 13C_Xylose_Day6 | ecosystem: Environmental > Terrestrial > Soil > Agricultural land | place: USA...
GTAGAGACTGTCGAGCGGGGCGAAAGCCGGAGGGAATTTACTGAATTTCAGGCACAAAAAAAGACGTCAGAGGACGTCTTTTTTCTATTTGGTGGGCCGGGGTAATCTGAATTGATCGTGTAGGTTATTGATTTTATTTGATAATATCTGGTTGTATTTTTTGCTGGAATACTGATTGGAATACCGTATCGACAAAAACGCGCACCGCCCAGATTTCAATCAGGATTCACATGTAGCGACATGTTGAATCATCCCGATGTAGCAAATTCGCCTCCTGTCTTCTGACTGGTTTACAGCAGTCACAAAGCCATATCTAACGGTCTGACCATGATCAGGTAACGATGGCGTCGACACCACATCAATCCGGTTGTGCCCGAGCTCATAGCTTATGATCCCGTACCGTAATCCTCGGCAGCATTCAAGAAATACCTACCTCATGATTCATCAAATGTACTAGGCGGTTACCATCCAATAAAAGCATTTTGTGAAATTAATAGGGTGGGTGTTTTTGACGTGGGCGAGCGGCCGTGAAGGGTATTATTAATCCATGATGATTGCCTTGGTAGGCGCTTCACAACGACTAATAGCAATGCCGCCGTCAGTCTTTCCCCTCGTGTCGAGGTTTTACCCTATAATTTAAATTTTGTTGAGGTAGAAGATCAATGATTTTAAGTGAAAAAACTATACAGCAAAGAGGGTTTATTGAAGGTGCTACTCCAAAGCAATTCCGTCATGGGAGTTATGATCTAACTATTCATCGTTTGGTGACCGCGGAGGGGGAGTTAAAGGACGAGTTCGTGCTACCGCCGCAAGGTATGGTGAAAGTTGTATCGTCTGAAATTATTCGCTTGCCCACTGATGTGATGGGTTATGTTTTCGTTAAAACCCAGCTTTGTAATGAAGGTGTGCTTGCGTTGAATATCGGGATTGTTGATCCGGGGTTCGCAGGCCCCTTGCAAAGTGTTTTGATTAATTTCGGGAAAGGCGCTGTCCGCTTGAAGGCGGGGAGTGTGTTTAGTCGTATATCATTTCAAGCAATTGATCTTCCGCAGCAGGATTATGCGATCAGCGAAGTAAAGTCGCATGAAGACGTTATTGATATGGTGAAGAAGCATACTGATTTATATATGGCTTCTACGTTTTTAGATGTGGAAGGTGCAACCTCAAAAGCTGCAGAGGCTGCATTTTCAAAGTATAAAAAATCTTTGATAACTTGGATTCCAATTGTTGCACTTGCATTAGGGTTTATGACTTTCGGTCTGAATTTTGGAAATATGTGGCTGCTGCAGAGCTATTTGAAGCCGCAGGATCAGGTTCGCACGGAATTGCTTGCGGCAGACATTCAGTTAAGGATGAAAAAGCTAGAAGAGGAAAACGAAACTTTGAGGAAGTCCATTGCTCCGGTTGTTTCTGGCTCAAAAAATAACGTTAGTGCTAAGCAAAAATAATGATGAGAGGGGGTGGCATGCTTACGCAAACAATTTTTGAGTCTTTGGATGATGCATATAGGGTGGTTTTAAGCTCTCTGTTAGATGAGGGGCAAACTACGGACCCTAGATCTATTCCAACGGCAGAGTTGATTGCAGCATCTTTTACTATTCTTGATCCTCGTCGAAGATATATAAGTAATCCTGAGCGTCGATGGAGCTTAGCATATGCTTTGGCCGAATATAGCTGGCACGCTAGAGGTTCGAGCTCACTTGAGGAAATTGCATGGTATGCCCCGGCCTGGCGTCATTTTACTTCGGGGGATACCGTAATTGGCAGCGCTTACGGTTCATCCATATTTAAGGCTTATGGCGATTTCTTAAGTCAATGGGATACTGTTATAAATCTGCTCAGGCATGATCCTTCAAGTCGCCGTGCCGTGCTTTATCTCGGCGACTACGATCCGTCGGTTTCTGATAATAAGCGAGATATCGCTTGCTCGCTTTCACTGCAGCTAATCTTGCGAGCTGGTAAGTTGGAGGCGATATGTTATATGCGCAGCAATGATGCGATGATAGGGCTGCCATATGACGTGTTTTTATTCACAATGATTCAGGAAATGGCAGCCTTAACGCTTGGTTGTGAGCTTGGCGCCTATCATCATTTTGTAGGCTCTCTACATTTGTATGAAACTCATCGTGAATGGGCTTCCCGAATACTATCCTCGGATTTAACTGAAAAGGCGCCCATGCCAATTATGAGCGATCTCGATGGTCTTCAGGCGTTTCAAAATGCAGAATCGTTGAGCCGAAACTCAATTAATTTAAGTAATGAAGATTTTGATGGGGTTTCGTCTTATTGGCGGGATATGATGAATTTGATTGTTGCTTGGAATCGCGAGAAAGTAACAGGTCTGTCTGACGGCTTTGATGTTGGTGCTGATTTAAATCCTGTGCTTTTTAATTTGTATGGTCTGCGGAAGCGTGGCAATTGACGGGCTCTTGGGAGAGGCTGCTAGGGGTGTGAGATTTTAATATTAGTGGCGTTCGGAGTATATATTCTAGCTCTATTTGTTGTTTTGGATATGGCAAGTTTGTGTGTTGGGTGACGGATATTTAGACTGCTATCTAGATTGTGTTGAGGGCGTGTTTTCGTTTGGGTTCTTAATCAATTTGGCTATGTGTTCTGCAGTAGATTTTGTTTTTGTTGATGATGATAGGTTGCACTCCCATACCACGAAGACGCGCCAACCCAGCAATTCTAGTTCCTGTTCTACTTTGATATCTCTCGCGACATTGTTCTGGAACTTATTCAGCCAGAAATCTGTATTGCTTTTCGGAGTGGTAGCGATGCTGCACCCGGGGTGCCGATGCCAGAAGCATCCATGGACAAATACAATTGCCTTGTGTCGAGGGAATACAATGTCCGGTTTGCCTGGCAAACCGGAACCGTGTAGACGATAGCGCATACCAAGTCTATGGAGGGCTTTACGGAGTGTTACTTCTGGACGGGTATCCTTCCCTTTGATACGGGACATTCTTTCCGATCGCTCTGCGGGAGTGAGAAAGTCGGTCATGAATGTCCCCTCGTGTAGGGCTGAAAAGTCGAACTTATGTTATGTTTTCTTTACAAGCTCGTAGAACGGAAGGCCTCGTATGACGTCACCTGCTACATCGAATGATTTGTAGAGACAGTGATGGTTGGGTAGCGTCTTCACTCGATCAGACAGTTCAGCTATGTCGGAAGTGAACCCCAGAGCGTTCAGCTCGGTTGGCGTCACATTGGGTACCTTATGTATAAACCAGGTAAGTAACGGTTCTCTATAATCAGTCGCGCCGGACTTGAAATGCCTGAGGTATTGCGACGCGAGGATGACACCGGTGCCGAACTCTCGCCCCTGTAATAAAAGCTTGCGCAGCACATCAAACTCATAGCGCATGATGTTATCGGCCTCGTCCACGAGCAGATATGAATCTATCACCCTTAGTTGAGGATCCGTACCGGTGAAGGGGCGTTTCTGAGTTTTGAGCATATTTTCGTAGAACATATTCAGCATAATGGCAACGAGCATGTTCTTGCTCCTGTCGTCTTGTCCCATCGAATCTAGGGATATCACCACTATGCCGTCGAGAAACTCGTCAAAAGGTACCGTTTTGTTAGGCTCGCGGGTGAAGACCTCCATGTCTACCAGATCGTCGATGATTGCCATCGGGGAGTCTGACTTTCCAGCTAATAGTTCGCGGTATTCTGCGTGGATATCGTAGATTGTTGGTTGGCGTCCCTGCACATTGGTGGTCTCGTAGGCGTTTCGGACCGCTCCCTTGAGCTTGTCTCGCTGGACTGGTCCAATGCCTGAGTACACCTTGTCGAGTACGTCAGCGAAGAAGCGGAACCTGTCCAGCCAGGGGGCTGAGGACTCGCCCATGGATGTGGTATCGAATAGGTTTAATGGCAGTTGGTTAGGTTTTACCACACGAGCACCAGTAGCTTCTATGAAGTCAGGGGTACTGTAGTCGCGCTTGTAGTCAAATATCAGGAATCGCGGCTTTATTCCTCGGTTCTCATGGCTCGCTCTTGTCACTTGCAGGATAAGTGATTTCAGGAACTGAGTTTTACCAGTACCTAAATCACCAACTACTCCTATGTTCAGCTGATTGAGCCTGGTGTCCGAAATGTTCAGGGCCAATGGGCGGGGCATGAACCCATCGACCGTGCTTCCTAGGGAAAGTAAAATCCCGCTATCTATTTTGTCGCCTTGCCCATTTGGTTCGGCAATCGCATAAGAGGGCAGAGGAGGCTTGGAACTCGCCTCTGGATACGGGCTGGACGACTCTATTGGGGAGGGGAGCTTTTTTTCCGGGATTGTGATGGCTTTGCCAGGCACCGCAGTGATTATTTCGACATCTGGCTTGATACTGTGGGTATCGGAAACTTCCCGGCTGGGAATTAGCTCCCAGTCGCGGACTTGGGCACGGACCGAGTCATAGAATGCTTGGGCGTCGCCGGAAACGATGCGTCCTGCATCTTGGTTCGATATTACGATGGTCTCTGACCACCCATCGCCATCCTTGTCGTGCGAGCCGCTATTGGATGAACCGTCCACTACGATCAGGCGGCCTCTGGAGTCAATGCTGATTGCAGGGACCGGGCTGAGGATCGCGGCAGCAATGCGCTCATGGTAGTTAGCCCAGAGACCTGCTTTGCCGGCCAGAACATGATGTTGGCTATAGACGCGTAAGCCAAAGCCAACCATGGAAAGCAGTAGGTGCTGAAAGGCAAGGCGCCAAATTGGGGATTTGCCTGCCCGCTCCTCGATAGAGTTAAAAAGGGTGGAGAGTGCTTTGGCCTGACCGAGAGCGTCGGTCGCGTCGTTTGCCCCGAAGACGCCGCCTTGCCTGTACTTCACCTCGATAGGCGTGAGGTGCAAGCGTATTTTGCTATCGCTGGCGTGGATGCCGACTACAAGTAAATCGGGACGTGACAGTGAGGTATCTTTTCGGTCCTTCCCTAGCGAACGAGCTAAGTCGGCCATATAGCCACGGAATGGGTCGATAGGGATGATGATCGCGAGGGATGCGTCGTCTGCCGAACCGGTAAGTACCGGAAGTAGACTATTCAGGTTGCCCTCGAGGCGAAATTGGTCCTGTAGGAGACGCACTGCTAAGAACAGTCCCAGATCACCAGTGGCTCCCGTATCATCCCCAGAGAGACCACGCACAGTCGGGATGCCCCTTCGTGCGACCTCTAGGAGAATTTGCTCGACTTGTTCCCCTGGGAGCTCTTTGCAGCCGGGCAGTGGTAATAGGACTCTCCGCAAGGCTTCGCGGTCTGCTTCCTTGACTTGTGACAATAGGTAATAGCCGCTCGTATCGCCGGCTCGATGCGAATATGCGGGAAGGTCGTAATCCCATAGGTATGCCCCGTCAATCCAGCCACCGAGGAAACAAGCAGGATCTATCGCGGAGGAGGAAACAGCGACGAATCCAGCCTGCTTTTCTACGAGCATATTGGATACTGCATGGACGTTCGGAGCAAACTGTAATCCGACCTTACGATCTAGTCCGCCCTCCAGCGCAAGGATGCAGGCCGATACCTTGTCAGCGAACTCTTCCCCGGAAGGCGGCATTTGCAACCCCTGCCTGGATTCGCAAAGGAAGGCTCCGTGCAGTTGGCGCCGGACCCGGTGCCTGATCAATCCACCCATGGCTAGTGGGGAGCGCATTCCTACCTCGGTGGATTCCGGCTGCGCCGAGTCTAGCTGTGCAACAATTCCTAGGTCAGGCTTGGTCCCGAGAGGTTGCTTGTTGAACCACCGGACACTATTGCTGGTGTCCTCGGATAAGTTCGCGATCGTGGCTTGGTCAGGTCGGGAGCTATCCGGTCGTATGTCGAACACCTCCAGCACCCTCGGTCCAACCCCCTGTCCCTGATTTCCTTTTTCGCCATCGCCGAAACGCCTAGTGCACCAGCTTGTAAGGCCTTCGTTACAAGCGTCGGTCGTACCGCCGGCGCTGGACACTACCAGGCTAAGGACGGGCTTGGCTGCAAGTAGGTCAGAAACATCTTCGAGCGCTCGCGCGACTTGCGCAGGGCTAAAACCGCTCGCGATCCCACCGATGGTAAGACCAAATGAACCGTCGAAGGGTGGCCGAAGAGACCTATCGGCGAGTTGCCCAAGCTGCGAGCCATTCCAGAGTACGGACCAGTAATCGGAGTTGCATTCCACTGATAGGAAATCGACCATGGAAACTCCCCCTGGTGCCTGAATCGACATCGTCAGGAGATCGGGGATGCAATCTGGATCGAGGATGCTGGCTGCAGGACACGGGCGTGTGTCGTCACCTGACACTTCCCCGTACAGAACCTGTTGTGCCAGGCAGTGCCAGGCGAGCCGCAAGGGATGCAAGGGGGATAGGATGATGGCATCGGGGATCCTCGCAAGCGTGTGGCCGTCGGCTCCTAGGGAGCAAACCGCGATGGCATCAACCCAACAGGCGGTTTCCCTATCGGATGCCAGCCAGTCCATGTATGCCTTAAGGTATATCTCTACCTGCTGTCGGAACGAAGGATCGCACTTAAGCCATTCCCCCAGCCGAGCCGACTCTATAAGGCCTGACTGTTCGTCAGTACTTCTGATGCACCGTGCGATTTCTACCCTGGCTTCGATAAAGCCTTGTGGCGGCTGGAACATCTGGAGCCCGGGACGGGGGTCATGCAAGAACCTGCCTTGCGACAGGATTGGGCCATTTTGCAAATCCCAATCGGGCGGTGCCCAGCGCGTAACAAAGTCGTCAGCAATCACAAGGGGACGAAACGATTTTTCTACGTTTTGCTCGTCGAGGATCCAGGACTGTAAGCTCGAAGACCGGGCATGGCGATCAAGCTGAACTACTGCCTTTGCATCGAATTTTTCCAGATGCTTCCGGTTCAACTTGATAAGTCGCTCGAACTCGCTACGACAGCCTTCCTCCTTCGTTTCCTCGCAGGATACATACACCCGGCAGGTCTCTGGCTTCCTGCCCGACGGCGTGAATGTTATGTCGAGCTGATACTTGCCATCAGCTTCTATTTCTACCTGATAGCTTCCGTCCTTGAGCTCCTCGAGCTTGAGGGGGGCCCGGCTTTCTTCAAACTCCGTTGCATCGTCGGGCATTCCCTCTGCCCTGCTGATGCTCGTTCCCGGTGAGGCGTGTAGTCTCAATTCATAGCGCCCAGAGCCGGGCAGCGACATCGAGGTTTCCCACTCCGTTACCGCAGTTGTCTTGCGCGGCTTCTTTGGGGGCGACAGCTTTGTCGCAAGACGGCTAGATACTAGTATTCCAGGCGTCCAGCTATTGAGCGAAATTACCCTTGTCGTTGCGGTCTTATGTCCAGCTGCGGTGACCTTGTAGGATATTGGCGTCTTATGCGCAGGTGGAAATGAGTCCTCATCTGCGGCTTGATTTTCTACATCGATCAGGGTCGGTACCTTGCCAAAGGATCCTCCCGTCAGCGAAACCGTTACAGCTCGCCGCTCCTCCCCCGCGGAGATGGTCAGTTCGACCTCGTTTACTACCACCGCAGGCATACCTTTGCCAGCCGGGATGATGGAGTTGCTGCACTGGATGGAAAGGTCGCCTGCTGTCTCTTCTTGCTCTTCAAGAATGAGGTCGGACCATTGTTCCGCCGTCAATATTGTCCACCATGAAGGCGGGGACTCGATCTGGAGGGTATCTTCTGGCAGGTAGAAGGCCTCCGTGGCACGCTCAAAGGCGGTAGGTACCTCGCAATTTGCTTGCAAGTGAGCAAGGAGTCCGCGAAGGGCTCGTCCTGTTTCGTCCGCGGTGCCTTGAAGCAGGCGTTCGATGCCTGTTTTGAAACCATCGGCAAGCTCGTCTGCAACTCTCTCCAGAATGCCGAGTTGCGCCTTGGGTGAGATGCCGCCGTCTTGCATTGGTGGGACACCGCAAGCCAATGCGAGTGCAGTTCCCGGCGGTAGTCCTGTCGAATTAGCACCTATCGAGTAGATGCGTGATAGCAGGCGCCAAGCTGCGTTGCGGATGCCTTCGTTAGTGTCTACGTCATCTAAGGACGAAGCAGACTTCTGGACTAGCTGTCTAGCATCGTCAAGCTCCTGAATCCCAGCGTTCTGCAAGCCACTGGTAACTACTCGCTGGACGAAGCCGTCATCCCACCAGGTGTCAAAGGACGCGTGGCCCATGCTGGTGGTAGCGCTCATGCCGAACTCGTCGGTCGTCGACGAAACCGATTTGTTGTTGTGCTGCCCAGGGGGTACGAGCGCCACGAAACTAGGACAGTTAGGATCGTTGCGAATATGCAGCAGATGGCTCTCGTCGCATTTGCCTGAGGCCCCAATTTCTGGGTTTGGGCCTTGGGCGAGACTGGAGGGGTACTGCAGCAGTACGGGCAGCGTGACAAAATTTCCATTCTCCCCATCGGGGACCTGTATCCCTCCATCTCGGGCCAACTCTTCATAGACAGTTTCGAGTATCTCGATGGGCGGCCCATGGAAAATCAGTCGCGACTCAAGATTAGTACCACTGCGTCCTTGGGTTGCATTCAGGACTTTCTCGCGGATAAGGGCCGCAAGTGATTGTGCGAGTCTATTCATTAGCTGTTGTTCCGGACGGCTAGGCTTGCGGGGAAAGGCGGTAGCAGCAGCATGCCGCTTTCGGCATCCGGGCTATCGAGCACGAGGCCGAGCATTCTGAGTTGGTAGCCCAAGTCGTTCTTGGCTATGTCGTGCCTATCCACGGCCATGCCATAGGCCGCCAGATGCTGCCCTAGCCGGTGGATTGATCGGGGCCCGCCCATACCTGCAAGAGCGCAGTGGACAAAGGCAAGAACGGCGACTGGTCCCAGGGACACGACCCACGGGCTGGAGGGGCTGTTACCTTTCTTCTTGAGCACATACCCCTGGTCGTACCCCCTCAGCAAATGCACGGCTGCCTGACGTTGTCCCAGTACATGTCGCGCGAACTCGAACAGGTTTGAGCCAATGCCTTTCTTGCACAGCAATGCCCTGGCCTCGCGTTCGCGTATGTCCAGGATGATATCCCTGGCCCCGAGCGCAATAAGAGAATCCTTGTGTTTGTGGATATGTTGGCAAAGATTGGCGATTCCCTCGCTGGAGGAAAGATCCCCTTCGTACGGGGCGCCCACCTGTTCGAGCGACCAGAGGAGCGCATTGGTACCAAGTCGCGCGGAGAGGTAGCTGGAAAATTTATCCTTGAGCCCTTGAAATGCTTTCCCCCCGTAAGTCATGTACTGGGACATCTCTGGAAACATCGCAAATCTAGCTTCACTTTCTTCTACAGGCCCGTCCCCTTTGGTCAGAGCTGCCCATAGGCACCCCCAGGTCCTGTAATGCACATCGCACAGCCAGGTCACATGCGACACAGTCGCCAGTCGAAGTACTGCTTCGAGAAGGCTGATCCATTGCCGGCGGGTCATGGCATCCTTTGCCTGTATGATCGCTTTTAGGTCTTTGGTGAACTGGCGCGCAGGTAGGAAAGAAATACAATCGAAATCGCCCATGGCAAGTGACGCCACTTCCCCCTCTGGGACCACTGCCATCTCCCAAGGTGCAGAGCTGCTTCCCCAGGCGACAGTTTCCTCATCCAGCCAGCGGGCAAAGATGTCGTCGTTATCTCCTACGCTCAATGCCGAGAAAAGGTCCTTCCAAAGCGAAAGCGCCGACTCATCGTCCTTGGAGCCTAGCCAGATCATCCGTCTAACAAGTCCACCGGCATGCCAGGAGTTGCTGGTCAAACGGGCGGATCCTGAGAAAAGTGCTGTTCCAGGAACGAGCGGGGTGACTTGCAGGAAGCGCTTGGTCGACTGGTTCGGGAGCTTTGGGCTTTCCAGCACCCCATGGAGAACTGTGTTCCATGTCTCCACGTCAACGACCCCTCCGGTTGGTGTTGCGAGGGGCCTGTTGCGAAGCTTCTGGATTCGTTTGTCCAAATCGCGCCCCGATTGTGGGACGCTACTTTCCCTGGTCGATGGGAAACCGATGGTGCGGTAGAGCGAGGCAAGTAGCACCTCGGAGTTAGCGTATTCAGGTGCAGGGCTGATCGCTAGCGCCGATTCCTTGTATCTGGGGTGGGAAGTCCTCCAGGGGGCCTGCTTGAAATCAGCGAGGGTCATACTCTTTCTCCTTGCTCGCCACGAAGCCATTCCATGAATGGGCCACTACTACACCATCTGCGCCGATACGGATCTTGGCGCCATCGAGCGAGTCCTCGTCGCGGACGATTGGACCTGAAAGTCGCGCTTTCGTGGTATCCAGCAACGCCACGACCGTACGGGGCAGTGACGCTGGCGACAAGCCTCGCTCCAGTTCCTTCACTGCCTTGAACAAGTCATAGGTCAAGGCAATGGGCTGTGCCGAACTGCCGGTACCCACCTCGAGAAAACATATTGGCGATCGAGGTCGGTTCTTCAGTGTTGGAGGCAAGATCCTGACTTTTCGTGGTTCCACAACTAGGGTTGCCTGCCGCTGTCGAGGCGGTAGGGGCTGACCGAAGGTTGTCGTCAGCGAAACCTCGAAGTCCTTGCCATTGTTGAGAAGATCCTTCACCTGTCTCGCAATCTCGAAAAGATGTTGCCTTTTCTCGTCATCTTCAACGACCTGCTGGAAGGACTTGAGTATTGCGGCATCCGCTACGACAGCGGAGCGGGTACAGATACTGCGCCTTACTAACCTGCATGCGAAGTCACGCAGCATGCGCTGGATACGGCTCGCCGCCGTGGGCTTCTTGCGTCGGATTGCTGGCAACGAAAGCATGGTGTCGGCCGCGGAAAGTCGCTTGAGCAACTCAAGTTCAGTCGCCGAAAGCGCTTGGTATTTGCGGATGAATTCAATGCCGCCAGCAAGTGATCGGCTGAACCTGATATCCAGCTCCCCTAAAATGATCTTGCTACGACTGCTTACCGCGACCTCGTTTTCTGGACCTGCCAGGGCAGGGTCCAAAAAGTCCACGAGACTTTCGAGTAAGGGGGCGATCGTTGCAGGGAGGTAGGGAGCCTTGCGTTCCTGAAGGAAATGGTAAAGGCCATTTAGAGTGCGGTTTTCCTCACGCTCGTATTGCTTCTCTAGGCCCAACTCCTTGAGGTCTTGCTTCAACGAGGCTGCGCTATCCCTGTCCCAGCGATGGAAGAGGGCTTGCTGGTAGCTGGACGTGACGATGTGGAAGATGGCGGTGAGCGCCTGTCTGCTCGGCTTCTTGGCGCCCGTTGTTTTTTGGTCGAGTTCAATGAGGTTAGCCGCCCACTCGCAAGGAGTGGATTGCTGCAGTTGCCGGGTTTGGCTGTGGTCAGCCGGGTGGTGTCCGGCCAGCAAGTAGGATACAAGCGAGAAGAGGTCTCGAAAGCTCCACCGCTTGCCGCTGGCGAGCTCGTACCAGCGCAGGATTTGTAGCAGGGCTGCCTGATGTTCTTCGCGTGATAGTAGTGCTTGGCTGGTGCAGAATGGACATCCGTCCCCCGCTGGACAAGTACCCTCGGAGGGCCAGCATTCCGGCGCTGTTGCTTGGCCGAGGAGAATTGCTCCAGGTGACGTGGGCTCGCTGTCTGGCTTTACAAGTAGTGACTCTGCGTCCATCGGCCAAACGGCTATCGATGGGAAACCCTCCAGAGGCCAGCACGATGGCGCGTTGTACACCAGGCTGACCGCCCTGGTTATTGCTTCGAGAAGGATTCGTGCTTGCTCGAGTCCATTTTCTAGGGCATAGATCAACGCATCGTCAAGTACTCCGCGGTTGACGCAGCACAAATAGGCTTGGGAGCTAGATCCTTCAAGTACCCGGCCGAGCTCCTCGATTAGAAGGGCGGGAGCTGATTTTCCTTCGTGCCCGGCTGTAGCGGAGGCATCCTGAACAATGTCCAGATCTAGGTCGCTGTCCCTTCTCGCAAGCTTGCCAGCATCTACCTTTACTAGTCGTGGGACGGCAATTCCAACGGGTGGATGAAAAGCCTTCGATAGCTCTTCGATCAGGCGTTCATCACAACCGAGGCTCTCATCTAGCCATCGGATGGTGGACTCGATCGCTTCGGTTTTCCCGTTGCCCGGTCCTCCAACCAGCAGGACTATTCGAGGGACCTCGGCCTTGGCATCCGCGAGCAGGTAGGCCCAGCTACGAAGGCGGGCCAGGAGGTTCGTTTGTAACAATCGCTTGTTTGGTTGGCCGCTATTCTTATCTAGTAGTCGCTTTACTCCGCCGGAGTGATGACCTGCCCAATCGACAAGCGCGGCGGGATAGCGCGCTCCTTCCTGTTTGGAGCTATCCATATTTCCTTGTCCTCTATGTTCAAGCGATAGCAATCATTTTTTCTTTTTGCTTTAGGCCTTCCCGCTGAACAGCTAGACCAACAGCTTCCTGCACTGTCGCCACTATGGCTATGCCTATAGCTCGTGCAAGATAAGGAGGAACCGCATTGCCAACCTGCGTATAGCGAGGGCACTCCTTGGTTCGTTGACTTCCTCCGGTCGTGAACTTGCCTCGGAATTGGAACCAATCAGGAAAGGTCTGGAGCCGTGCCGACTCGCGAACCGTGAGGATTCGGGGTTCACTGTAGTGGAGCACATCGTCGGGCAGCGTTGTTATGGTCGGGGCTGGTGCAGTTGCTTGCATTGGACAAATACGGTGTTTCTTAAGACCGTATTTTTCGCGCAACGCGGCATTCATGTGAACACCCTTGGCACACTCCTGGTCCGCGATGATACGAGCGAATCTGTCTTTTACCTCTGGCCTATGTCTTGCGAGGCGAAGACTGTCCACAGCCTCATCGCATCCGTTGTGCATTAGCGTTTGAAATTTTGTCCGGGGCCCTGCATAAACAATCTCAGAGAATCCAGGGGGCGAAAAGGGATCGGTGCATGGCTTTTTCTCAACCCCAAGGGTCTCCAGATCTGAAATGGCATCCTTAGCCGTGACCACGTCCTGAAGGTCAAACTCCTGTAGCTGACTGAGTCTTGCCTCCTCGAGCAGTTCGAAAGCTCTGCTAACGCCGCCTTCTAGATGGCAGGCTAGATCCTTTCGAATCCCAATGACTATCAAGCGGGATCGTTTCTGAGGAACCCCAAAGCGTGATGAATCAACGATGCGGCCGAGGACGTCATAACCAATCTCATCGAGTTTCTGAGCCAGTTTTTCATAGTAGGATTGAGGCTTAACCAGAATACCGAGTTGCTTCCATGTCTTCGTGGCGTGCGCAACCTTCATGCCTGGTACATTCTCGAGAACAAGGGCCGAAGGGCACAAGATCTCGACCATCTCTACATACTTCTCGAACAACTGGTTACGAGGGTCGGATTCTTGGCGTTTTCCCGAGAAGCTAAAACCTTGGCAAGGGGGCCCGCCCGCGAGAATCTGTACCGAACCCTTGAGTTTGGAAAGCTTCAGGGGATGCTCTTTGAGGAGCTCATCGATAGGCCAAGCTTTCTTTTCTAGCCAGGATGGCCAGGAAAATTGTCCAACCGGTACTTTCCTTGCTTCAAGCAAATTCGCAGAAAGAGTTGAAAAAGCCATTGCGTCGCGTTCGACAGCAAAGATGCCTTTCAAACCCGCGAGTGATAGTCCAAGAGATAGACCGCCACATCCTGCAAAGAGGTCTGCGAAGGCCAGGGGAGTACTCAAATTTGGTAAAGGGGGAAAATCGAGTTTCTTCGTCATGAACTCCGGCCCGGATTCTTTTGCTTTCAAGGGAAGGAGGGTTTCGCATGGCTCCCGGTCAACGGTTGCGGAGGCTGTAGCGCTGGGGATTCCCATCTCCATCAAGACCTCTCTCCATGCCCTTAAGGCTGAGTTTTACATTAAAAAACCATCCCGAGGTCCCTGCCACAAGGCATAAGATCCAGAGCTAACGTACTAACCGGGGAGCGAGATTGGCGGATTGCACACATATGGCGTTGGATTTGATGAATGATAGACCTGCCTCCGAAGAGCCGTATCCTACCAGTTTCCTCTTTGCAGAGCATATCTGACACAAGGCGGAATGCCTGATTTTTGTCGGCTCAATTGCAGCGGCACGATGCCATCATTTGGTGGGTTTCGAAGATCCATGATTGAGGGCGTCGTAAGCGCTCGATGATTAGTCGTGCGGTTCGGTAATGATACCGGGTCTTCTACTGCGGTTGCAGCAGACGCTGATGATGCGGCGTGAAGCCGTTACCTCCCAATCAACTAGCTTTGATACTTGAGTCTGTAATTGGCGTTTGAGACTTTGCTTTTCCCGCCAAACCCTCCGATCCAGCGATCTTTGATCGCGCCGATCGGAGGGTTCACTCGCTTTTTCTCGTCGCCACTTCGATCTACCCTCCCATTTCAATTTGATTAGCGCCGGGCCGTCGTTTCCCCGCCAGTAATTACTTACGATCTTTATCGAGTGCAACGCAGTTTCAGTGTTAGAGCCGAGCTTGTCGTAATACTACGGTTAGACATGTGGCGACACCGGCGACACCGGCGACAACCCGCGTAAAACATGGCCTGCGGCATGGCGACACTAGTGGCGACAGTCGCCACTTCTTGCACGCTTTGGCCGTGATGCTTGACCGACTTTCCGAGTGGGTATAAAAATTGGCGCACGGATCGCTGTCGTTGACAGCACCAGCCCAGGTAGCCAGAACCTTCAAGGCTACGCCACTTGCGTGGTGGTTTCCCCAAAGTGCGATTAGCGTCCGGCGGCTCGCACGGTCACTCCCCCAAGAGTGATGGATGCCTACTCTACTTATCTGCCCATTGCGGCAGACGATGGACCTTCCTTGCTGCGCTGCAGCCACTTCACCTTTCAGCACATTTCGCTGCGCCAGACCGCGCCCGTCTCTTTCTCCTGGAAAGAGACGGGCGCTCGTACCACTGCTGCAAGCCACGACGTACAAGGCGTTGCCGCAACTCTCCGCGTGACAATCGGCCTGACAAATCCGATTCGTCGCCATCCACAACGACACAGCCACCGGTGCCGCAGCCTATGGAAAGGCTGCACCTGACTGACAGTC
>Ga0247819_10001106_pt1 | contig 14915 bp, 8 predicted proteins | sample 13C_Xylose_Day6_FD_193428 | JGI IMG/M metagenome (GOLD analysis project Ga0247819, IMG submission 193428) | Soil microbial communities from agricultural site in Penn Yan, New York, United States - 13C_Xylose_Day6 | ecosystem: Environmental > Terrestrial > Soil > Agricultural land | place: USA...
CCCGAACTCAGCAGTGAAACGATGCATCGCCGATGGTAGTGTGGGGTTTCCCCATGTGAGAGTAGGTCATCGTCAAGATTAAATTCCGAAACCCCTATCTGCGCATGCAGGTAGGGGTTTTGTCTTTAGAGTAGAAGCATCAAGAATTCGCTGGCACGTCGCAACAGACGGACCGGCACACAGAATTTCTTGACGACCATAGAGCATTGGAACCACCTGATCCCATCCCGAACTCAGCAGTGAAACGATGCATCGCCGATGGTAGTGTGGGGTTTCCCCATGTGAGAGTAGGTCATCGTCAAGATTCAATTCCAGAACCCCTGTCTGCATTGCAGACAGGGGTTTTGTCATTTCTGGCCTACAGCTTCAGCTCAGCAGGTTGCGTACATTGTTCAGCGCGTCATCGGCAAAGCCCTGAAGAAACGCCTGAAACCCCGGCAGGGCGTCGCTACCACCTGTGTAAGGCTCAGCCTGGATGGTCCAGGTAGCGCGGGCACGGCGCTCATCCACCGCCTCGACCTGCATGGCCGCCCACAGGTTGCCGATGTTCAGGCTGGTGTAGATCAGGCTCCAGGTCATGTACATGGCTTGCTCATCGCGGGCATTGAGTTGCTCGATGACAATATTGCCGTCCTTGAACAGCTTTTTGCGCACCGAGCGTACGCCGCTACCGGTCATGTCGATGTGGGCAAGCGCCGGGATGAACACCGGGAAGCCGGCAAAGTTGCCGACGATGTTCCAGACGCTGGCGGCGTCCGCGGCGATCTCGACGCTGGCAACTACCTGGCAGCCGTGCGGATTGCGGATCAAGGTATCGGGTTGAAGTACTTGCATGCTGTGGATCTCCTGCGTGGGTTGAAGGGGTCAGATGAAACGGATGTCGCGTAGGTACTGGCAGCCGCGCTGCAGTAGTTCTGGCGACTTGGCCGGGTAGCGGGCGCCCATGCGCTCGACGCCGGCGCGGGCGTTGCGGTGCTGGATGTTGGAGATATCGCCGATGTCGTCGCCGAAGCCGTCGAGGTAAAAGCCCAGTACGTCGAACAACGCGTTGTCCCGATCGACTCGCCGCAGCTGGCGTTGCCACTGCGCCACGCTGACCAGATCGAAGGGGGGTGTGTGCTCGCGAAAGGCCTGAACGTAGTCGCACCAGCTGAGCGGCTCGGGATTGTGCAGGTTGAACACGGCGTGGCCGGCCTGGTAGCGACTGCTGTGGAAGGCGATGAAACGAGCGAGGAAATCCACCGGCATCAGGTCGAAGTTCAGCTCCAGCGCCGGGACCTGGCCCAGTTGCAACGATCCTTTGAGCATCAACATCAGGCGATTACGCTGGGGTTGGCAGACGCCGGTACGGCTGTTGAAACTGATGTTCCCGGGGCGATACAAGTTGACCCACACGCCCTCGGCGCGAGCGCGCTGGAGAATGCGTTCGCCGACCCATTTGCTCAGGTTGTAACCGTTGCGCAGGTAGATGGGCGGCGTTTGCGCCGGTTCTTGTTCCAGAACCTGACCGTCGCTGTCGATGGCACTGCACGCCGACAAGGTCGAGATAAAGTTGAAGATCTTCTTGCGCCGGCCTTCGCACAGGCGCAGGCATTCGAACAGCGGCTCGATGTTGTCGGCGGCCAGGGTCTGGTAGTCGAGCACATGGTTGACCTGCGCTGCGTTGTGCAGCAGGGCACCGTACTGGCTGTCGAGGTAGTCGTAATCGCTATCGCTCAGGCCCAGCTGCGGCAGGCGCAAGTCGGCGTCGAATACCTTCACCCGACTCAGGTCCAGTGAACTTAGCCGGTTTTCTTCCAGGGCCTGAAGGAAGCGCTCATGGGCTGATTGCTGCTCATTGCGCCGGACCAGGCAGGCGACTTCGCTGGCACCCCATTGCAGTAAGGCTTCGACCAGGTGAACACCGAGAAAGCTATTGGCGCCGGTGACAATCACCTTGTGCACATCGCCCAGTCGCGCCATGGGTTGAACGACCAGTTGCAGCTCACGACGGGCATCGCGTTCGGCCCGGGGATCGAGAGCGCTGCTGATCGGTGCTTGCGGGCTGACCAGCTGCGCGAGGCGTTGCACGGTCGGCATCTCGATAAAGCGGTTGATCGGGATACCGCAGCCGAACTGTTCGCGCACCTCCAGCAACAAGCGCGACAGCAGGATGGAATGGCCGCCCAGATTGAAAAAACTGTCGTCGGTAGCGATTTCCGCTTCGGACAAGCCCAGCAGCTCGCTCCACAAGGCCCGCAGACGTGTTTCGGTGGGGTTGCTCGGGGGCAGACGTTGTTCGGTCTGTAGTAACCCCCGAGGCAGCTTCAGCAGCGCCTGGCGATCGACTTTGCCGTTGGCGGTGTAGGGCATTTGCGCTAGCAGCTGGTAGAAAGCCGGACGCATGTAGTCGGGCAGATGAAGTTCGGCATATTCGCGTAAGGCGACATCATCCGGCGTGCTCTGGGGTTGGGCGGCGAAGACCAGGATTCGCCGTTGATCATCGATGACCACTGCCAGCTGGCGGAACAGCCCACTGTTGCGCAGACAATGCTCGATCTCTTCGGGCTCGACGCGAAAGCCGCGGATCTTCACCTGATTGTCGCGACGGCCACACAGTTCGATGCCATCAGCGCTCCATTTGCCGATATCACCGGTGCGGTACAGACGCCGGCTGATGCCGTCGGCCAATGTCAGCTGCAGAAAACACTCGTCGCTCAAGGCGGGGTTGTTGAGATAGCCCAGGCCGACGCCGAGGCCATCGATGTACAGCTCACCGGGCTGTTGCTCGAGAACGGGTTGTAGGTCCTGGTCCAGGATCAACACTTGGGTGTTGGCGATGGGACGCCCCAGGTTGCGGGGGTTATCGCCTGCCTGGAAGACCCGGGTGGTCGCCAGCACCGTGGCTTCGGTCGGCCCGTAGATGTTGTGCAACTGACACTGTCCGGCCAGTTGAGCGATCACCGCTGGTTCACAGACATCGCCACCGGTGATCAAGTGGCTCAGGCCCAGCGGCTGGTCGAGTGGCAGGATGCTCAACAGCGCGGGCGGCAGGAAGGCATGGCTGACCTCTTGCTGGCGGATCAGCGTCAGCAGTTGCTGCGGGTCACGTCGCTGGTCTTCGCTGGGGGCCACCAGCTCGGCGCCGCAAATCAACGTCGGCAGAACATCCAGCAGCGAAGCATCGAAGCCTATGGTCGAGAATTGCAGCACCCGGCTGTGCTGGTTGAGCTGAACATGCGCGGCATACCAGGCCTGGAAGTGGCTGAGGTTGCGCTGGCTAAGCAGTACGCCCTTGGGCTGGCCGGAGGTGCCCGAGGTATAGATCGCCGCGCAGGGGGCATCCATGGCCGGGCGCTGGCGCATCAGCGGCGGTGGGAGGCTTTGCAGATCGATAGGCAACTGATGCACGTTCAGCGTCGGCAGACAGGGGTCATCAGCATCGAACTGGCCATCATGCAGCAACGCACTGGCCCTGGCGTCGCGCAGAATGTGCCTCAGACGTTGCGCCGGTTGGCTTGGGTCCAGCGGCAGATACACCGCGGCACAACCAAGCACGGCGAGCAGGCTGGCGTAGAGCGCTGACGACTTGCCCAGGCAGACACCAATCACGCTGCTGTGATGCGGGTCGGCAGCGGCAGGTAGCATACGCAGCAGCTGTTGCTGGATGGCGGCGGCTTGCGTGTGCAGTTGCCGATAGTTGATGCGCTGGCCATCCAGGTTCAGTGCGGGCTTGTGCGCATGGCTACATAGGCTGCGCTCCAGCTGTTCGATCAGCGAGACTTCGGCTTGCTCCAGCAGCGCCAGGTCCGTGGTCTGGTTGAAGCGGTGAAACAACGCCAGCTGCTCCAGCCAGTCCAGGCTGTGCTCGCAGTCATGCTGGCCTGAGGTGATGGTTGTGGCTTCAAGCAGATGCTCAGGGTTACGGGCGAACCGGCTGACCTGCAGGGCGATCAACGCCTGCAGGGCGTCCATTGCTTGCACACGTAATTGCTGGCCGTTGCCCGACGGGTCAGTTGTCAGTGCCTGACGTTCGATCAGGCGCTGGGTGGTGGCGCTGCCGGTCCAGCACAACAAATCGAGCCGCGGTAGCTCATGACCGGGCAACTGGCTGGCACCCAGGCGCAGACTCAGTAGCGCGCACACGTGCAGGTTGCGCCAGGCGGCTGAATCAAGCGTCAGGCTGCCATCTTCGATGACCAGTCCAGGCTGCCCTGTGTGCTGCGCCAACGCCTGGGCGCTGCTGGCCTGGGAGACGCCATGGCCCTGTTGTTCCAACGCTTGGCAGACACGGGTCAGCGCCGGGCTGGCGCCGATCAACAGAATTTCGAGACGTCTCATGAGTCCCTCCTTGGCTCGGGCAGGTAGTGCGCCAGTGCGCGCTGCACGCAAGGCGAATCGAGCATCGAGCTGCTGCGCAGAAAGCGCAGGATGTTGCCCAGCAGCGGATGCTGGTGATTGATCGGGTAGGCCATGGCGAGCACTTCCACACGCAACGCCTGGCGTACCGAAGGAGCTACGGGCAGGTGATCGATCAGGGTGAAGTCGAAGGCTTTCTGGATCTCGTTGGTCAGGTACTGCTCGAGAAACACCGGAAGGATTTCGGCGATGCACCGGCGATCTTGCTCTGCGGCGCTTTGCCAATAGATCCGCGTCAAGCGCGCCCAGAACATCGAATGACGTCCTTCATCGAGCAGGTGATCGGCCATCAGTCCTTTGACCGAGGGCTTGACCGTGTCATCGCGGGCGAAGGCGGCCACGTCGTCGGTCAAGGTGTTCTCGGCAATGCCGACACAGATCAGTTCCAGGGCGTCGCGCAGATGGGCTGGCGCCAGGGCCAGTGCCGCCGGGATGGCGCGGCTGAGTTCGATTTCCGCGGGCAGGCTGATCGGTTCAATGCCGGTCAGGGCAATGGTCTGTTGCATGAAGTCCATCGCCACCAAGGCGTGGTAGTCCTCATCGACAACCACTGTCATCGCGTCATAGCGACAGGCGAAGGGAAAGCGGATGGCGAAGCGGTCCTTGGCGATTCGGCGGGCGGTGCGATCAACGATTTCGGTTTCGAAGATCACCACATCGTTGATGAACTTGTAGAGGCTGTGCACCAGGGCCAGGTCGCGCAACTGCGGGCATTCGCGCAGAAAACTCGCCGTCAGCACCAGCGGCTGGCGGCTGAGCGGGTAGATCAGGCGCTGATCATCTTCGACCATGCGTCTGGGCCGGGTGCGGATGGTCGCCCGGTTCTCCCAGGTCTCGGCGAAGGACTGATAGTCAGAGGCGTTCATACACTCACCTCGACCTGGAGAGCGTGCATCGACAGGCGCAGGCGATCCCACAGGGCAATACGGCTTTGCACCGCAGCAATGGCCGCTTGGTAAACCTGCTGCTCACGTTGTGGATCGTCCTGGACCAGACGGGCGAGCAATTGCTCGGCGGCCGGGCCGTGGTCTTCGGCATCCACTTCGATATGCCGTTGCAGGTAGTAGCGAAAAGTCGGTGCCTGTTCGCCAGTGATGCCCCAGTCATCAAGAATGCGCTGGAACATCCCCGGGATGACGCTTTCCCGCCCGTGCAGGAACGCCGCGGCCACGCTGTGCGCCGGGGCATTGAGGGCGATGTCGAGGGTGTGGCAGACAAACTGCCGGGCTGCATCGCTGGCCCCGGCCTGTTGCAATGCGCTGGCGTAGCCGATGCCCTCACGTTGCAGGCTGACGAAGCGTTCGATGGCCTGGATGCTGGCGCCTACTTCGCGCATGGCGTCCAGATACAGCTCGAAGTGGCTGTAATGCCCCTGATCGAGGCGCTCATCAGACTCTTCGCCCAGCACGATCTCATTGATCAGACGTGCGGCTTTCGGGTCTTGCGGGGGGAGCCAGGGCAGAGCAACGCAGGTCAGTTCCTGTTGCAAGCGCTTGGTCAGTGACATGAAGTCCCAGACGGCAAACACATGGGTTTCCATGAACCGTTGAAGTACCGGTAATGAATGGATCTCGGCAAAAATCGGATGGCTGGAAAGTTGTTCTTTGTAATGCGCCAGTGTCGATTCAAACGTGGTCATAATGTTCCCTCATCAGTACTTGGTAAGTACCCGGCTGTTTATTTGTTACAGCGATTTATCTATTTCCAGGCGAGCAGGTGTCTCGATTGCAAAGTCGATAAAAATGCTTCGGATGTTTTGCCAGCGTCCATGACGGCAGGCGTTTACAGGGTGTACAGGCAGGTTGCAGCTCGCTTGTGGCTGGCGATTTAAAAGTTAGAACAACTTTCGAGTCTGGTGCAATAAGTTTGTTGAATATATTTGCGCTGTATATTTTTTAAATATAAGTGTGTTGTATAAAACTCTCCGTGAAGGTTTTATTGGGATGTGAGTGCTCCTTCCGACAATTAAGGGTCAGAATTAAAACAGCATGAGCGAATGCCTCACTCGGAGCACTACTGGGGCAGGGCTATCGGGGTGTTGGTTCGGTGGGCAGCTGATCGGTATCGGTCCTTGCCCGGCGACTGGCTCCTTCTGCATGTTCTGGACGAGCAAACGGCCTGGCCCGCCTGAAAGGCGATCAGCGGTCGTTGCGCGAACTAGAGTGTGCCGAAAACGCGGACGCTGCCATGTCTGGCTGAAGGGGCAGGGGGAAAGACAGAAGGTCTGGGCAGCCATCACACCAGGATGATGGCTGCCCGTCCGTAGCTCAGAGGCTCGGGATCACTCTACCGGTCGACTGTTCAGGTAGGCTTTGATGGTTTTTGCTGCGGTGTTCAGATGGCGCTCAAGCACTCTGATGGCATCATCGACCGACTTGTCGTTGGCCGCATCGACCAAGCCGTTGTGGTCGTCCTGGGTCAGTTTACCCAGGCCCATCGAGGACAGGTGAAAGCGCAGGAAGCGTTCTTCTTCGTTGAGCTCGACTTCAATCAGGTGCAGCAGCTTCTTGTTCGAGGCCTTGCTGTACAGACTCATGTGGAACAGGCGGTTCAGGCGGCCGATTTCAGCGTGCCGGGTTTCGTTTTCCAGTTGACTGATGTAGCTGCGGGCGAGGGCGATATCGTCAGCATCCAGCAGAGGAATCGACTGACGCAGTGCTTCGGATTCCAGCAGCACTCGCAACGCATAGGTGTCTACGGCATCTTCACCGATCAGCGGCGCGACCACGGCGCCCTTGTGCGCCACTACCTGCAGCAGCGATTGCGCTTCAAGCTGGCGCAGTGCTTCACGCACCGGCATGCGGCTGACCCCGAACAACGTCGCCAGCTCCTGCTGGCGCAGGGCCCGACCGGGTGGCAGGCGGCCATCGAGAATGGCGCTGCGCAACCGCTCTTCAATCACACTACGAGCCAGGTGCGGCGGCACTTGCTCGCTGCCCAGTATTTCGCTCAGAGGTCTGGATTTTTCGGTCACGCTTTACATTGTCCTTGATGTCTAATTGCTTTGATCATTGGATCCAATCACCCTAGTTAGCGCAGGAGCCCTTGTCAAACCGCGCTACTGCGGCAGTAGTTGCTATCGTGAATGAAGTTTTTCTCCAAGGGAAGTCGAGCCGACGTACTGGGGCCGGGAGGCTGCCTATAGACAGGCTGGTTGATATTGCGGTGATTGCAAGGTGCCATTGTTTTTTAATGGGCAAGGCCGCACCATCGATACTTTTCCACAGGTCTGCGCAGGTTTTCGCATTGGCGATACGTTGGGCTGTTCACTTGACCATGCGTCGGCTGGGCCTTGCCGTGGTGTTCGGCTGCCTGCTGTTGGGCAGCCTGCAGGCCGATTGGGATTTTTCCCAGATCAGCCGGCGTGCCCAGTCGCTGTACGGGCCGCTAGGCGCGGGACAAGGCCGTATCGATGCCTGGCAGAACATGCTGGCGACAGAAAAGCAGGGCAGCGATGCCGAGCAGCTCAAACGGGTCAACCTGTTCTTCAATCACCAGTTGCGCTATGTCGAAGACATCGATCTGTGGCGTGAGGTCGATTACTGGGCAACGCCGATACAGGCCTTGATCAAGGGCCAGGGCGATTGCGAGGACTATGCTATCGCCAAGTACTTCAGCCTGCGACGCATGGGGGTCCCGGCGGAAAAACTGCGCATCACCTACGTCAAGGCGCTGCGCCAGAACCGCGCGCACATGGTCCTGACCTACTACTCGAGCCCCAATGCCATGCCACTGGTGCTCGACAGCCTGATGGACGCGATCAAGCCCGCCAATGAGCGTGCCGACTTGTTGCCGGTCTATTCCTTCAACGGTGAAGGCCTGTGGCTGACCGGTGCTGCGGGCAATAAGAAAGTCGGCGACACCAAACGCTTGTCGCGTTGGCAGGATCTATTGAAAAAGATGCAGGCCGAAGGTTTCCCGGCCGAACCGGTTTACTAAAGGAGCACAGATGTCACTGTTCAAACAATTGCTGCTTGCCATCTGCCTGTTCCTGGTAGTCGCGTTCAGCGGCAGCTTCATGGTCAGCCTGGAAAGCTCGCGTAGCCAGTATGTCAACCAGCTGCGCTCGCACGCCCAGGATGCGGCCACGGCGCTGGCGCTGTCGCTGACACCGAACATCGATGATCCGGCGATGGTCGAGCTGATGGTCAGTTCGATTTTCGACAGCGGCTACTACTCGAGCATCAAGGTCATCGACCTGGGCTCCAGTGCCGTGCTGGTGGAGCGGCATGCCGAGGCTGATGCCAACGGTGTACCGGCGTGGTTCATTCGCCTGATCGGCCTTGAAGCTGCCGGTGGCGATGCGATTGTCAGCCGTGGCTGGCAGCAGGCGGCGCGGGTTGAGGTGGTCAGCCATCCGATGTTCGCCCTGGCCAAGCTGTGGCAGAGCGCCCTGGGCAGCCTGGGCTGGTTGCTGTTGTGTGGTGCCTTGAGCGCGGTGCTCGGTGCCCTGCTGCTGCGTCGCCAGCTCAAGCCGCTGGACTACATGGTGGCGCAGTCTCACGCCATTGCCCGCCGTGAGTTCCTCAGCCTGCCCGATCTGCCGAGCACCCCTGAACTGCGGCGGGTAGTCCAGGCCATGAACCAGATGGTCGAGAAGCTCAAGGCGTTGTTCAAGGAACAGGCCGAGCGTAGTGAAAAACTGCGGGTCGAGTCTTATCAGGACAGCCTGACCGGCCTGGCCAACCGGCGCTATTTCGAGATGCAGCTCAACGCCCAGGTCAGCAACATCGAAGAGGCCCGGCCGGGTTACCTGTTGTTGCTGCGGGTCAAGGACCTGGCCGGGCTCAACCAACGCCTCGGTGGTCAACGCACCGATCAATTGCTTCAGGCCGTCGGCCAGCAATTGCAGCGCACCTGCGCCAACTATCCGGAAACCAACAACCTGATCACCCGCAGCCGTGGCGGTGAATTCGCCGTGCTGGCGCCCGGCCTGGTGCACGAAGAAGCGGTGCAACTGGCCCAGGCCCTGGAAGTGACCCTGCAGAGCCTGGCCGATACCGGCGCCACCGACGTCACGCCGGTGGCCTGCATCGGCATGGCGCCCTACAGTCCGGGTGATGCACCTCAGGCCCTGCTGAAACTCGCAGACGAGGCCCTGGCCCGGGCCGAGAACCAGGTAGAGCCGGGCTGGGTCTGCCTGGAGCAAGGTACTGCGCCGCAGGCGGGCGATACGCACCATGCCTGGCACCAACTGCTCGATGAAGCGCTGCAGCAAGGGCGCTTTCAGCTGTTCTTCCAGCCGGTGGTGGCCAGCGATGCGCCGGAGAAGGTGTTGCACTACAAGGTCATTTCGCGGGTACTGGATGCTCAGGGGCAGGCGATTGCCGCCGGACGTTTCCTGCCCTGGCTGGAGCGCTTCGGCTGGTCGGCGCGGCTTGATGTGCTGATGCTTGAGCAGGTGCTCAAGCACATGCAGAACCACACCGAATCATTGGCCTTGAACCTGTCGGCAGCCACCCTGGCCGATCCGGGTGCATTGCAGCGGGTTTATGAGCTGCTCGGCCAGCATCCGGCACTGGGGCCGCGCCTGACGCTGGAACTCGGCGAAGAGCAGCTGCCCGATCAGGCCGTGCTGGAGCAACTGACCCGGCGCTTGCGTGCGCTTGGTTTCAGCCTGAGCCTGCAACGCTTTGGCGGACGCTTCAGCATGATCGGCAACCTGGCTCACTTGGGGCTGGCGTACCTGAAGATCGACGGCAGCTACATTCGCGCTATCGACCAGGAGCGCCACAAGCGCCTGTTCATCGAAGCGATCCAGCGCGCAGCACACAGCATCGACCTGCCGTTGATTGCCGAGCGGGTCGAAACCGAAGGTGAGCTGAAAGTATTGCGCGAGATGGGGATTCAGGGCGTTCAGGGGCGTCTGGTGGGCGAACCTGCACCCTGGCGTTGAGGCAAGCGGCTGCAGGCCCGCAGCGGGCCTGCGCTACTCAGATCAGGCCGCCGTTCTCTTCGCTGTCATCGATCAGGTTGGTCAGCCCGCCCAGCACCTGGCGGGCATTTGAGCGGCTGAGCAACTTGGCCTGAGCACCGGGTGGCAGGTCAGTGATGCTGATCACGCCTTTGGTGGTCAGTACTTCAATCAGGTCTTCAAGCACCCGGATCATGTCCAGGTCGCTTTGCTTGAGTTGCTTGAGGCTGTTCTCGACCACGTCGTCGGCAAACCAGTCCTGAACCTCGGCATGGTCGGCCGGCAGCATCTCTGTGTACTCGGCGTAGGGTGCGGCCTCTACCCGGACTAGCTGGCCCTGTGCATCGCGTTGCACGTAGAACATGGGGTATCCCTCTGAAGTGTCAGTCCGTATCCGCAGTCAGCAGCATAGGCCAAGCTGGCCGGGCGTGAAGCCCGGCCAGCGAGTATGCGCTGTGACACGGTACAGGGAAAGTCCGCAGCGTTGCGCCAGCCGGACAGCGGCTGGCGCAGGCTATGGATCAACTGTTGGAGTGGTCGATCTTGATGGTCGGGTCGGCACCGGTCACCAGCGAGTTGATCGTGGTGTTGGCCCAGTTGACGCCTTCCAGCTTGATCGTCACATCGGCGTTGGCCAGGCCACCGGCGGAGTTGAGCTTGCCTTCGGAGCTGACCTGCAAGGTCGACTCGCCATTGACCGTAGTGATCTTCAGGAAGTTGTCGATGGTGCTGGCCTTCTCGCCCTGCAGCAGGTCGCTCAGGTCCAGACGGTCACCTTCGGCAGGCTTGAAGTCCTTGATGACATCTTTGCCCGTGTCGCCGGCTTTCCAGATGAAGGTATCAGCGCCGCTGCCACCGGTGAGGATGTCATCACCCTTGCCGCCGGTCAGGAAGTCCTTACCTTCACCGCCAAACAGCAAGTCGTTGCCCTCTTCGCCGAGCAAGGTGTCGCTGCCATTGCCACCGAGCAGAATGTCATTGCCCTTGCCGCCATCGAGGTAGTCGTCGCCACCCTGGCCGAAGAGGATGTCATTGCCGTCGCCGCCCAGCAGGGTGTCGGCACCATCATTGGCGCGTGACACATCGAACTCGCTGACGTGCTCGGTGATGTACTGATGCAGCACCCGGCCGTCGACATCGCCCAGATTCACACCCAGCTTGCCGGCCACATAAGCCTGCATGGCTTCAACGCCGTTACCGGCGATGCCGTCGAAGCTGACCAGGTCACCGAACAGAATGTCGTTGCCATCGCCACCCGCGAGCGCATCGTTGCCCGGTTTGGTGGCCTCGGTATGGCCGAGAATGGCCTCGGCCAGTTTGCTCGGGTCGATGTTGGTCTGCGGTTTGCCGTCGGTGTCGTATGGCCGCAGGGCGTTGGCGTTGACGCCGTTATTCAGACCGATCGCTTCAACGCTCGAGAGATTGGCCAGCAGCAGGAATGCCTCTTTGGCGTTGACGCCGGCCCAATAGGAGCCCGATTCCGCATAGGACAGCTCAAAGGTGCCATCGCCTTGCGCATTGAGTTTTCCAGAGGCGTTGTAATCGGTGTACCAGTATTTGCCAGAGCGATACTCGGCGGTGAGGTACCCGGATTTGTCGATGCTGATCCGGTTGTCATCACCCACCTTGTAATCTCTGATTACGTCGCCCGATTTGTACTTGAGGTCCCTGAGTGCATCATCCATCGTGTAGTTGGAGTACGCGAATGTCGGGTTGGTCTTCTCACCCCGCTGATACACGTTCGGTTCGCCATCGGTGATGAAGAACGTCTGGTTGCTACCGGTGCTGCCGGCATCTTTGAGATTCTGGAACCAGTTGGCCGTGGTCTTGAATGCATCTTCGTAGTTGGTACTGCCGCCGGCCTTGAGGTTGTCGAGCGCTTTTTGCAGCGTCTTCAGGGCGTCCTTGTCGGCAAGATCGATCGAGACGGTGGTGTTGACCTTCTCGGAGAAGTCCACCAACAGGATATTCACCGTACCGGACTGCGCACCATTGACGCTGTTGGCCAGAGTCTTGAACACCGACTCCAGGGATTTTCTCGCCGCGTCGACGCCCGACTTCTCCATACTGCCCGAGGTATCGACAATGAACGCCAGGTTGTAGTCCTGCCCTGGTACTACATGCAGGCCGTTGACGTCGGCAACCACGATGTCGTTCTCGGTGCCCAGGGTCTTGTTGTCGTTCTCCGCCGTCAGGTTGCCGGGGAGGTAGGTATCCGGGTAGACGGTAACCGTGATCGTGCCCGGGGTGGAGGCGGTGTCGTTATTGGCCTTCTCGGTTGCAGTCGAGGTGACGGTGACGTCGAACTGGCCATGGTAGTAGGCCGGTGGTTTGATGCTCAGGCCGTTCAGGTTCCAGCCGGTGACATCCACCTCCGTCTTGCCGACGGTAACCGTGTGACCAGCGCCATCGCTGAGGATCGAACCTTCCGGAATACCACCCAGCTTGATGCTGAGCTTTTCCGATCCGTCGGTATCGGTCAGGCCGGTGGAAATACCCACCAGCTTGACGGTGCCGTTCTCAGCGCCTTCGTTGAGCTTGTAGCCCTGGTAGTAACCTTCGCCATTGTCGCCGTGCAGCTCGCCGACGGTAACGCCAGCATTGCTCAGCTCGTTGGCGTTCGGGTACATCGGGATGTTGCTGTTGCTCAGGTCGACCGGCGTGCCGCCATTGACCGACAGGTTGACGTCATAGCTGCCAGGGCCGCTCTGGTTGGCGTGATAGATGTCCAGAGTGTAGTAACCGCTGATGCTCGGCGTGAATGAGCCGCTGATACCGCCACCGGCACCCCAGGTGGCCGACGCCACATTCTTGCCGCCGATAGTGATCAGCAGGCTGTCGTCACCGACACCGCTGAAGCTGTAGGTCTTGCCGGCTTCCAGGAAGATCAGGCCGGAGGTCTTCGAACCCGAACCGCCGGTCACACTGCCATTGGACTGGGCGTTGGTCACCGTCGAGCTGCTATTCGGGTTGCCGGCGTTATCGAAGACAGTCTTCAACGCATCACCGGTGATGCCGTTACCGTTGGTACCCAGACCTTTCAGGCTGTTCCAGGTTTCCTTGACCAGACCGATCGAGTTGACGTTGTTGCTGCCGATGATCAGGCTTGGCGCGTCGGCGACCGGGGTGATATCGACCTTGAGGGTCGATTCGTTGCCCATGCCCTGACCGTCGGTTGGCTTGAACTGGATCTGTGCGTAGTCAGCCTTCTGGTCACCCACACCGTTGCCGCCGTTGGCGTTGATGCCCGACTCGTTGTGATCCGGTACGAACTTCAGTTTGCCGGCATCGATGTCGGCTTTGCTGAAGGTCTTGGCAGCGTCGACATCGGCCTTGGTCAGGGTTTTCCAGACATCGCCATCCTTGTACTGCAGCACGCCATCGGCAGGCAGTTTGGTGATGGTCAGGCCCAGATTGGCGGCCGGGGTGTCGGCATCGGTGATGCCGAAGTTGGCCCAGGTCAGCACCAGGTCGGTATCCTCGGTGCCGGTCACGGCGCCGCCGGCGGCGACTGGCGCTTCGTTGCTGACAATGGTGGTGGTCACACTGCCATTGTCGCCAACCACCAGGTTTTCGAAGTTGCCACCGGTAGCCGAACTGATCTGCACATTGAAGGACTCAGCGCCTTCGGCGATGCCGTCACGCAGGATCGGCACACTGAAGGTGCCGGTATTGCTGCCTTTCGGAATCGTCACGGTGGCCACGCCGGTGAAGTCCGAGCCATCTTTGGCGGTACCGGTGTAGCGCAGCGTGATGGTGACGTCAGTTTCAGCCTTGCTGGACAGCGTCAGGGTGTAGTTGGCGGACTCACCTTCGGCAACCGAGGTAGTGCCGGTGATGCCGACCGTAGTGGTGTTGGTGGTATCGGCCACGTGGGTGACAGCGGGCTTGTCGCTGATCTCCAGTTTTTCGAAATTGCCACCGTTGGCACCGGTGATGGTTGCACTGACGTCGCCTGCATCGATGTACACATCGTCGCTTGGCGCATCAATGGTGATGCTGCCGGAGGTCTTGTCGGCGGCGATGATGATGGTCTTGCCGTTGCTCAAGGTCACGGTAACCGGGGTGCCTGCCGGGTTGCTCAGGGTGGCGGTGTAGGTGATCTTGCCACCTTCATCGACCGACGGGGTTGCCGTCAGTTTCAGGGTGGTGGTGTCGATGGTATCAGTTACCTTGGTGACCGCAGTGGAACCGTCGACTACCAGGCTCTCGAAGTCTCCGCCGTTGGTGCCAGTGATCTTCGCGCCGACATTCCCCTCATCGAGGTAGACGTCATCGCCTGGCGCATCAATGGTGACGGTACCGGTGGTCTCGCCCGCCTTGATGGTAATGGTCTTGCCATTGTCCAGGGAGACGGTCATGTCGGTGCCGGCCTTGTTGGTCAAGGTGGCGGTGTAGGTGATCTTGCCGCCTTCGTCGACCGACGTGGTTGCGGTCAATTTCAGACCGGTGTCGTTCTGGGTGGCAGGGCTATCGGTCACGGTGATCGTGGTTTCACCCGAGGTTTCCAGCTTCTCGAAGTTGCCGCCAGTGGTTCCGGTGATGCTGTTGCTCAGGTCCAGGTTACTGGTGTGCACGTTGTCCGGTGCGGTGTACTGCACGG
>Ga0247819_10001107_pt1 | contig 14911 bp, 10 predicted proteins | sample 13C_Xylose_Day6_FD_193428 | JGI IMG/M metagenome (GOLD analysis project Ga0247819, IMG submission 193428) | Soil microbial communities from agricultural site in Penn Yan, New York, United States - 13C_Xylose_Day6 | ecosystem: Environmental > Terrestrial > Soil > Agricultural land | place: USA...
GGGATGCCGAGCCGGTGCGCCGCCCCGACGAGGGCCATCGCCGCCTCGGGTGCGGGGCAGGTGATCTCGAGAGCCGCGGATCGGCCGGGTTCGCTGAGAGTGCCGGCTGCCAGGAACGCACCGCGCCAGATCGCCGCGAGGTCGCCGCGGGAGCCGGTGGTGAGCTTGTTGGGCAAGCCGCGCACGGGGCGGCGCCGCTGGTCGAGCAGTCCGGTCTGCCGCGCGAGCGTCTCGCCGCCTTCGATCACGCGGACCGCGTAGTGGCTTCCGTTGCGGGCGCCGGATCCCTGCACGTGCACGAGTTCGGGACGGACACCGTAGATCTCCATGAGATCGCGGGCCACCCGGCGGGCCAGGACGTCGGAGTCCAGCTCTGCCTCGACGGCGACCCGGTTGGCGATCGAGTGCAGTCCACCGGAGAAACGAAGGAGAGATGTCAGCTCGGCGACTCGAGCCGTGGGGCTCGGATCGCGCACGGCCGTCAGTTCAGCCTTCACGTCAGCGGTCAACGACACGGAACTCCTCGCGTGGGTGCGGATCAGGGGGTGGAACGAGGGTCCAGCCTACTCGCGACCCAAGTCCCGATGCTTCACTCGCACCGCGACGCCGGGCAGCGACGACAGGCGGGCGGCGAGTTCGCGGGCCATCACGACGGATCGGTGCTTTCCGCCGGTGCAGCCGATCGCGACCACCGAATGCCCCTTGTTCTCGCGCTGGTAGCCGTCGAGCACGGGCTCGAGGGCGGCGGCATACGAGTCCAGGAACTCCGCCGCGCCCTGCTGCGCCAGCACGAACTCGCGGACGGCGTCGTCTTCGCCGGTGAGGGCTCGCAGATCGTCGTTCCAGAACGGATTCGGCAGGAATCGCATGTCGGCGACCAGATCGGCGTCGGGCGGCAGCCCGTATTTGAATCCGAAGCTCATGATCGTGACGGAGTGGCGCGCTGCGCCTTCGGCCGAGAACAGCTCGATGACCTGCGTCGCGAGCTGATGGATGTTGTACGCGGAGGTGTCGATGATGACGTCCGCGCTCTCGCGCACCGGCGCGAGGATGCCCCGTTCGAGATGGATGCCGTCCAGGACCGTGCCTTCGCCTTGGAGCGGGTGCGGGCGGCGGACTGCTTCGAACCGCCGGACGAGCACTTCGTCGGAGGCGTCGAGGAACATCACGCGCACGGGCCGGCCGTGACGCAGTGCCCGCGTGACCTCGGGGAGCTCGACGAACAGGTCGCGCCCGCGCACATCGACGACCACCGCGACCCGGGGAAGCGCGCCTCCGGCCAGCTCGGTCAGCTCGAGAAGGGGACGCAGCATCTGCGGCGGCAGGTTGTCGACCACGTACCAGCCGAGATCTTCGAGCGCGTCCGCCGCCGTCGATCGGCCGGCGCCCGACATCCCCGTGACGATCAGGACCTCGCCCGCGTCGCGGCGCACCGAGGTGCTGTCCTCAGTGTCCGTCATGACCGCCCCCGTCGTCGGTTTCAGCCTACCCATTCGACAGGTGCGCATGAATCGCGGCGGCGAGCTTCGGCCCCACTCCGGGCAGTTCCGTGATCTCTTCGGGGGTCGCCCGCTTGAGTGCGGTGACGGAGCCGAAATGCCGCAGCAGCGCCCTGATCCGGGCATCGCCCAGCCCGGGGATCTCGGCGAGCACGCTCTGGATGTCACGGCGACGCCGACGCCGCTGATGGGTGATCGCGAACCGGTGCGCCTCGTCGCGCAGGCGCTGCAGGAGGTACAGCGCCTCGCTCGTGCGCGGCAGGATCACCGGGTACTCCTCCCCCGGCATCCACACCTCTTCGAGTCGCTTCGCGATGCCGCACAGGGCGATCTCTTCGTGCCCGGCGTCGGCGAGTGCGCGCGCCGCCGCCTCCACCTGCGGCTTTCCGCCGTCCACGACGAGAAGCTGGGGCGGGTAGGCGAAGCGCGGCCGTTTGCGCGTCGTGGTGACCTCGCCGTCCTGCGTGGGCTCGGGCTGCGGCTCGTCCTGCTCTTCGGGCCGGTCGAGATACGCGAGGCGCCGGGTGAGCACCTGGTAGAGCGAGTCGGTGTCGTCGGTCGTCTCGGGCACGCCGAAGTTGCGGTACTGGTCCTTGCGCGGCAGACCGTCTTCGAAGACCACCATCGATGCGACCACATTCGTTCCGCTGAGGTGCGACACGTCGTAGCACTCGATGCGCAGGGGCGCCTCGGCGAGCCCGAGGGCCTCCTGCAGATCGGTCAATGCCTGCGTGCGGGCCACGTAGTCGCTCGTACGTCGCGTCTTGTGGATCATCAGAGCCTGCTGGGCGTTCAGCGTCGCCGTCTTGAGCAGCTCGGCCTTGCGTCCGCGCTGCGCGACCTGGATCGAGACGAGCTTCCCGCGCCGCTCGCGCAGCCACTCCTCGAGGTCGACGGCGTCGTCGGGAAGCGACGGGACCAGCACCTGGCGCGGGATGTCGACGGGCGCGGCATCGCCGTAGGCGCGCTGCAGCACCTGGTCGACCAGTTCGCCGCCCGAGATGTCGAGCTCCTTCTCGATCGTCGTGGCGCGCACGCCCCTCACGCGTCCGCCACGGATCACGAACTGCTGCACCGCGGCGCTGAGCTCGTCCTCGGCGATGCCGAAGAGGTCGGCATCCGTGTCGGGCGAGAGCACCAGCGCGCTCTTTGACAGCACGGCGTCGATGGAGACCAGACGGTCGCGGTACACGGCGGCGGCTTCGTAGTCCATCGCGGCCGATGCCTCGCGCATCCGGGAGCTGAGCTCCTTGGCGAATCGCTGGTCGCCGCCGGCCATGAACGCGATGAAGTCTTCGACGATCGCCCGGTGCTCCTCGATCGTGACCTTCATCGAGCAGGGTCCGCCGCACCGGCCGATCTGGCCGGGGAAGCACGGCCGGCCGGTGGCCATCGCCTTCTTGTAGGACGCGTCGCTGCACGTGCGGATCGGGAAGACCTTGATCATCAGGTCGATCGTGTCGTGCACCGCCCACACCTTCGGGTACGGCCCGAAGTACTTCGCACCGGGGATGCGGCGATTGCGCGTCACGAGAACGCGCGGGGCCTCGTCGGCGAGGGTGATCGCCATGAACGGGTAGGACTTGTCATCCTTGTAACGGACGTTGAACGGCGGATCGAACTCCTTGATCCACATGTACTCCAGCTGCAGCGAGTCGACGTCGCTGGCCACGACCGTCCACTCGACCGATGCCGCGCTCGTGACCATCCGCCGGGTGCGTTCGTGCAGGGTGTGCAGCGGCGCGAAGTAGTTCGACAGCCGCGCACGCAGGTTCTTCGCCTTGCCGACGTAGAGCACGCGCCCCGCTGCGTCCCGGAACCGGTAGACGCCAGGGTTCGTGGGGATCTCCCCCGGCCGCGGCTTGTACGCCACGGTGGGGCGTGAGCTGACCTTGACCATCCGGCGGTCAGCCGGCCTTGCGCACCGCGGAGAGGCCGAGCACCTCCGCGAGGAATGCGCCGGTGAAGCTGCCGTCCACCCGCGCCACCTGCTCGGGCGTGCCGGTCGCCACGATCTCGCCGCCGCCGGAGCCGCCCTCGGGACCGAGGTCGATGATCCAGTCGGAGGACTTGATCACGTCGAGATTGTGCTCGATCACGATCACCGTGTTGCCCTTCTCGACGAGGCTGTTGAGCACCTCGAGCAGACGGGCGACGTCTTCGAAGTGCAGTCCTGTCGTGGGCTCGTCGAGCACATAGATGCTGCGGCCGTTGCTGCGACGCTGGAGCTCGGTCGCGAGCTTGACGCGCTGCGCTTCGCCGCCGCTCAGGGTCGTCGCGGACTGTCCGAGGCGGACATAGCCCAGGCCGACGTCGACCAGCGTCTTGAGGTAGCGGTGGATCGCCTGGATCGGCTCGAAGAAGTCAGCCGCCTCGGCGATCGGCATCTCGAGCACCTCGGCGATGTTCTTGCCCTTGTAGTGCACGGCCAGGGTGTCGCGGTTGTACCGCTTGCCGTGGCACACCTCGCAGTCCACGTACACGTCGGGCAGGAAGTTCATCTCGATCTTGATCGTGCCGTCACCCGAGCAGGCCTCGCACCGACCGCCCTTGACGTTGAAGCTGAAGCGGCCGGGTTGGTATCCGCGGACCTTCGCCTCGGGCGTCTCGCTGAAGAGAGTGCGCACGCGGTCGAACACGCCGGTGTAGGTCGCCGGGTTCGAGCGCGGCGTGCGGCCGATGGGCGCCTGATCGACGTGCACGACCTTGTCGAGGTTGTCCAGCCCGGTCACGCGGGTGTGCTTTCCCGCAATGCGGCGTGCGCCGTTGAGCCGGGTCGCGAGCACTTCGTAGAGGATGCCGTTCACCAGCGACGACTTGCCCGAGCCGCTCACGCCCGTGACCGCCGTCATCACGCCGAGCGGGAATTCGACCGTGACGTTGCGGAGGTTGTTCTCGCGCGCGCCGACGACGGTCAGCATCCGCTTCTTGTCGATGCGCCTGCGCTTGGTCGGCGTCGGAATCGACCGACGCCCGGCCAGATAGTCGCCCGTGATCGACCGGGTGTCGTTGAGCAGCTCGGACAGCGGCCCGGAGTGGACCACGTGCCCTCCGTCGACGCCCGCGCGCGGGCCGATGTCGACCACCCAGTCGGCGGCGTGGATCGTCTCTTCGTCGTGCTCGACGACGATGAGGGTGTTGCCGAGGTCGCGCAGGGTGAGCAGGGTCTCGATCAGGCGGCGGTTGTCGCGCTGGTGCAGACCGATCGAGGGCTCGTCGAGCACGTAGAGCACGCCGGTCAGCCCCGAGCCGATCTGCGTCGCGAGCCTGATGCGCTGCGCTTCGCCGCCCGAAAGGGAGCCGGCCGATCGGCTGAGGCTGAGGTAGTTCAGGCCGACCTGGAGGAGGAAGTTCAGCCGAGCTCGGATCTCGCGCAGAACCTGCGCGGCGATCTTCGCCTCGCGGTCGGTCAGCTGGAGCTTGGCGAAGTACTCCTGCGCATCGGCGAGGCTCAGGCGCGACGCGTCCGCGATCGAGTGCCCGTGCACGAGGACGGCGAGCACTTCCGGCTTGAGCCGGTCGCCGTTGCACGCGAGGCACGGCACCTCGCGGAGATACTCCGACCAGCGCTGGCGCTGCGAATCGGAGTCTGCCTGGATGTACTGCCGTTCGATGTACGGAACGACGCCCTCGAAGCCGGACGAGTAGCGCATCTCGCGGCCGTAGCGGTTCTTCCACTTGACGGTGACCTTGTAGTTCTCGCCGCGCAGCACGGCCTCCTGCACGTCGAGCCGGAGGTCGCGCCAGGGGGTGTCGAGCGAGAAGTTGAGGTCGGCGGCCAGGCCCTCCAGGAGCCGTTCGTAGTACTGGAAGAGCCCCTTGCCCTGCGTCGTCCACGGGATCAGCACGCCCTCGCGGATCGAGGCCTCCTCGTCGCCCAGCATGAGGTCGACGTCCACGGACATCCGGGTGCCCAGACCCGAACACGTAGGACACGCGCCGAACGGGGCGTTGAACGAGAAGGTGCGGGGCTCGATCTCGGTCAGCTGCAGCGGGTGGCCGTTCGGGCAGGCGAGCTTCTCGGAGAAGGACTGCCACGCGGCATCCCCCTCCTCGTCGACGAAGTTGACCTGCACGATGCCGCCCGCGAGGCCGATCGCGGTCTCGACGGAGTCGGTGACGCGGCTCAGGATCTCGGGGCTCGCGACGAGGCGGTCGACGACCACGGCGATGTCGTGCTTGTAGCTCTTCTTGAGCGCGGGCGGCTCGGCGAGCTGGATCAGGTCGCCGTCGACCACGGCGCGGGCGTAGCCCTTGGCCGAGAGCTCCTTGAAGAGGTCGACGAATTCGCCCTTCTTCTGCGTGACGACCGGGGCGACGATCTGGTAGCGCGTCTTCTCGGGGAGCTCCATGAGCTGATCCGCGATCTGCTGCACGGTCTGGCGCTGGATGACTTCGCCGCACTGCGGGCAGTGGGGGACGCCGATGCGGGCCCAGAGCAGGCGCATGTAGTCGTGGATCTCGGTGATCGTGCCGACCGTCGAGCGAGGGTTGCGGTTGGTCGACTTCTGGTCGATGCTGACCGCGGGGCTCAGGCCCTCGATGAAGTCGACGTCGGGTCGGTCGACCTGACCGAGGAACTGGCGTGCGTACGCGCTGAGCGATTCGACGTAACGCCGCTGGCCCTCGGCGAAGATCGTGTCGAACGCGAGACTGGACTTTCCGGAGCCGCTCAGACCCGTGAAGACGACGAGGGAATCACGCGGAATGTCGAGGTCGACGTTCTTCAGATTGTGGACGCGGGCACCGCGGACACTGAGTTTTCCACTGGTGTTTCCGGGCGCGGCGACAGGGACGATGGGCACCGGTCAAGTCTAGGCGGGCCCTCCGACACGGGTCGCGGGGTTCGCCGGGAGCGCACCCCGTGATAGTGCGGGAACGACGGATGCCGCGGGAACGAGTCCCCGCGGCATCCGTCGTTCAGCTGCTCGTCAGGGCGTGACGTTCAGGACGAACGAACTCGTCGTACCCGTGGACGGCACTCTGACATCGAACGTCGTCGCCCCGCTGGCGGTGGCCGGAACGGTGAATTTGACGCTCGCGGTCCCCACCTCGTCGGTGTTGGGGGTGTAGGCCGTGTTGACCGTTGCGCTGCCGAGGTCCACGCCGCCCGACGAGACGACGGCCAGGTCGGCGTCGATCTCATCGCGGGTGAAATCCAGCGACGAGAGGTTGACCGTTACCGAGGCGCCGGCGGCGACCGTGGTGCCGCCGGGCAGGTTCACGCCCACCGCGCGCTGGGTGATGTCGGGCGCCGCGCTGTCGTACTCCTCGAAGTAGTCGACCATCGACTCGAGGTCGACCTTGCCGCTGTCGGCCTTGCCCGTGCCCAGCCGGAAGGAGACGAAGTTGTCGCCGCCCGACGCGAGGAACGAGTTCATGCCGACGGTGTACGTTGCGCCGAGCTCGATCGGGGCGCCGTCGAGCCACATCTGGGTGATGTGTGCGCCGGTGGCCGCGAGGGGGTCGTACGTGTAGGTGAACCCGTCGCTGATTCCCAGCTTCAAGAACGGTCGGGTCGCGCCGGACGGCTGCCACTGCTCCTCGAGGACGCCCTTGATCTGAGCGCCGGTGAGCTGCATCGACACGAGGGTGTTGGCGAACGGCTGCACCGCTGCCGCCTCGGCGTACGTGACCTCTCCCGAAGCCAGGTCGGCGCGCAGTCCACCCGGGTTCATGAAGGCGATCTGCACGCCGCGATCCTGATCGGAGTTCAGCGACCACTTCTGCACGTCGGCCACGAAGTTGCCGAGTGTGGACTCGCCACCTCGATTCTCGGGGAAGGAAGGCGCGCCCACCGGGTTCGCACGCACGGCACGGCCGAAGTTGGCCGTCGCGGTGCCCAGCACCACGCTGCCGAGCTCGGCAGCCAGCGCCGTCGCCTCCGAAACGATCGGGACGATCGCCGGGTCGGGCTCCGCGTACCACGCGGTGACGTTGCCGGACGCGTCGAACGCGGTCGCCATCGTGTAGAGCGTGTTCTTCATCGAGGTGATCGACTTCGACTTGCGGTCGTAGGAGATCTCCATGTTCGAGAAGCGCTCGCCGTACTGCCCGCTCGAGATGACCGGACGACCGTCGATGACGTGGTTGTATGCCAGGTGCGTGTGACCCGACACGATCGCATCGATGTTGTCGTCGGCGTTCAGCACGATCTGGCCGAAGCGTGAGTTCGGGTCGGTCGCCGACGAGATGTCGGTGGTCGCCGCGCCCTCGTGGACGAGAAGGATGACGATGTCCGCCTCGCCGTTGTTCGACCTTCCGTCACTGAGCTGGTCGGCCACGCGGTTGGCGGCTTCGACGGGACTTCCGACGGTGATGTCCTCGATGCCGGCCGGGCTGACCAGCGAGGGGAGCTCGTCGGTGACGGCGCCGACGAATCCGACGCGGATGCCGTTGAACTTCTTGATCCAGTACTCCGGAAGAGCGGGGTCTCCGGTGGCCTTGTCGTAGATGTTGGCGCCGAGGTACTCCCACGACGCGAGCGGCATCACCCGGTCGGTCAGGTCGGCGAAGCCAGCGTCGAACTCGTGGTTTCCGACTGCGCTCACGTCCAGACCCGCCGCGTTCAGCGTCTCGATCGTCGGCACGTCCTGCTGGATGAACGAGGTGAACGTCGAGGCGCCGATCATGTCGCCGGCGGCGGCGAAGATCGTGTTGGGGTTCTGGGCGCGGAACTGATTGACCGCGGTCGACAGCCGGGCGATGCCGGCGGCTGTGCCGGACTGCTCGATGCGCCCGTGGAAGTCGTTGACGGTCACGAGGTTGATGTCGACCGTGTTGCCCTTGGCGTTTCCGCCCGACGGGTCGCTGGGCGGCGCGGCCTGAGCGGGCACGAGGCCACCGAGTGCCAGAGCCAGGGTTGCCACGCCGGCCGAAGCGCCGAGCGCGAGCCGTCGACGAATGGAGTTTGTCGAGCGGTCGGGGTGTGACCGCGTGAATGACCGAGATCGCATGAAGCATCCTCTGTGATCGGACCGATGGGGGGACGGCGGTGCATCGCGGACTTCGCGGATCCGGGGTCGGCTACCGCATCGGGCTGCGTCGCACCTCAGCCGAGCCTAAGAGCCTCCGGAGAGTATGCCAAGGGGGTGGCACAGAGTTCACGCGTCTGCAACGAAACTGATACCGAGTTTGCGTCACCGTGACACCGGGTCGGTCGTCCGACCCGCGAATCGCACGAGCGCGGCGCGCAGCTCGGCGATCTCGCCGGCATCCATGCCGACCCGCTGCATGATCTGGCGAGGAACGTCCAGGGCGTCCTGCCGAAGCGCACGGCCCACCTCGCTGAGCGCGATGTCGAGCACGCGCTCGTCCTCGACTCTGCGCGTTCGCGACACCCTCCCCTGCGCTTCGAGACGCTTGACGAGGGGTGAGAGGGTCGCCGGTTCCATCGCCAGCTCGCCCGCGAGCTCGCCGAGCGATCGCGGCGAGCGCTCCCAGAGGGCCAGCATCACGAGGTATTGCGGGTGCGTCAGCCCGAGCGGCTCGAGCACGGGTCTGTACACGGCGACGACGTTCCGCGCTGCGGTCACCACCGCGAAGCAGAGCTGGTTCTCGAGCGCCAGGATGTCGTCGGTCATGGAAAAAGCATATCGTCCACGAATAGTTAGTACACTAATTAGATGACGGAGAACAGGATGCCGCTGCGCACGCGAGTCCGAGAGGCCGGCGGCTGGTACGCGTGGATCAACGCGAAGCTGATCCGGGTGGCGGGCCCGGCGGCCGTCGGCCCGTACGAGACGACTCCCCCGCCGACTGTGGAGGAGCGCGCCGAGCGGGCCTGTCCGCTGTGCGGTGCGCCGATGACGGCGCACACGTTCGACAGGTCAGGGCCCAAGCCTCTGATGCACTGTCCCTGAGTCGGCCTACGCGTGACCCGCGCGCTCCATGGCGCGCAGCTCCTTCTTCATGTCCTGCACTTCATCGCGAAGCCGCGCTGCGAGCTCGAACTTGAGTTCACCGGCCGCCGCGAGCATCTGGTTCGACAGATCCAGAATGGTGGACTCGAGCTGCTCGGCACCCTCGGCGGCGATGCCCTCGCGCCGCAGTCGTGGGGTCGGCGATTTGCCCTTGCCCGATTTGAGCTTGGCGGCGTCGCGCTTGGACATCATCGCGGCTGTGTCGGCGCCCTCGCGTGCGAGCACATCGGTGATGTCGGCGATCTTCTTTCGCAGCGGCGTCGGATCGATGCCGTTCTCGAGGTTGTAGGCGACCTGCTTCTCGCGACGCCGATCGGTCTCGCCGATGGCCGCTCTCATCGAGTCGGTCACCGTGTCGGCGTACATGTGCACCTCACCCGACACGTTGCGCGCGGCGCGGCCGATCGTCTGGATGAGCGAAGTCCCCGAGCGCAGGAAACCCTCCTTGTCGGCATCGAGGATCGCGACCAGTGACACTTCCGGAAGGTCGAGACCCTCACGCAGCAGGTTGATGCCGACCAGCACGTCGTACACCCCGGCCCGGAGCTCGGTCAGAAGCTCCACGCGACGCAGCGTGTCGACGTCGGAGTGCAGGTAGCGCACACGCACGCCGTGCTCGCCGAGGAAGTCGGTGAGCTCTTCGGCCATCTTCTTGGTCAGAGTCGTCACCAGCACGCGCTCGTTCCGCTCGGCGCGCACCCGGATCTCCTCGAGCAGATCGTCGATCTGTCCCTTCGAGGGCTTCACGACGATCTGTGGATCGACGAGCCCCGTCGGGCGGATGATCTGCTCGACGACGCCATCGGCGATGCCCATCTCGTAGCGGCCCGGGGTGGCCGAGAGGTACACGGTCTGACCGACGCGGTCCTTGAACTCGTCCCAGCGAAGCGGTCGGTTGTCCATGGCACTCGGCAGCCGGAATCCGTGCTCGACGAGCGTGCGCTTGCGTGACGCATCGCCCTCGTACATGGCGCCGATCTGCGGCACCGTCGCGTGCGACTCGTCGATCACGACCAGGAAGTCGTCGGGAAAGAAGTCGAGCAGGCAGTGCGGCGCCTCGCCCGGTGCGCGACCGTCGAGGTGACGGGAGTAGTTCTCGATGCCCGAGCAGAATCCGAGCTGCTGGAGCATCTCGAGGTCGAACGAGGTGCGCATGCGCAGTCGCTGGGCCTCGAGCAGCTTGCCCTGGGACTCGAGCTCCTTCAGCCGGATCTCCAGCTCGGCCTCGATCGTCCCGATCGCGCGCTGAACGGTGTCGGTGCCGGCGACGTAGTGCGACGCAGGGAAGATCGGCACCGATTCGAGCCTCTGCACCACATCGCCGGTGAGCGGATGCAGCATGTACAGCGCCTCGATCTCGTCGCCGAACAGCTCGATGCGGATCGCATACTCCTCGTACACCGGGATGATCTCGATCGTGTCGCCGCGCACCCGGAAGTTGCCGCGCGAGAAGTCGACGTCGTTGCGGTTGTACTGCATCGCGATGAACTTGCGGATGAGCGCGTCGCGGTCGTACTGCTCCCCCACCTGCAACGCCACCATCGCCCGCATGTACTCCTCCGGCGCACCGAGCCCGTAGATGCACGAGACGGTCGAGACGACGATCACGTCGCGGCGGCTGAGCAGCGAGTTCGTCGTGGAGTGACGCAGCCGTTCGACCTCGGCGTTGACCGAGGAGTCCTTCTCGATGAAGGTGTCGGTCTGCGGGACGTACGCCTCGGGCTGGTAGTAGTCGTAGTACGAGACGAAGTACTCGACGGCGTTGTTCGGCATGAGGTCGCGGAACTCGTTCGCCAGCTGCGCGGCGAGCGTCTTGTTGTGCGCGAGCACCAGGGTCGGCCGCTGCACCTGCTCGATGAGCCACGCGGTGGTCGCGGACTTGCCCGTTCCGGTGGCGCCCAGCAGCACCACGTCGGTCTCACCCGCGTTGATGCGACCGGCCAGTTCGGCGATCGCCTGGGGCTGGTCTCCCGAGGGGACGTACTCGCTGACGACCTCGAACGGCCGCACGGATCGTGTCGTCTGCATCAGTCCAGGTTAGGCGCGGGCTCCGACATCGAGGGCGGCGTTCGCGCTCAGCCGAAGCCGCCCCCGCCGTCGAAGCCGCCCCCGAAACCGCCGCCGTCGAAGCCTCCTCCGAACCCGCCGCCGTCGAAGCCGCCGCCGTCGTAGCCGCCGGCACCGGCGGCGTCGATTCCGCCCGCCGAACCGGGGTCGAACGTGTCCCCCACCCAGCCCGGCTGGTCGCCGATCATGAGCGACCCCGCTCCGACGGTGAAGTAGGCCGAGACGGAGCTCGTCAGCAGGAACTGGTAGGCGACGACGCTCATCACGCCGGTCTGCATCATCATCGACCGCGGGTCCACGAGGTTCGGGTCCGCGGTCGCGGTCGCCGTGCGAACGGACGCTTCGGCCCGGGCATCCGGTCCGCCCTCGGTGGCGGCGCGCGCCGTGCGGCGCTCTTCAGCGCGGCGGACGAGCTTCGCGAGAAGATGCGGGTCGTCGGCGGATGCGGAGCGCTCGGCATCCGACATGAACGGCCGCAGCTGCTCGAACATCTCGCGGCGCTGGGCGGCCGAGAGATCCTTGAACGCGGCGGCGTGGGCGCTTTCGATCACGCTCGCGGGAAGGGTGTTGAGCAGGTAGACGTAGCGCGCGATCTGCTCTTCTTCGCTGACAGCCGCGTACGGGTTCTTGCGGCGGCGGAACTTCGTGAGGAATCCCATGGCACACCTCCATCGCTGATGGCGTCAGTTTACGCGGAGCCCGTTGCGTCTGTCCTCGATGTGCTGCGGCAGCGCCGCCCACAGCTCATCGGCCCGCGCGAGCGTGTGCTCGAGCGCGCCGGACGTGTCGATCACCACGTCGGCGATCCGCAGGCGCTCCTCGTCGGTGACCTGCGAGGCGATACGGGCCGCGGCTTCCTTCTCGCTCAGCCCGCGCAGGGCGACGAGTCGCTGCGTGCGCACCGCCGCGGGGGCGTGCGCGACGACGATCAGGTCCCAGGGGTCACCCAGACGCGCCTCGGCCAGGAGGGGCACGTCGTAGAGGACCACCGCGTCGGGATCGCGGGCGAGGGCCTCGTCGAACTGCCGTTTCGATTCCGCGCGCACCGCCGGATGCACGATCGCGTTGAGTCGTGCGACGGCGTCCGGGTCACCGAAGACGCGGCTGCCGAGGGCCGCGCGGTCGAGCGAACCGTCCTCGCCCAGCATCCGGTCCCCGAATTCGGCCGCGATCGCGGCGAGCACGGGCGAGCCCGGCCGCTGGACGTCGCGGACGACCTGATCGGCGTCGACGACCACGGCACCGTGCTCGGCGAGGCGTCGGGCGATCGTGGACTTGCCGGAGGCGATGCCTCCGGTGAGGGCGACGAGTGGCATGCATCGAGGATGCCATGCGCGGGCGCGCGCGGCTCGGCGCTCTTCCGGCTCCGGGCGAGTCGGAAGAACTTCAGTCAGTCCTGAGCGCGACCTGAGCCGCCCTTGAGTCCGCCGACGTATCGTCAGTTGCAACCCGATGAAAGCGGATCCTCGGACAGCGTCTGAGGGAGGACGTGCGATGGCAGGTGGACGCGACTGTGTAGCGCCACCGACCCGCATGACCTCGCGCTCGTGCCTGACACGTGCAGCGCGAATCGAACGATCTGCTCGCGGTGCGGAGGGATGGCGATCGTGGGGGCGATCGCCATCCCACATCCCGCTGCCGATCGCATGAGCGATCCCGACCGCAGATTCCAGACCGCGTTCTGGGATATCCTTACCGACGTCCGGGCGCCGGCGATCGACTCGTCAGCGCCGGAAGGTGCAACGGTGGAAGAAGCGCGCGTCGCGGTCGTGATCGAGGATGAGGAAGACATCCGATCGCTCCTGTCTGCCGTCCTCGCGCAGGCCGGGTTCACGGTGTACGGCGCGGGCACGGGAGAATCGGGACTCGAGCTCGTGCATGAGCACCAGCCGCTCATCACGACCCTCGACGTCAACATGCCCGGCATGGACGGCTTCGAGACCGCCAAGCGCATCCGCGCCGTGAGCGCGACCTACATCGTGATGCTCAGCGCCCGCACCGAGGAGATCGATGCGCTGCAGGGACTCGAGGCCGGCGCCGACGACTACGTCGCGAAGCCCTTCCGGCCGCGCGAGCTGCGCGCCCGGATCGACGCCATGCTGCGCCGGCCGCGGCATCACATCGCCACCGCCCCTCCCGCCGAGGCCTTCGGCCCCGATACCGCAGCCGTGGGGTGGCTCGAGCACCAGGGCGTGCGGCTGAACCCCGAGACCCGCATCGTCACCGTCGACGGCGCCGATCTGGATCTGACCCGCAGCGAGTTCGACATCCTGGCGGACCTGCTGGGGTCGGGCCGGCGGGTGCGCGCGAAGTCCGACCTCGCGATGATGCTGCGCGGCGAGCAGTACACCGGCGTGGAGTTCGTCAGCGACAGCGACGCCCGCGCGATCGAGGTGCACGTCGCCAATCTGCGCCGGAAGCTCGGCGAGTCTCCCGCGAGTCCTCGGTGGATCGAGACCGTGCGCGGAGTCGGCTACCGTCTCACCGCCTGACGATCGCGGATGATGCTACTCGGCCTCCCCGATGAGCACGGAGGCGTCGACATCGATCGCGGCGCGGGTGGCCGCCTCCCGGGCGGCCCCGGCGAGAAGTTCGGCGTCGTAGCCGATCGTGTCGCTCAGCGCCACGCCGACCCCCACGACCGGGATGACCCCGCCGACGACGCCGCCGCTCGTGCCGGCGCCGGTTCCGCCCACCATGCCGAGGTCGTCGAAGAGGCCGCGGTAGATCACCGCCGCGTGCCGCCGCGCCTCCCGGGGTGACTCGACGAACACCCCGACCAGCAGCCCTGTGGGTCCGTCCTCGGCGACGAACGCGTTCGACGGCGCGTGCCGGCGGACGCCGGTGCGCCAGGTCTCGGTCACGGCACGGGCGACCTCGCTGCCGAACGCGGTCGAGATCTGCTCGAGGTCGTCGATGCGCACCGCGATCACGCCGACCAGCTCCGAGCGCCACTGCGCGCGCTCGCAGAGGTCGGACATCGCGCCGTCGAAGACGTCCTGCGAGAGGATTCCGTCGCGCGCCGTGCCGTAGCCCGCGGGCCTGAGATGCCCGCGCATCGGCGCCCGCGACGCCCGCAGCACGGACGTGACCACGACCGCGACGATCGTGAGCGTGACTGTGACGAAGCTCGTGGGGATCGTGCCGAACGCGTTCTGGAACAGTGAGCTGTCGGGGCCGGATGTGAGGAACGCGGTCGTGCGCGACAGGTAGTACAGCGACTGGAACAGCAACACGGCGCTGAGCACCCACGCCGTGCGCGATTCACGGAGCTCCCCGCGCAGGCACTCGACCGCGCCGAGGCCGGCGAATGCCAACAGGGGGATGAACATCCACAGCGCACCCGCCCAGTCGCCTCCGTCCGGACCCGCCAGGAAGACCGAGGTCGCCGCCCCCGCCACTGCGGCCGCCACGACGACGGAC
>Ga0247819_10001110_pt1 | contig 14884 bp, 11 predicted proteins | sample 13C_Xylose_Day6_FD_193428 | JGI IMG/M metagenome (GOLD analysis project Ga0247819, IMG submission 193428) | Soil microbial communities from agricultural site in Penn Yan, New York, United States - 13C_Xylose_Day6 | ecosystem: Environmental > Terrestrial > Soil > Agricultural land | place: USA...
GTGTCGTCATCAAGGAAGTCCAGCTGACGAAGGATCGCACGACGCTGGGCCGGCGTCCCTACAACGACATCGTCATCGACAACCTGGCGGTGAGCGGCGAGCACGCCGTGCTGCAGATGGCCGGAGCCGAAGTCCACCTCGAAGACCTCAACAGCACCAACGGAACGTACGTCAACGGCAAGGCCGTGAAGAAGCAGTTGTTGCAGAACAACGACACGGTCGAGATCGGAAAGTACAAGATCAAGTACATCAACGAGATCCCCGGTGCCACCTTCGACAAGACGGTGATCATGAAGCCGGGCATGGTGCCGCCGCCGGCTGAAGCAGGTGCGGCAGCCGCCGCGCCGGCAGGCGCCGCGGCCCCCGCCGAGCTGGGCCACGTGAACGGGGCCATCAAGGTCCTCTCCGGTGCCGCGGCCGGCCGTGAAGTTCCGCTGGTCAAGGTGGTCACCACCATCGGCAAGCCCGGCGTGGCGGTGGCCGCCATCACCAAGCGTCCGCACGGCTTCGTCGTGGCGCACGTGGACGGTGGCAACAAGCCCATGCTGAACGGTTCGCCCATCGGGGCGGAGCCGGTCACGCTCAAGAACGGCGACTTGCTGGAACTCGCCGGCACGCAGATGCAGTTCGTGCAGGGCTGACGCCCGGCGCGGGCTCTCCCGAGAGGTCAGCGAGGTTCGGTGCGGGATGGGCACGCTTGCCAGACACTGGACCCGCATCGCGGTCACCCTTCTCCCTTTGATCATCGCCCTGCTGCATGCCGGCGGGGCGATGCCTCTCGGTTTCCTCCAGCGCCTCGACGACGTCCTTTACGACGCGCGCCTGCGCGCCACGATGCCGCGCACGCTGGACGAGCGCATCGTCATCGTCGACATCGACGAGAAGAGCCTGGCGGAGATCGGTCGCTGGCCCTGGGGGCGCAACCGGATGGCCCAGCTGGCGGACGAGCTGTTCACGCGCCAGCAGGTCAGCGTCGTGGGCTTCGACGTCGTGTTCGCCGAGCCGGACGAGAGCTCCGGCCTCAAGCGCCTGCGCCAGCTCGCCGAGGCTGAACTCAAGGACCAACCCGGCTTCGCCAGCCGCGTCGACCAACTCGGCGCAAGCCTCGACTACGACGCCGTCTTCGCGCGATCGCTGAAGGACAAGCCGGTCGTCCTGGGCTACTACTTCAGCAGCGACCGCGGCGGCGGGAAGACGGGTGCACTGCCCGCCCCGGTGATCAGGCGGCAGGACCTGGACGGCCGTCCCATCCGCCTGACCAGCTGGAACGGCTACGCCGCCAACATCGAGCAGATCGCGCGTGCGGCGCCCGTGGCCGGCTTCTTCAATCCCATCATCGACATCGACGGCGTGGTGCGATCCGTGCCGCTGATCGCAGAGTTCGGCGAGGGCTACTACGAATCGCTGCCGCTGGCGATGTTCCGACAGCTCGTAGGCCAGCCCAGCGTCGAGGCCGGCTTCCCGCGCGAAGGCGTGCTCTCGCGCGGTTACCAAGGTTTGGAAAGCGTGGTCCTGCGACTCGGCCAGAAGTCGCTCGCTATTCCCGTCGACGATCGCGTCGCGGCTCTTGTGCCTTTCCGCGGGCCGGGCGGCGTGCAGGGCGGCTCGTTCCGCTACGTCTCCGCAGGGGATCTGATCGCCCAGCGCCTGGCGCCGGGCAGTCTCAAGGGAAAGATCATCCTCGTCGGCACCACCGCTCCAGGCTTGCAGGACTTGCGTTCGACGCCGATGGGAGAGACCTATCCCGGCGTCGAGACGCACGCCAACATGATCTCGGGCCTGCTGGACGGCCGCCTGGCGGTCAAGCCGGACTACGCGATCGGCTATGACGTTGTGGTGCTGCTGCTGGCGGGCGTCGCGTTGGCGCTGGCCCTTCCTCTGATCTCCGCACCCAAGGCGGTGATGGTGAGCGTCGGCGTTCTGACCGCCGTGGTCGGCCTGAACTTCTGGTTGTTCCTGGGCGCCGGCTTGGTGATGCCGCTGGCGGCGGCCCTCGCCATGGTCCTGACCGCCTTCGCGCTGAACATGAGTTACGGCTACTTCATAGAAAGCCGCTCCAAGCGCGAACTGGCCAACCTGTTCGGAACCTACGTCCCGCCGGAGCTGGTCGACGAGATGGTCAAGGACCCGGACAGCTACAGCATGAAGGCCCTCAACAAGGAGCTGACGGTGATGTTCTGCGACATGCGGGGCTTCACCAAGATGTCCGAGCGGATGGAGCCGGTGCAGCTTCAGGAGCTGCTCAACGCCGTCTTCAACCGATTGACGGACATCATCCGTTCCCACCGCGGCACCATCGACAAGTACATGGGCGACTGCGTCATGGCGTTCTGGGGCGCGCCGGTCGAGACCGCGGAGCACGCCGAGCTGGCGGTGCGCAGCGCGATGGAGATGGCGCAGGCGGTGCGCGCGATCAACGAGGAGCATCGCGCAAAGGGCCTGCCCGAGATCGGCGTCGGGATCGGCTTGAACACCGGAATGATGTGCGTCGGCGACATGGGCTCTCAGGTTCGCCGCAGCTACACGGTGATCGGCGACTCGGTGAACCTGGGCTCTCGGCTGGAAGGCTTGTCGAAGGTGTACGGCGTCGAGATCGTGGTCAGCGAGTCCACCCGGAAGCTGGCGCCCGCCTTCGCCTGGCAGGAGCTTGATCGGGTGCGGGTGAAAGGCAAGGATCAAGCGGTCGCGATCTTCACGCCCGTCGCGCCGGCCGCCCAGCTCGACGCGGCATGCGCCGAGGAACTGAAAACCTGGAACACCTTCCTCAAGTCGTACCGCGACCAGGCCTGGGATCGCTGCGATCTGATGCTCCTGAATCTGCAGCGGATGAACCCCAAAAAATACCTTTACGAGTTGTATCAGGAGCGGGTAGCCTCGATGAGGTTGCTCCCCTTCGACCCGGAGTGGGACGGCGCCACCAACTTCGAGAACAAATGAGGACCGCCATGGCCCGCCGCCCCTCCCGTCAACTCTCCGTGCCCGCTCCGACGGCATGCCACGGCCGTCGCGGAAGCTGACATGCGCGTGCGGGTGCTGGGCTGTTCGGGGGCCATCGCCAAGGGGTGCCGCACCACGTCGTTCCTCGTCGACGGCGACGTGCTGGTCGATGCCGGAACCGGCGTGGGCGACCTCACGCTGGAGGAGATGGCCGGCATCGAGCACGTGCTGCTCACGCATTCGCACCTGGACCACATCGCGGCGCTGCCGCTGATGATCGACTCGATCGCCTCGCAGCTGACGCGGCCGATCTGCGTTCATGCGCTGCCCGGCACCATCGCCGCGATCAAGGCCCATGTCTTCAACAACGTCATCTGGCCGGACTTCAGCCGCATCCCGACGCCCGAGAAGCCGTTCGTGACGCTGCATGAAATCCAGGTCGGGCAGGTGCTGGAGATCGGTGGCAAGCGCATCGAAGTCCTGCCGGCAGTGCACACCGTGCCGGCGGTCGGCTACGCCGTCTCGGCGGGCGGTGGAAGCTGGGTGTTCACCGGCGACACGGAACGCAACCCGGCCTTCTGGCGGCGGGTCAACGCCATGAACGTCGCGGCGCTGGTGATCGAGACCGCCTTCAGCAATCGCGAGAAGGACCTCGCGCGCCGCAGCCTCCACCTGTCGCCGCACGCCTTGGCCGAAGAGCTGGATTGCATCGACAAGGGCAAGACCTTCCCGATCTTCATCACGCACACCAAGCCGGCCGAGACCGACTTGATCATGACCGAGATCCAGCGGTTCGATCAGACCCAGCCGTTCGGCCAGGACGTCTCGCACGACATCCGGTACCTGCGTGCGGGCCAGGAGTTCGAGCTTTAGCCAGTTGCCTGCCGCCGGCAGGCCCAGGAGTTCCCCATGAGCGCCGTCCTCAGACCAGAGCGGGATTCGCAGGCTTTCTTCGATTCCCAGCAGTTGCCGCCCGAAAAGCGCGGCGTCACCTTCGAAGCGCTGTTCTTCCGCCAGCTGCAGCTGGTGACCACCAAGATCCATGAGACGGAAAACGTCGACCAGATCATGCTGGAGGTCAGCCAGGACATCTGCAAGCTGTTCAACGCCGACCGGCTCACGCTCTACGCGGTCAACGAAGACCGCACGGCCATCGTCTCCAAGGTCAAGACCGGCCTGAACGCCGCCAAGGACCTGAAGCTGCCGATCAGCGCCCAGAGCATCGCGGGCTACGTGGCCTACAGCAAGCAGATGGTGAACATCGCCGACGTCTACGACGACGAGGCGCTCAAGCGCATCCATCCGACGCTGAGCTTCCTGAAGGAAGTGGACAAGCGCTCCGGCTATCGCACCAAGCAGATGCTGGTGTTGCCCGTCCTTGATGGCGAGGTCCTGCACGGCGTCATCCAGGTGATCAACAACAAGAGCGACCAGCCGTTCGGCGACCTGGAGATCGAAGGCTCCGCGCAGTTGTGCAAGACGCTGGCCACGGCCATCCGTCAGCGCATGCAGAAGGAGCTGGAAAACCAGCGGCGGCGCGCCACCAAGTACGACGGCCTGCTGGCCGACGGCGTGCTCACGCAGGAGGAACTGCAGCAGTGCATCGGCAAGGCCCGCGAGGAGGGCCATCCGGTCGAGCACGTGCTGATGTCCGACTACCAGATCCGCCCGGCGCAGATCGGCCCTTCGCTGGCCCGGTTCTTCGGCGTGCCGTACGAGCCTTTCAACGCGGGCCGCATCCGGTCCGAACAACTGCAAGGCCCGCTCAAGCGCGAGTTCGTCGAGGAGCAGGGCTGGATCCCGCTGGAGGAATCACCCGAAGGCCTGGTCGTCATGTGCATGGACCCGGAGGCGGTGCGCGGCTCGCGCATCGTGCCGCAGGTGTTCTCGCGCCACTCCAGGTTCTCGTACCGCGTTACCACGCAGACCGAGTTCCAGGAGACGCTGGCGCAGCTCTATGGCGCGGGTGCGGGCGAGTCCATCGACGAACTGCTGGCGGACCTGAACGCGCCGGTGGACGACGAAGGCGGCGAAGACGGCAGCCTGGAATCGGCGGCGTCGGACAACGAGCTGGTCAAGTTCGTTAACAAGGTCATCATCGACGCCTACAACCAGCGCTGCTCGGACATCCACATCGAGCCGTTGCCTGGCAAGGGCAAGACCGGCATCCGGTTCCGCATCGACGGCACGCTGGTCCCGTACATCGAGGTGCCATCGCACTTCCGCCAGGCGATGGTCACGCGCCTGAAGATCATGTGCGACCTCGACATTTCCGAGCGCCGCAAGCCGCAGGACGGCAAGATCAAGTTCAAGAAGTACGGGCCGCTGGACATCGAGCTGCGCGTGGCGACCATCCCGTCGGCCGGTGGCGTCGAGGACGTGGTGATGCGCATCCTGTCCGCCGGCGAGCCGATCCCGCTCGAGAAGCTGGGCCTGACGGCGGTGAACAAGGAGCGGCTGGAGAAGACGGTCAGCAAGCCGTACGGTCTGTTCTACGTCTGCGGCCCGACCGGTTCAGGCAAAACGACCACGCTGCACTCGATCCTGAAGTTCCTCAACACGGCGGAGACCAAGATCTGGACGGCCGAGGATCCGGTGGAAATCACGCAGAAGGGCCTGCGCCAGGTCCAGATCAACAAGAAGGCGGGCATCGACTTCGCGCTGGTGATGCGCGCCTTCCTGCGGGCCGACCCGGACATCATCATGGTCGGCGAATCGCGCGACAAGGAAACGGTGTCCATGGGCGTGGAAGCTTCGCTCACCGGACACCTGGTGTTCTCTACCCTGCACACCAACTCGGCGCCGGAGTCCATCATCCGCCTGCTGGACATGGGCATGGACCCGTTCAACTTCGCCGATGCCCTGCTCGGCATCCTGGCGCAGCGCCTGGCCAAGCGCCTGTGCGACTGCAGGGAGCCGTACTTCCCCGAGCAGGACGAGATCAAGAGCTTCATCGCCGAGTACGCCGAGGATCTTCGCCACACGGCGCCCTGGAAAGCCGACTACGCCGGCGAGGCCAAGAGGCTGTACGAAGGCTGGGTCAGGAACTACGGGGAGAGCGGCCGGCTGCGCTTCTACAAGGCCGTGGGCTGCGACAAGTGCAACAAGTCGGGCTACAAGGGCCGGGTCGGCCTGCACGAGCTGCTGGTGGGCGATGATGAGATGAAGAAGTTGATCCAGGAGCGTGCCCGGGTCGCCGACCTCTTCGTGTCCGCCGTCGCCGCCGGCATGCGCACGCTGAAGATGGACGGGATGGAAAAGGTGATGATCGGGGCGACGGATTTGAAACAGGTCCGGTCGGTTTGCATCAAGTAGCGACAGAAATGTCGGCCCAAGGACGCGTTACGTCACTGTTGAGTAGTCTCAAAGTTCCAAAATCGCAGCAAACGAGGCTGGCACAGCAGTTGCAGAACCGCTGAGCTTCTTCACAAGGAGGTTTCCAATGAAGCGTGCTATTCAGAAGGGTTTCACCCTGATCGAACTGATGATCGTGGTTGCGATCATCGGTATCCTGGCTGCCGTGGCTCTGCCGGCGTACCAGGACTACACCATCCGCGCCAAGATGTCTGAAGTGATCCTGGCGGCTTCCAGCTGCCGTACCTCGATCACCGAAGTCATCCAGTCGGCGTCCGGCTCCGCCAACTCCGACCTGCCGGCCGGTGGCGCTTGGGGCTGCGAAGCCACCCAAACCGGTGGTCCTTCCCAGTACGTTTCGCAGGTCATCACCATCGATACGCCGCACCGCGGCGTCATTCAGGTGACCAGCCAGAACATCAAGAACAAGGACGACGGCACCACCGGCGGCGTCATCACCCTGACCCCCTGGGGCAAGGACGCCAGCGGTGCGGAAATCGCGCCGCTGCCGCAGTCCACCGTGGCGCGCTGGGCTTGCGGCCCTGCTGCCGCCCCGGCCGGCGCCGCGGCGAAGTACCTGCCCGGCTCCTGCCGCGGCTAATACCGCGTCGCATGGCCTCCTTGCCTACTGGGTTTAGGCGGCCTGCCAGTCTGTGAACGAGCGGCCTTCGGGCCGCTCGTTTCGTTTCTGTTGCTGAAAACTTGCCCGCGCAGGATTGCGATGGACGCCATTGCCGCCGAGATTCATCCGCCTCCCTCGTCGAACTCGGTCTCTGCAATCGAGCTGACGATCCTGATGCCGTGCCTGAATGAGGCGCGCACCGTAGCGACCTGCGTCAGTGCCGCCCAAGGTTTCCTGCGCAAGGCGGGCATCGCGGGTGAAGTGGTCGTTGCCGACAACGGCTCCAGCGATGGTTCGCAGGACCTGGCTCGCAGTGCCGGAGCGCGGGTGATTCAGGTTGCACGGCGTGGCTATGGAGCGGCGCTCCTGGCCGGGGTGGATTCGGCCCGGGGTCGTTACGTGATCATGGGCGATTCCGACGGCAGCTACGACTTCTCGACGCTGCAGAGCTTCGTGGATTCCCTGCGTGGCGGCGCGAAGCTCGTGATGGGCAATCGCTTCAAGGGCGGAATCTTCCCGGGCGCCATGCCTGCCCTGCATCGGTACTTGGGCAATCCAGTCCTGAGTTTCGTCGGCCGGCTGTTCTTCCGAGCCGACATAGGCGATTTTCACTGCGGCTTGCGCGGCTTCTCCCGCGAGGCCTTTCACGAACTCGGGCTGGTGTCGCCGGGCATGGAGTTCGCCAGTGAGATGGTGGCCAAGGCCGCGCTCGCCGGGTTGCGGATAGAAGAGGTCCCGACTACCTTGCGTCCCGACGGTCGTGGCCGGCCGCCTCACCTGCGAACCTGGCGCGACGGGTGGCGGCACTTGCGATTCCTGCTGCTGTTCTGCCCGAGGTGGCTGTTCCTCTATCCGGGCATCGCTCTCATGCTGGTGGGATTCGGCGGCTTCGCTACTGTTGCGGCGGACATTCGCCTCCCATTCCACATTGGCGTCCACTCCTTGCTGTACACGGCCGCGGCCACGGTGCTCGGAGCGCAGATGATCCAGCTCGCGCTCCTCACCAAGTGGGTGGGGATCATGTCCGGCGTAGTGCCACCGCAACGGTGGCTATGGAGACTTTCTCCATTCCTCAAGCTCGAAAATGGACTGCTCCTGGGACTGCTCATGATCATGACGGGCTTGACCTGGTCCGCGTGGCTGACCTGGGACTGGGGAAGTGCCGGATTCGGCGCACTCGACCCCGCGCAAGCCATGCGTGTAGCCATTCCCGCCGTCACGCTGATGATCCTTGGGGCCCAGGTAGCCACCGGGTCCCTGTTCGCCGGAGCCCTCAACTTCAACTGGAACTCGTCCGAGAAGGACTCGCGGCCATGAGCCGGGGCTCCCTTCCCGTGTTGGAGCGTCCTCTCCCGCCGCAATTGCTGCGTTGGGAGGGCGCCGTGGTCTTCGCCCTGATTTCGGCATGCCTCCTCTCCATCCCGCTGTCGATCGGTGCGATGGGCGTCAGCTGGGATGCATTGAATCACCACATCTACCTGGGCTGGACCGCGCAGCAGCACCGGTTCGACCTTGATCATCTCGGCGCCGGCTATCAGTCCTTCCAGTCGCCCTACCTGTACTGGCCTTTCTACAGAATGGCCGTCGGTGGGTGGAGCGGCGTGTCCACCGGCATCGTTCTAGCCTCGCTTCAGCTGGCGGTGGTGTGGCCGCTGTGGATGATCACGCGCCTCTGCCTGCCGGGGACCACTGTCTTCGACATGTCGCTGCGCGTCCTGGCTATCGCACTGGGATTGATGTCCAGCGTGGTGCTGTCAGCCTTCGGCTCGAGCATGAACGATGTCCTGGCCGCTGCCCCGCTGGTCTGGGCGGTCGCCCTGGCCATGAAGCCCGCGATCGGTCGCCCGTCATGGCCGACGCGCATCGTGATGCGCTATGTCGCCCTCTCAGGGCTTTGTGCGGGTTTGTCCGTTGCCTTCAAGCTGAGCAACGGCCCCCTGGCCATCCTCATGCCCGGACTGTGGCTTCTGTGCGGACGCGAGTGGACGGGCAGGCTGGTGGCGACTCTTCTCGGCAGCTTGGCAACCCTGCTCGGCTTCCTGCTCGGCTACGGCTACTGGGGCTGGCTGCTCTGGCGCTACTTCGGCAACCCGGTGTACCCGTTTCATCACGACTTGTTCACGCCACTGCGCCTGTGGCTGGGATGGGCGGGCTGACGATCGTGCGCTTCGAACCGGACTCCTTCCTCGAAACTCTGCTGCGGCCGCTGGCCATGGCCGCGCCGCACGCCAACGTGTACGTGGAACTGATGGCGCCGGACTTCCGATTCATCTTCGTGATCGGATTGCTGATCCTGCTCGCAGCGCTGTTCCTCTTGCGGGCGCGACGCGGTGCGCATGCTGACGGCCCTGGAGCGATGTCTCGTGCGTGGCCGGTTGTCGTGCTCTTCCTCGTCCTCGCCGTCACCTTCGTGGCATGGCTCGAGACAACGGCGAACGGCCGATACTTTGTCCTCGGTCTACTGATCGTCGGACCGGTGTGCGTGGGCCTGACCAAGCTCTTGCCCGTTACGAAGCAACTCCGCCTCACATTGGCCGTGCTCATGCTGGCCATCCAGGGCTTCGCCGTGCACCAGAGCGATCCGTTCCGCGCCTGGCCGCTGACCTCGTGGACGGAGGCGCCGTACTTTCATCTGGAGGTGCCTCCACAATCGCGCACCGAGCCGGCCACCTACGTGACCCTGTCCGCCATCAGCTACTCGCTGGTGGCTCCCCTCTTCCACCATCAGTCGCGCTGGATGAGCCTGCACAATGCGCCCGCTCCGCGCAGCGGCGGATTCGACGCTGCGCGCACTGAAACCTTCCTGTCCAAGGCGCAGCCGGGCCGCCTGATGCTGTTCGCGCCGGTCGTCCCTGGAATGCAGACCTCTGACAACTTGCCTGTTGCCGAGGTGTACACGGCGGTCGAACAGCAGCTTGCGCCTTATCGCCTGCGATTCTCCGAGCCGCGGTCATGCCAGTTCCTGCCCTCCAGGGGACTCGCGGGGATCGGCCTCGGCCAGAAGACGGAACAGGAGCGCGGTCGAACCGGGTTCTGGATGTGTCACCTCACGCGCATGACATCCGATGCGGCGCCGGCAAGTCGCGCGATCAGGCACGGCTCCGTATTCCGAGCGTTGGAGGCCCAATGTCCGCGCTTCTTCCCCGCCGGGGGCGATGGCGCCGTCGTGGCGCTGGCCACGGGCGAGATGCGCAGCTATCTGCAGTCTGAAATGAAGGCGTACGTCTACGACAGTGGCGAGGTCTACTACAAATACTATCGAGCGCTCAATCCCGTCTTGATCGGCAAAGTCGAAGACCTTCTGACGGGGAAGTCGCGGGTGGACTGCGGGACGATTCGCGGACGATCCGGAATGCCGTGGGAGCGCGAGATCTAGCCGCCCGAGGCCATGCACTCCGGAGAGGAACCTGCCACTTGCGTTGTCATCGTCAACTGGAATGGTTGGCGCGACACCGTCGTCTGCCTGGAAAGCCTGCTCGCGCTGGGGGGCCGGCGCATGCGCGTGGTCGTTTGCGACAACGCGTCGACCGATGGATCGGTTGCCGAACTGGAGCGATGGCTGCGAGGGCGCTTGTCGTCATGGCGGATCGAACCCGACGCGGCGGAATTCAGAGCGCCCTCGGGGACGAATGGCGTGGTCTCCGTTCACGTGCTGCCCCTGGATTCCAACCTGGGATACGCGGGCGGTCTCAATGCCGGCATCTGCTGGGCCCGGGAACGTTGGTCGCCTCGCGACTTCTGGTTGTTGAACAACGACGTGGAAGCCCAGCCCGGTGCGCTGGACGCGCTGGCCGCCGCCCATGCCGTTACGCCACGTGCCGGCATCTGCGGCTCCGTGCTGTTGGAATGGGATGAACCGGAGCGTGTCCAGGCCGTAGCGGGCATCTACCGCCGCTGGCTGGGAGTGGGCTGGCATGACAAGAAGGTCGCGCAGGCCGGCGCCGACGTAAGCCTGGCATTGGACTATCCAGTCGGCGCATCCATGTTCGTCAGCGCGACCTACCTGGATGAAGTCGGGCCCATGGATCCGAGCTACTTCCTGTATTGCGAGGAGATGGATTGGGCGGAGAGGGGACGCCGCCTGGGCTACCGGCCGCTCGTGGCGCTGCGCAGCCGGCTGCGACACAAGGAGGGCGCCAGCACAGGTTCGTCTGGTGGGGTCCGGAACAAGTCGATGCTCTCCGAACGGTATGGCATCATCAACCGATTGCGTATCACGCGTAAGTTCTGGCCATGGTATCTGCCACTCGTCTGGCTAAGTTTGCTGCTGGTCATCCTGGACCGCTCCTGGCATGGCGAATGGGCACGGGCAAGACTGGTGCTGAAGCTGATGGCGTCTCCGCGGCAATGGATGCATTGACGGCACAGGAGACTTCCGGAGCGGTCCGATGAGGAGATTTCCCGCCACGCCTTTCGAGATGGTGGCCAGCTTCGCACGACACCGCCAACTGATTTTCGAGTTGAGTCGTCGCGAGATACTGGCTCGATACCGCGGCTCGACCCTGGGATGGGCATGGTCCCTTTTCAACCCGCTGTTCATGCTGGGGATCTACACGCTGGTCTTTTCCGCGGTGTTCGACTCCCGGTGGGAAGGCAGCACCAGCCACAGCAGGGGCGACTTCGCGCTCATCCTGTTCGTCGGACTGATCGTGCACGGCTTTTTCGCCGAGTGCATTCAACGGGCGCCGACTCTGATCGTCAATCACGCCAATTACGTCAAGAAGGTCGTGTTTCCGCTCGAGGTCCTGCCTTGGGCGGCCATGGGCTCGGCACTGTTTCACGCGCTCATCAGCCTCGCGGTGCTCTTCGCCGCCAAGGTGACGATCAGCCAGCACGTCCCTTCGACGGCCTGGCTGCTTCCGATCGTGCTGCTGCCGCTGTTGTTTGGTGTCATCGGTTTGTGCTGGTTGTTCACCAGCCTGGGCGTCTACGTGCGCGACCTGAGCCAGGTCACCGTCATGTTCGCGACGGCCATGCAGTTCGTCTCCGCGGTCTTCTTCCCGATCAGCGCCTTGCCCGAGCCCTACCGCTCCTGGCTTCGCCTCAACCCTCTGGCCGTCACTATCGAGCAGAGCCGTGACGTGCTGATCTTCGGCCGCTTGCCGAACCCGGCCGAGTGGTTTCTGACCATGCTCGCCGGCATGGCCCTCGCTTGGGCGGGGTTCGCCGCCTTCCAGAAGACACGCAGGGGGTTCGCCAATGTCCTCTGACGTCGCCATCCGGGTCGAGGGGCTGTCCAAGTGTTTCCATATCTACAACCACCCGGGTGACCGGCTCAAGCAGCTTTTCCTTCCGCCGCTGCGCCGGCTGGCGGGGCGTCCCCATCGCAACCACTTCCAGGAGTTCTGGGCGCTGCGGAACGTGTCCTTCGAGATCAGGAGGGGCGAAACCGTCGGCATCCTGGGCGCCAATGGCAGCGGCAAATCGACGCTGCTGCAGTTGATCTGCGAAACCATGGACCCCACCGGCGGCGGCGTCGAAACCCGAGGTCGCGTCGCTGCATTGCTGGAACTGGGTTCCGGCTTCAATCCGGAGTTCACGGGACGTGAGAATGTCTTCGTCAACGGTCAGGTGCTGGGCCTCAAGCGCAAGGAAATCGAGGCTCGTTTCGACGAGATAGCGGCCTTCGCCGATATCGGGGAGCACCTGGAGCGACCGGTCAAGACCTACTCCAGCGGCATGTACGTCAGGCTGGCCTTCGCGGTCCAGGCCTGTATCGAACCGGACATCCTGATCGTCGACGAGGCGCTGGCCGTGGGAGACATCGGGTTCCAATACAAGTGCTTCAGGCGAATGGAGGCCCTGCGTGCCAAGGGGACGACCATCCTCATGGTGACGCATTCCTCCGGCAGCATCCTGGAGTACGCCGACCGCTGCATCGTGCTGGAGCGCGGAAAGCTGGTCGGCGACACCACCGACGTCCTCGCCGCTGTGATGGCCTACGAGAAGGGAATGCTCCTGGGGAAGGACCCGACCGGCCCGGTGGCCGGCGGAGATCACGCAGCATCCTTCGCGGAAGGAGAAATACCGACCCACCAGATGCTGATGGACCGCCAGCGCTCCGATGCGAACGCCGGGGTGCACGAAAAGCGGTTCGGTTCGGCACGCGCCATCATCGAGAGCCTGACGATCAGCAAGGAGAACGGCGCTTCCCTGAACGACGACCCGGTGGTTCATGCCGGTGAAACCTTGAGCCTGCGCTTCACGCTGCTCGCATGCGAGCCGATCGAGGAGGTAGTGCTGGGTCTGTCTCTGAGCCGGGCGCAGGGCGGAGACGTCTGGGGGGACAACAACATCGCGGCGGGGCATCCCATGACGCTGCAAGCGGGCCGGCAGGAAGTTGCCTATCAGGTGACGCTGCCGATCAACAGTGGGAGCTATCTGCTGCATTGCGGCCTGGCCACCCTGCGCGATGGCAGACGGGAAGAACTGGACCAGCGACGCCCCCTTCGCGCGCTGCGGTTCTGGTCATTCCGGGAGATCGGCGGCGTCGTGCACGCGCCCATCACTGTGCTCTCCAAGCCATAGCGGCGCATGCTGGCGGCGTTTCTTCCTCCCTACCCGTTCCGCGGCGATGCCGCTCCCTATCTGTGGTGGTACTACCGGCTGTTGACTCGCTGGCAGGACGAGCCGGCTTTCTTCATTGCCGGGAAAGACTATGCGGCGCCTCCGAGCAAGTGGCAGGGACGCTGGGAGTGCGGATCCGATGCGCAGATCCGCCTGGGCTACCGATTGCCGGAGCAAGCGCTGTCGCCTCGACACCACTACGCCTGGCTGGACGAGAGCCGCTTCGACGGGTGGCTTGCTGCCGCCAACGGGAATCCGATCGCCGTCTTCCGCCGCTTCCTGACCGAGCGGGACCCCGCGTTCGAACACGAGTTGAAGCAGTTGCTGGCCGAAGCGCCCGCTCCACTCGAAGCCGTCCTCACGTTCTGCAACGTGCCCGCGCTGGAGGCCGCATGCGCGGCGTTGTCCATACCCGTGGTCCATCTCGAGCTCGGGCCCCTGCGGTCTCCGCTTTACCGTGAGACCGGGTATCTCGATTTCCGCGGCGTGAACGGCAACACCGAATGCGCGTCGCGGTATGAAGCCTGGCAGGGCCGGCGGCCGCGCCTGGATCGCGAGGACATGTTCCGCTTCTTCGCGCACCGGTCGTCATCGAAATCCTGCGAGCCTGAGCAGCCCCAGCCCCAGCCCCAGCGTGAACTGGGCGTGGTGCTGCAGGTGGAAGACGACTCCAACCTGGTCGCGTTCGGCAACGGCATGGACAACGTGGGCCTTCTGGCCGTCGCCAAGCTGGAGGCTGCGGCGCGACAACTGCGGCTGCGCGCGCGTCCGCATCCCGGAAGCATGTTCGGCCTGCGCGAAGGCGTCGACGTCGATGACTCGCGAGACAGTCCCACCTTCATCCGCCGCTGCGCCCATCTCCTCACCATCAACTCAAGCGTCGGCCTGGAGGCCATCCTGATGGGAGCATCGGTGCGCGCATTCGGCGACTGCTCATTCGATTTCGTCCTTGGACCCGGCGACGAAAGCCAGCGGGTCGACCGCCTCAACTTCTATCTGCTGGCGTATCTCGTTCCGCTCGCGCTGCTGTTCGAGCCGGAGTACCTGCGGTTCCGGTTGGGCGGACCGTCCGAGGAGAGCATCATCATCCGGCACCTGGAGGAGTACATGAAGCAGCAAGGCCTGGATCCGGGGCTTTTCTCCGAACTTCCGCCGCATACGCGGGCCGCCACGATGGCCCTCTTCGCCGGCGCGGACAAGCGCATCGCCGAGCTGGAGAGGACCGTGGCGGATCGAGACCGTGAGATCGAGGGGTTGCTTGGCTCGGCGTCATGGAAAGTCACCGCCCCTCTGCGCTGGCTGCACCGGCTCTACGTCAAGCGCTCAACCAATCGTTGACACGCTGCCTCCAATGGGGAGGGATGCCGTGAACGATGCCCTGCAGACGAGGGTGGGTGCGCAGGT
>Ga0247819_10001111_pt1 | contig 14872 bp, 11 predicted proteins | sample 13C_Xylose_Day6_FD_193428 | JGI IMG/M metagenome (GOLD analysis project Ga0247819, IMG submission 193428) | Soil microbial communities from agricultural site in Penn Yan, New York, United States - 13C_Xylose_Day6 | ecosystem: Environmental > Terrestrial > Soil > Agricultural land | place: USA...
GTTTACAGGCAGGCCCGCGTTGAACAGCGTGTCGACCTCTTGCCCGTCGGGCATGGTGATATGGGTTTCCGAGCGATAGAAACTGTCGCCATTGGCGAAGGCCACCAGCCATTGCACAAAGGTCTGGTCGGTATCGGGCAGCAGATTGTCCAGCGAGCCCAGAAGCTGTTCCTTGCTGTCCGCCCCCGCGCGCAGCACCGCGAAATCGTTCACGTCCTTGATGATGACCCCGCGCCGGATCGCGCGCAGCTGGTCGGGATGGGCGGCGAAATGGGACTGCATGTCGCGCACCCCCTGCCCCAGCAGCTCCAGCACCGCGTCGCGGGCATGCGACCAGTCCTCGCGCCAAAGGGAAATGCCGCTGCGCTGAAACAGCGTGTCGTTCCAGCGTCGGCTGTCCTCAAGCGCCTGTTGCAACGCGGCGATGCGGCGGCGATGCGTGGCAATGGCCAGGGCGGCCAGCCCGATGGCAAGGACGCAGATCAGGCTGGTGGCGATGGTCAGATGCAGCCCGTCCGCGACCAGCAGCCCCAAGGCCAGCACCGGCAGCGACGCCACCCCCAGAAACAGCCAGTCCTGCCCGGTCCAGCGCGCGGCCTGCGCCGCCGGTCCCTTTTGCCCGGCCCAGCCCGGCATGCCATCGGGGGCAAGATTGCGCCGGGGCGCGGCATGGTCGCCCGTCGGCCAGAGGGTGAAAACCTGACGCATCGACTGGCCCCCATGCACCGCCAAGGGACGGAAATTTCGCGGCTGAACCTAAGTATAATTGCCTGCCGCGCCATTCGACAACAGTTTTGGAATCAGGCCCTTGGCACATGATTGCCCGCAACGGCCGGTCGCAAGCTTGGGGAAGCGGGCGGCCGCGGCCTTGGCGACTGTCCGGGGCCGATTGGAAAGGGGCAAAGTGGGGCAGATGGACCAAGGTCCGCATATAGCCATCGTCGATGACGACGATGCGATCCGGCGTGGCCTGTCCAGCCTGCTGCGCGCGCAAGATTTCCGCGTCGCCCTGTTCGACAGCGCCGAGACCTTTCTGGACAGCCTGCGCATCGGCCTGCCGCAATGCCTGCTGACCGACATCCAGCTGCCGGGCCTGAGCGGGCTGGACCTGCAATTCCGGCTGCGCGCCGAACACCCCGCCCTGCCGGTGCTGGTGATGACCGCCTATCCCGAAACCAGCCTGCGCGATCAGGCGCTGGCGGCGGGGGCTGTCTGTTTCCTGAGCAAACCCTTTGACGACCGCGACTTGCTGCGCTGCCTGCGCCGCGCCGTCGGGGGTGCGGGCCGAAATTGATGTGACTTTATCGGCCGTTGCCCTTATCGTCTGACCCCGGAAGCCGACGGGGAACGGATGTCACAGCAGCTTTCGGCAGTCCATGTCATCGACGATGACGCGCAGCTTTGCGCCGGGATCGACTCGCTTCTGCGCTCGGTCGGGCTGGCCTGCCACAGCTATCCCGGCCCGGATGCGTTTCTGGCGGCCAGCCTGCCGCAGGTCGCCTCCTGCCTGCTGCTGGATGTGCGGCTGCGCGGCGAAAGCGGGCTGGATTTCCAGACCCGGCTGGAACGGCTGGGGATCGGCCTGCCGGTGATCGTGATGACCGGCCATGCCGATGTGCCGATGTCGGTGCGCGCGATGAAGGCCGGCGCGGTTGATTTCCTGACCAAGCCCTTTCGCGATCAGGACCTGCTGGACGCGGTCAGCGCCGCCATCGCCCGCGACCGCCTGCGCCGCGAGGCCGCAGCCGAACACACCGCCCTGACCGCCCGCTTCGACGCCCTGTCCGAACGTGAGCGGCAGGTGATGGAACTGGTCACCGCGGGCCTGCTGAACAAGCAGGCCGCGCATCGGTTGGGTCTAAGCGAGATCACGGTGAAGCTTTACCGCGCCTCGGCCATGAAAAAGATGGAGGCGCGGACGCTGGCCGATCTGGTGCGGATGGCCGGGCGGCTGGGCATCGGGGATTAATGCGGAAAGATCAGCGCCTTGTCGGGATCGAAGCCGATTTCGACATGCTCGCCGGGCGTCAGGTCGGAATGCCCCGGCGCGCTGCAGCGCAGATAGGAGGCATGGCCGGGCAGCTTCAGTTCGATGACGTTTTCGCGGCCAAGGTTCAGCACGCGCAGCACATGCGCCTGACCCGAGGACCGGGTGCCGCGTCGCGCCGCCAGATGTTCGGGGCGGAATGCGGCATGGACGCGCGTGCCCTCGACCACGCCGGGCACCGGCAGGTCACCGATCGGCGTGCCGACATGGCCTTGCAGAACCCGGCCGGAAAACACGTTCAGTTCTGACAGGAACCCGGCCACCGCCAGATCGACCGGGCGGTGATACAGGTCCAGCGGCGCGCCTTCCTGCAGGATGCGGCCCTCGCGCATGATGGCGATGCGGTCGGCCATCATCATCGCCTCATCGGGGTCATGGGTGACCAGCACCACCGCCGCCCCGGCCTCGCGCAGCAGGTCCAGCGCCAGTTCGCGCATCTCGACCCGCAGGCGCTGGTCGAGGCTGGAGAAGGGTTCATCCAGCAGCATGACGCGGGGCTGCGTCGCCAGCGCACGGATCAACGCGATGCGCTGCTGTTCACCGCCCGAAAGCTGATGGGGGTATTTGTCGGCATGTCCGGGCAGGCCCACACGTTCCAGCAGATGCCCGATCTGCGCCGCGCCGCGCCCGCTGCGCGGCAGGCCAAAGCCGACATTCTGCGCGATGGTCATATGCGGAAACAGCGCCAGATCCTGAAACACCATGCCCACGGGCCGCTTTTCCGGCGGAACATCCGTGCGGGCATCGGCAACCACCTGTCCGGCAATGCTGATCTGGCCCGCATCCACCCGCTCGATCCCGGCAATCATCCGCAGCGTCGTGGACTTGCCGCAGCCGGATGGACCTAACAAACATGTGACCTCGCCCGGCCAGACGGTCAGCGAGACACCCTGCACACCCGACGATCCGGCAAAGCGGCGTTCGACCGCGTTGATCTCCAGCATGGGCTGGCCGCGCACATGACGCCCGACCGGCCTCTCGCCCAGAAAATCGGTATGTTCCACGCGGTTCTTCCCTCGTCCTGGCATCTGGCTTGGACCATTAAGTAATCTTTACTTATTCTCTTGGGATAATAGAAGCGTATTAGTCAAAAACGGAGGACGTGGAATGCAGACGAGACTTCTGGGACTGCTGGGTGCGGCATTTCTTGCGCAGGCAGCCGCCGGGGCCGCCGGCGCCGAAGAGCTGAACCTTTACACGACGCGCGAACCCAAGCTGGTCGAGCCGTTGCTGGAAACCTTCACCAAGGATACCGGCATCAAGGTCAACACGATCTTCCTGAAAGACGGCCTGCCCGAGCGTGTGGAACAAGAGGGCGCGGCATCCCCCGCCGATGTGCTGATGACCGTGGATATCGGCAATCTGGTCGATCTGGTCGATCGCGGCCTGACCCAGCCGGTCGATTCCGAGGCGCTGAAGGCCGCGATCCCGGAAAACCTGCGCGACAAGGACGGCAACTGGTTCGCCCTGTCGCTGCGCGCCCGTGCGCTTTACGCGGCCAAGGATCTGGACCTGTCCAGCTTCACCTATGAGGATCTGGCCAAGCCCGAATGGAAGGGCAAGGTCTGCATCCGTTCCGGCCAGCACCCCTATAACGTCGCGCTGACCGCGGCCTATATCACCCATCACGGCGCCGATGACACCAAGGCGTGGCTGGAAGGCGTCAAGGGCAACCTCGCCCGCAAGGCCGGTGGCGGCGACCGCGACGTGGCCCGCGACATCATGGGCGGCATCTGCGATATCGGCATCGCCAACACCTATTACGTCGGGCTGATGCGCAGCGGCGCTGGCGGCCCCGAGCAGGAAGAATGGGCCAAGGCGATCAAGCTGGTCCTGCCGACCTTTGCCGATGGCGGCACGCAGGTGAACGTCTCGGGCGCGGCAGTGGCCAAGAACGCCCCAAACAAGGATCAGGCGGTCAAGCTGCTGGAGTTCCTCGTCTCGGATGAGGCGCAAAAGATCTATGCCGAGGCCAATTTCGAATATCCGGTGAAGCCCGGCATCCCGGTCAGCCCGCTGGTCGGCGAATTCGGTGAACTCAAGGTAGACGCCACCGACCTGACCGCCATTGCGCGCGAACGCAAGGCCGCCAGCGAATTGGCGGAAGCCGTCGGCTTCGACAACTGATCCGTCGCAAGACCGATATATCGCGCCCCCCGATCCGTCGCGGGGGCGCGACCCTGAGGAGACACCCATGTTCCTGAAAACCGGCACGGGATGGCAGATCGCCGCCATCCTGATCGCGGCCCTTGTTCTTCTGCCGGTCGCCGTGCTGGTCGGATTTGCCCTGCAGGGCAGCATCGGGCTGTGGCCGCATCTGATCCGCAATGTGCTGGCCAATGCCCTGATGCAGACCGCGATCCTGCTGGCCGGGGTGGGCAGCATCGTCGCCGTCATCGGCACGGTGACGGCATGGCTGATTGCGGGCTTCGACTTTCCGGGCCGCCGCCTGCTGGGCTGGGCCTTGCTGCTGCCCCTGGCGGTGCCGACCTATATCATCGCCTATGCCTATCTGGACATCCTGCACCCGGTCGGCCCGGTGCAATCCCTGATCCGCGAGATGCTGGGCTATGCCAGCCCGCGCGATTTCCGCCTGCCCGACATCCGGTCGATGGCGGGCTGCATCCTGCTGCTGGGCTTTGTGCTTTACCCCTATGTCTACCTGCCGGTGCGCGCGCTGTTTGCCACGCAGGCCGCGAACCTGCTGGAGGCCTCGCGCACCTTGGGTGCGGGGCCGGTGCGGGTGTTCTGGCGCATCGTCCTGCCACTGGCCCGCCCGGCCATCGCCGTCGGCATGGCCCTAGCGCTGATGGAGACGCTGAACGACATCGGCGCGGCCGAGTTTCTGGGCGTGCGCACGCTGACCGTTTCCGTCTATTCGACATGGATCAACCGCACCGACCTGCCCGGAGCGGCGCAGATCGCGCTGGTCATGCTGGCGATCGTCGTGGCGCTGGTCATGATCGAGCGTCGGGCCCGGCGCGGGCAGCTTTATGCGGGCAGTTCACGCCGGTTGCTGCCGCTGTCGCGGGTGCGGCTGCGCGGGGCTGCGGCATGGGGCGCGACGCTGTTCTGCGCCCTGCCGGTGCTGATCGGCTTTGCCGCCCCCGCCGCCTATCTGGTCCGGCAGGCGTGGCGGCGCGTGGCCTTTTCCGGCATCCCGTCGCGGATCTGGGTCGAGGCCGGGCAGACCGCCGCGCTGGCGCTGACCGCCACGCTGGTCGCCGTGGGGCTGGGCCTGATCATCAGCGCCGCACCCCGACTGCATCCGAACGCGCTGACCCGCGGGGCGGCGCGGGTATCGACGCTGGGCTATGCGGTGCCGGGCACGATCCTTGCCATCGGGCTGCTGCCGGTCATCACCTTTGCCGACCGCCAGATCAGCGGCGTCCTTGGCTGGTTCATGGACAGCACCCCGCAACTGATCCTGCTGGGCTCGGGCGCGGCGCTGATCCATGCCTATGTCGCGCGCTTCCTTGCCATCGCCAGCGGCGGGATCGAGGCCGGGATGACCCGCATCCCGATCAGCCTTGACCATGCCGCGCGCAGCATGGGCCAGAACCCCTCGGGGGTGTTTCGCAATATCCATGTGCCGCTGTCGCGCGCCTCGATGGCGGCGGCGGGGCTGCTGATCTTTGTCGATTGCGTCAAGGAACTGCCCGCGACCCTGCTGCTGCGCCCGCTGAATGTCGAAACGCTGGCCACGCATCTGTATGGCGAGGCCGCGCGCGGCACCTATGAGGACGCCTCCATCGCGGCCCTGCTGATCGTGCTGATCGGCATGCTGCCCGTGGCGCTGCTGTCGCGCAGCATCCGGGCCTGAAAAACCGGTGATCTGTAAAGCCTTATACTAAAATATATTTGGAAACTCATCAGAATAGGGCAATATTTCCCGTGGGAGATAAGTCCATAATAATCTGGGAGGAATTAAATGGGACTTGCAAGAATGCTGCTGATCGGCGGCACGATACTGGCTGCGGGGGCGGGGGCCGCCGTCGCTGCCGATTGCGAAATCAACCTGCGCTCGGCTGACACCCACCCCGCCGGTTATCCGACGGTCGAGGCCGTGCGCTGGATGGGCGATCAGGTCAAGGAACGCAGTCAGGGCCGCATCTGCCTGGAAGTGTTCCCGGCATCCGTGCTGGGCGAGGAAAAGGACACCATTGAACAGACCCAGTTCGGCGTCATCGACATGGTGCGTGCGTCCTTCGGCCCGTTCAACAACCTTGTGCCGGAAACGCAGATCGTTTCGCTGCCCTATATCTTCCGTTCGCCCCAGCACATGTACAAGGTGATGGACGGCGCGGTTGGTGAGCAGATCGCCGAAGGGTTCGCCCAGCATGACCTGATCGTGCTTGGCTATTACGACGGCGGCGCGCGCAGCTTCTACAACGGGCAGAAGCCGATCAAGTCGATCGACGACCTGAAGGGGATGAAGTTCCGCGTCATGCAGTCGGATGTCTTTGTCGACATGATGGCCGCCTTTGGCGCGAATGCGACGCCGATGCCTTACGGCGAGGTCTATTCCGCCATCCAGACCGGCGTCATCGACGGGGCGGAAAACAACCCGGCCAGCTACGACACCTCGGGCCATTTCGAGGTGGCGAAATACTACACGCTGGACGAACACCTGATCATGCCGGAAGTGCTGGCGATCTCGAAGGTGACATGGGAAAAGCTGGCCCCCGAGGATCAGGCCCTGCTGAAGACGGCGGGCAAGGAATCCGTCGGCGTGATGCGTGACCTGTGGGCCAAGAAGATCGCGGAATCCGAACAGGCCGTCGAAAAGGCCGGGTCCGAGATCATCCGCGGCATCGACAAGACCCCCTTCATCGCCGCGATGGAGCCGGTCTATGCCAAATACGTGACGACGCCCGAGGCAAAGACCATGGTCGACACCATCCGCTCGACCGAGTGACGCTACGTCGGCGGCGTCCGCAGGGGCGCCGCCACATCTCTGTCACGCAAGATTTCACAAACCATCACAGACCCGTTACATCCGTGACGTAGCTGCCCCAGTCATAGTTTGAGACTTGGGGAAAATCATTGAAACTTAAGACTTTGCTGGGCGTGACCGTTGCGGTCTGCGCCTTGTTTACCGCTGCCGGTTCGCAGGCGCAGAACGTCACCGAAATCGGCGCGACCAATCTTTTGCAGGATTTCAGCCTGCTGATGAACACGCCCGAAGGGCGGCAGGTGCTGGCCCAGAACCTTGCCACCGCCATCGCCACCAACAACAACGCCACCGGGGCCGAGCGCGCGCAGGCGCTTTATGACAACACCATTGCGGCACTGATCGGCTCGACCCAGAACGGCATGCTGGTGACGGATGCGCTGGGATCGAAGCTGAAGACGGCCTTCGAGGCGACGAATACGCTGTCGCCCGATTACCGCTCGACCACGTTTTCGCCCGCCTTCCAGTCGATGATGTCGCAGGCGACCGGGCTGTCGATGGCGGCCGCCGACGTGTCCAAGGATTTCTACGCCCGTGGCGCGGCGCATGGCCATCCGGTCAGCGGGATCGCCCTGCCCTCGGGCGGGCAATACAGCATCTATGATCTGGCCTATCAGCCCGATCCGGCCCATGCGAATGCTTCGGGCAATTCGCGCCCGGTGCAGGTCGCGCCCGACCAGATGCAGAACTTTGCCGGGCAGGATTATTTCGGCAACCAGACCGACGCGGCGTCGGCTGCCTGGTCGACGATCAGCACCAGCCCGGCATTCCCCAGCGGCCACAGCGCCTTTGGCTTTTCCTCCACGCTGCTGCTGGCGACCATGCTGCCCGAACGCTATCAGCAGCTGATGGCGCGCGGCTCGGAATATGGCAACAGCCGGGTGGTGCTGGGCGTGCATTACCCTCTGGACGTGATCGGCGCGCGCATCCAGTCGACCTATACGCTGGCGCAGATGTTGAACAACAACCCCGATTATACCGGGCTTGCCACCACCAGCCTGTTCGGCCAGCCGATGACCACCGCGGATGATTTCCAGACGCTGTGGGCGACGGCCCGCGACGATCTGCGCACGATGCTGGAACAGGAATGCGGCGCCTCCATCGCCACCTGCATCGCGGAAAGCGATGAAGACCGTTTCAGCGACAGCGATGCCAATGACGCGGCCTATCAGTATCGGCTGACCTACGGCATGGATACGGTCGGCGACACCACCTTGGCCGCGGTCGTGCCCGAAGGGGCCGAGGTGCTGATCGCCAGCCGCTTCCCCTATATGACCACCGCCCAGCTGCGCGAGGTTCTGGCCTCGACCGAGCTGCAATCGGGCCATGTTCTGGATGACGGCTCGGGCTGGGCGCGGCTGGACCTGTACACCGCCGCCGGGGGTTTCGGCGCGTTCGATCAGGACGTGGACGTGACGCTGACCCGGATGGATGGCGGCTTTTCGGCCTCGGACGAATGGAGCAATGACATCACCGGCAGCGGCGGGCTGACCCTGCGCGGCAATGGCACCTTGGAACTGTCGGGCGACAACAGCTATTCCGGCGCGACCCATGTGGCGGGCGGGACGCTGAATGTTTCGGGCAGCGTGACCAGCGCGACCACGGTGCAGGACGGCGCGCGCATCGGCGGCACGGGCCAGACGGGCGATCTGACCGTGGCCTCGGGCGGCACGCTGGCACCGGGCAACAGCATCGGCACCTTGAGTGTCGATGGCGACCTGACGCTTGCGGAAGGCGCGATCTATCAGGTCGAGGCTGATGCTGCGGGCAACAGCGACCGCGTCGATGTCACCGGCACGGCCAGCCTGAATGGCGGCGTTTTCGCGCTGGCCTCGGACGGTGATTACGCCATCGCGACCGATTACCGCATCCTGACGGCGGCGGGCGGGATCAGCGGGGCATTCGCCAGTTCCGACGTGGATTCGGCCTTCCTCGATACCAGCCTGACCTATGGCGCCCATGACGTGACACTGCGGTTTGACCGCAATGACACCGCCTTCCGGCAGGCCGCGACAAGCCGCAACGGTCGCGCCACCGCCGACGCCATCGAGGCGCTTGGCGCGGGGCATGAGGTCTTTGACGCGCTGGTCTTTTCGGATGCGCGGACGGCGGGCGAATCCTTCGACCAGCTTTCGGGCGAGATCCACGCCTCGGTCGCCGGTGCGATGACCGAAATGGCCGCGAATATCGACAGCGCGGTTCGCGACCGCATCGGTGAGGCGACCGGCGATCAGCAGGCCGCCGCGACCCATGCCGCCCAGATGGGCGCGGGGCAGATCTGGTGGCAGGCCTATGGCAACTGGGCCGAAACCGATGGTGGCGAGGTCTCGGACCGGTCGCGTTCGAGCGGCGGCACGCTGGTCGGCTATGATGCCGAGGCCGAAAACGGCTGGCGCGGCGGCTTCTTTGCCGGGTTCGGCAGCGGCTCGGTGTCGCTGGACGATCAGCATGCGCGGGCCGAGATCGACAGCTATCACCTTGGCGTCTATGGCGGCACCCGTCAGGGCGCGCTGGGGCTGCGCTTCGGGGCCAGCCATACGCTGAACAAGCTGGAAACCCAGCGCCGCGCGACATGGGCCGACCGGACCGAGACGCTGACCGCCGATTACGACGCGCAGACCACGCGCCTGTTCGGCGAGGCCAATTGGCAGATGCAGACCTCGCAGGGGCAATTCACCCCCTTCGCCGCGTTTGAGCATGTCAGCCTGAATTCGGACAGCTTCACCGAGAAGGGCGGCGACGCCGCGCTGCATAGCGACGGGCTGGACATGAACACCACCTTCACCACCTTGGGCCTGCGGGCTGAACGCGCGGTGAAACCGGGCAGCATTCTGCGCGGCGAACTGGGCTGGCAGCATGCCTTTGGCGATATCGACCCGATGGCGGCGGTGGCCTTCGGCGGAGGCGAGGCCTTTGACGTAGCAGGTGCGCCGATTGCCAAGGATGCGGCGATCCTGCGCGGGGCGCTGGACATGGCGCTGACCGATGACGCCCGCGTCTCGGTCGGTTATGCGGGCCAGTTCGGGGACGGGGCCAGCGACCAGTCGCTGACCGCCGATCTGCGGGTGCGCTTCTGAACGGATGGGCAGGGCGATGACCGCCCTGCCCGTTCCTGCCCCCAGTTCTGGCCCGTGCGGCGAAATCCTCGCGGGCCATTCAATATTGTGGCAGCCCCGGCGGGTTGACCTGCGAGGTCTCCAGCGCTTCTTCGGCGACATGCCAGCGCGTCAGGGTGCGGCCATAGCTGCCATCCGCGACCAGCCCGTTGATCGCCTCGGTCAGCGCCTGCGCCAGACCGGAATCCTTGCGCGTGGTCACCGCCACGTCGGAGCGGTCGGGCCAACCCGCGCTCAGCGTCCCCGCCTGCCGGATGTCGCCATCCCGCGCCGCGATGAACACCAACTGCGCGTTCGGCTGGACGATCACATCGGCGCGGCCGGCGCGCAGGGCCAGCAGCTTGGTCGCCTCATCGTCGTAATAGACCAGCGTGCTTTCCGGCAGCCCGGCCTGAACGTTCAGGCGGCTCCATTCGTTCAGGATGCGTTCCTGATTGGTGCCGATGCCGACGATGATGGTCAGCCCGGCAATGTCCTTGGGCTGGGTGATCGTGTCGACCTTGCTGTCTTTGGCCACGAAAAAGCCGTGCAGGCCCTGCCGATAGGTCGAGAAATCGTATTTCAGCTTGCGTTCCTCGGTCACGCCGACATTGGAAATCACCGCATCGACCTTGCCCGATTGCAGCGCCAGCGGCCAATCCGCCCATGCGGTCGGGACCAGCTTCAGTTGCAGCCCAAGGCTTTCGGCCAGAAGCGAGGCGATATCGGGATCGGCCCCGACAATGGTTTCGGTATCGGTGGCATAGGTCGACAGCGGCGGGCCGCCGGGATTGGTGGCGATGGTCAGCACGCCCGGCTCGGCAAAGGCGAAATCCTTGGGGATCGCGGCCACGGCCTTGGGGTTCAGGACGGTATGCTGCCGCGCCGCCTGTTCCGGCGTCAGGTCAAAGGGCAGATCGGCGGCATAAGCGGGAATACTCAGCGCCAGCAGGATCGGGGCGGCAATGCGCGAAAGGGTGGTCATGTCATCGGGCCTTTCTGGGAATAGCCCCCGCCCGCGATGGACGGGGGCGCATGGGTCACTTCTTGGCCAGTCCCGGCGGGTTGGTGCGCGATTCCGACAGCGATTCCGCGTCCAGACCCCAGCGGCCCAGCGACTTGCCATAATTGCCGTTCTGGATCTGGGCGTTCAGCGCGGCGGTAATGGCGGGGGCAAGGCCTGCATCCTTGCGCGTCGCCACGGCGATTTCGGCGGTATCAGGGAAACCGCCCGACAGCGTGCCGACATTCTTGATCTTGCCGTCCTTGGCCGCCTTGAAGCCCGAGGTCGCGTTCGGCCCCAGATAGAATTCGATCCGCCCCGATTCCAGCGCCAGATCCTGCAGGACCGGATCGTCGAAATAGCTCAGTTCGGTATCGGCCAGACCCTCGGCCTTGTTCTCCTCGATCCAGCGCAGCAGGATTTCTTCCTGATTGGTCCCCGAGGACACCGAGCCATGCAGCCCGGCCACGTCCTGCCGCTTGGTGATCGCGGTGATCTTGCTGTCATGGGGCACATAGAAGCCCAGCAGGTCGTTGCGATAGGTCGAGAAGTCGAACTTTTCCTTGCGCTCCTCGGTCACGGTGATGTTGTGGATCGCCGCGTCGAACTTGCCCGAGGTCACGCCCAGCGGCCAGTCGGCCCAGGCGATCGGGATCAGCTCCAGCTCCAGCCCAAGGCTGTCGGCAACCAGCTGCGCCACGTCGGGTTCGCTGCCGATCGGGGTCTTGGTGTCGCTGGCATAGACCGCGAACGGCAGGTTGCCGGGGACCGAGGCCACGGTCAGCTTGCCCGGATTGACGAATTTGTAATCCTTGGGCAGCAGGTCGATGGCGGCCTGCACCTTGTCGGCGCGGACGCGCTCGGGCTGCTCGGGGCTAAGGTCCACGCGGATCTGTTCGGCGGCCAGCGCCGGGCCGGACAGGGTCAGGGCAGCGGCGGCGGCCAGAAGCCAGCGGCGGGTCGGATTGGTGGTCATGGTCTTGATCCTTTCGGGGTGTGAGGGGTCCGGCTGCCCGGATCGGTCCGGGCAGGTCGAGATTTCGGTTGAAGGGTTGGGGGCTTACAGAACCTTGGCCAGGAAAGCCGCGGTCCGGGGATGTTTCGGGCGGGTCAGGATCTGGTCCGGCGCGCCGGCCTCAATCACGCGGCCCTGCTCCATGAAGACGATGCTGTCGGCGACTTCGCGGGCAAAGCCGATCTCATGGGTGACGATGACCAGCGTGATGCCGGAACGCGCCAGCTCCTTGATCACGTCCAGCACCTCGCCCACCAATTCCGGATCAAGGGCGCTGGTCGGTTCGTCGAACAGCAGGACCTTGGGCCGCAGGGCCAGCGTCCGGGCAATGGCCACGCGCTGCTGCTGGCCGCCGGAAAGCTGGCGCGGATAGGCGTCGGCCTTATCCTCAAGCCCCACGCGGGCCAGCAATTCACGGGCCTGCGCCTCGGCCTCGGGTCGGCTCAGGCCGCGCACGGTGACCGGGGCCTCGGTGATGTTTTCCAGCACGGTCAGATGCGGGAACAGGTTGAAGTTCTGGAACACCATGCCGATTTCGGTGCGCCGGGCCAGAATGTCCTTTTCGCGCAGTTCGTGCAGGGCGTCGCCGTCGCGGCGGTAGCCGATCAGCTCTCCATCGACGGCGATCAGGCCACGGTCCACGCGCTCCAGATGGTTGATGGTGCGCAGCAGCGTCGATTTGCCCGAGCCCGACGGCCCGATGATCGCGGTGACGCTGCCCGCCGGAAAGGTCAGGGCGATATCGTCCAGCACCTTCAGATCGCCAAAGCTTTTCGACACGCCGTGGATTTCGACCTCGGCCCCTTTCGGCAGCGCGGCCAGCGCCTGCTGCGGGATCGCGGTGGCCGGACGCCATGTCGGCGGCAGTGGCGCGATTTCCAACGCGCGTGTCGGCGGGGTCAAGGGCACCAGACCAAGGCGGGCAAAGAACACCCGGAAGGCATTGGGCGGCAGGGTCCGCACCGCACCACGGGCATAGTGGCGTTCGATGTGATACTGGATCACCGACAGCACCGACAGGATGATCAGGTACCAGACCGTCGCCACCATCAGCAGCGGAATGACCTCGAGGTTGCGGCGATAGATGATCTGCACGGTATAGAACAGCTCCGGCAGCGCCAGCACATAGACCATCGACGTGCCCTTGGCCAAGCCGATGATTTCATTGAAGGCGGTCGGCACGATGGCGCGCATCGCCTGCGGCAGAACGATCCGGCGCGCCTGATGCCCACGCGGCAGGCCAAGGGCGGCCGCGGCCTCGTGCTGGCCCTGATCGACGGACAGGATGCCGCCACGGATCACCTCGGCCGAGAAGGCGCCAAGGTTCAGGGTCAGCCCCAGAACGGCGGCCAGAAACGGCGTCATCAGTTGCGTCGTCGACCAGCTGGCGAAGGTGATGTCGGTAAAGGGCACGCCCAGCGACACCGTCTGATACAGATAGCCAAGGTTGTTCAGGATCAGCAGCAGCACGATCAGCGGGATCGAGCGGAACAGCCAGATGAAGCCCCAGGACAGCGCCACCATCAGCGGCGCGCTGGACACCCGTGCAAGCGCCAGCAACGTCCCCAGCGCGAAGCCCAGGACAGCGCCAACCGCGGTCAGCAGCAGGGTGCGGCCCAGCCCGACCAGAACCGGTTCGGACAGGAACCATTCGGCAAAGACGCCCCAGCCCCAGCGCGGATTGCCAAGGACCGATTGCAGGATCAGCAACAGGATGATGCTGGCCGCGATCGTGGCCAATGTGCGGGCGCGGTGACGGACCGGGATCACCCGCAGATCCGAGAGCTCGGCCGCCGAGGCGCGCGGCAAACGCGGCCCGCCGTCGATATCGATGACGCTCATGGGGTGGGTCCTCCCGGATGGGGGGCCGCCTTGCGGGCGGCGACGGCAGCGATGGCTTCCTCGGCCGAGGCCGCAGGTTGGCGCAAGGGCGTGGTGCCCTGCCGACCGGCCAGCGCGCCGATATGCTTTTCAAAGGGCAAGGTGCCGTAAAGCTCGGGCGGCAGGTCGGGATCGAATAGCGGACGATAGCCAAGACCCAGATACAGCCGCTGCGCCTCGGGCTGGCGGAACCCGGTGGTCAGGTAAAGCCGGGTATAGCCCAGTTCCACCGCGCGATATTCCAGCGCATTGACCACGCGCCGGGCCAGTCCCTGACGGCGCTCATCCTTATGGGTCCAGATGCGCTTGAGTTCGGCGGTATCCTCGTCGTAGCGCATGAAGGCGCCGCCGCCGATGGTCTTTTCGTCGCGCAAAAGCAGCATGAAGGCGCCATGCGGGGGGGCGAATGCCTCGGGCGGGTAGCGGTAAAGTTCCTCCCGCGCGCCGCCGGCGCTGAACAGGGTGCCGTAGCGGCGGTCATATTCGCGGATCAGATCCTCGACCAGCGGCCGGGCCTGCGGGTCGTTGGGGTTGGAATGGATGATGATGTCACGCATCTGCTCCTCCTGTCAGAAAGCGTTCGGCGAGCGCGACCCAAAGGGCGGCTGCGGGGCCGATAATGTCGTCGTTGAAGCGGTAATCGGGGCTGTGCAGGGCCGGGCCATCGCCATTGCCGACAAAGACAAAGCTGCCGGGGCGGTGGTGCAGGTAAAAGGCGAAGTCCTCCGACGCGGTGCGCGGGGCGAAACCCTCCAGCACCGCCGCCGCGCCGAAACGCTCGACCGCGACGCGGCGGATCAGGCGGGTTTCCTCGACGCTGTTCACGACGCTGGGAAAGCCGGGGGTCAGGACCACATCCGCCGCGTCGCGGTCGAGC
>Ga0247819_10001112_pt1 | contig 14867 bp, 23 predicted proteins | sample 13C_Xylose_Day6_FD_193428 | JGI IMG/M metagenome (GOLD analysis project Ga0247819, IMG submission 193428) | Soil microbial communities from agricultural site in Penn Yan, New York, United States - 13C_Xylose_Day6 | ecosystem: Environmental > Terrestrial > Soil > Agricultural land | place: USA...
GCTATTCGTTCAAGCTTGGTGATCGAGGTGCACAGAAGGCGGTCAAGACCAAGCATCAGGACAAGAGCACTGGCGAGCTGAAGGTGGTCGAGCTGGGGAACGACGAAGCGCCTGACGGCCTTCCTGGCGTGCATACAGATCGTCACATCTACCCCAACAAATCGGCGGCTGAGCAAGCCGCCAAGGCGAGGCTAGCGGCGTTCAACCGCAGTACTGCCGGCGTGCGCTTCGAGATGGTCGGCCGCACCGACATGTTTGCCGAACGCCGCATCAATGCCCAGGGCTTCAAGTCAGGCCTCGACGGCGACTATCTGGTCGACAGCGTGGAACAGGTATTCACCCAGTCCGGCTGGACCACCACCGTCGAGTGTAATGGCGGCAAGAAAGGCAAGGCCAAGGCCGTGGGCAAGAAGAAAAAGAAAACAGACAAGCCGCTCAGAGTTGAGCAGTTGTAACCACCTCAAAATAATGGAGAAGGCAATGAGCATAACGGTCCAACAACTACAGCAGATTCTCCCCCACGCCGGCCGCCAAGCCGGCGTTTTTGTACCTGGGCTCAACGCCACGATGGGCAAGTACGCGATCATCACGCCTCTGCGTATGGCGGCTTTCATCGCCCAGGTTGGCCACGAGTCTGGTCAATTGCGCTTCGTGCGTGAGCTGGGCGGCGATCAATACCTGGCGAAGTACGACACTGGCCGTTTGGCCCAGCGCCTGGGTAACACGCCCGAGGCAGACGGAGATGGCCAGAAGTACCGTGGGCGGGGCTTGATTCAGGTGACTGGGCGAGCCAACTACGAAGCCTGCAGCCAGGCGCTGTTCGGCGACAGCCGACTGCTTTCGACGCCGGAGCTACTCGAGCACCCGGTGTACGCCTCGATGTCGGCGGGCTGGTATTGGCAAAAGACGGGCCTCAACAGCCTCGCTGATAAGGGCGACTTCCTCGCCATCACGAAGAAGATCAACGGCGGTACCAACGGCCTGGAGGATCGGCAGGCGCTCTACAAGCGGGCGCTGGAGATCCTGCAATGAATGCCGTGGGTTGGCGCCTTGCGGTGCTCGCCCTGCTGCTCGGCCTGGTTTTGGGCGGCCGTGGAGCGTGGTTGTGGCAGGCGAATGACTACGGCAAGCAGCTTTCCGCTCAGGCTGCGGACTACGACCGGCAACTGGCAGCGAAAGATCGGGCACATGGTCGGGAGCGCGAGGCTGCGGCTGCAGCTGCGCTCGACCAATTGGCGGCACAGCAAGATGCCAGGCGCGACTTGGAGGATCGTCTGCAGGAGCAGGCACAAACACACTGGAAGGAGATGAACGATGCTCAACAAACTCAAGCTCGCCTGCGCGACAGGCTTGCTACTGCTGATGTGCGGCTGTCAGTACTTGTCGACGCCGGAGCCATTGCCGCCCAGGGTTGTGACGGTGGGGGGCGAGAGGTCCCCAGCGCCGGAGGCGTGGTACATGGCGCCGTACGAGCCTACCTTGAGCCAGCGCATGCGCAACGAATTATCGCCATCACCGACGAAGGCGATCGAGGACTGATCGCGCTTAAGGCCTGTCAGGCGTATGTCAGGACTTCCCTTTCCCTTGCGCCACTAGAACCAGATAAATTCTAACCTTGGGAACACTCACGCCTACAGTCTGTACGGCTTCAATGAGTTCCTCTGGTGTCACGAGCAGTTCCCTAGACCAGTACCTCAGTTCATGAGGCTGGTGGATATTGATTCGCGAACGATCTTCGGGACCTCTGTAGTTCAAATCGTCTGGCATGACAGCCTCGCTCCGCTGGTGTTAATCGAACCAAGCAAAGCATGGGGTTGGGCATTGTCAATGTCGTAAAAGGAGCGAGCCGGGCAGATGCGTCAACATCCAGCCCGGCCCACCGAACCCGCAGACCATTCCTGCAAGTCCAGCCTGGGCTCCTGCTCTGTGCACAAAGCGCGGCGAGCCTAACACCTGTTTATTCATACAGTAAAGACTTGCGAACTATGACCTCTCCAATTATTCCCTGGATGGGTGGCAAACGCCGCCTGGCCGACCGCTTGATCCCTCTCTTTCCACCTCACGAATGCTACGTCGAAGTCTTCGCTGGGGGCGCTGCATTGTTTTTCATGCGCCCCCAGCCTGCGCCGGTCGAGGTGCTCAACGATCTCAATGGTGACCTGGTCACGCTCTATCGAGTGGTGCAAAACCATCTTGAAGAGTTCGTGCGCCAGTTCAAGTGGGCGCTCAGCTCAAGGCAGATCTTCGAGTGGCAGAAGATGACCCGGCCCGAGACGCTGACCGACATCCAGCGCGCAGCCCGTTTCTTCTACCTGCAGCAGCATGCATTCGGTGGCAAGGTCACCGGCCAGACCTTTGGGACGGCCACCACCGGTCCGGCTATCAACCTGCTGCGCATCGAGGAGAACCTGTCCGCCGCCTGGCAACGCCTCTGCGGCACCTACGTCGAGAACCTGTCCTGGCTCGACTGCGCCGAGCGCTATGATCGGGCTCATACCTTCTTCTACATGGACCCGCCCTATTGGCAGACCGCAGGCTATGGTCTCGACTTCCCATTCGAGCAGTACGAGCGCATGGCTGATTTTATGCGCCGCTGTAAGGGCAGGGTGATGGTGAGCATCAACGACCACCCGGACATCCGCAGGGCGTTCGATGGTTTCCACTTTGAGAGCCTGGATATTCGCTACAGCAACACCAACCAACGGCAGAGCAAAGCTGAGGTGACAGGCGAGCTGGTGATCATGAACTGGCAGCCTGCAGGACTGGGGCAGCTATTCTAGGGGTGGCGCCGGGATCTCCTCGATCAGCTCTTCGCCCTGGTTGCGCACATTGCCGACCTGCTTGCTCACCGGGTACCACTTGAAATCGGCCGCGGGACGGCAGCCCGCCTGAACGATCTCGGCGGCTCGTTCGGGCGTGGTGTCTTGGGCAATCCACTCGCGGGCAAGCTCGGGCGTGAGAACAAGCGGCTTGCGGTCGTGGATATCGACAAGTCCCTGGTCAGCTGCAGCGGTGATGATGACGAAGCCATCCCGCTCATCTGGCTCTAAGCCCGAGTGGACCTCAGCTAGCGCCGCGAAATAAAGAGGCTCATCGTTTGCTGCGGTGATGTAGTAGGGCTGCTTGCGTTTCGGATCGTCTGGATCCGGTATCCACTCGAACCATCCGTTCGCAGGCGCCAAAGCCCGGCCTCGCGGCCACAATGATTTGAAAAACTTCCCCGTCATCACCGTCTCGGCCCGTGCATTGATCGGGTCGGGACGCTTCCCATTCGCCCAAAAGGGCGCCCATCCCCATTTCACTCGATCTACGCTCAACCCTCCGTCTACTGGTCGAATCAGCTCGACTCGGGTGGAGGGCGCGACGTTGTAGCGGTTGATTTGCTCATGGTCGTAGCCGTTGATCACCACCAGGTCCAGCGACAATTGCTGGAGATAGTGGTCCATGCTTTCGTAGATCGAGTACCGCCCACACATAACTCACCTCAAGCGCTCGTCGGTTGCTGAGCATCCGACCATTGACGTAGGAACAGTCTGACAGTTAACTGTATGCATATACAGTTTGATTCGGACCGTTTCCTCATGACAATCACCTTTCTAGGCACTCCGACGGGCGGCCCGGCGTTGCTGCCCGTGTATTCCTTCCGCGTGCCGGCTGGGTTTCCCTCGCCGGCTGCAGACCACCTTGAGCGACATATTTCCCTCGATGAGCTGTTCGATCTCCGTGCGCCCCATGTCTACCTGGTTCAGGTCGAAGGGGACAGCATGCAGGGCGCGGGGATCTATTCGGGTGATCTACTGATCGTAGACCGTAGCAGTGAGGCTGAGCATGGCGACATCGTGATCGCAGCCATCAATGCTGAGCCGGTGTGCAAGCGGTTGTATCGCCGTAACGGCGTGCTGATCCTGCAGTCGGAGAATCCCGCGTATCCGCCTCGCCATGTCATGGAAGGCGACGACCTGGTGATTTGGGGCATAGTTCGCTACAGCGTGCGCGACCATGCCCAATGACCAAGTGTTCGCCCTAATCGACTGTAACTCGTTCTATGCGAGCTGCGAGCGCGTCTTTCGGCCTGATCTGGCCAAGACGCCGATAGTCGTCTTGAGCAACAACGACGGCTGTGTGATCGCTAGATCCTACGATGCGAAGCCGTTCGTAAAAATGGGTGAGCCTTACTTCCAGGCCAAGGACAAGCTGCGGCGCCATGGCATCGTGGCGTTCTCCTCGAACTACGCGCTGTATGGCGACATGAGCGAGCGCGTCATGTCTTTGATCGAGGAGATGGTGCCGGCCGCTGAGGTGTATTCGATCGATGAGTCCTTCGCTGACCTCACCGGCATCCCAGGCAATCTGACCCAGTTCGGACGTGACCTGCGCGCCAAAATCCTCAGATGCACCGGCATTCCGGTAGGCGTTGGGATCGCCCGTACCAAGACCTTGGCGAAGCTGGCCAACCACACCGCGAAACGTCTGCAGGCGCAGACCGGTGGAGTGGTCGATATCTGTGACCCCTTCAAGCGCGACTGGGTGCTGCGTAATACCGAGGTCAAGGAAGTCTGGGGAATTGGTAGGCGGATGACAGCGCACCTTGAGGCCATGGGGATCCGCACGGCGATGGACCTTGCCCAAGCTGATCCGTGGACGCTTCGTCAGAAGTTCAGCGTTGTGGTCGAGAAGACGGCCAGGGAGCTCGCCGGCACACCTTGCCTCGAGCTCGAGGAAGCTGACCCGCCAAAGCAGGAGATCTGCTGCAGCCGTATGTTCGGCAAGCGGCTGACCGAGATTGCTCCCATCAAGCAGGCGGTGGCCACCTACGCCGCACGTGCAGCGGAAAAGCTGCGTGCTCAGGGATCGGTATGCAAGCGCATCCGGGTGAGCATCCGCACCGGCATGTTCAACCCGGATGAGGCACGCTACGCCCAGGGGGTGCTGGTGGAGCTGCCGTATCCCACCAATGACACACTGCTGCTCACGCGGGCGGCTACTGAGTCGGTTGAGCGGGTCTACCGTCCTGGTTACCGATACAGCAAGGCAGAGGTGCTGTTGCTGGATCTACGGCAGCCTGGTGAGTTTACTGATGATCTGTTTGCCGTTACGCAGCCTGTGGCCTGTGACCGTCTGATGTCGGTCCTGGACAAGATCAACGGCAAGTATGGAAGAGGCACGTTGCACACGGCGACCGTCCCCCGCACCCCCGACTGGGGGATGCGCCGGGAAATGATGAGTCGCTCCTACACAACCCGGATCGATCAGCTATGGAAGGTTCGTTGACCTAGTCACTCGATCAAATGGTAGTCGTCCCTCGTACCGGGATGAGGGGTGGCCCCTCGGCAGTTGCCGGCGCGCAGGGGAGGGTGGCCGGGGAAGAACACCAGGCCCTTCGCCTCCAGTGCATGAGCAAGGGCCTGCATCGTGACGCGGCGCAGCTCGGCCCCGTTCTCGATGCTCCGTATCGCGCCTGGTGATACGCCCGAACGAAACGCCAGGGCCTCGACGCTCCAGCCCAGCAGGGAGCGCGCTGGAGCGCAATGGTAGGGTAGGAAGCCAAGCGGCAGTTGCTCCATCAGCCATTCCATGGCCTCGAGCTGTTCGTCATCCAAGACTAATCGAATGGGTTGCGTGTCGATTACGTCTGCAGACATCTGAGAACTCAAATCTAGCTGTATGTCTGTACAGTATAATCGTTGAGTCACAATTCAGGCAAAGCGTCGGGGCGCCGCCCGGCGCGGCTGCGAGGGTTTGGGGCAAAAATGGGGCAAAACGAGCGCCATTTATGCCCCTCAATGCCCTTTCATCGTCTCGCCAGTAGCCACGAAAAAGCGCCCAAGCCCTTTGTATATGGGGCTTGGGCGCTTCATGGCGTTAATATCCAGCACAATCGAGGTGTGTGTGAGTTAGTGCAACAAAAAAATAGCAATAACTCTATTTGTTGGTATAGATTCTGAAAAGGATGAGAAGGAAGATCGTATGATTCAGTCGCGATACACATACAGGATGAGAGCGCTATCACGAGAGCTTGAGGGATATGATCACATTACAGTAATAGAGTCAGCTATCAAAAGCCTACAGGCTGAAAAAGGCGATAATGTAAAGAAGTTGAAGCGCTTGCCTTGGATTCAATTTTTTCTGCTAAAAATTTCTTTGTTGAGTTCGTCCGGCAGCAAAATAATGACGCCGAATAAATTTAATAGATATGCGAATAAGCTGTATGCCATGCAGCTTCATGCGACCGGTATAGATTCAGGTAATGTTACCTTGAGGCTTCGGCCTATGATGCTGCAGCAGCTTTGGTATCAGACGCAAAAAGAACGTACATATTTAGATTTTGTTCGGCAAAGTATTTTCTTTTCCAAGAAAAATCCTTGGTATGAAAGTAGTTTTAGATCGGCTACTGGGCTGAGTTTGTCAGTATTTTATAAGATTTCAATATATCTGCTTACTGTGGCTAAGAGGCATACCCATACAGTGGTGGATTTGAACTTGTTTTCTACTGTTTTTCATCTTTGTCCTGGTATTAGCTTTGAAAATATCGTTGTGTATTTAAGGCTTGTCGGGGTGAGGTCAGTAGATCTAGCAAGGTATTTCAAGAAGCACAAGCTAACTGATGTATATCAAAGTGAGTTTTTTCAAGATACACCCTTGAAGGATCGGCCTGTACTTATCAATGGAAGCGATCTTTTGATTTTTGATACGGATGTGTTTTTCTCTGGTATGTCACAGTATGTGCCGGCTGTGCTTAAAAGAATTCCGGGCTATAAGGAACAGTTTGGAAAGGATTATGAGTTGTATGTAGATGAAGTGCTTAGACATTCTGGGATTGCGTACTGGCGCGAAACAAGAGAAATCGATGATTTTTATAAGAGGCACGGAATTAAAGGAAAGAGGGTTGATTTTTTACTGGAAGATGATGAGCGAGTTATCTTAATTGAAAGTAAAGCGATTGAGCCTAGTCCTATTGTGAAGACTGCTTCTGATCCAGGGCTTCTAAAGAAGCTTCTGGATGATAGTTTTATTAAAGCTATAAAGCAAGGTGTCCATTCGGCGTATCACTTGGGCATGACTAAACGCTTTGCAGGTAAGCGCTTTTTTTTGCTGGTGGTAACACATATGGATTTTGGGATTTATGGAGGGCGCTGGATCGCGGATTATGTGGATGGAGAGTTGGAGTCCTGGATTGAATCTGCCTACCCAGGTGGTGCACTAGCGTTGGATGATGTTATGTATTGCACTGTTGCTGATTTAGAGGATCTTGCGCGTGGGCATGTCGCACAAGCATTCGATTTTATTGATGTAGTTTGTAATGCTAGTACTAAAGGACTCCAATCATATGAGCAGAAAATGGTGTTCTCGCAGGCTCTACACAATTTACCTGCAAAACGAGCGTTGTTTAATGATTCAATATCTACGCTGCTGGGCAAAACTGTAAATGATATGGATGTGCTGTTTCGGAGTAATCGATCGGAATGGGCAGGAGATGTCGGCGCGCTAATATACTATAGGAATAGAGTTTTAGACTATGTCAATAGTCGACCGTTCTCTTTCTGAACCAAAAAAAACGACGTGCGTTGCAATAAGCAGGATAGCGCAGAAGTCAATAACTGATTGCAGTGACTGGTTCAGATAGACTGTGGGGTGTAAAGAGTAAGAAAGAATCTAGATCGTCACGGGTTCAGTGGTACAAAAATGGTACAAAGCTGAGCTGCAGGCCATGCAAAGCCTCGTAACTCAAGGTCTCTGATAAACAGTTGCCCAATCCATCATCGGTGCAACGCTGAAGCGGCGGGAGGGCTCAGGACGCGTGCTTTGTGGGTTTGAGGCTGATTCTAGGGGCATTCGGGTCTACGCATTTTGGTACCGTTTTCCGGGGTTTTCGAGCGTTTCTGGTGTGACAGTGGTACGATGTACCACCGCCAGTAACCCTTGTACCACCGGAAATTATGGCAACGATCAGAGCAAGGAAAAAGGCCGATGGAACGGTCAGTTATACCGTCCAGATCCGCCTCAAGAAAAAGGGTGTCTTAGTCTACCAAGAAGCCCAGACCTTCGCCCGTAAGCAGGCTGCACAAGCCTGGGCTAAGCGACGAGAGACCGAGTTGGCTGAGCCTGGTGCCATCGAGCGGGCCAGCCGCGTGGGGCACACCATCAGCCAGATGATTGATCGCTATCTGGTCGAAGCCGAGAAAGCCCGGCCGCTTGGAGAGTCGAAGCGCCGGACGCTCATAGCCATCAAGAACAGCTATCTGGGCGAGACGGTTGACTCTGACATAACCCAGCAGGTGATCGTGGATTACGCGCTTTGGCGTATGAGTGCAGAAGGCGGTGGGGTGAAGCCTCAAACTGCTGGCAACGATTTGGCGCACCTTGGCTCTGTCCTGTCCCTGGCCAGGGCGGCCTGGGGATATGAGATCAATCCTCTGGCGATGCCTGACGCTCGCCTCATCTTGAAAAAGTTTGGTTACAACATGAGGAGTCGCGAACGTGATCGGCGGCCAACCTTAGATGAGCTAGATAAGGTGATGGAGCACTTTTTCGAGATGTTGGAGCGTCGGCCAACAGTCATCCATATGCCCAAGGTGGTCGCTTTCGCGATCTTTTCGACGCGACGAATGGATGAAATCACGCGGATCCTCTGGGAGGATCTGGATGAGCACCGACAGGCGGTAAAAGTCCGGGATATGAAAAACCCCGGTCAGAAAATTGGCAATGACGTTTGGTGTCATCTACCAGATGAGGCGTGGCAGATTGTGCAAAGCATGCCTCGAGAGTGCCCGGAAATTTTCCCGTACAACACCGACTCGGTTGGTGCTGCTTGGGCTAAGGCGTGCAGGATGAAAGGCCTTAAGGACTTGCACTTCCACGATCTGCGTCATGAAGGTGTGAGCCGGCTTTTCGAGATGGACTGGGATATACCAAGAGTTTCGAGTGTCTCAGGTCATCGCGATTGGAACTCTATGCGGCGTTATACGCATTTGCGTGGTCGAGGAGACGGTTACAAGGACTGGAAGTGGTTGGATCAGATTATCCAGGCGCCGGTGAAGCTCGGCGCCCGGGTTGGCTAGTTAGCCTGCACGTAGAGGTTTGTTCAGTTGCGCGCATTCGAGGCGCGCAGCTTCCCTCTGTCGGTCCAGGTACAGGGCCAAATCAGCGATGTGAACCCCTCTGGCGCTTTTCTGGCTAGCTTCGAGCCTGGTGATAGGGAGCTGGATCTGCCCGGCCAGCACCTTGCGCTGAAACATGTCAGGGGTGAGGTGTGTGAAATAGTCAGTGCACACTTGCTCGATCGAGATGATCGCTGTCCCGTTGTACTGCGCCATAAGCACGAATGCAGTATTCATACGCTTCTCCCCCGTACTCGCTTCGCGTTCACGTTCGCCATGTAAGCAGCCCATTTATCGTTTTCGCGCTGTTGGCGGATTTCGCTGCATTTCGCGTGTCGCCTAGTTGATCTGCCTTTACCGCAGACATCGCAGATTGCGGGCAGGTCGAGGCTGTGGGAGGCCATGGTTGGTCGGATGCGCTCAGTCATAACTCACTGCCTCGCTGCCGTTGTTGATAGCGTCGAGGGCGGCTTGGTCAAGCAAACGGTGCATCTGGTTGGAGCCTTGCTCGTCCTCACGCTGCAGTTCGTGGATCATTTCCTGGATCAGTAGCGTGCCGTCCTGGATGCTGATCGGAGTGCCCTTGTAGTCGACCGGCCATTCCGGTGCGCAAGTGACCGCGTGCAAGAGGCACTCGGTGGTGATGCGGATAACCAGCTGGTCGCCTTCGATAGCGACTGATGGCAGTGCGTCGATTAGCTTGGCTGTTTGCGCAGTTGTTGGCGTAAGGATGCGGTCCAGTTCGTCCGCCAGGTCTTGCATACCAACAGCTGCGGCGGCATCAAGGGCTTGCTCCAAAAGCTCGCGGTGCACGCTGACCGTTTGTTGAGTGTCTTTCATGGCAGCACCCCTACAACATGGCTGTGATGGAAGGTGCGGGCTTTATTGGTTTTGCGATTTTTCCCGTAGATGTAGCCTGGTCGGGACCACCAGGCGTCGCAGTGGCCTGTAACTTCAACCTCCACCTTGTTCCGTCCGGCCTGGATCAACAGGCGGCAACCCGTTGGGTAAGACCGCCTAACGGCTGCGAGCAAGCCAACCTGTGCCATCACCAGCTCGTTATCTGCAGCTTTGATCTCGCTGACGACCGTCTGCATGGTCGCATTGCGTGGTGGGATAATGAGGTCGGGCTTCCAGCCCTCCGCTTTGTCCAGGCCGTGCCCGACCGCTGCTCCAGCGCAAGGCACGCTGCAAGGTAGGATGCTGATCTCGGGCTTGCTGCCCTCGGCGTTTACCTGGCGGTGGCGCTCGATTTCGGCGATCAGTTCCAAAGTCACCGCTGGCGGCATCGCCATGCCGTAGTCGTTGAGCGCTACGTTGTCGTACTGGTCGCGTTTAGCTGCTTCGGCGAGCGCCTTGAGCTTGAGAATGTCGACGCTCATGCCTTGGTCTCCTGCTTGATGATGAAGCCCGCTGCTTGGCGGATCTTGGAGCACTTGTCGTGGCCGCCTGGGCGAGTGCGTGACTTGCCGCACACATCGCAGATTGCGGACATTGCTGGCCTTACCAGCGGCTGGAGGCCTTTAGGCAGGCGGGTTGCCGGGTGATAGGTCGGTGCGATGTTCACAGCGAATACCTCTCATGGGCGCGGCGTGCGTTCGGGCTCAGCGCCAGATGCTCGTAGCCGGACATTTTGTTAACAGTCGGTAACGTGCCAGTGGCCGGCCGAGTGGCTGTGGTGGCGTGGTGCAGTTGGATCAGCGCCGCGATCCGGGCGCCGGCCAAGACCAGGCAGATGAGCTGCCAAATGCGTTCTGGTTTACACATCGCGGCGGCCCTCGATCTGCATTCGGACAAGGGCTCGTGCATACGCAAACAGTTGGTCTGCAGATACCGGCTCAAAGCGTTGCTCACCGTTTTGCACGGCTTCCAGGCGAGTGCGGTAAAGCCCGGCCGGGCCGAGCCAAGCGGTGGCGTTGTGCTCGGCGTCCGACACGGGGCAGTCATGTGCTTTGGGCCGGGGGCCTTGGTGACTGCGGTCACACTTCCTGCAGTGATGCAGGCCGCCGTCGTACCCCTCAGATGTGAACCAGTGATGTGGATGCGTGCTCATGCGGCCTCCAGCTGGTAAAGATCGATCAGGTCTTTCGCATTGGCGGCGATCAGGTCCTCGGCTTCCTCGGGACAGACGCTATTGCCGATCAAGCGGATCTGGTCGGTGTTATTGATGGGGCGCCACTCCAGCTGGCCTGTTTCCGGGTTCTCGAACAGGCCGCGATCCAGGATGTAGTCGGGGCTGAAGCCCTGGGCGAGCTTCAGCTCGGGGGCCTTGAGCATGCGCAGGGTGAAGTCGACTAGGGCGTGTTCGCCCAGCAGCACCACGTCCACCGGCTCTGGGAAGTGTTCCGGCAGGTACTTGTGCAGGAAGAGGGCGCACTTGCGTGCATTCTCCATCAGCTCGGGCGGTAGGATCGCGGCGGGCACCTGGATGATGGTGACCAAGGCCATGCGTTCCTTTGTCGGCAAGGTGTGCATTGGCTCGCCCATGCCTTGCCATTGGCCTCCCGTGCCGTAGTACTTCACTAGATACGCACTGGCGAGGCGTTGATTGGTGCCGCGCCCGAGAATAGTGCTCAGGGGCGCCTTGGCTGCTCGACCATCACCCTTGTAGAAACCGCCGTTCGCCTGCTCGAAGTGGCATGCTGCGACCGCATGGTGACCGCTGCCGGTGGTGAGGGTGGTGACGGGCTGGCCCATGCCGCTGCCGGGCGAGCCTTTACGCAAGGTAATCATTGAGGCGGTGACCAGGGCGAAGTGACCGCCCTTGATCTGCGCAACCTGAGTGCGCAGCGGCTCGCCAGCACTGAACGTCCGCTGGGTGCTCGCGTTGGCGAACTCGGTGAGGCTCGCCGCTGCCAGCTGTTGCTCGTCCAGCTGGAGCACGAAAGGCTGCTCAGCCATGACGGTGTGGCGCCAGAAGCCCTTGGCTACGCGGCGGCAGGTATTGTCCACTAGCGGCCGCTTTCGGGCGAACAGGCTTTTGCCCAGGTCGGAGAAGTCGATGCACTCGGCGGCGGTTCGCCACGGTAACTGGCCCGGCTTGGGGTTCTCGTGTCGTTTCGGTTTCGTCCAGACGATGGGGCGGCCATCGGTGCGGCCGATGAGGAACAGGCGCTTGCGGATGGTTGGGGATCCGGCGTTCGAAGCGCGGCGTTCTCTCCATTGCACGTCGCAGCCCAGGCCGCGGACCAAGGCATCCATCGGCACCCACTGGCCGATGCAATCCATGATCTCGCCCATGTCCGGGTGGTCGGCTGCCAAGCCGGTTGTGAGGCACGCTACGAACGCCCTAAAGGTCCGGCCCATCTCCGACTTAATCGGCTTGCCGTGATCGTCCAGGGGTCCCCAGGCCTGGAACTCTTCCACGTTTTCCATGAGGAACAGTCGTGGTCGGGTAGCGTATACCCAGCGAACCACTACCCAGGGCAGTGAGCGCACGCTCTTGCTGCGTGGGGCGCCGCCCTTTGCTTTGCTGAAATGGCGGCAGTCTGGCGAGGCCCACAGGATGCCGACGGGTTGCCCGCCGGTCGCTTGCAGGGGGTCGACCTCGTAGATGTCGCTGATGTAGTGGCGGGTGTTGCGATGATTCGCTCGGTGGACAGCGATGGCGATTGGGTTGTGGTTGATGGCCACGTCGGGGTCGCGGTAGACGCGGGCGCCGCCGCTGCTAGCGCCCCCGGCTCCAGCAAACAGGTCCACATAGAGCTCCTGCTGGAATGGGAGGGCGTGCTGCTGGGCGCCTTGGACGTTGATCTGCTGGGCGGCTGTCATGCGATGGCCCCTTGCTGGTGGACCACCTGCATGGCTTGGTCGAAGCTCATTACACGGCGCTGAAAGTGCCCGCCGTACTCACAATTGCTGGTCAGTACCAATGTGTTGAGTAGGGCTACAGGTGTGCCAGGCTGCCAGTCGTCGTGGATCTTGCTCAGGCCGAGAGCCTTGGCGATCACGGCTGCGTGAGTCGTCTTGCCGCACCCTTCTGGGCCGTATACCAGTACGCTCTTGGTAGTCATGCTGCGACCTCCGTGCTTACGGCGGTGGCAGGGGTGCAGCGCAGCTGGGCGTGGATGCGTTTTGCGAGGGCCTCAACGCCATAGATTTGCGCTGCGGCTCGCACGCAGGTTGGCGCGGTTCCGGCCATGGGTTTCCAGGTCCGTTCAGCCAAGCGCAGCGTTTCCATTGCCTCACTGAGAAGGTCGTAGTCGGCCCTGGTCACTGCCAGGCCGGTGTAGGACATGATTCGTTCTTCAAGCTCGCTGATGGTGCGCTTGAGGTTGGCGACGGTGAGATCGTGTTTGCGTTGATCTTCCTGGCGCGCAACGGCGAGTTGCGAGATGTCCTTATTCAGCGCAGCGATGTAGCTATTCGACTGGCGCTGATGTTCTGCGAAGCCCTCGTCATAAGCGCGGCGGCGTGCCTTGGCGATCAGGAAAGGCAGGACAGTGAGGGTGGCCAGCCAGAGGATTCCGGCGGCTAGTGCGTATTGGTGCGGTTGCATGTGCTGTGCTCCAAAGTCGCCCGTCACCGGATGGGTCAGAGTCGGTGGCGGGTGTTTGCCCCTGCTGGCCGGGGCCGCCTGAGTTACGCGGTATGCGAAGCTTGTCGGTCGAGGTAATTGGCGAGGTTATGCAAATAGATCACGTGCTGAGCCTTCGCTGAGTTGTGCAGCTTGCTGAGCTTCAGTCCGATTTCGCCCTTGTTGATCAGCTCCCTGAAGCGCCGATCTGACTTGATGTGAGGGAAGTAGCGCTCCCTCACGTCGGTCAGGGTCGGGCAAGGTGTTGTCCACTCGCTCCGCAGTTGTTCCAGTGTGCTCATGCGCACTCCCCAAGCCCCTCGTGGCCGAGCTGGAGCTTCGCTCGCACGGCCGCTGCAAGCTCTTCTTTGCTGGAGCCAGTGACAGCGGCGCATACCTCGCCCTGATCGTTGGTAACGACAGCGCCGAGGGGGCGTTCACGGTTGACGGTGGTGATGACGTAGGCGATCTGGCCGGTCAAGAGGACCTCGTCCACGCTTTCCTGTGCTTCCATCAGGGCTAGAGACTCCGTCGATTGGGCTCCAGAGTCAGCCCGGCCATTGGCCAAATCCTGAAGGAAATCCCGCAGGGTCTGGCACTTAGTGGCGAGTTTGCGGGGGAGGGACAGTGAGCTGGTGAGCGGCCCCATGGTCACTTTGATGTGGTGGGTGGTGCTGTCATTTTCGATGTAGATCTGAGCATCTAGCGATGCCTCAGGCCGCTGCAGCTTGCAGGTAGCAGTGCCGCCATGCTCCAGCGTGCGCTCGAGTACCATGACTCGGCTGAGAGGGATGCTGAATTCGCTCATGCGGCACCCCCAGCAGGAATAACTGCTTCGGCATTGCCGTTGGCGTTTACGACGATGTGAAGTCCCGTGCGGCGCTGGAAGGCGTCAATACGGGCTCGACTGCACGCGGTGGGGTGCAGGAAGACCTTGGAGGTCGGTGTGTGCTGTGCGGTTTTCATGTCTCGGCCCTTCAGTCAGAGGTGTAAAGCCGAGATAAAATTAGTATTACTGATTTAGCATGTCAACAGTAACACTGATATTTGCGCAGGGTTAGCCAAAAAAAACCCGCCGGAGCGGGTTGATTGAGGAATCATAGGTCTACGATTTTTCTTCTAGCTCGTCCGCAGATCGTCCATTCCTCATTTAGCCGAATGATGCGCTCGGGCCAGTCAGGATTTGTCGCGTAAAGGTAGTACTCACCGCCTTCCATCCGGAGCTGCTTTAGTGTCACCGCATGGTCCCTGGT